>Ga0208410_1000006_pt1 | contig 133198 bp, 93 predicted proteins | sample ETN02SmetaG_3_FD_185787 | JGI IMG/M metagenome (GOLD analysis project Ga0208410, IMG submission 185787) | Marine microbial and viral communities from oxygen minimum zone, Eastern Pacific Ocean - ETNP2014F10-02SV257 (SPAdes) (version 2) | ecosystem: Environmental > Aquatic > Marine > Oceanic ... | reverse complement strand
CCGTCGATGACCATCACGCGTTTCCGCATGATACCCTCGATGACGTCAAACGCCGGGGACTTTTTGAGCGGATCGTTGTACGCCGCGTACTCGGGCACCTTGGGACGATTCGCCTTCGGTTTCACCGCCGGATACTCCTCGTAGTACCCGGGTTTATCTCCGTACCTCTTCACCACCGGCTCCTCCATCTCGTTCACATTCAACGCACTCAGCGCGAACGCCGTCACCGCGGCGATCGGCGCCAAGATGGGCGTGAGCACCACGAAGAGCGCGGCGCAGAGCGCGAGAACGAGAAACCCGAGCACCGCACCGAGCGCGCCTTTACTTCCATTTTCTCTCGACGCGTTGTACCATCTCGCGTACGCCAACCTCGCGCGCTCGAGGTCGACCACCTCGCGCGCGAGCGCCAGCCCCGGGACGGATGCCATCGCGATCCGATCCTCGCGCGCCGTCTCTCGCGCTCGCGGCGTCGTCGCGAGGGCGAGCGCGCGGTTCGGACGAGAGGTTCGAACGGATGGAAATTCGACGCGACGCGCTCGCGGCGTCCGCGGTCGAGACGCCGGACGGCGTGTGAGGAGAGGGGCGCTATCCGTGCCGCCGTCGGTTGCGCGCGGGCGCGGGGGCGCGGACGGGTCGTCCGGATCGGGAGGTGTGGGGGACTCCTCCTCGAATCGTGAAGCGTGAAATTCGAATGGATAGGAAAAGCTCGCCGTTTCGCGACTCGACGTTCTCGCGCGGGTCGGTGAATCATCATTACAAAACGAAAATCTAAGACGCCGTCGCCTTGGCGGATGACTTTTGACCGACGTCGTAGCCGCGGGTGATTTTGGGAGAGTTGGCGAGCTTGGCACTGCGCTTGCGCTGAAAGGCGACTTGACGCTCGCGGAAAATTTGAGGAATATCCTTGCCCGTCGTCTCCATCTCTTTTTTGTAGGAATCGAGGACGACTCGAACGTCTTGAACGTTCAAACGGACGATGGATTCGAGGAAAGGCATGAGATCCAACAGGGCGGTGTCTTTGGAGCCGTCCTCGTACGTCCACGGTTTGATTGGAATGACGTTGGCGGGGTGAAGTTCGGCGCTCCTCGGCTTACTGCTAATGTACAAAATTTGCCCCATGTCCCGATTCAGTTTACTCAAGTCTCTGATGTATTCCCCGTTCTTGTACTGCGCCGATTCTCGATACAGACGGTGGGTGACGTACCTCGTCGGATCCAAACGCTCTATGATCGGGTCCCCGTACGTCATCAACTGGTCCGTGAAAATCACCATCTCGTAAAACTGCGACATGTGCTTCAAGAATCCATCAACCCCCGGGCGCTTGAACACTCTCCATCCGCGCTCGCGCTTCCAATTCGAATTGATGAGCGTGTCGTCTAAGTCTAACACCAGCGTGTGCGGAATGTACTCGGCTTGCGGCGGGTGATCGGGCAACAACTTGTCGCTTATGGGATCTAGATAATTGTGCGACTGATCGTCCATCCACTGACGCAGCGCGAGCACTTGTTCAATGATTCCACCGTACGCTCCCTCCACCGGCGTCCCTCTGAGCGCGCTCGGCACGTGCGTCTTCTTCTCCACGCTCTCCGCCAGTTCCTCCGTCGTGCTCGCGTACATCGAACCGCCCACCACGCATCCCACAGCCGCGCCGACGACGAGCGCCACCGTCCCCAACCCATCCGAAATCTTCCCCGCCATCTCCTTCGCGTCCTCGCGCCCCGTGGAGAGCGCCCGCCTCGCCGTCGTTCCCGCGAGCGCCGCGTCCCCGGTCGCCGCCAATCCCATCCGCATCTGCGACGTCTGCGCCCGCACCGCCGCTCTCGCCGCCGCTCTCGCCGCCGCGCGAAACATCTCACCGTTCGCGCCTCTCTCGCACTCGCGCACTTCCGCTCGCTCGCCTTCCGCGCGCGTCTCTGCCGACGACATCGCCGTGAAGACGATCGCCGAGGACGATCGGCGCCAATTCCACAAATCGCCGCGCGCGCGTCGCTCTCGGCGCGCGCGATGGGAAACGCGCAACACAAGGCGAGACACGCCGACGGCTTCGCCTCCCCTCCGGACACGCGATCGAGGCGGTCGAGGGACGGACGAGGCGGACGCGAGCCGAGCGCGTCGAACGGAAGCGAGAGCGGCCGAGGGAGCGCGCGGGAGGACGAGCGCGAGGGAGGAGGATGGGGACGCGCGGACGCGCTGTCGTACGGGTGCGTCGTAGACGTCGCGTTCGAGCGCGAGACATTCGGCGAGGGACGCGTGCGCGCGTGAGGAGGGCGAGAGCTCGCGAGGGGCGAGGGACGCAGAGTCAGCGAGGGACGCGGGCGCGCGGGAAGGGGCGAACGACTGACGACGACGACGCTCGAACGATTTCGAACAGGCCGCAAACGCCCACGGTGCCCATACCGTCGCACGGGCGACAGGGTGGGGAGTACCCGGCGTGGGCGACGACGGAGCCCGCGCTCGTGCCGGTGGCCATCAATTGGACCCAAGGCGGGAACAGCGTCGAGGTGGAGGGGAGCTTCGATAACTGGCAGTCGAGACAGACGCTGCATCGAAGTGGGAACAGAGAGTTTGCGATCGTTATGTCTCTGCGACCTGGGGTGTATCAGTACAAGTTTATAGTGGATGGACAGTGGAAGTACGCGCCGGAACAACCGGCCATGTACGATGAGATGGGCAACGTCAACAACGTGCTCGAGGTGCAGGAGTACGTGCCGGAGATTTTGGATAGCTTAGACGCGTTCACGGCGCCACCGTCGCCGCCGGCGAGTTACGATTGTGCACTGTACACCGCGGATGATTTCGCCAAGGATCCGCCGCCGTTACCACCGCAATTGCACCTGACGTTGCTCAACATGCCCATGGTGCTGGACGCGCCGAATTTACTTCCTCGCCCGCAGCACGTGGTGCTCAATCACACGTACTGCGACGGCACCAAGTCGGCGAACGGGGTGCAGGTGCTTGGAACGACGCATCGATACCGATCAAAATACATCACGGTCGTCTACTTGAAGGCGGCGCCGTCGTCGTCATTGTGAAATACTACTCTAGAAACTCGAATCAGACGCACGTCTCGGCGCACGACGCTTCGCACTCTGATTTCCACTCGAACGCGCGCTCGAACGCGCCGCACGTCCACCCGCTCGTTGTGTCGTCCGAGTCGCGGAAATACGCGTGTTCGAGCGCTCGCGCCGCGCTCGGACGCTGACTGGGATCCCAGGAGAGAAGTTTACGAACCAGGCGCAACGCCCACACGGATTCGAAACCGACGCCGAGGGGATCCCTCTCCTTGAACGCGTTCATCAGCGCGGTCTCGGTGCACTCCCAGGATAGAAGTGGGGCAACTTGCGTGTCCGGAGGGACTATGCACAGCTCGAGCATCGCGCGCAAGCGATAGGCCACCAAACGAGCCTGAGGATGGACGCCTCGCAATTCTCGCTCGAGCGTCAGTCTCGTCTTGCGCGAAATCTGAGAAAACGCTCGAGGAGATCCTAGGGTTAAAATCTCCGCCATCATCACGCCGAGCGACCACATGTCGTATTTATCTGTCCGTTGAATCGAATCGTTGCCGAATAAGACCTCAGGAGAAGAATATTCCGACGTCTCCTGCGCCGCCGTCGGTCCTTCGTCTCCATACAATTTGGCTCGGCTTGGCGCGTCCACGGCGCTTCCAAAGTCACCGAGTCGGGCTTCGATGAGATCACCGTCTATTCTCACGAAAACGTTCGCCGGCTTGATGTCTCTGTGAATGATCCCGAATCCCGAATGCGTCGTGTTGACGGCGACGAAGACGTGCCTCAAGATTGTCTTGAGAGTTCGACCGTTGCCGCGCTCGGAGCGCGCGGTGCGCCACCAATCGCTCTGAGTGACGAGTTGAAAGCCGCCTTGTCGGTCGTTTTGTTCCGGTGCGTACATCAATCGTTCGAGAGATTCACCTTCATCTTGAAACACCAACCACCGCTCTCGTCCGCTCGTGGGCGCGCTTTCAAAGGTGTGCAAGAATCGCGCCAGGTGCGGCGACGCTCCGCACAACAATTTTCCGAAGTGTATCTCTCGTTCGGCGCTCAGCCGCAGGGCGACGCCCTGATCTATCAAGATGCGTTTCATGATCACGTCGGGCGATACGAACGCGTCGGAAACCGTACTGCGAGCCGGTTTACACTCCCACTCGTGAGAGTCCGCCGTTCGTGTCATCCGAGCACGCCACACCTCTCCAAAGTGTCCTCTGGCGAAGGGCCTCTCGCGTGTGAACGTGCTCTCATCGTGATCCTCGACTATGTCGACGTACGAAGTGATGGCATCTAGTACGTTCTTGCTATCTTCGCTCGCCCCGGGCGCGAGCGCGAGCGCGGCGAGTGCGCCTTCAATGGCGCTCTGCTCAAACAGTTGACTCGCCGCGCCCGTGACGAGGAAATCGTCTTCGTGTCTAAAAGGCGTCTCAGCGGGGAAGTATGGACCCGACGACCACGCGACCATCTCTCGCACTTCGTACGCCGCAATTCTAGAACCTATCTTTGGGACTTCGGCCACTAAATCGGAAGGGGATTGTTGGAAAACTCTGCGCCGCTCGCCGCGATGTGCGAGTCTTTGGCTCGAAATCGAACCTAGAGCGACGTTATCGGACGATCCGCGCTCGAGCGCACACTTTAACGCTCGCGTGATGCCTTCTCGCACACTTTGCAACGAACCATCGACGATGACTTCATCCCAAATATCGGACGCGACGTCCTCGCTCGATCCCGGGGCGCCGTCCAGCGTGACGACGGATGCGGCCTCCACGGACTCGCACTCCCGCGCGGCGCCGAAGACAAAGTCGCACACCTCGTCCGCCCGTAACCGCTCCATCGTACCATCGGACGTGACGATGATTCCGAAATCCTCGTCTCGCCATCTCCCTCGCGTCACCTCTGGCGTCGCAACGATTCCCAACTTTTTGTGCCCGGCGCCTCCTATGGCTCTCGTGACGAGAAACTCTCCGCCCACGCGCCAGTCCCCCCTCGACTCCACGACGTCGATCCCAAGCGCGTTCAATCGCGCCCATTCGCCTCGATCGTCCAATCCGTGCTCATTCGTGAGTTTACGCGCGCGAACGCGTCCATTCGCGTCCGCGAAGCACGTGTGCGCCGCGCTATCGCCCGCGTGCGCGACGACGAACCCATCGCTCCCGTCGCTCGCCGCGATCACCACCGTCGTCCCCGCGCTCGAGGAGGAATTCACGCGATTCCAATCATCGTCCACGCGTTTCACCGTCGCGCGCAGGGCGTCGGCGACGTCCGCGGACGTCCCTAGCGTGTCCTCTAAAGTCTGCGATAATCTTCCCGCCGCCGTCGTCGACGCTTCGTCGCCGTCGTGTCCGTCGAACACGCCCACGAATCGCACGACCCGCTCGGACTCAATTATCACGCTCGCCACGCACTGGTCTTCCTGCGCGCGTCGACGTCCTCGCGCGCGTCCGCACGCCGGCGGGACGTTGACGGGCGCATTCGTCGTTCGAGGGAGCTCGAGGTCGAACGCGCGTAAAACGCCGACGACGAGGGCGCACAGACCGACGAACACGGCGCGCGCGAAGAAAAATCGCATCGGCCCCGGCGCGGCCGCCGGTGACGCGCGAGACATCCCGCGAGGCGAGACGTGGGGTCGGCGCGGTGAAGGAGTTAGTTGAAACGCGGAGCGGCGCGAACGAATGAGAATAATACACGCCGTCACACCGTACACGCTACTAATCTACACCGCTCGGTCGTCGTCGGTGACGACGTCCGCGGTCGTTGTCTCTCCCACGGCGACGTGGGCGCGAGGACGAACGTCGTCGGCGTCAGCCGCCGGCGCGCCCTCGATATCGGCGGCGTCCGCGCCGGTTCGCTTTACAGAATCATTCCCCGCGAGCGATATCCCGATCGTCGCGCGCACCGATGCGATCCCACGTACCACGGCGTTCGCGCCAACGCCTCCTTCAACGCGGCGCCCGACGACCCTTCGCCCTCGTCCTCGTCCTCGTCGTCGTCCTCGCCCTCGTCGTCCTGCCTCGAAAGAAAACCGCGCGTCCCGAGCGTCATTCGCCGCGCTCGCGTCCCCCATCGCGCGCGCGTTCGAGAGCGCAGTGATGTTCGTGGCGAAAAGTAGAGCGAACGGCGTGGATATCGCCGCTCGCTCGTCGCAAGCCGACGAGCTGTTTGCTGTGCCCCGGATCATGAGTACGTCTCGGCACCGATAGCCGGGAGACGTATAGATACACCGGGAGAGTCGCGCGAGATCGAGCGTTGAAGTCGTGAAGAGGGGATGAAGCGTACCTGTCGCGCGCGGCCGCCAAGCCCCGGCGCGGGGTCGCGCGGAAGGCGAGGGGCTGAGAGTGGGGAGCTGCCGAGGCGGCGGCTGCGTTGCTTTTTGATTACACGCGCGATGTGCGCGAGGCTAAGGACTATTTCGGGTCGACCGACACGGACGGCGCGATGCCACACATTTCTTCGCTGAATTCCCAGAGTTTGGACGCGAGACGCGGGTCTCGACTCGGGAGGCTCGATTTCACGGGTGCGCAGTTGTTGAAGTAGGTTCCCTCCGGAAGGGTGTCGGCGGTGAGACAATACAGCGGCGTCGCGGCGGCGTCTTCCACGGATGAAATCATCACCGGTTTGAGCGCGCCCGACAGAAGACCACCGCCCGGGAACTCGAGGGAACGCTCGAGTTCGAGTTGCGTCATGCCGGGCGTCACCGCCACGCAGCGCACCGGCGAGCCGCTTTGTTCCATCTGTTCCGAGAGCGACCACGCGTGTAAAATGTTCGCCAACCGACTCTGCCCGTACGAATTCATGGCGCTGTACCCCATTGCGTTGTTCAAATTGTTAAAATCGATCCCTCGACTCGGTTTGACGGTTCCACGACGCACGCGGTAGGTGAAGTGATGTAAATTTGAACTCACATTCACCACCCGTCCTTCCCGTCCAGCCGCCGCCGCCGTGCGCACGAGCTCGTTCATCAACAGCGCCGTCAACTTGAACGCCACCAAATGATTCACCGCGAAATGCTTCTCAATCTCATCCTCGGTGAGCGCGAACGGTTCCAACGTCGCCGCGCACGCGTTCAGCACGCCGTCCAGCGCCCACGCGCGCGCGCAAAACGCCTCGACGAACCCCTCCACCGTGTCCAACCGCTCCGGATCCATGTGAAGCACCACCAATTCACCGAGCGTCGATCCCACTCCACCGTTCCCGTTCCCATCCTCGTTCGTCGTCGTCGTCGTCGTCTCCGCCTCCTCCCTCGTCGCCTCCTCCGCGGCGTCGACGTCCGCGCTCGCGCACACCACCCGCGCCCCCGCCCGTCGCAACCGTCTCGCGCACTCCACCGCGACGACCGATTCCGGGACACCGGTCACGACGTACGTCCGTCCGCGCGCGTCCGTCTCCGAACGCATCGCCGTCGTCGTCGTCGTCGCGTCGTCACCGTCGACATCCATCGTCCCGTCCCCGTCGTCGAGCGCGCGCGTCTCGTACCCGGCGCACGCGCCGACGCTCTCGCGAAGCGACGTCCACATGTCGACCGACCGACCGATTGACCGACCGACCGACGACGACGACGCGCGTCGCGTCGCGCGATCCCGCGCGATCGATCGACGCGCGCCGTCGAGGACCCACACCCCACGTGGACTCACGACGAGTCACGACTCAAGAACGTGCCCCACCCGCGTCCCCGTCCCACCCGCGACCCGCGACGCGCCGACGTCACCGCGCGGCGCGCGACCGACGCCGGCGCGCGACCGACGCGCGACGACGTCGATCGTCTCCTCATGGGTCCCAATCGCGGCGGTGGTCGACGGTTCGGCGGCGGTGGACACCAGGAGGGCCAGCGCGCGATGGACAAGGCGAAGCTCCGGCGCGAGCGCGAGCGCGAGGCGACGCGAGGAAGTCGCGCGACGGCGGCGGCGGAGGCGAAGCGACCGGAATTTTTACGCGGGAGAGGGAAAACGAACGACCGTCGTCGCGGGGGCGGAGGTGGGGGAGACGGGGAGGGGCGCGAGGAGGAGGTGGTGATGAGCGCGCGGGCGGTGGCGGCGGTGACGGCGACGCTGCGGCGACTGGACGCGGGCTCGAGGGGTGGGAACGAGGGGAGAGGCGGAGGGAAAACGGTCGTGGAGGCTCGCGTGGACGTCGATCGAGAGGATGTGCTGCGGAAGGCGGCGCAGGGAATCGGGAAGAAGGGGTTCGGGGAGGGGGCGATCGAACGGGCGCTGCGGGCGACGGCGGCGGCGAGGGAGACGGAGGGCGACGCGGCGGAGGGATTTAATGAGCAGAAACGACGAGCGATCGCGAGGGCGATGGATTGGTTGATATTGAACGCGGATGAGAGCGAGTTGCCGGAAGCGTTGCGGTCGGAGGCGTCGAAGAAACGACGAGGGAGTGGGAAGAGGACGGCGGGCGACGAGGCGAGCGGCGGCGGCGGCGCGAGCGCGGAAAACGCCGAGACGAGCGCGGTCGAGGCGTTCGTGAAGGCTGGATTCGGCGCGGACGCGGCGAAAGCGGCGGTGAAAAGCGCCAAGGGTGATGTCGATCGAGCGTTGGAGGAACTGTGCGCCGCGCTGGGACCAAGTCGCGAGGAGGCGCTCGCCGAGGCGACGGAGGCGTTCGCCGACACGGGCGCGGAGTGCGCGAATGAGGAAGACATACGAGAGGTGCTGCGCAACGCCCAATTCGACGAGCTCAGCGACCTCCCTCGCGAATTCTACAAACCCAGAGGGTATAATCCAGCGTCCGGGACGGCGTCTCTGGCGATTGAAATCTCGGGTATAGTGCAGTTGGGGGCGGCGAAACAATACGCCGCCGATTTAGAAGTTGACTTTAGAAATACGCCGTTGTACCCGTTCGAACTTCCTCAGTTGAAGTTTTCTCACCCGACGCTAGACGTCGAGCGCGCTGTGGCGGTATCGGCTGCGATGATGCGCCACGCGGAGACGCTGGTGGGTCAACCGATGCTCGACGATGTCATCGAGTGGCTGCAAGGGAGCGGACCGCTGGAAGCCATGGAGGAGGCGCGCGAGCGTTCGTCGGCGCCGCCAGCGCCACGACCCGAGGCGAAACCTAAAACAAATGGCACGAAGTCTATTCCGGCTCCGAAAGGAAGCCTTTTGGCGCCTCCCAAACAATCCAAGGAGGAGCGAAAGAAGGAATTGGAGCGTGGACGACAGCTCGCCGCTCAAGCCGAGAAGGCGCGGGCAGAAGTTGAAGCGAAGACGGAGGCCGCGGCGCAGATGACGGCTGAAGCGAAAACACGAAAACTCGCGGAGGCAATCTTGAAAGACGAAGAGAAACGCGCGAACGATCCGAGAACGATCGCAGAAGGCGAAAGAATGAAGGAAGAACTCACAAAGTATTGGACGGACAACGCCACGTCGCCAATTTTACTACAACGTCAGCGCTTGCCCTCGTGGGCCAAGCAACAAGAGCTCATCGAAGCGGTTGAACGTAATCAAGTGCTCATCGTCGCGGGTGAGACGGGCTGCGGTAAGACGACGCAGTTGCCTCAGTTCATCCTGGATAACGCGATTTGGCAAGGGCGCGGCGCGGTGACGAATATGATTTGTACGCAGCCTCGTCGAATCAGCGCCACGAGCGTCGCCACTCGCGTCGCGAGCGAGCGTGGTGAACAAATCGGCAAGACGGTTGGTTACAAAATCCGACTCGAGGGTTCCATGAGTTCCAACACTCGAATCTTGTTTTGCACCACTGGTGTTTTGCTCAGACGGTTGACGGAAGATCCCTTGCTCAGCGGCGTCAGTCACGTCATCGTGGACGAAGTCCACGAACGTTCGCTCGATTCTGACTTTTTGCTCGTCCTTCTTCGCGATATTTTGCCCCATCGACCGACGCTGAAGGTTGTGCTCATGTCCGCCACGTTGAACGCGTTGGCGTTTGAAGAGTACTTTAAAGGCGTATCGGCGGTGAGTCAAATCCCTGGTTTCACGTATCCCGTGACCGAGCACTACTTGGAAGACATCTTGCAGGTCACAGAGTACCAACCAAATCCGGGCACCGAGTATTTCAAGAAGGCACCGCGCCGCAAGGATCACTTTGACGCTTCGACCAGGCCGGTCTCCAGCAAGGATGGGAACATTCCGGACGAAGAATCCTTCCACGTCGCACTGCGAGGGAAAGGGTACGGCGAGAGCGTCGTTCGCGCGCTCAGAAATCTTGAGCAAGGATTGATCAATTACGAGCTGATGTCGCTCTTGATATCGCACATTTGTGATTCCATGGGTCCGGGCGCAATTTTAGTCTTCATGCCCGGTTTGGCTGAAATCACCAAGCTTTACGAAGCGTGTGGCGCTAATCCCGGGATTAACGCAGCCACTGGGGGAGGCAAGTATCTCATCGCTCTTCACAGTACTCTGAGCACCGCCGAGCAAAGCATCGTTTTCGATCACGCCCCCGACGGTGTTCGAAAAATCGTCATCGCGACGAACATCGCTGAGACGTCGATCACAATCGACGACGTCGTGTACGTCGTGGACAGCGGTAAGTGCAAAGAAAACGGATACGATCCGAACACTCGCATGCAATTACTTCTCGAGCAGTGGGTCTCTCGGGCGAGTGCGCGACAGCGACGTGGTCGCGCCGGTCGTGTCCAGGCGGGGAGGTGTTTCCGCATGTACACTCGCCACGTCCACGACACGGTGTTCGAGGAACACACACTTCCTGAGATTCGGCGCGTGCCGTTGGAGGGTTTGTGCTTACAGATCCAGTTACAGCGCATGTCTGGCGGCATCGCTGGATTCCTCGGTAAAGCCCTCGAACCACCAAACGTTGAATCCGTGGACACGGCGGTGGCCGCTCTCAAGCGTCTCGGTGCGTTGGACGAGCGTGAAGGCTTGACGCCGCTCGGTCAGCACTTGGCGGCGTTACCAGTGGACGTTCGCGTCGGTAAGATGCTCTTATACGGTTCCATGCTCGGTTGTCTCGATCCAGTGTTGACCATCGCAGCGGTATTGAGCGGTCGTTCTCCGTTCGTCGCGCCGCTCGATAAGCGCGACGAGGCAGACTTGGCGAAGAAGCTCTTCGCGGAGGATCAGTCTGACCTTCTCACCATTCTCAACGCATACAACGGTTGGCTCGACGCAAAAAAGACTGGAAAATCGGCAGAATTCGCCTTTACGCGCGAGAACTTCTTGTCTTGGCGAGCGCTGGAAGGTATCGCGGATTTGCGAGACCAGTTTACACAGCTTCTCACGGATTTCCTCGGTTCCGGTTCTAAGAAGAAGGGCGGAGGGCGATATCGTGGGCGCCAGCGCGCCAGCGTGTTACAGACGGATCCCGATTGGATTCAGGCGAATCGAAACTCCGGTAACAAGCGTCTACTGAAGGCTGTCATCGTCGCCGGATTGTATCCCAACCTCATCAAAGTCGATCCCGGCTCTCGGCCCGACGCCCCTCCGCGTCTGTCCTTCTTGGCTGAGAATGGACGGACGGAGAAGATACAGATTCACCCCTCGAGCATTAACTTCGAGGCAAAAAAGTTCATCACTAAGTGGCTCGTGTACCACGAACGCGTGCAAACGACAGCCATCTTCGTGCGAGACTCGACGGCGGTTACGCCGTACCAACTTTTGCTCTTCGGCGGCAAATTGGAGGTTCAACACACGCAAGGCACAATCAGCATCGATCGGTGGGCCACCTTCCAGGCACCCGCAAAGGTAGGCGTCTTGCTGAAGGAGATTCGCAACCAACTCGATCGCGTCTTGGCGCAAAAGATTGAAAACGCCGGCAAAGATGTGTGTCAAATGTCCAACGCCCTCGTCGCCACCATCCTCGAGCTCTTAGACAGCGAAAAGATGGCCACCAAACCCTCCCGATAACTCGTCTATTAGAAAAAATAATACATTGATTGATTGCAATACAGTCCTAGTTCCGGTAGCCTACTACGGCACCACCCCATGGCTCATCGTAGTGCGTTTCCTGGAATATACCGCGCGTCGCAGTCTATGCGCGCCCGCTCGGTGCCGCACAGCACCAACCGTACGCCAGAAATCTCCGGGAGTAGACTCAAGTGGTACGCGAGGATTCCCCGCGCCGCCGCGAATTGCGTCCTGCCGCTCATATCGCCGCTCGGAGCGTCCGCGCAGAGCTTCGCTCCGATCCCCAGGAGCGCGAACACGGCCACCGCGCGCGCGACGTTCAGCATCGCGAACTTCACGCCACCGCTCCCTTTGGTGAGCATCACCACCCCCGGCAGCGCGAGCGCGCCCTGCACCATCCTCAACGCCGACCACGCCGCCGCCGCGTCCAGGTGCGTCCCGCCTCTCGGGTCGCTCTCCACGCACGTCAGCATCGCCGGAAACGACGCGACGCCCGCCAGGAGCGCCGCGTGCGTCGACACCCCTCCCGCACCCCTGCGACGATGATCCGAGGTCGCGACCGCCCACAGTGCGACGTCCGCGACGAGCAGACACGCCGCGGACGCCGTCAACAGAGGCACCGCATCGCGACGGACGTCCGCGTCACGCAGCGTCATCGATATCGTGGGATGCGATGTCGAGCAGTCGTGGACGGCGCACGCGCGGTCGGCGGCGAGGGAGAGCGCGGTAAATCCAGCGCTCGCGCCCGCGGTCAGGGCGAACGCGCCGATGGGCGCTCGCATGAGGACAGTCGAGGAGTGCCGCCGCGCGCGACCGGGCGGGCGCGTCATCCACTGAATTATGCGCTACTCTCGTTACACAGTACTCGTACGAGCACACTAGGAATACTAATCACCGCGCGTTCACCACCCTCGAGCGCGCTCGTGCACGCGCGTGACGTTGGCCATGTAATCGCCCGAGAGCCTCGCGTACGCCGTGCGGTTCGCCCTCTTGATGCGCTCCTTCGCGCCCGCCTCGTCCCCGTTGATCTCGCGCCACAACCCGAGATACATCAACGAATAAAATTCATCGTTCGCGTTTCGCGCCCCCGCCGCTCGCAATCTCTCCTCCGCCTCCTCCGACCCGCTCTCGAAGAGCTCGAACACCGCCGCCATCACCGGCCGCGCGTCCCTCCCCGTCTTCAACATGTGCTCCCTCGCGTACGCCACCCCTTTCCCCGGATCCCGCGCCTCGGACGCGAAACACCACACCGATTCCTCCGTATCGTTCGGATTCATCGCGACGTCCTCCCGAAATTGCCTCGCCGCGCCGTCGAAATCCTCCGCGTAATACAGCGACACGCCTCGCTGCCACAGGTACGCGCCGACGCGCGAATCCACCTCGATCGCGTCGTCGAAATCTCTCACCGACCCCTCGACGTCGTACCCGGCGAATTTCATCATCCCTCGTCGCGTCAGATCCCCGGCCTCGCTCGCCCGCGCGCGCGCGCGCGACGACGACGACGACACCGACGCGAGCGCGAGCGTTCCCGAAATCATCGCGCGTCGTCGATGCGCGACGACGTCCACGCGCGCCCGCGCCCGCGCCCGCGCCCGCGACGAGACCGTCGACGTCGACGTCGACGACGACGCGTCGCGCGCGCGGCCGTCGCGCGCGGCCGTCGCGCGCGACATGCGCGATGGGCGCGTCGATGTGTGATGGAATCCACGAGTCATGACTCGACCGCCGGGGAAGGGGTGGGTTTATCCAGCCCTCGCGCCGCCCTCGACCCCGCACACGTCCGCGCGCGCGTGCACTCGCGTCGCGCGCTCGTCCGCCCGCTCGTCCGCTCGTCCGTTCGTTCGGTCGTCCGCGCATCGCTCGCGCGTCGAGAAGGCGCGTCCGTCCGTTCCGGAACTCCCCACCGCGCGGTCGTCCCGCGCCGTCGTGGGACATGGCATCCGTCGCGACCGCCGCCGTGCGCGCGCCTCGCGTCGCGCGTCGCGTCTCTCGCGCGAGCGACGTCCGCGGAATCGTTCGCGCGAGCGCGCATTCCGGGAAAGTCCTCCTCGAGGTGAAAGATCTCCGCGCCGAGGTGGCGGAGACCGGGGAGGAGATCCTTCGAGGGGTGAACCTCGTCGTGCGCGAGGGGGAGACGCACGCCGTCATGGGGAAGAATGGTTCGGGGAAATCGACGCTGACGAAAGTGTTGGTGGGACATCCGGCGTATGAAGTGACGGGTGGAAGCGCGACGTTCAGAGGGGAGGCGTTGTTCGACATGGAGCCGGAGGAGAGGGCGAGGGCTGGGTTGTTTTTGTCTTTTCAGTCGCCGATCGAAGTCCCGGGGGTGTCCAATACGGATTTCTTGAGAATGATGTGTAACGAACGGAGAAAGGCGAGAGGAGAGGAAGAGTTGGATCCTTTGGAGTTTTATGGGTACCTCACGCCCAAGCTCGAGTCGTTGAACATGGATCCGAGCTTTTTGACGCGCAACGTCAACGAAGGGTTCTCGGGGGGCGAAAAGAAACGCAACGAGATTTTACAGTTGGCCGTCATGGAGAGCGAGATGAGTATTTTGGACGAGATTGATTCCGGTTTAGACGTCGACGCGTTGCGTGACGTCGCCAAGGCTGTGAACTTGTTGCGAGAGGGTGACAAGGGGTTGTTGCTCATCACGCACTACCAACGTCTGTTGGACGCCATTCATCCCGACTACGTGCACATCATGCAAAAGGGTGAAATCGTCCAGACTGGCGGCGTCGAGATCGCGACGCAATTGGAAGAGGGTGGTTTCGCTTCGCTAGCGCAATGATTTCATTTGCATTCACTATTGTTATAGAAACCTACAGTACACAGACGCGAAGACTTCGCGCCGCTCACTCGAGCGCCCAGAGCTCGATGCGAGACGTCCTAAACATATTTTCGCTCGCGAGGGACGGGGATTGAAACGTCTCGCACTCCCCGCTCGATCCTTGAAGTAAATCCTCCTCTAAGCGTATCGCGTGGGCGCTCCCTCCGCCCACGGACAAGGAATCCGCCGCGCCGAACATGTAATAATCATTCTCCCCGCTCCACGCGTACTTCATCCCCTCGGGCGCGAGCGTGAAGACGAAACTCTCCCCGGTGCCGACGTATCGCGCGTGCACCTTCCACGCCTCGGTACAGAACGCCCCGAAGATTGCACCGCCACCGTCGCGCACGACGAGCACCGTTACCCCTTTCCCACTCGATCTTCTATACAGACTCTTCAGCGACGTCCCGTCTCGCTTGGTGCTGTACGCCAACGACCACGCGCGCGTCCTATACATCCCTGGCAACGCCTCTCGAAGCGATTTCATCTGTTCGTTCGTCATGATATCGCTCTTCGCGTCCGTTTTCAATTCCATCTTAATCTTCCACTCCCCGGATTTCGCCAACGCCCTCGCGCCTCCCCTCGTCGTCGTCGTCGTCGTCGTCGTCGTCTCCGCGCGCGCGTCGTTCGCCTCGACCTCTTCCTCCACCATCGTTCGCATCCACGCCTCGAGCACTCTCCCGAGAAACCCACGATGTCCATCCTCAGCCCGCACGCGCGAACTCATCGTTCTCCCACCCCCAGTTCGATGCAACACGTCCACGAGCGTCGCCGTCGCCGCCTCCGCCGAATCCGCCTCCTCAACCTTGACGATTCCGACGAACGTCCTCTTATCGATCCCTCGCAATCGCTCGCTCGTCGCCCCCCACACGCGCGTCCCCTCCTCCGACGCTCGTCGCACGATCCTCACCGAATCTCCCGAATCCTCCCTCGCGTCCTCGGACGAATCGCTCTCCTCCCCGAGCACCTCGCGCCAAAACGTTCCAAACACCTCCTCCATCTCGCCGCGCGCGCTCTCTCTCTCGTCTCCGTCCTCCTCCGCGGCGTTCTGCCTCTCGCGAGGAAGAAACGCGCGTTTTCTCCCGTCACCGATTCGATCTCCCGTCGACTCGATCGCGTCTCTCGCGCGTCGTCGAGTCGAGTCGACGCGCGCGTCCCGTCGCGATCGATTCGATTCGATTCGATTCGACCGACCGACCGACCGATTCGACCGACCGATCGACCGATTGATTCGACCGACCGACCGACCGATCGATCGACCGATCGATCGACCGACCGAATCCATTGACGTGTGAGGCATGGAATGATGTGTGATGGGCGTTTTGCGTGTCCAGTATGGTGTGTGTTGTATTGACGAGTCGTGATCGGTCGTGTGTGTGTGGGGGGGGGTCGGTGGGTGGGGAGACGAACGGACGGGCGCGTCGAGCGTTTTTTTCGATGGATGGATGGATGGATGGATGGATCGATCGTCGCGGGAGCGCGCGGGAGAGCGCGTCGCGACGGAGGAGACGCGCGTGGGAACCTCGTTCGTTTGTTCGTGTCGTTCGTTCGTTGGCGTCGCGAACGTGGGAGAGATGCGCGCGCGACGGGTGATGGGAACGACCCCATCGAGACGCGCATCCTCGAGCGCACGCGCGTGGGAGACGGTGACGCTCGAGACGAACGCGACGGCGACGGGGGCGGTGATGAGAGGGGGGATGGATCGAAAGCGGTCGATGTCGTTCGAGAGGGCGATGCGGGCGGCGGTGTGGTCGATGGAGAGCGCGACGACGCGGGCGCGAGGAGGCGCGGGGTGGGACGTCGCGTGCGCGTGGGCCCTGGCGACGGGCGGCGAAATCGGACGCGCGCTCGGTGTGAGCTCGGTGACGGCGCGCGCGGTGACGGCGTGCGCGGTGACGATCGGGTGGATGCATCTCGCGCTCGGGTGGATGAGGTACGAGTCGCACGCGCACGCGATGGTGGACGCGTGCGGGGCGCTGGCGGCGACGGCGGAGGCGGCGAGCGGCGGGCGAACGGACGCGTGGACGGTGACGCGCGGGGTGATTCGTTTGGCGTTGGTCACGCGCGTGTGCGCGGCGAGCGCGCTTTGGGTGAATCTCGGCGATGCGTGGCGCTCGTCGGCGTCGTCGGATTCGGAGAGTGGACGACGAACGACGGGCGCGCGGGGCGTGTTTCATCGGCTCGAGCACGTGGGCGCGGTAAACGTCGCCGCGTGCGTGAGTCTAGCCGTCGTCGCCCTCGGACCGGCCACCGACGCGCATCGTGTGCTCAGCTCGTCGGGTTTCCTCACGCGCGTGTTCGACGAAGACGTTTTGCGCGCCGTTCGACGCGTGGAACAGGCGCTCGTCGCCGCCGTCACCTCGGCGCTCTTCAATACGCTCTTCAACGCGACGCGTCGACAGTTGCTCGGTCGACCTCTGCAAGAGATCATCGAGACGCTGGAGTATCACGCCAAACAAGTGCTCACGGATTTGGATTTCAACTCGGATGAGATGCGATCGCTCGACATCAGCGTGTTGGGATACGTCCTGGATAAGATGAGTCACATTGTCAAGCGAAACGATTCCGACAACGGAAGTCCGGCGTTGATCGAAGCCATCCTCGAGGACCGCGAAGACGTGGACGGAAGCACTCGAGAGTGGTTGGTGAGTTACAAGACGAACAGGACGCACGTCGGTAAATCATCATCGAGAACGTCCAAGTCTCGAATCAACGCGTTCAAGTCTGTGGTGTCGTCCTTCGCGCGGGCGTCTGACGCCGTCGCGTCGCACCCGAGCGTCAACATCGACCACCTCAACTCTTGGACGTTTGACGTGTTCGACGTGGATAAAAAGGATCACGTTTCACACGTCACGCGCATGTTTCAAGAGCTCGATCTCTTCCAATTGGTGGATCCATTCAAATTGAGACGATTCATTTCCGAGGTTGAAAACTCGTATAGGGAAAATCCGTACCATTGTTTCAAACACGCCTTGGACGTCGCGCACACGACTTATTTATACATTCTGGCCGTGAAAGACGAAGTGAACATGACACCGATAGAGATGTTTTCTCTTCTCGTCGCCGCTCTGGTGCACGACATGGATCACCCGGGATTGACCAACGCGTACCTCATCGCCACGCGGGACAACATCGCGTTGACGTACAACGATGAGAGCGTGTTGGAAAATCACCACTTATCGCGCTTCTTTTCGTTGTGTCAAAACAACGAGGACGCCGATATTTTATCCGCTTTCGATGAGGCCGAGTACAAGGAAGTGCGCCGCACCATCATCAAGTGCGTCCTGCACACCGACATGGCGCATCACTTTAAGCTCGTCTCAAGACTGGACGAAATCGTCACCCTCTGGAGAAAGAACGACATCATCAACGGCACGCCCATCGGTTCTCCCATCGGATCACCGATCAAAACTACGTGCATGAACAAGTCGAACCGACACGGAAGTGTCGCGATACCGGCGAGTGAGGCGTTCAAGACGGATGAAGAGAGACAGTTCATGCTCAACGTGCTGTTGCACTGCGCCGACATCTCCAACGTGGTCAAGCCCAACGAACTTTGCGTCAAGTGGGCGTCCAGGGTGCTCGAGGAGTTCTTCAACCAAGGAGATCGCGAGCGCGCGCGCGGACTTCCGATCAGCCCGATGATGGATCGAGAGACGACGTCGGTGGGACTCTCGCAAATAAACTTCATCGAGTTCATCATCGCGCCCCTCTTCGTGCACTTCACCGCCTTCTTTCCATCCATGGACGACCAACTCCGTCGACTCGTCGACAACCGTCGCTACTACCAACGCGTGTACGAGGACGAACTCAGAGCGTCGACCGAATCTGACGGCGTCGACCGCTCGGTCGAGCGAGACAACCTCCGCGCGCGTTTCCGCACCCTCGCCGAGAAGCACGCCCTCCACCGTTTCCTCACTGTCAGCGACAACGACGACGACGACGATCTCATACGAGCCATCTTCGCGCGCGAGCGCCCGGACTCACCCCCGCGCTCGCACGCCAAGAGACGCGTCGATTTCTAATATCCAAAACCGCGCGCGCGCGAAAAGTCTCTTCATATCCCCACGACACCGTCCCCATTCGTCGCGCGCGAGGTAACAACGCGCCCGAGACGACCTCGACCGGCGCCTCGAAAAAAAACAACGCGCGCGTCGTCTCGCCGTCCATTCGTCCATTCGTCCGGTCGTCCGACCGTCCGTCGTCTCGCGAGCGAGGAGACGAACGACGCGCGTCTCGTCGTCGGTCGTCGCTTCGACGCGCGCGATTCGATTCGATTCGATTCGATTCGATCCTCGTCCTCGTCGTCGACGCGTTCGCCCGCTCGCGAGACGACGACGACTCCGTCGACGTCGGCGTCGATACCCACCGTCGGCGCGCCCTCGCGCGCGAGAGACATCGCGTCGTCGTCGTCGTCATCGTCATCATCGAGGCGCCGACCGCGATCGGTCAGCGCCGACGACTCGGCGCCGCCGACGATGGATGCGCGACGACGGAAACGCGCGCGCGCGATGAAAGACTCGGCGATGATGACGACGACGACGCGCGAGACGCCGAGGGTGACGCCGACGCGCGAGACGACGACGATGACGACATCGTTGGATGAATCACGTCTCGAAAACGAATCCGCTCGACGCGCGCCGACGAAGACGACGCCGACGACGAGGACGAAGACGGCGACGAAGAATGCGGCGATGCCGATGCCGATGACGACGACGACGCCGAGAACGCGACGGGCGGCGCGAGAGATGAAACGACGACGGGAGAACGAGGAGAGGAGCGCTCTGCTCGGGACGCTGCCGGAGGACGCGCTGCGCCGGGTGTGCGAATTTCTGTCGGCGAGGGAATTGGCGACGCTCGAGCGCGTGAGTTCGTACTTTTATCGGCCGGCGCGAAGGAACGATCGAGGGATGGGGATGTGTGAGATCGTGGCGCGAGGACGCGTGCGTCGGGAGGGTGTGGGGGACATGCCGGCGTTTTACGGGTGCGCGCGAGAAAGCGGCGAGGCGGCGCGACGACGGGTCGAAAGGAACGCGAGACGGATGGATGGAGGACGCGTCTCGAGGAAGGCGTGAGACTGACGAAACGAACGATGACTCGCGCGCAGGAGAATCTCGTGGAAAGAGCGATTGGACGTGTTAGAGCGACGAGGAAGGCCGCTGGATCCGAACGAGATGGTTCCGGGAATGTGGGTGCGGGTCAAGTCGGACGCGATGAAGGTGAAAAACATGTGCACGGGGGAGGACGTTCCGTCGTACGGGTACCCGGTGGGGTGGGAACCGGGCATGGAGGAGGCGTGTGGGAAGTGTTTTCGCGTGTGCGTGGTGAGTCGAGATTACAGAACGACTCCCGTGGTCGGTCTTTCCGTGCCGAACGGACTCGTCGCCATCGCGCACGGCGCGCATCCGATTTACGGGTGGTACTTTCCGTTTGAAACGCTCGCTCGACTCTGAACGTGTAGAACGCTTTCACTCACTCGCGTGTATTATAAACAATTGCTATGCGCTACAAGATTATCAAATCGTTTCGCCCGTCGCCTTCTCTTGTCGAGTCTTGAGTTCGACGACGAGTCTCCAATCATCCTTTGTCAATTCTTCTCGGAACGACTCCTTCATCATGTCGATGGACGGACGCGTCATTCTCGCGACGAGTTGATCTTTGTGATCAAAGTGACGGCCGTAGAGTCGCGATGACTCGGAGGGCGTTCCGGGCTCAATCTTCATCGCCACCGACATGCCCGCCGTCGCCTTGGTGACCTCCTTGTGATTGTGTTCCATGGACGCAATCTTACCAATGTCAATGTATCCTTGCGACGGAATGCAAATTTGCGTCCCCACGCGAGCGATCCCCTTCACGATGTCCACGCCGACGACGATCGGGTCACGCTTGTTGAAGATGCAGTTGGGCATAATCTGCAAGACGCACGGAAAGTTGACGTGCTTGGACGCCGCTTCTCGCTTGTCCGTGCGGACTTTTTCCATGTACGCCGTGAATTGGTCAAACAAGTGGTAGATGATGTCGGCGGTGAAGATGCGAACGTTGAGCTCCTCACCCATGGCGACGGCTTCCTTGGTCACGGGAACATCGAAGGCCAAAATCGTGGCAAACTCCGGCTTCTTGCGCTCGTGCATGACGCTCGCACCCATGACGTCACGCTTGTTCACGGGACCGATGGCGATACCGGCGACGGGAATCTTCACCGCGTCAGACTTTAAGAACTCCAACAACGCCTCCAACGAACCGAGCGTGGACGCTTGAACGTACACGCCCTCACCGCTCTTGTCGACGCGAGCGAGCACACCCTTCATGTCGCTGAGGACTTCATCCCGGAGTTCCTCTTCATCGTCTTCCTCGTCGAGGACCAAGAGGGACGTACCGGCGACAGCCTTCTCCAATCCCGGCGCGACAATCTTGATACCCTGAGCGCCTTCGATCTCCTTGTGATGAATGTAACTACCCTTGACGCGCATCTCCCGCATGGGTTGAGGCGTCAACAATGCGCGAATCTGTGTCGTGATCGCACCCTCTAAACCGGCCACGACGATGGTTTGTCCCTCCTTGAGTTTACCGTTGATCAAGATGACGTCGACGCTCGTACCGAGACCTTCAATCATCTTCACTTCGAGCACGGTACACTGCACGGCGGGGACGTACTGGATGCGTTCGTTCATGCGCGTTTGGCACAAGTCCACGAGCGTCTGCAAAATGTCCGGCATACCCTCGCCGGTGATGGCAGAGGTGGGGATGATGTTGAGGAAGGTGCGCGGATCCGGGTTCTCCCAATACTTGGCGACGTTCAAGCCTTGCTCGGCGAATTCGATGACGATCTTATCGTATCGGTCTCTGAATTCGCGTTGCGCGTGGTCCTTTTGCATGGACAACGTTTCTTGAGTCGGGAAGTTGGTATTTGCCTGCCAGTCGTACATGCGATCGATCTTGTTCAACGCGATGACGAACGGCGTCTTGCGCGATCGAAGCATGTTCAAAGACTCAATTGTCTGAGGTTCTAAGCCGTGCATGATATCGACGACGAGAATGGCGAGATCACAGAGCGACGAACCTCGCGATCGCAGGTTGGTGAAAGATTCGTGACCCGGAGTATCGATGACGAGCAAACCGGGAACTTGCAAGTCCCAATCGCCCTTGTTGAGTTGGGCTGTGCGCTCGATGAGAGACTCCTTGGGAATGAACGTGGCGCCGATTTGCTGCGTGATACCACCGGCTTCGCCGTCCTGGACATTGGTTCGTCTGATGTTATCCAAGATCTTCGTCTTACCGGTGTCGACGTGACCCATGATACAGATAATCGGGCAACGAAGCTTGTCAGGACTGCGTCGCGCCTTGGCGGCGGCGAATCGAGCCAATCGGGCTTCTTTCGCCGCAGCCATGCGCTCTTCGTGCTCGCGTTGACGAACATCATCGCTGTCTTCGCTGTAATCCGAGCTATCAGAGTAATCGGAACTGTCGCTATCGCTATCGGAATCGGAATATTCATCAGAGTCAGAGTCGTCTTCGGAGTCGTCTTCGGAATCAGATTCTTCCTCAGAGCTCGACTCTTCCGCGGCAGCCTTGGCCGCAGCAGCCTTCGCTTTCGCCTCCTTGGCCCATGGCTTCTCAGCTGCGAGTTTCGCCTTCGCTGCTTTTTCCGCTTCAAACTTGGCGGCAGCTTCGGCAGCCTTCTTCTCTTGCTCGTGTCTCTTCTTCTCCGCGGCTTCCTTCTCGGCCGCCTCCTTCGCCAAGCGTTCCTCTTCCTCCTTCTGACCGGGAAGAACGATGTCCTTTTCGTCCCAGTCCTCGTTGTCCCAATCGTCCGCGGCGTCGTCGCTCTCGTCATCCTTCGCCGCTTCGGCGGCGAGTCGAGCCTCCTCTTCAGCCTTGGCTTTGGCTTCCGCCGCCGCGCGTTCCTCGGCTTGCTTCTTACGACGCTCTTCGAGTTCCTTCTTCTTCTTACGATCATCGTACACGGGACGCTTCGGCTTGACGACTTCGTCGAGTTTATCGGCGTCGATGCCAGCCTTGGCTAGCATTTGCTGACGCATGGCTGCCAGACGAGCCTGTTCAGCCTTTTGCTTGGCGCTGAGAAGTTTTCCTTCGGCGCGCAGACGCTCCTTCTTTTCGCGTTCCTTTTGCTTCTTCGCTTCGCGTTTCGCCTCTTCTTCCGCCTCTTTCTCCGCCTCGAGACGTTCGGCTTCTTCGCGAGCGAGTCGAGCTTCCTCTTCAGCCTTCGCCTTGGCTTCTTCGAGTTCCTTACGCTTTTGCATCTCGGCTTGAAGCGCGGCGATTCGAGCGTTCGGCGCGCCCCCCTTGCCCGCCTTCTCGCTCTTCTTTTCAGCCTCAGCCTTCGCCTTCGCCTTGGCTTCTTTTTCCTTTTGCTTCTTCTTGAGCTTCTTCTTTTGAGAGGCGCTGAGCTCTTTCCCTTCTTCTCCAGCGTCATCCACACCGTCCGCACCGTCCGCATCTTCGGTCGAGGGCGCGGCGTCGCCAGCCTCTGCAGCGGCGGCTTCGGCGGCTTCGCGCTCCGCCTTTAATCGACGCTTGCGCGCCTGCTTACTCTCACCCGCCGGTTCCTCGGGTTTGGCCTCGATCTTGATGTCGAGCTCGGCGAGAAGAGCGTCGATGTCCTCCTCCTCCTCGGCGGCTTGCTTGCCCTTCTTCTTCTTCTTTTTATCCTTCTTGGAGCTCGCGGGTTCGGGCGCAGGCGCGGGTTCGGGTTCGGGCTCGGGTTCGGGCTCGGGCACCGGCTCATCGGTCTTCGATCCCGGCTCGTCCGTGGGCACGTCGTCACCGATGGAGAACGCGCTCGCGTCGAGTTCATACACGCCCTCGGCGGTCTCGGTCCAACCCATCTCCACGGCGCTGAGAATCATCCCCTCGCTCATGACGCCTCGCAACGGCGTCTTCTCGATGACTTGACCGGTAGCGGGAATCTTCACGCCGACGCGCGCGAAAATCACCATCAAGCCTTTTCTGGCGTTCGCACCCCCGCACACGCATCGCTTGGGTTCATCATCTCCGAAATCAACCGTGCACACCTGCAAACGATCCGCCATCGGGTGCTTGTTGCACTCGACAATCTTCCCGACGACGAGCTCCGGATCGGCGACAAACTTTTTCTTCTTCTTCTTTTTCAAATCAATCGTCACCGCTGCCTCCTCTTCGGCATCCATGAGATCGGCGAAGCTGCCCTTCTTCTTCTTCTTCTTCTTCTTCTTCTTCTCCTTCTTCTCCGGCACAGACACGGACTCTGACGCCTCGTCGTCCTCCTCGCCCGCGTCGTCGTCCATCATCAACGCCGCGAATCCACCCTTCTTCTTCTTCTCCTTCTTCGGCTCGACGTCCATCTCCACCTCCTCCTCCTCCTCTTCGTCGTCTCCACCGCGCATCAACGGATCATCGACATCATCATCATCCATCATCAACGCCGCGAATCCACCCTTTTTGGACTTTTTATCCTTCTTCTTAGACTTGGTCGGCGCGGGTCGATCCTCGACTTCGTCTTCGTCTTCGTCTTCGCCCGCCGCCGCCAAGGGATCGACGAAATCATCATCATCGTCGTCCATCATCAACGCCGCGAAACCACCCGATTTACTCTTCTTCTTCTCCTTCTTTTTCGGTTTCACCGCGACCGCCTCCACGACCGCGTCGCCGTCTTCGTCGTCGCCCGCCCTCGCCGCCGCTTTCAGAGGGTCGAGGTCGTCGTCCGAATCATCGCCTCCTCGTCCACCCTTCCCCGACGCCTTATTCTTCCCCTTATTCGCCTTGCGCAAACGCTTCATCTCCGTCTTCGACATCGTCGGCTCCCCTTCCCCGTCCCCACCGCCGTCCGTCGCGCGCGCGTCCCCGCCCGCCGCCGAGGGATCCTCCTCGTCGCTCGAATCATCCCGCGTCCCTCGCTTCCCTCGCTTCCCCTTGGCCATGACGACGAGAGCGCTCGACGAGACGTCGCTCGAGATCGATCACCGCGCGTTCGCTCCGGTCGAGACCTCGGTCGACGCCCGCGGCGCGCGTTCGACTCTGCGGGCGCGTCGCGAGATGGGTTTCAAGATGATGCCGCGCTCGAAATCGTGCGTGTCACTGTGTGCGCACAGGAAGACTCCGTGTGAAGGGTCGTGACTCGTCGAGGAGTCATGCGTGGGCCATCATGATGCATGCATGCACATCAATCATCGACGATCGATCGATCGAGACGGTGACGACGTCTCGAGACGACGACGCGCGCGCGGTGGGCGACGACGTCGACGGTGATGTCGTCGAGCGGTGTCGTCGACGGGCGCGACGGTGGTGATGGTCTCGCGCTGGACGACGATGTCATTCGTGACGATGATGACGACGATGATGATGACTCGGACGCGGTGAAATCGTCGTCGACGACGACTCGGGACGGGGACGGTGGCGATGGATTCGTCGACTCTCGCGCGGTCGCGTCGACGTCGATGATGGGGAAATCTGGACGCGACGTCGCGAGAGACGGCGCGGTGACGGCGGTCGTCGTCGTCGTCGTCGGCGCGCTCGCGCGCAAGGCGTGGGCGTGGGCGCGAGGCGACGCCGCCGGGCGCGGGCATCCCGGTCCCGGTCGGGACGCCGGGTTTCACCGCGCGCACAGAAAGTGTAATCGGTGCGGCGTTCGCGGGAAGAGGGTGAACGTGAAGTGCTCGAGGTGTAAGAGGTGTTGGTATTGCTCGCAGACGTGTAAAAAGGCGGCGTGGGCGATGGAAATTTGCGAGTGTTGTTGACGACGAGACGAGACGAGACGAGAGACGGCGTCGAGCGAGGGAACGCCGGAAGGCTGCGGACGAACGTCGCGCGGTGTGGCGTCCGTCGACGACGTCTCGGAGGCTCGAACCTCGAACCCGACGGTGCGCGTGGAGTGAGATTGATGACCGTTTGTAACTCAAGATTTTGTCCCTAGTCTCGACACAGTCAGAGACGTTTCCTCGCCCGCGTCGTCATTGTTCGATCGATCGATCGTCGACCATGAGCGACAGGATCGTCGAGGCGCAAAAGGTGCGAGCGACGCGTCGATGTCGTCGATCGCGCGCGAGAGCGAGCGCGCGAGAAGACGCGCGCGCGAGCGTACGCGCGGTGGGCGCGCGTGCGAGCTTAGGGTTGGATCGATCGCGCGCGTCGAGTCTCGGGGGGTTCGAGCGAGGACGACGCCGCGAGACGCGCGCGTGGACGACGTAAAACGCGAGACGACCGTCGCGAGCGCAGACTGACGAGCGAACCGCGGTGTGCGACGACGACGCGTGCAGTTTTTCCAAAGCCAAAAGGGGTTCGTGCACCTCAAGAAGGGCGGCGCGGTGCGTCTTCGTCTCGTCGAACGATCGGTGGCGCGACGCGATGTTTACGCGAGCGAATGACAGGAACGCGTTTTGAATGGTTCGACTGACGGTGTGTGTGTGTGTGTGTGTCTCGCGCAGGATCGATTGACGAGCGTCATAATCCCCGTCGCCGGACTCATCTTCGGCACCGCCTTGTTCGCCAAGGGCATGGTTGACTTGACCACGGGCACGAACAAAAAGGAAGGCTTCTGAGCATCCGTCGCGCTCTGCACCGAGTGTTCTTAGCCTCGACGCTCGCGACGGACGCGTTGTTGTAACCTAGAGAGAGAGAGACGTCTACACGCACACGCATTTTAAAAGGACAGCCCACACACCCACGCTCGCGCTCGGACGCGCGGACGCCATGGACGCGCGCGAAACGGCGTGAATCGCGGGGAATGGGTCGGAGAAATCGCGGCGCATCGTTCCGCGCGTGCGCCGTCGCGCTCGCGACGTTCGCGGCGCGGTCGTGGGAAAGGGCGCGCGCGGTTCGAGTAATCGAGCCGCGGTGCGCACACGATGCGCAGCGGTATCGCGACGCGACGCGCGCGTTTCGCGCGTCGATGAACGGTGACGCGCGAGGGGCGACGTGCGCGGACGCAGTGGCGACCATAGAGTCCCTACGAGCGCTTCGTCGATCGCCGTGCGAGACGGTGGGCGCGCGGGCTCGATTTCTCAGCGCAGAGCTTCTGGGAGCGACGGGCGCGTGGGAGGAGGCGAAGGAGGTCATCTCGAGCGATCCGGCGTCGAATTTATCGGTAAGAGTGGACGCCATGGTGGCGCTCGAGCGCCAGCGGAGCTCCGCGGCGATGAGCGGGGCGTGGGAGAGGGTGTACGAGTTGGCGGATAGAGAGGCGTCGGCGAGCGCTTGCGCGTCAAAACCGGCGACGTTTCAGGCGAGAGCGAACGCGGCGTTACAGTTGGGCATGCGCGCGCGCGCTTTCGCGGATGCGAAACGCGCCCTCGCTCTGGGAGGGTCTCGTTCGGATGCGTACGAGACGCTCGCGTCGGCGTTGAGCGAGTTGGCGGAGTCCGCTGAACAGTTAGAAATCACCGAGACGCTCGCGTGGAGGTGTTTACAGTACGCCCCCGAGAGACGCGCGTGCTTCACCATTCGTAAAAGAGTCAAGAACATGCTCGCATCGTGGCGACGCGCTGAAAAAGCCGAATCTTCGGAAGATTGGGCCTCCGCGCTGAGCGCGCTGCTCGAGATGAAGAACGCGTCGATTCCGGCGTTACGTTTCGACGCGCGCGTCGCGTTCTGTCGGGTCAACGGTAGACGAACGCGCGCGCAATGGAACGATGGAACGCGCAGAGTCTCCCGAAAGTTGTTCGCGAGAGAGATCGATGAGTGCACGGATGCGTTGTCAGATTTGCTCAAGCAGGGCGAGACGCGAGAAGTGGACATTGCGCAATCTTATCTCTCGCGAGCGTGGATGCGCACGCTCAGCGGTAACACGGAAGGGGCGGAAGCGGATGTGGCGGGAATAGAGCGTTCCCTAGAAGTTACGGGAGAGTGGACGTCGCGCGTTCAGGAACTCCAAGATGCGATCGATAAAGCGCGTGAGGAGAACGCGCCAAAGGATTTGTATGCAATTTTAGGATTGAAGCGCGAAGATGCAGAGAGCGAGGATTGGTTGAGAGTGTTGAAACGCGCGTATAGGAAAATGGCGTTATTGCTGCACCCCGACAAGAATCCTACCGGCGATAAGGATGAGGCAGAGGAGAGATTTGATGAGCTTGTCAAGGCGTATAAGATTTTATCGAGCGAGACTCTTCGACGCGAATATGACGAAACCGGTCGAGTGAGATTCAACACCGAAACGCAAATGGATGAATGGTACGAATCGTCGCGCACAAACGCTCGTGGTTCGAGCGGAGACGACGAGGATGACAATGGTGCGTTCAATGAAGAGGAGTACTCGTTCAAGTACGACAAACGAGACGCCGGTGTTGACGGTCGAGCACAAGGTATGTACGTGCACAAAGAGACTGGCGAGAAAGTGTACGGCGAACGCGACGTGCGGCCAGAGACCGCTCGCACGGATGATGTGTGCGCGACGAAAATAGGGTACTGCATCGAAGGTCGAGGCGGAGACGAGAACTCGCGAGACGAGCGCGAAGCAGGCGTGGAGACTCTCCGGGTCAAAATCGTCACCGAAAAGGTGCTTAAAGCGGACAAAGTTGCGGCACGAATCGTGAAAAATCATTTTGGGCTTCAAAGTCTCGATTTCATGTTCGTGTTCGACGTTGAATTACCCGATGAGGAAGCGCGAGAGATGGCTCCTCGCGATTCAGCGAAATCGCGCTTGCGTCGGCTCGTGCGCACGCTGCACGCCTCCCTCGTCGGGAGAGACGAGAAACGTTTACTGACGGGCATGATTGAAGAGAGTATCGTGAGTTCGACGTCGGACGATGTCACTCACCTCGTTGACTACGTCGCGTCTGCTCTGAACGGCGTCACGCCGCGAAACGGTTCGCCGCAACAAACTGTTCATCTCTTGCATCAATTCGCTTCACACGCGACGGTGAAAATGCGACGCCTCGGAGCTTTGGGTTTGGGTACAGAAGAACGCACAGATGCCTTCGCCAGGGTGGCGCGCGATATGGTCTCGAATCCACTCATCTCGTCTCGTCTGCTCGGGACGGATGTCGGCGATGATGCCTTGGCGATTCGGAGTCTCACGGCGCTCTGGCGCGATGACACAAACGTTCGCGCATTCGTCAAAGGAGACGTTCTGTCTTACGAGATCAAACTATTCGATTCAGACAACTCCACCGACGTGCACGCCATCAGCGCCGCCCTCGATTTCCTCACAACGAGCGGCGCGCGCCTCTCCGATTTCGTCGACGCCGTCGACCAATTCGGCCTCACCGCCGCCACCTCGAGCGTCAATTTCCAAGACGTCGTCCACCAACGCGCCGTCAACGGATGGATCACCCGTCGCGCCCGCGTTCCCGACGCTCTCATCGGTTCCACACCCTCCTCGTGGTTCGTCTCCGCCTCGCGAGCCGGCACCGGCGCCGTCGTCGCGCGTCTTCGCGACATCAAAATCATCAATCACGACGACGACGACGCCCATCTCGACGTCGTCCGCGTCTTCCACTCGAAATCACCCCACGCATAGTTAGAAATACACCCTAGTCACCCCACAGACGTCTCGCATGCCCGATCGCTTCGCCTTCGTGTCTCGCGCAACCGTCGTCCCGTAAACCCTCTGATGATGACGCAGTCGTGCCCATCGTCATCGCGCGTCACCTCACACGCCGACGCGCAACGTCGTCGTCTCACGCACTCGCGCGCGGCGTCATGTACGCCTCCTTCGCCAATCTCACCATCGCCCCCGCTCTCTCGTCGACGGGCGCGCCGTCGACGTCGACGCCGCTCGGCGCTAGGTCAGCGTACGCGGGCGCGCCGGTCTCGTCCGTCTCCGTCGCGCGCGTCGGCGAGTCGCGAGGACGCGCGGCGCACACGCGCTTGAGCGTCGTCGCTCGTTTCGGTGGCCGCGGTGGCCGCGGTGGCCGCGGTCGTTCGGGCGGTGGTCGCGGTCGCGGCGGCGGCGGCGGCGGCGGCGGTCGCGGTCGAGGCCGCGGTCGCGGTCGAGGCCGACCGCAGATTGACCGAGGACCCATGCGAAACGAGGACATCGTGTTCGATGAGCTTCGAGTGGTGGATGAGAATAAGGAGATGATCGGAGTCATGTCCACGGACGAGGCGCTGGAGATGGCGGCGGAGCGAGATTTGGATTTGGTCGTCATGAGCCCGGACGCCGATCCTCCGCTGGCGCGCATCATGAATTACTCTAAGTACAAGTACGAGAAGGAAAAGAAGGATAGAGAACAGAGAAAGAAGGCTGCGGCGACGCGAGTGACGATTAAGGAGCTTAAAATGCGGTATAACATCGATACGCACGATTACGGCGTGCGATTGAGATCGGCGCAAAAGTTTCTGGGGGCCGGGGACAAGGTGAAGGTGATTTGCCAGTTTCGCGGACGCGAGAACGATTTCCGCGAGATGGGACGGGAAATGTTCGAACGTTTCATCGAGGACGTGGGCGAGTGCGGCACTCTGGAGAACAAACCGAACATGGAGGGCAACTCCATGACGATGCTTATCGCGCCCACGATCCCGAAAGGTGAAAAGGCGTGAAAAGGCGCTAGTAGCGAGCGGCGTTGTGAAAAATCAATTCTTTTTTATTCATCAAATCGCGCGTCGCGTCGTCGCGTTTCGCATCGTTCCGTTCGCGTTGTTATACATGTGATTCAAGATCGAGTGAGCGCTCGCGGCGGTACTCCGCCTTGAAGCGCGGTTTCGCCTTCGGCGGGAAGGACGGCTTGCGCGTACAACTCCACCTTCAGTATCTTGTCCTTGGACACGAGACTCTGTAAAACGTTTCGCACCGGTCGCTGTTCGCGAGGGATTCCTAAATCGGTGAAAAATTCGTTCCACACTTCGGCCGCCTCGTACAAGTCGCGAATGTCGGCGAGGTAAATCGTCACGTCCACCAAGTGCAAGACGTCGGTGCCAGCTTCCACGAGAAGTTCCACCAAGTTTGACAGCGCTTGTCGCATTTGTCCGGGGAATCTCGGATCGACTTCGTCCGAAGCGCTGATACCAGCGAGCCAAATGAGACGTCCAAATGTGGTGATGGGTGAAAAGTCGTAGCGTCTGGGATTGATGCGCTCGATGGTCGCCGCCTCATCGGAGACGATGTTGACGTCAGAGTGCACCGCGGACGGATGACCAACGCGCAGTTCTTTCGAGCGCTTCTCGAGAATCGAAATCCGCTTTTCGAACTGCGCGTTCGCTTGAACCGTGATTTCGTGCGAGCGCGAGAGCTCCTCGTGTGAACGTGCGAGCCTTTCATGAGCCTCTGAAAGCTCTCTGAATGAATCCATGAGCTGCCTAAACTCGTTCGTTCCGACTGTCGTCGCGACCTCTTGCGTGGGCACCGCAACAATGGCGCGCTCGTCCTTCGACTCACGAGTGATCCTTTTCACTGGAACGAGAGCGACGTGTTCCCGAGCGGGCGTGACACTTCTATCCCGACGGCGCTTCGTGGACGAACGCCGCCTCGGCGGTGGTGCGATTGACGTGACGTACATACTGTGACTCATTCTCATATGAGTCTTCAAGCCTTTGTGAGTTTTGGACTTGTAATCGCACTCGGTACAATCCGTCTGATCGCTCATCAGTTCAATAGTCTTGGCATGTTTGGCGTGGATTGCAGCACCGCTGGCCACGTCTTCATCTCCATCCGTCTCGGCGACTTCTTCTATCTCAGTTTGAGTGATTGCGATGTCTTCTACGAAAGGTGGAGTCGTCCTCGGTTGAACGAGAATAATGTTGTGTACTTTTCGATAGTGCGTGCACAACCCTCTGTAATTCTTCGCTATGAAACTGTCTGGTGGACAATGCAGACACCATCTCTGTCCGATGTCCATCTCCAACTCCGTGGGAGCGCCTGAGTCGTCGATGGGCTGCGTGTTCCGTTGCGCGGGTGAAATCGCATGCTCAACCTGTTGCGAACGAGCACCACCATGCTTCTTTTTGCACGCACGCTCATGAGAAGCGTACCCTGCACCAGGTTTACCTTCGTAGACGTTACAGTAAGGACATCGCAACATTTTCGACTTTCTGCCTCGAGGCGACTCATTTTGCACCGTGACCGCGTGCCGGTTGTTCGCAACGGACCCGTCGAGCGTTTGCTGAGCCTGTGCCATCGATGATGCGCTCGTGAAACAGCGAACATTGTGCAACTTGCTGTAGTGTTCGATGACGTCCTGCACCGTTCGGAACTTGTCGCCGCAAATGGTACAAGTGCGAGAGGAATGATGGATGTGTTTAAACACCACCTCAGGACTTCTCTCAACCTCCCTCGATTCTTCGTTTTCGTTTCCATCATTTTGTGCGGCCGCCACACGAGTGTTCAGGATAACGTTGTGCACCGTCTGCATGTGCTCCACCAACTCATCAAACGTTTTTCCAACAAAACTGCAATTATGCGTCTCTCGAACGACGCATCGCCTCGCCTTCCTCGTAGTAAACATGGTACCCTCCGCGGATGCTACCGCCGCACCTTGCGGAACGGTGTTTGTATTCGTTGCGCGCCTTCCTTTGCACCAGCGATTTTGATGAGTTCGAAGTCCATGGGCACTTTTACAAACCTGTCCACACACTTCACACGAGACCTTCGTGGACGCGTCCTGCGCAGCGCCGTTTCCTCCGATGTGGAATTGCGCAGTTTCTTGTGCGAAACCAGGCGTATCCACAAGTGGGGCTCCACAACTAGATCTTGTTCGGTGTATTTTTAGTCCAACCTCAGTCGCAAAAGTCCTGCCGCACTGGCAGTAGTAACCAGTGAGCGCCAAGTCCGGATTGTCTTCTTGCGCTCCATCCTCGCTCGTGGCGTACCGCTGCGGACGCTGAGCCGTTCTGCGCTTGCGCCCTTGCAACGCAGCTCCTTGTGAAGTGCGCTGCCCCTCGGCATTGGACACGTCGTCAAACAACGTCTCGGGCGACTTCAACGAAGCTCTACGATTTCGCGCACCATCTTCATCGTGATCTTCATCGGAATCACTCGTCTCGTTATCCTTCGCATCAGCGTCTCGAACGCGAGCTTCGCCGCTCCTTGGCCCGTCATCGTCGTCTTGGCTCTCTATGTCCGTCTCGTCCCCGTCTGCGTCATCTGCAGTCAGCGCTCGCACCATCTCCGTCTCGTCCAACGCCGGTTGGTCCGCCCAATACGTCTCCATCGCCGTTTTGAGTTCACTTTCTTTCTTATGCGGCGGTTTCCCGCTGCAATTAGAGTAAACGTGCGTCTTAAAGGCGAGCCAGCCCTTGAACACTGTGCGATGTCCACAAAACATGCAGTCCATGTCCTTGTAAACCTTGAAGGATCTGTTCCCGTCCGGACTCATCTGATCCACGCCTCGAGGCGTCGGTACCTCGACTTCAACTGTCGGACTCGCCAACGGCGCCGGAGCCGCTCGCGCCTGATCGCTATTCGGGCTATCTTCCTTGTCGTGTTCCGGACTCCTCGTCGGCGTCGTCATTTGCATCCCCCCCGCGTTCTCACCTTGACCACCCTTCTTTTCCCCATCGTCTTCCCGCTCCACGACTGGCGCTCGACCCGGCAATCCCTGCGCGGTCATTCCGCCTCGGACGCTCGTTCGCCTCCTCCGCCAGCCCGAAACGCGTCTCCCCTCGCTCGACCGTCACCGAGCGTCCACTACGCGCGCCAAACCGATCATCACATCGTCAGTCAACCATTCTCAATCACCGATCGCCCTCGGTGCGCGCCCGTTCTCGCCGATCGCGCTCGCCCCTCGCGTCGTCGTCGTCTCTCCGCCGCCGCTCCGTCGAAGAAATTCAAGGAGGATCTCCCCCGCCGCGCGTCCACTCCCTCGAATCGCCCGCTCTCGACGCCCTCGACGCGTCATCTTCGCGCATCTAACCTCCCGTTCCCTCCCGTCGCGTCTCCGCGCCGCCTTCCCCGCGCGCGCGACCCTCGAACGCGCGTTTTCGCGCGCAGGGCAAAATGCACAATTCTCCGCGACGCGCTCCATTTCTCCCCTCCCGTCGCCGCGTCCGCCCTCGATCCTCCGCGCGCGCGCGACGAGACGATTCACGCACCTCCGATTCTCGCGCCCGTTCGCGTTCGCGTCGACGCTCTCCCTCGCGACCGCGCGCGGTGTCTCGGAATGATGTCCGCGCGTGTCGCCGAGGCGTTTTCAGTCGCCGCGCGCGCCGACCCGACTAGCGGCGGCGATACGGAATCGAAAGGGTCTCCATCGTTCGTGAGAGAGCGCGTCGACGCGAACGCGATGGGAACGATGAGAGAAAAGACGCGGGCGGTGTGTGGTGTGCTCGTTAAAGGGCTAGGGGCGTCGAGGAGGGGCGTCGCGGCGGCGGGCGGGCGTCGCGCGCGCCGTCGTCGGCGCGAGAGGTTTTGACGACGCGGCGCTTGGAGAAACATCCGAAACACGACGTGGTCTCCTCCTCGACGGTCTCGACGACGGAGGGTGTGGAGACCGGGTTCGGCGATGGGAGGGGCGCCTGGACGATGGACGGTGACGGGGGGACGTCGGCGTCGGCGGCGCGCTCGGCGGCTTTGGATTCGGCGGCGAGCTTGGCGCGCGCCTTGGCGGCCCAGCGATCGAGCGATCGCGCGCCGCGAGGGCGTTCGTCGGTGGTCGCGGGCGATGTAAACGGTGACGGGGCGTCGTCGAGACGCGCGTCGCCGCGCGTCGTCGTCGTCGTCGACGTGGGCGTCTCTGGGAAATTCAACGCGCGAGGCGTCGGCGGCGCTCGATCCTCCGCCGCGGGCGCGGCGAATTCAAAACTTTCGTCGCCCTCGTTCGCACCCTCGTTCGCGTCGTCGCGCGCCATCTCATCCATCGCGCTCAATTCGTTCGGCATCAACCGCTCGCTCATCGTCGCGCGCTCCGCGCTCGTCGTCGTCGGCGGCGTCTTTTTCGTCCCGTTCGTCTCGTCGCCGGATTTTTTCGCCGGCGCCGGCGCCGCCTCCCCTCGCCGTCGAACCGAGGCGTGCGCCTTGACCCTCTGCGCCCGAACGCGCGCCGCGTACGCGTCGTACGCCTCCAACGCCCCCATACCGTTCTTCGCGACGTACGAATGAAACCATCGCAACAAGTTGTTATTTTCCTACGCGCGCCGAAACGAAAAATCGACGCGCCGCGTCGCCTCGTCGTCAGTCCACGCGCTTTCTCTCTCTCTCTCTCGCGAACGTTCGCGGTCTCGACATATACTAAAATCACACTCCCGACCCTCGTCTCGTCGATCGACGCCTCGACACGCACTATAAACTTTCCGCTCGCCAACGCTTCGTAATCCACATCCACCGGCAATCCCAACGACCGCATCGTCTGCGATAACACCCGCACGTTCCGCTCGTTATCCGCGAGATACCTCGCGTTGAAATCTAATCGATGCAGCGGCACCGCGCCCGGATGCAGGGCGTCCAACAGCTGACAATACGCCACGCCGTCGCCGCATTCCTGCACCGAGGCGTAATCGCTCCGGAGCGCGTGATTGAGCCACGACACGAGCTCGAGGCGACCCATGGTGTTCGAACTCGGCGTGCGCGCCGCCTGCGAGGACGATGTCGGCGTCGCGCGCGTCGACGCGTCGATGCGCGCGCGAGGGGTCGCCATGTCGACGTCGACCGTCGCCGAGTGAGAACCACCGAAGTCACAATCGGGCGCGACGGGACGCGACGGGACGCGACGGGACGGGACGGAACGGGACGTTCGTCGTCGCGCGAGGACGGCGCGCGCGCGATGGGTGGGAACGGATTTTGCGCGCGGTGCGGCACGGGACTGCGATTGACGACGCAGGCGTCGACGGTGTCGTGCTCGGGATGTGGGAAGGAGCACTCGCTCGATGAAGGTGCGAAGGATGGACGACGGGAAGCGCGCGAGGGCGAGGACGGGCGTGAAAGCGGAGCGAACGCGCGATGGAAAATGTGCGCGACGCGCGCGCGGCGTCGGGGGGACGCGCGCGCGATGATGCGACGACGTGGACGGTGATTTCGGCGTGGCGGCGGCGGCGCGCGGTTCCGGCGACTGACGATCGATGTCGACACGTTCGCGGCGTAGCGTTCGGAGAAAGCGAGCGAGAGCTCGTCGCGGGACCGGCGGAGTTTAAGTTTCATCACGGCGTCGAGGCCAAGCACCCGAACGGGACCAAGGTCGGGGCGCAGGAGGAGGTGACGAGAGAGCGCGCGACGGTGGACGAAAAGTGTCCCAAGTGCAAACACAAGGGATTGAACTTTTACACCATGCAGTTGCGAAGCGCGGACGAGGGACAGACTGTGTTTTACGAGTGTCCGAAGTGTGGTCACACGTTTAGTCAGAATAACTGAGCGCGCGCGCGAGCGCGAGTGAGAGTTTGCGTCGGCGACGAGAGAATCGCGGCGCGTTTTTGAAGGAATACGTAGCACTTAGCGGCGAACTTGTGATGATGAACACGAGCGCGCATCGTAGGATGGGATTTGAGTCGCATAGTCGCATCGTCGCACCTCGCGTCGTTTTTAGCATGATTTTTGAGTTAGCTTTACACAATATGTCTGGGCCACGCGGTCACGTGTGACGCCGCGCAGTTGAAAATTTACTCGGGATTGCCCCACGAGTTGACAATCTTACACGATCCGTCGCCGCCCGTCGGACCGTACTGGTGCCATCCCGCGCTGCCTTCCTTGTAAAAGGCGCTCGCATCGGTACCGGATCCGTCCATCAAGCTGACGTCGCACCCGTCGGCGTTGCCGCTCGACGCGATGTGCCACAAGTCGCTAGTCCAATATTTGTTGACGCCATCGCACTCAAATTCCCCATCGCACTCCTCCTTGACGTGCTTCCAATCCGTCGCTTCATCGTTGATGTTAGCCTTGTAGAAGAGGCACGACAACAACCACGTATCCTTGCGACAGTATCTCGTCGCGCCCATCGCCGGTTGAAGCGCGCCCAGCCCGAGCGGCTCCACGTCCGTGTTCGTCGACCCTCCGAGCGCCGTCGTCTTCTTCTCCTCCTCCTCGGAAGCACCCGCCGCTTGACCTAACATCGCGCTCGGACGCCAAGACCCTCGACGATCTTCACGTTCGCCGACGCACATCAAACTAAATCGCGGCCCGTGTCCGCACGCGTCCAGGTGCACCTCCCTCGGCAACCCTTTCGGCGCCGCCAACGCGTATCCCGACCCGAGCGGCGAGTTCGACGCGGCGACCGTCCCGACGTACGTGTACTGCACCGCGTTCATCGCCAACGACGCGATGAGCGCCGTGGACAGCGCGACGATCGCCCGTCGCGCGGTCGTCGTGGGGTGTTGAAGATCGCCCGACGCGGGCATCTCCCCCTCCACGTCCACGATCTTGTCCGCGCGCAGCAGCGTGTCGCGCTCGGTCTCACCGATCATCTCCGTTCGTCGTTCGCGTCCGCACCGCGTGCTCGCGCGCGCGCGTGTGACGACGGCGACGCGCGCGCGTCGATGTCGTGGGCACGCGCGCGGCGCGCGCACGAGTCCCTCCAATTCGACCAATCACGACTCAGTTCACTCGCACGTATAGAACACCTCGGAACGGTATGTAAAATTTCACGGGCCGGAGACGCGTCAGACGCGCGCGCGCGCGTCGCGCGACCGATGTCGGCCGCGACGATCGACTGTCGCGTCTCCGGCCCGTGGTGGCACGCCAAGAACCACCCCATGTCCGGCGTCACCCTCTGGCGGTGGATCGAGACGCTCTGGCGCCACCGCGCGTCGATCGATTTCGTTCGTTTCGCCCCGCGCCTGGCGCTCGTGACGACGCTGTCGGTGTTCAACGCGCTCGGTGCGATCGGTGACGGCGCGCTGTGGGCGTTCGGATGGCGAAAAACGCGCGTTCGTGATGACCCGGTGTTCATCGTCGGACATCCGAGGACGGGAACGACGCACACGCACAACGTGATGGCGAAGGATTCGGGACGGTTCGGCGCGGCGAGGACGTTCGACGTCGGATTTCCGAGCGGATTTTTGTCGAGTGGATTCATGATGCCGATGCTCGGGGGGTTGATGGACACCACGAGACCGATGGATAACATGGAGTTGTCCATGGAGACGCCGCAGGAGGATGAATTGGGGACGAATCAGTTGAGCGCGTGCGCGTCGCCGTACGCGTCGTTGATGTTCATGCGAGACGAGGAAAAGTTTAGGAAATTTTATACGCTTCGCGAGGACGACGAGGCGTATCCGATCGAGAGGCGAGAGCTCGAGAGGTGGAAGTCGGCGTTCATGACGTTCGTGCGCAAGCTGCAATACAGATGCGGGGAGGATAAACGATTGGTGTTGAAGTCGCCGGTGCACTGCGCGCGCGTCAAGCTTCTCAAGGAGATGTTTCCTCGCGCGCAGTTCATCTTCATCTCGCGTCATCCGTACGACGTGTTTAAATCGAGCGTGAATATGGCGGATAAGTATTATTGGCAGTGTTATCTTCAACAGCCCACGGTTAAGCAGGTGCAGGAGTACATTCTTCGACAAGGGGAAATTTTGCACGACGCGTACGTGCGAGATTCAAAACTTCTCCCGCGAGACGCGCTCTACGAGATTCGTTTCGACGAACTCGACGCCGATCTCATGGGGACGATGGAAAAATTGTACGCACACTTTGGATGGGACAATTTCGACGCTGACGTGAAGCCGGTGCTGAAGGAGTACGCCGAGTCGTTGACGAATTTCAAAAAGAATAGTTTTAGCACGCTGAGCGACGACGCCAAAAAGTTGGTGCAGACGCGATGGAAGAGATGGTTCACCGATTTGAATTATGACATGTAATACCCATAATCCATATGTAATACTAGACGAACGTCGCACCGCGCAATACGTACGGATTCAACGCGAACCGTCGCTCGACGAGACGACGTTAAAAAAAGAAATTCATAACCCACTACAAGAGCTTCTTCCTCTCAAAGAACGTGCTAAGATGCACTATCTGCCACACACACATCCCGACACACACGCTCAGACTGAGCACGCTCAACCACGCCACTTTCGAATTCGTCGCCTCGTTCATGTCCCGCATTTCCGCCTCGAGCGCGCGCAGGCGCAACATTCCGTCGTGCACCTCTCTCATGTCCGCCTCCAACATCCGTAGCGTGCGCGTGAACGCGTCCACATCCGTCGCCTTGGCCAACTTTTTCCATTCAGCCGCCGCCACGCCGTGTTTCCAATCCAATCGCACCCGATGTTTCTTCAGCAGTTCCTTCTTTTCCTCGCCCTTCGCCATGGATGACACCTCCGGTTTATAAAAACACGCCCGGTACTCCCCCTCCGTCTCGCTCGTGAACCCGTGCGACGCCTCGGAGACGTCTTTCTCCTCGAACACCACTCGTCCTCGCGAATCGAACAATTTCAGCGACACCTTATCGTCCGCGATGACCGTGTCAAAGGAAAACACCACGACGGCATCCTTGTGAATCTCTTCGCTCACGCACTTCATATCGTCGTAATCGCCGTCGCCGCGGTGCAAGAGATCGACCTCGAACGCGTTCGTGCGTTCGACGCGCGCGGCGAGCGTCGTCACGAGCAGCGCGACGACCGAGACGCGCGAGATGATCGTCATCATCGAGACGATCGCGCGCGCACGTCTGCGGCGATGACAGACCGCGGCGCGCGATGACGACGACGTCGCGCGTCGCGTCGTCGACCGCGACGATCCGTGACGAGGCGATGCGCGCGACGATGATCGTCGCGAGCGATCCGAGCGCTCGACGCGCGCGCGTGGTGATTCGACGCGACGTCGGACGGCGAGACGCGCGCGTCGCGCTCGTGGGCGCGCTCATCGCGCGCGCGCTCGGCGCGTCGCTCGCGGTGACGGCGTGCGTCTGTCTCGCGTGCGTCGGGACGGTGCGATCGATGCTCTCGCGCGCGAGCGAGGTGTGGATCGAACGCGGCGTCGGCGTGCGGACGCAGTCGAGGGATGGCTTGGGAAGGATGTCTCGAGGGACATTCGTCCCGAGCGACGACTGCGGCGAGTTGGTGGTCTTCGAGCGCGTGAGCACGACGGACGCGTGGTATCAGATGGCGGTCACGCGGAGGAGGAGCGGGGAGGCGGTGACTCTGTTCGATGGGTTCAGGTGTTCGGGGAGAATGATCGAGTCGGCGATGAAGGCGGCGCGCGCGTGTTTGGAGTGACGACTTTCGGTTGGTGAGATGCGCGAGCGACTAGAACGAGCGACTAGAAGAATGTATTAATAAGTAGGTAGCGCTATGATGATGTACTAAATTACGCGCGCTTCTCATCGCGCGCCGTCTCCTCCTCCTCTTCCTCCTCCTCGTCGTCGTCGTCGTCGGGTCGAAGCTCGAGTGCGGGCTCGACGCTCGCCGCCGGTTCGATCCACTCGAGGAGTCGCCACCACACGAACGCCATGGCGGCGACGCACCACAACATCTTCCCAAAAATGACTCCGCGTCTGTATATTCGGTAGAGACGTCCCATGAACGTGTCGATCGTCGCGTGCGCGCGCGCGTACACAATCTCCACGCGACGCGCGACGTCGTCCCAGTTGTACAGAGCGGCGACGCGTCTGTGAATGGCCCACGGATCGGCGCCGGGAAGCGCGGCGACGCACGCATCGAGCGCGTCTAGGATGGAGTCGACGTCCGGTTTCGCCAAAAACATGATGTCTTTCGGTAAAACCTCGGGAACACCACCCACGGCGGTGGCGACGACGAGACATCCGCACGATGCAGCCTCGAGAATGGCGATGCAAAACGACTCGGTGAGCGACGCGTTGAGAAAAATGTCGCCTCGACGCAACACGTCCGGCACGTCTTCGTGCGGCACGTGTCCGAGCACGACGACACGATCGGTCAAACCCGCGTCCGAGATGGACTTTTCGAGGTGCTTTCGCATCGATCCATCTCCAGCGATGATGAAATCTAAATCATCGTACTTGGCGCACGCGAGCGGAATGACGCCCGCCAAGAGATGCACGCCTTTTCTATACATCAGTCTCGACGTAATCACGACAGTGACTCGTCCCTCTTTGCGTCGACTGACGTCTGGATTAAATCTCTTGGCGTCCACCGCATTCGGAATGACGCTCACGCGCTCGGGCGCTAATCCAGGTTCGCCTCCGAGAAGATACCCGCTTCGCAAAATCGTATTCTCCTTCGCCGTGTGCGAGACGCAAATCGCGTGGTGCGTGTCCGCCAGCGTCATGTCCAACAGTTTATTCGTGTGAATGGCGCCCACATCCGCGAAACCGAACAACGAGTGATCGGTGAACACGCACTTCATCCCCATCGTGCGCGCGTAGAGTATTCCCTCGTGCGACATGGTGCACCCTTGGTGCGCGTGCACGACGGTGACGCCCTCTCGTATGCACACCTGCGAGCGTCGTCCTCGGCGTCAGTCGCGCGTTCGAGGAGACGACAAAAACAAACAAACAAACATCGATCGATCGGAGGCGGTCGAGCGCGCGCACCTTGCGAAACAACTTGAACGCGCCGAAGAAATTTGGAAACGTGCAGTTGTCGTACATGACCACCCGCGGCACGTGATACACCTTTATCCCGCTCGTTATCCATCGCACGCCCACGCGTCCCGGTTGCGCGTGCGTGAACACGACCACTTTGTGTCCTCGAGCGCGCAATCGCGTCGCCAGGGCGTAAATGTGCAGCTCGACCCCACCGATGGATGGGAGGAAGAAATCGCTGAGCATCAGCACGCACTCCCTCCGACGCGTTCCGCTCGCGATGTCGTCGTCGTCGTCGCGCACGACGCGCGGTGACGACGACGGTTCGGGTTCGGGTTTGTTCGCGCGCGTCGAGTGACGCGCGCGCGACGACATCGCGCGCGCGATGGAGTCTGAGGAACGTTTGTCGGTTAAGACGATTGTTTGTCTTCGCGGTGGGAGAAAGGCTGAGTGTGAACGAATGGTGCGCTACGGTTTCTATGATGAATCGTCTAAAATCGTGAAGAACTTCGAGTGCGAGGAAGAATGTCTTTCCTTGCGGCGCGCTTGAGCCAGAGAACGATGGACGCGCGGTGGCGTCTGGTGACGTACTTTAAGACCTCGTCGATGAAGATGACGGGAATGGAAAACCAGAACACAGCCTTCCATTCGTCGTAGTTGAGCGCGGAGATCGTGAACGTCTTGGCGAATGACGGGACGTACATGATGACCATGTGAAGCCACATGCTGATGACGATGGCGCTCAGAAGCCACCAGTTGGTGGATGGAGGATGCGTGAGTAAGGACCTGTTCTCGCTCAGAGAGTTGAGCGCGTTGAACATTTCAATCAAGACGAGCGTCGACATTGCCATCGTACTCGGGCGCCTGTCCTTGTACGCGTCGCACGCGTCACCGATGCAGTACGATGCGCTCGTGAGTTGCGCCCACGTCAACTGAGGGCCTCCCTCGTACGACATGAACCACCAGCCGAAAGAGCCGACGGTGGCAACGCCGACGTACACGCCGATGATGAGATATCTGATCAGCAACCAACGATCGACGATCTGCTCGCGGGGACTGCGAGGTCTCTGGCTCATGATGTCACCGTCCGCTCGATTGAAACCGAGCGCGGTCGCGGGTAAGCCGTCCGTCACCAAGTTGACCCACAAAAGTTGCACTGGCACGAGCGTCTCCGGGAAACCGAGCGCCGCGGCGATGAAAATGCACACCACTTCACCAATGTTCGAACTCACCATGTAACGAATGAATTGCTTGGCGTTGTTATAGATGGCTCTGCCCTCGGCGACGGCCTCGATGATGGTGCTGAAATTATCGTCGGCGAGCACCATGTCCGAGGCGCTCTTCGCCACCGCCGTACCGCTGCCCATGGCGATACCGATGTCGGCACACTTGAGGGCTGGGGCGTCGTTCACACCGTCACCAGTCATGGCGACGATATTTCCCTGTCGCTTCAAAATCTCAACGAGCTTACTTTTCTGCGCCGGTTCCACGCGAGAGAACACGCACATGCTTCGAGCGGATTCCTCTCGCTGTTCCTCCGTCATGAACTCGAACTCAGCTCCGGTGAACGAGCGACCTTTGAACTCGTTGTCAAGCTTCCCTCCCGTCAACGGATTGTACGCATCACCCAATCCAATCTGCGACGCGATCGCCTCCGCGGTCTGTTGATTGTCGCCGGTCACCATGATTACACGAATGCCGGCTTCTTTGCACGTTTGCAACGAATATCGCACTTCCGGTCGAGGTGGGTCTATCATGCCGACGAGACCGATGAACGTGAGACCTTGTTCATCGCTCTCTGAGCACGTTTCCCCACGACCACAAGATTTCATCGCGAGCGCCAACACTCGCAACGCGTCGCTCGCGTAGTTTTGCATTTGCAACAGCAGTTGCTCGCGAATTTTATCCGTCATTCTGTCCACTCGCCCGTTTTGAGACGACATCACGGACGTACACAGAGCCAGAACACTCTCCGGTGCACCCTTGACGAATAGCGTGGACTCACCGTTGCACGAACAAAGCGCCGACATGCGCTTGCGCTCGCTTGTAAATTCCAAAGTCGCAAGTTTCTCAAACTCGGTGTCCCAGTATTGAGTGCTGTGCATATCGACATCGCCGGTGACTCTGCTCGGTACACCAGCCTTGGATGGTAATCCAATCTTTTCCGTCAACACGCGCAGGGCGAGTTCCGTCGCCTCGCCGATTTTCTCGTAAGATCCTTTCTCCTTGTTGAAATTCAATGAGGAATCGTTGCACATGGAGCAACACATGGCCAAGTGAGCCACGGTTACGGAATCCGCGGGATTATGAACGGCGATACCGCGCGCATCCAAAATTTCCCCATTGGGCGCGTACGCCTCGCCACGAATGCCGTAGTGCGTCAATTCCGCGCTGCCGGCGTTTTCAAGGACACACATTCGCGTCACCGTCATCACGTTGCACGTGAGCGTGCCCGTCTTATCGCTGCAAATCACCGACGTGCATCCCAACGTTTCAACGCTCGGCAAAGTTCTCACGAGCGCGTTTTTCTTCGCCATGCGTCGCGTTCCCAAAGCGAGACATGTGGTGATGACGGCGGGAAGGCCTTCTGGGATGGCGGCGACGGCGAGCGCCACCGCAATCTTAAAATAATAAATGGCACCTCGGAAGAATCCACCGTGCGCCTTGTCCGCAAAATGACCTATGTTTACCACCCACACGAGCACACAAATCACGGCGATGATTTTACCGAGCAAGTTGCCGAATTCGTCCAACTTTTTCTTCAGAGGCGTCATCTCCTCCTCCGTCTGCTCGAGCGAGTGCTGAATCTTCCCGATCGCCGTGTTGCCGCCCGTGCCGACAACGACGCACGTCGCTTTCCCCACCGTGACCGTCGTCCCACTGTACACCATGCACGTCTTGTCCTGAAGCACGCACTCTCCGAAGATATCGACGGCGTCCGACGTCTTCATCACGCTCCCGCTCTCCCCCGTCAGCAGTGCCTGATCGCACTTCAGCACGTTCGAGTGAATCTTCACCACGCGACAATCTGCGGGCACCTTCTCCCCCGTCGCTATCTCCAAGACGTCACCCGGAACGAGTTCCTCCGCGCTCACTTTGCGTTTCTCGCCGTCTCGCGTGCACGTCGCAAACTCCGCCTGATACGTCTTCAACTCCTCTATCGCTCGCTCCGCGTTCTTCTCCGTCGCCACTCCCACCGCCGCGTTCGCGATCAATATCGCCACGATCACCCCGGGCTCTAAAAACGCCTCCATCCCGGCCTCGCCGTCCCACAGCGCCAACGCCAACGACGTCGCCGCCGCCGCCACGAGCACCTTCACCATGACGTCGTCAAACTGTTTCACCACCAGCGCCACGAACGACGTCTCCGGCTCCGGCGGCAGCGCGTTCACCCCGCACGCCTCTCGTCGTCGGTGCACGTCCACGAGATCGAGTCCGTGCGCGACGTCCAGGACGCCCATCCGCGCCAACGTCTCCGCGGAGGAGACGCGGTGCGCATCTTCTGCGTGTCTCTTCCACGCGCTCGCCGCCGCCGCGCTCTCGGGCGTCGTCGTTTCGTGCGCGTCCGAGCGACGACCCATCGTTCGCGTCGTTCGCTCGGTCCCGTCGGCGCGCGCGCGCGCGAGTGACGCGGGATAAGACGTCATCGCGCATCGAACGGCTCGCTCGACCCGTCACTCATCGACGCCATGACGACGACGACGTCGCCGCCGAGACTCGCGCTCGCGCGCGTCGTCCTCGTCGGATTTCTCGCCGTCGCCGTCGCCGACGTGGCGTCGACGTACGCGCTCGCGACGCGCGAGATGTCCCCCCGAGAGACGTTCGCGGCGATGAGCGCGGACGCGCGCGACGTCGTCGTCGGCTTTTGTACGTCGTGATCGTACCGCGGCGGGTTCGAGCAGCTCAAGCGAGCGATCGAGCGCGAATTCAGCGGTCGCGTCGGCGTGAGGGGCGCGCACTGGCCCCCGGGACCGATCGCGGCGGCCGTGGGACGAGGGGTCGCGTGGGCCCAGGCGTGCGCGTTTGCCGTCGTCTTCCTTGGCGAGTGGTTTTGTCGACGTCTGGCGATGCCCACGCCTCGATGGATGGCGTCCGCGTGCGAGAGTAAATTTCACTCTGCGTTGGTCGCGTTTTGGGTCGGGAACGTGGCGATGACGAACGCGCTGAACACGGGCGCGTTCGAGGTGTTTTACGACGGCGTCGCGGTGAGCTCCAAATTGGCGACGCGCGAGTTGCCTAAAATAGACGTCATCTTCGACGCGATTCGAGCGCGGGGCGGGTAAACCCAGCGTAGAGGCGTCGTCGTCGAGCGCGGTGCGAGCGCGCGGAGAGAGAGCGCGCGTGGACGGAATGAGTGACGACGCGCGCGGAAACGACCAGCCTCGCGGCTGGCGACGCGCGCGTTCGAGTCTTCGTCCGGCGCGTCCGCTCGATCGCGGCGGTGCACCGCACCGTATCGTCGTGTAATAACAGAGTTGTTTAATCTTTTATTCGTATCCCCGTTCGCGCGTTCGAGACGCGACGATCTCGCGAGACGACGACGGCGCGGCGACAAGGTTTCGATGTCAAGGAGCGTGCTCGACGACGGTTGCGTCCATCGAGCGCGCGACGGTTTACAAAACTAACAAGTTAAATTGCGCGTTTACCACGGGATCGGGCGGAATTCTTCATCCTCACCGTCACCGATCGTCTTTTGCGCGAGCAAATACGTCGGGGCGGCGGACAAAAAGGCGATGAAGGCAACCGCCTCGCCGCCGACCTTGGACGTGAACAAGTTGACAGCTTGCGGGTTGGCCATGTGCGCCTCCAAACCCTCCAACGGGGAGAGACCGGTGACGGCGTATTGGGACACCATACCGAGGAACGCAACCATGGCGAGGCGTCCGTTCTTCACTTCCTTGACGCGCTTATCCGGCGCGTCGAGTCCCGCCGGGTCAAACGGGAACGCGCCCAACGCGCCAGATTCGCCCGTCTTCATGAAGCCGCGCACGCGCGCCGCTTCCAACACGCCCATGGCGGCAATTTGGACCGCCACCAACTGTTTGAAATCAAAGCCGTAATCAGCGGCACCGGCTTCCCACCACTTCGGCAAACCAACCGCGTCGGTGAACAAAATACCCGCCGTCGCCGCCATGGCCCAGCGCCCGTTCATGAGCTCCGCCTCTTGGAGGTACGGGAGCGTCTCCGAGTTGGCGCCGAGACGCAACGGGTCAAAGCCTACGCACGAGAGGAAACGCGGTCAGTCCATCGATCGATGCGTTCGCGTCGTTCATCCACACAGTCGCGTCCGTCTCCATTCATTCATCCATCCATCCATTCACTCCTCTCCACCATATCCACCACCGGGCGCGTATCGTATCTTCCCCCGCGCGCGCGCATTTCGGTGAATGACACCGTGCGCGACGCTCGATTCGTCGCGCTCGCGCGCGGGGCGCGCCGAGATAAATTCAATCGCGCGCGTACCGTAATCGCCAGCCATGGACCCGTCGAGGTAGTCGGGCGATTGCGCGCCCGGGAACCACATCTCTCGGTCGCTCGCGCCCGCGCGGGCGACGCCCGCGGTGCGTCGCGCCTTGGGCGCGGCGCGCGAGAGGGCGACGCCGCGCGCGGCGACGTTGGTCGTCATCGTGGTAGAGATCATTTCGTCCGAAGTACCGGTAACGTGCGGTGCCGCGTTGTGACGACGCGCGTCGTCGTCGTCGCGATCGATCGCGCGATCGATCGATCGATCGATCGATCGATCGCGACCGACCGACCGACCGAGCGATTTGTTTTCATTCGTTAGAGTTCGTGGATGGTTCACTATGGGTTCGGAGACGTGCGTGGGTGAAGAGTTCGTGTGATGCGTCTTGGCGAGTCGTCAGTCGTCGCGAGTGGGTTGTTTGTTTTGCTTGGGGTTTCTTGTCGTTGTATACGGGAGCGACCGACCGCATTCACGCGCGTCATCCATCGCATCGCGCGGCGCCGCGGGGGGCGTCGATCGGTCGATCGGTCGCGACGGAGAGTCTTCAGTCCTCGGTCGTCGTCGTCTCGGTCGGACGCGGTGCGCATGACGCGCGCGAGTCGAGCGTCGCGGACCACACGATGGTGGGTCTCGTTGGTGATGATGGTGATGACGCTGACGCTGACGACGACGACGGCGAGCGAGACGACGGGCGAGCGCGATGTTTTGGAGGACGTCGTGTTGACGTTCGAGCGGTGGGTGCGCGCGCCGGCGTCGGCGTCGACGCGAGGGGCGAGGGTGTCGGATGGCGCGCGGGTGGTGGCGACGACGCGAGGCGCCGGTCGAGGCGTCGCGGCGACGAGGAACATCAGCGTCGGGGAATTACTCGTGGACGTGCCTCTGGAGAAGTGCGTGTCCGTGGCGAGCGCGAGGGATGATCGAGAGCTGTGGCGCGCGATCGAGGGGCGGGAAATGTCGGTGGATGTGATTTTGGCGACGCACGTGTTGCGAGAGGCGTTTGGAAAGCGAAGGAGAAGCGCGTTTTGGCCGTGGTTGCGTCTGCTTCCGAGGGACGTGGACAGCACGGTGGGGTGGACGGAGAGTGAGTTGGATGAATTGACCGGTTCGAACGCGGTGACGTTCACGAGAGCGATCGTGGCGCGGTGGAAGGAGGATTTTGACGCGCTCGACGCGGCGACGTTAGCCGAGCAACATCCCGACGTCTTCGGAGGCGAGCACGCGTCGTATTTCACGCTCGAGAAATTCACATGGGCCAGATTTATCGTCTGGTCTCGAGCGATAGATTTAAATCTCGGGAAGGGAGGCGGCGAGGAGGACGCGTTTCGCGTGCTCGTGCCGTTTTTGGACATGGCAAATCATGCGCCGAGCGGAAAATTGCACCCGCGATGGGACGCGAACGCGAACGCCGTCAAAGTGTACGCCGCGAGCGAGTTTCGCGAGAACACGGAATTGAGATTCAATTACGGTGATAAGCCGTCGCAATATTTTCTGTTGCAGTACGGGTTTCTCCCGGAGAGAAATCCGTCGGATTGCGTCGAGGCGACGGTGCGAGTGGACGAACGAGATAGTCTTCGCGAACAGAAGGAACGGCTCTTGCTTCGCCATGGACTCGATCCGCGAACGAGAAATTTCCAATGGAAGCACGTGGGCCTGGATTACGATTTGATCGCGGCGACTCGCATCGTGATGATGGATGAATCGGAGATTGACGACGACACTTCCGTGGCGCTCGCCGTCAGCGGAGCCTCTGTCAGCGCGAAGAACGACGCTCGGACGAAGGCCGTATTGCTCAAATCGTTGAGCGGCTTTTTGGGTGGTTACAAGACGACTCTGGGCGAAGATAATCACTACGTCGCGCGGTCCAGCGACGAATCTTCCGACGAGCCATTCCCGGGTAAGAGGAAACGTTTCGCCGTGATGCTTCGCATGACGGAGAAACGAATCTTACTTTCATCCGCCGATGCGGTCTTCAAAGAGTTTCCCGACGAGGACGAAGATTTGGTGAAATCAACCTGCGAGGAGATTTTCAGCGTCGAGGTCGACGAGTGCATGAAACGAGCGGGCGGGGCAAAGTTTAGTTCGTTTGGTAAACGTCCCGCATCAAAGGACGAAGAGTCGAGGGCAGAATTGTGATCGTTAGTGTATAAGGTTGTATCAAAACATTCACGGGATAGCGTACTGTAGAAGTTTGTAGGAAACATAGATCAACTTTAGTACGGTCGGTGTCGGTTGTCGCGTCGTCCGCCTCCGCGGCGGTTTCCTCGTCCGCCGCCGCCCATCATGGCATACGCAACTTGGCCCGTCGGAAGGATCACGGGCATCGTGTTCGTTTGCGCCGCACGCCCGGACCAAGAACCGCGCGGCGCAAGACCACCACCGTATCTACCCGCGCCGGTCCCGGCGTTGTTTCTGTACTTGGACCAATCGTCTCGGCCACCGCGCGAGGGGCCTCCTTTGCCCGTGTTCGGCGCGTCGGCAGCTTTCTTCTTCGGAATTTTCGTGGAAGGGGCAACCGTGAGCGTCGAACCATCGACACTGGAGACAAACGTGCCTAACTTTTTACCCTCCGGCGCGTCTTCGACCGGATCGCACTCCGCCAACGCGCTCTCAGCGTCCGCGGATTTCGCGAAGACCACCCAAGCCATGAACGGCTCTCGGTCCGTTCGCACGACGACGTCATCAATCGTACCGAAACGTCCGAACACGTCGCGTAAAGCTTCCTCGGTCGCGTTCGCTTCGTTCAGCTTGCTCACGTGCAACGAACGCATCTCATTCTTCGGCTTGAGCGCCGCCCAAGCCACCGTCATGGGCTTGGTCTCTTGCGCCACGCTCAGCTTTTCCTCCTTGTTCTCTTGCATATTCTTCATGAACCTCTCGGCGCACGCCTCGTTGTAATAGATGGCCCAACCGCAGCCACCGTTGTGATCGGTAGGGGCGTCTTCCGGCGCGTTTCTCGACCTTTTCGGTTTCGCCAATTCAAAGTATTCCAATCCCGCGCCTCGCGTTCGCAACGCCTCGATGACCTCCTCTCGCGTCGCATCTCTTCGCAAACCTCCCACGAACACGCGATACTTGTTCGGTTTCATGCTCGCACGAATCTTCTGCTTCTTCACCTCGCACTCCGCCTCCGTGATCGTCTTGATGGCGGCGTTCGCGCTCTCGGGCGAGTCGTACCTCGCGAACGCGTACCCGCGATGTTTATTCGTCGTCCTATCCATCATCAACTCGAATCCCGTCGCCCCCGCTTCCGCTCCGCACTTCCGCAACGCCGCGTGCACGTCCTTCTCCGACGCCTCGAGCGCGATGGACCCGATGAACACCTCCGTGTCGCGTCGCTGTTTTCCCGCGATGAGCGGATCGCTCGAATCGCTCTCGAGAAACACGTTCTGCGTCTGGTTCGAATCGTAGAGCGCGTCATCGTTCGCGCCGTCGTCGTGATCCATGGTTTCCTTCGTCCGCGTGCGTTCGCGCGCGCCCTCGAAAGACGAGTCGACGACGCTCGCGCGCAATCTTTTGACGATTCTCGGGCGCGCGCCCTCGAATCTGCACCATCAGAGCTCGACGCGCCGAGGGACGTCTCCCTCGCTCGACTCGTCTCTCTCTCTCGCGCGGCGACCGCTCTCGCGCGCGTTCGACGCGTCCGCGCGCGCGTCCTCGCTCTCGCGCGTCTCATCGCGCGAGAGACGCGCTCGCGAACGCCGCCGCCGCGCGGACGAGCGGTCGCCGTCATGTCGCCGACGACGGCTGGGGAGGCGTTCGAGCGCATCGCGCGCGAGGAGACGCGCGACGCGGCGTCCATGGAAGAGTTCGCCGCGCTCGCCACGGCGCCGGGCGCGATCGAGCGCGTGGACGTGGCGACGGCGACGACGGCGACGAGACCGGGCCGGGGCGCGGCGTTGGTGGACGTGCGGTCTCCGGTGGAGTACGAGAGGGGACGCGTTCCGGGAGCGGTGAACGTGCCGTTGTTTGAGAACGATGTTCGAGCGCGCGTGGGGTTGTTGTATAAGACGAAAGGGCGCGGTGAGGCGATGGTGGCGGGGATGGACGCGGTGGCGCCGCGACTGGAGGATATCGTGCGCGCGGCGGCGGAGGCGTGCGCGTCGACGTCCGCTGCGTCGGGTGAGGGCGATGGAGAGGCGTGCGCGGACGTGTACGTGATGTGTTTTCGCGGTGGTATGCGAAGTTCGTGCGTGGGGTGGTTGCTGACGCAGCGATTGACGGGGAAGCGCGTGCGCGTGGTGGACGGAGGGTACAAAGGCTTTCGAAAGTGGGCGCTCGAGCGGTGCGGGCCCGTGTGTGGGCTTCCCGCGCCGCGCGTGTGCGTCGTGGGCGGACGAACGGGCGTCGGTAAGACGCGCGCGCTCTTGGCGCTTCGCGCGCAGGGAGAACAGGTGATCGATTTGGAAGGGTTGGCAAACCACGCCGGGAGCGCGTTCGGGTGGGTCGGCCGCGAGCCGCAACCGACGTCGGAGCACTACTCCAATCTCGTAGCCTGCGAGTGGCACGAGTTGGATCCGAACAGATGGGTGTACATCGAAGACGAAGGCCCGCACGTCGGTCGATGTTCGGTGGATCCCCTGTTATTCGAGCGCATGCGAAACGCGCCCCTCGTGCTTCGCATGGTGGCGTCGCGAGACATTCGCCTGCGCACGCTGGTGAAAGACTACGCCACGTCCGAGCTCAGATCCGACCCCCAGTGGTTGCCGACGATGCGCGAGAGCGTCGATAAACTCGCCAAACGCCTCGGCGGCGATCGCGTGCGAGAGATTCAGTCCAAACTCGACGCCGGCGATTTCGCCGCCGTCGCCGCCGGTCTCCTCGAGTACTACGACGGCTTATACGACAAGCACCTCATGAGCAAGCGCAAAGACCGTCGCCACGCCGCCTCCGACAAATCTTCCCCCAAAACCCTCACTCCCACCGCCATCGACCGTCTCGTCGCCGAGACCGGTTCCCTCTCCCCTCTCTCCACCCCGGTTTCCGACGACGCCCGCTCCGTCGTCTCGCGCGGCTCCGCCTCCTCCGTCGAGGACGAGGCGCGCGCCGGCGTCGTCGTCGACGTCCACTGCCATCCCGACGTCGACGGCGCCCTCGACGAACGCGCCCTCGTCAGAGACATTCTCTGCGCCGTCGCACTCTTCGACGCTCGTCCCGACCACGTCGACGACGACGAGTGACCGGTCACTCGAAACTAGACGCTCGCCGCGCGGCGGCGTCTCCACATGTGACACGTCAGCGCGGGCACTTTGTGTAACAGAATCCCATCCACCGTCCCGACGTCACCACGCGACGCGCGACCGCACGTTCGCGAGTTTCACCGCTCGACGCGTTCGAGAAAAAAATCAACCCATCGATCATGCGCGCCGTCGGCGCCTCCTCCTCCGTCGCGCTTCGAGGCGCGCGCGTCCCGATGACGCGCGATCGGTCGCATCGGCATCGCGCCGCGATTCGCCGCGACGTCACCGCCCGCGTGCACTGGGTGCTCGATCGAGATAATTGCGGCGGCGCGCGCTCGGAGGACGACGGCGTGCTTTTGCGCGGTGCCCCGGACGCGTGCTTGGCGGTGCCGATCGACGTCAACACGCTCGTGGACCAAAACGCGGGGGCGTTGGAGTTCGAGGGGGAGAATTTGCGATTCGAGTGCCCGAACGACTCGGAAAATGAACTCGTCGTGCAGTCGCTCAAGGGGAAGACGCTCGTCGATGGGAAGAAGATTCCGAGGAATAAGAAGATGAAACTTCGCGCGGGCGCGAGACTCAAGGTTGGGAGCGACGGCGAGGAGTTTGTCGTCTATCGCAACACGCGAGCGCACGCGTAAAACGGAGGCGCTCGCGCCGCGCGCCGCAACCGCAAAGAGTTCACCGCCATCCACGACGCCGACGCCGAGGTCGGTGTGTACTGTTACTTACTGTACTACTTTTGTGTGACTACAACGTGTAATGATGTACAAAATAAGCGAGCGCTTTTATCGTCGTCTTTTCTCTCTCTCTCGTCGCGTCGGTTAGGAGCGTAAAATCTTGACGACGCCGTTTGAGTTGGCGGCGATGAGCAAGTCGTCGTCTCTCCACGTACACGCGCTGATGAAACCATGTGGTTCGGTGAGATCGCGGGCGAAGCGAACGGACGTGATCGGTGACGCGAGGTCTTTTCTGTACACGTACACTTCGTTGGTTTCGCTTCCGCACGCGATGTAATCGCCCACCGTGGACAAGCCGACAAAGTTTCGCTCGTTGTGATGACCTTTGAGCTCGCACGTGAGCTCACCCGTCTTGGCGTCCCATACCTTGACGGAGTTGTCCGTCGAAGCGCTCGCGATCTCGTTCGCGTTGAGATATTTGACGTAACTCACCGCCTTTCGATGGCCGCAGAGCGTCTGCACGGGCTCTGCGAGTCGACGAAGATCGAAGAGGTACACTTGGTGATCGACGCACCCGACGGCGACGCAGTGAGAGCTCTCGGGAGAGTATTGCACGCAGCACACGTTGGCCTTCATATCGATCTCGTGCACACTGTTCGCCTGATCGGTGCTCCAAATCTTTACCAAATAATCATCAGAACCGCTCACCAACAGTTTCGAGTCGACGCGCGAGTAATCGACGGTCCAAATACGTTTTTCGTGCTCTTCGAAATCGATGATGGTGCGCTGCTTCTCGACGTCCCACACGGAGACGATGCCTTCGTAATCGCTCGCCGCGATGTGTTGCTGCGTAAACTTGTTGTAGGACAAGCACGTTAGTTTGGAGCGCGTGGCGATTTCCGTCCCCGTGTCGTGCGAGCCCCTGAGGACGCTCTCGAGGTTGTAGAGCTGTATGCGCTTCGACACGCCAGCCGTGGCGAAGTGTTCGCGCGCACAGTCGAATTCGATGCTACTGATGGGTACGTTAGAGCCGGTCGCGTCGGCGTCGGTGTTGAGCTCGGCGGCGATGGACAGTTTCGAGTACCGCTTGAAGGTATTGATGAGGGACGAAAATTCCTCCATCGTCGTCCTGCCCGGCGCGATCACGCCGTCCCCGTTCACCGACGCGTTGTTCGCGTCGACTTGCTCTGTATATCGTCGCTTGGAGTACCATCTCTGTAACTCGTTGAATTGCGTCAACACGCGTCGCCGTTTCGTCGCGTCCATCGACGGATCACCATTTCTCGCCAATCCGAGCGTGTCCATCGCCTGTGCGATCACCTCCTTATCGTTACGTTCGCTCACCGGTTCATCCGCGCGAGATTCTCCACCCAAGACCTCCAATTCTCGTCGCACCGCCGCGATGTCGGCGTCCAAATACCGCAGCTCTCGATCGAGCGCGTCGGCGCTCGCCTGCTTCCTCGACCGACTCTCCAATAGAAACTCACGCAACACCTCTTGCGATACCGCGCGCGATTCGATCACCAAATCCCGATGTTTCGCGCTCAGACTCTTCACCAACGGCGTCAGATGCCGCAATGCATCCTCGCCGTGTGCCGCCGCGTCTTCGTCAGCCGCCGCCCGCGTCTCCGTCTCTCTCGCCCGTTTCATCTCCGCCACCATCGCGTTCACCGCCGCGTTCGGCACCAACTGCGCCCTCGTGAACGACGACGAACACGTCGGACACTTCGCTCGACGCTCGCCGACATCCATCGCGTCGTCCTCCGCCGTCGCCGAGGCGTCCAGCGCCGCGCTCGCGCACCCGTGACAAAACGTGTGTCCGCACGTCGCCACGCAGTGCGCGTCCGCGAACGTCTCGAGACAAATCGGACACACGACGTGCGCGCGGAGCGCGTCGTCCACGCGCGACGTCGACGCCGACGTCGACGTCGTCACACGAGGCGCCGACATGGTGACGACGTCACGCGGTGTACGATGGGCGCGTTCGTCTCCGCGGTCCTCGCCCGCGCGCGCGAGGGGGCGGAGCGGAGGGAAATCGGACGCTCGAGGTTGTTTTCGAGCGTTCGGCGCGCGCGCGGTCGTCGGTCGGACGCTCGCGCGGATGCGTTGTGAAGAGAGCGCGGAGCCGGGAGCTCTTTTTCGCGAAGGCGTCCGCCGCGGCGTCTAGCTTCTAACTCTATCTCACAACGCGCGCGTCGGCACTCGTCGACGAGCGTTGGCGCGTGCAAAGTCTATTCGCGAGGAGCGCGAACGAATTCACCGATCTCAATCTCCGCGCGATCGTCCTCCGACGCGTCGTCGTCGACGACGGCGTTCGCTTTGCGGGAGCGCGCGAAAGCTAAACCGTACTCGACCGCGAGCATGGGCACGAAATTGGCCGCTGCGCGGTGCGCGTACGCGAGATAAAACGTGGGTTCTCGTCCCTCCTCGTCCCGTTCTCGCGCGAGCATGACGGAGACGAAGCGAAAGAGTCCCTCGGCGGTTTCCCAGTCCTCGTCATAGAGCACGTCCGCGGCGAGAATAGTGTCGTAACACGCCTTGGGTTCAATCTCTCGCGTCTTACACGCGTTTCGCACGTCGAATACTTCGGCGGTGATCTCTCGCGCCTCGACGACGTCGGCGTTGTGTCGTCTATCGTGGTCCAGCGCTCGTCGAAGCGCGAGCACCGCGCTCGGCTCACAATCGAGCATCGTCACCTTCACCACGCCGGGTCGGCGCGCCGCGGCGCGACCTGGAAATCCCGAACACCCCGCGCCGATCTCTAACACTCGACCGCGCGGTCGGACGTCGTAGACGACGTTCGCGAGCTCTCGACCGCACCTCCAGATGGCGTCCCCTCTGGCCGCCTCGGCGGGCGTCGCGTCCCGACGTCGCCACGCGCGGAGCGTCAGACGCCGATCGTCGTCGAGCGCTCGCGCGCGTTCATCGTCGCGATTGCGCGCGTCGGGCGTCAATCTGAAGTCTTCGGCGACCCAGTCGTCCTCGACCTCGCTCATGACATTTCGGAGCGAACCAGTCGAGGAGTGAAGCGCCGACGGAGACGGTGCCGTCCTCGTCGACCGTTGCGGTGAAGAATGGTCATCGTGGAGAAAATCACTCATCGAGGCTTCTTACGACACGCCTCGAGCCTATCGCGAACGTCGTCCCAAAACGCGTTCTCGTCGGCGTCGGTTGCCGCGTCCACGCCTCGCTCGCGTATGATTTCAAATCGACTGTCGCGTCGGTACGCCACCGAGGTAAACTTGATCGCGCGCTCGATCGCGCTGTCGCTAGTTTCCGACAGCACGACGTCCGGTCGTACCCAATCTGCGCCGAGTCGCAGCACTCCCTTGAACCGCGCGACGTCGCGGCGTTGAAGCACAAATACGTCGAAAAACTTTTTCAACCACGGCCGCACGAAGACGTCGTCCTGGTGAAACGCGTACCCACACGACGCGTATCGCTCGCTCGTGTTCTTCAGCATCCACGGCGACCCGTTCGCGACGAGCGACGGTCGTAAAACGAACGGTCCTTGACTGCTCGGCGCGTCTTCTGCTCCTCCGGCGGCGTTCGCCGGTCGCTCGCTCTCCGCCCACCCGCACGCCTCATCCAACACGTCCACGTCCACGTCTCGATCTCGCGTCAAAAACACCTTTATTTTCTTTGGCCAAAACGCATGCGCGAACGCCAGAAACGCCTCGACGTCCGCCTCGTCGGCGACGTCGGCGAACGACCCGCAAAGCGTCTCCGCGCACTCGCACTGCGACTTGAACAATTCCGATTCCAACACCCCCGACCGCGCGTTCGACCCGAACTCTCGCACGTCCACCACACACACCGTCGCCCGCACGTCCACGCTCCTCTTTAGATGCTCGCTTCGCAGCGCATCGATCACGCGTCCCGCGTCGCCGACGCCGCTCGGCTCCACGAGCACGCGGTCCGGCGCGAACCGTCGCAACACCTGCGTCACCGCGAGCGTGAACGGCGCCGCCGTGGCGCAGCACACGCACCCACCGTTCACCTCCCGCACGACGACCCCGCCTCGTTCGCTCGTTTTGCTCGTCGAGCCCACGGCGTCGTCTAAGAGCGCGCCGTCGATGCCCAAAGCGCCGAAATCATTCACCACCACCGCCCACGTCTCCCCCTCGGGTCGTCTCGCGAGCGCGCGCGCGATCGCGGTCGTTTTACCCGCGCCCAAACATCCGGTGACGACGTTCACGGGCGTCATGCGCGTCGCGCGGTGACGACGAGTTTCAAAAGCATTCGACAGCTGCGTTTGGGCGTCAGACCACGATGCGCCCGCGCGCGCGCGTCGCGCTCGAGGCGTCGTCCGCGGCGGTATCCACGCGGTGTGACGGTCTCGACGCCGTCTTGCGCGGGGGCGTGCGCACGCGACAGCTCACGGAGATCGTCGGGGAGAGCGGGAGCGCGAAGACGATTTTGTGCTGTCAGTTGGTGCTCGCGGCGCAGATCGACCTGGGATGCGCGGTGGTGTACGTGCACACCGAGGGTCCGGCGCCGACTCCGATCCTACGTCGCGTGGCGTCGTCAAAGCGCATGGCGGCCGCGTTCGGGAGCGAGGAGGCGGCGCGAGGGGCGTTGGAGCGCGTGTACGTGGTCAAGGCGCTGTCGGACGCCGAGTCGTTGCGAGAGACGCTCGGATCGCTGAGCGCGGTGTTGGCGCATCCCGTTGACGCGAGCGCGCCGGTGCGAATGATCGTCGTGGACAGCGTCGCGGCGCCGTTCAGGGACGACGAATGCGGGGCGAGCGCGGGATGGTCGTACGCGGCGCGGCGCGCGGGTGCGTTGCATAAATTGACGATGTTGTTGAAAGAGTACGCGAGCGTGCACGATTTAGCGGTGGTGGTGACGAATCACGTGGTGGATTCGATGCGGGAGAGAGGAGTGGGCGGGGACGACGAGAATGCGACGCGGTCGATGGGTGAGTTTACGTCGAGCGGGCGACGCGTCGTGCCGGCGCTCGGTTTGATGTGGGCCAACTGCGTCAACACTCGGTTATTTTTGACGAGACACGCCAAGCGACGGACGAACGGCGTGAACGACGAGGGGGACGACACCGACGGTGCGGCGTTCAATTCGGTGGCGAGGCGATTTCACGTCGTCTACGCCCCACATTTACCCGCGGCGAGCGCGGATTTCAGAATCGACGCCGACGGCGTCTGGGACGATTGATTGATTGATTCATGACCGCCGTGGGTTCGCGCGAACGCCCACGACGTAGACCATGCATAGCTAGACACGTACGATGTGATCCATCATAGATTTGATAGTGCCTCGCGACGCACACCTCTCCATGCAAAATCCGCGGTGTCTTCGCCCATTCGCGCCACACGTCCGCTCGCTCACCACTCCAAACATTCCGTCCGACGCCCTCCGCGACGAACCGCCGGCCGAGGCGATGTCCCGCCTCGACGTCGACCATAATCACGAGCGCTGGCGCTCCATCGACGCGCTGTTGCGCCGCGACGGACGCTTCACGGGACCAGATTTCGAGCCCGGCGACGACGTCGTGCGCGTGCTTCGAGACCACGTGCGCGTGCTCGTCGTCGGCGCGGGCGGGTTGGGATGCGAACTGTTGAAGGGACTCGGTGCGTGTCGACGCGCGACGGACCGACGGACGCTACGGACGCGATCGGCGCGCGAACGACTCGGTCATCTCTCTCGGCTCTAACCGTCTGAAAAATGTTTCGCTCTTCGCGCGCGCAGCTCTGAGCGGATTCACGCGACTGGACGTCATAGACATGGACACCATCGACGTCACGAATCTTAATAGACAGTTTTTGTTCAGAGACGAAGACGTTGGGGCGAGCAAGGCGGAGACGGCGGCGAGACGCGTGCGGGAACGCGTGAGAGGATGTTCGGTGACGCCGCACCACGGAAGAATAGAGGATAAAGAGGACGATTGGTACAGACAGTTCGACATCATCGCCCTCGGGTTGGATTCGTTGGAAGCGCGGGCGTACATTAACGCCGTGTGTTGCGGGTTCTTGGAGTACGACGAGGAAGGGAACGTGAATCCGTCGACGATTAAGCCGCTCGTGGACGGCGGCACGGAGGGATTCAAGGGACACGCGAGGGTCATCGTGCCGGGCATGACGCCGTGTTTCAACTGTACGTTGTGGCTGTTTCCTCCGCAAACGACATTTCCGTTGTGTACGCTGGCCGAGACGCCTCGAAACGCCGCGCATTGCATCGAGTACGCGAGATTGATTCAATGGCCGGCGGAGCGGTTCGGGGAGACGTTTGATCCCGACGTCGCTGAGCACATGATGTGGGTCTACAACAAGGCTCTCAAACGCGCGGAAACCTTTGGCATTTTGGGCGTCACCTACGCGCACACGCAAGGCGTGACGAAGAACATCATACCGGCGATTCCTAGCACGAATGCCATCATCGCCGCGGCGTGCGTCATCGAGACGCTCAAAATGGCCACCATGTGCGCCAAAGGCATGAACAATTACATGATGTACGTCGGCACGGACGGCGTCTACTCTCATACCGTGGAGTACGAGAGAGATCCATCGTGCGTCGTGTGCTCCCCCGGCATCGCGCACAGCATGTCCGTCGACGCGACGCTCGAAGATTTTATGGCGTCCTTGGTTTCGGCGCATCAGGATTCGTTGGGCGAACCGAGCGTGAGCTTCGGAGGTAAGAATCTTTATCTTCGCGGCGTGTTGGAATCGGAGTTCAAAGAAAACCTCACGGAGCGAATGTCGAGTCTCATGGGAAATCGCACGGGCGGATTGATAATCGTGAACGATAAAAAACTGAAGAAGTCGTCAATGCGCGTGCGACTCTCTCTTAGCGAATGAACGAACGAAACGTAGCAAGTTTGATCGCGCTGTACTGTAGACTGTAGTATTACCACAAATGAATTAAACACCTTTATCGTCGCTGTTCTGACCTTTGTCGTTTTTGTCGTCGTTTTCGTTTTCGTCGTCGTTGTCATCCGCGGACGTTTCGGCGTGGATGAGTTCCATCGCGTTTGCCACTTTCTTCTTGTCTCCGTGAAAGTATTTCATCAACCCAGACTCTATCGTCGCCGCGTCGATTCCATCCTCTTCCACCGCGTCATCGTCATTCGAATCATCCACTGACGAGTCCTCCGTCTCCGCACCCTTCGCCTTTTTCGCGCCGACGTCTTGCGTCGCGTTTGTCTTCGTCTCGCCTTCGTCGAGCTTCGGGACGGCGCCCTTTTCGAACAGATTCACCGCCTCGGTGGTGTACTTTTCGTGATTTCCCTCGCGACAACACCAAATACCCGATCGCATCTGCGACGCCGGATCGGTCTGCGACGCTTTGGTGACGCCGATGATGGTGTCAAAGTGAAGAAACTTGACGCCGCTCGCCGACGCGAGTGCCGTCTTCAGAGCGTCGAGCGAATCCGCAGGCGCGTCGAGCGCGATGGACTGCGCCGACTTGAAAATCGCGTTCCTCGCCGGCACGCACTCATCGCCCTCGGATGCTTCGACTTTTCCTTCATCGTCCTGTTTTTTGAAGCACATGGCGTATTCGTCGGGAACGAGTATCGTCTTCGCGAAGGACGCGCTCGGCGGCACCTCGACGCGGCGCACGTTGGCGGCGACCACCTCGCCCTCGGGCATCTGCGGATGACCCAAGAAGGTGTACTCCCGATACTCGTCCGTAAACGCCTTGTTCGACTCCATCGCCATCACGTGATCCCCGGGGCAAATGTACGGCAGACTGAGCATCGAACCCGGGAATTTACCTCTGTGCGGGAACCACGCGCGATCCAAGCCGCAAAAAAACGGCGGAAGGATGACCACTCTCCCGAGTTTCTTCGCGATCGCCACCGCCTCGTATAGCTGCGCGATCTGATGCTGCACTAAGCGCAATTGTTCCTTCACGAGCGCGTCCCCCTCTAGCAGAGGTTCGAGTTCGTGATCCATCGTCGGCCATCCTCGCGCCTCGAACGCCTGCAAATCGACGTCTTTGAGAATGCGCGGCGAGTACGAGAGAAACTTTTGATCAAAGTACGCGGCGTTATCGCGATCACCCAACCACTGGTTCGCCTCACGCATGCGGTTACGCTTCCCCGGCGTGCCGTCGTACTGAAACGTCGCGTGCATCGCGTACGGTTTCATGCCGACGCGTTCGTGAAGTCTCTGCACGAAGTACGTGTGTCCGTTGTTGAACAACGCCACCGGAAGCGTCCCGATTCTCACCTTGCCGTCGTACGCCAATCCCACGCCGTCCCCTTTGTTCCCGGAGCCGCACCCACCGCGACGAATGAGCGTGTTAAACTCCGCCTGATCCCACACCTTGTCGTCAGCCTCCAAATTCTCCACCCACTCCTTCGTGATTTCTTGACTCGCCTTCGTCGATCGAAACCACATCATCCCGATGTTGGCCGTCCCCGAGCACGGGTGCGCCTCCAATCCCTCCCCTTTCACCAAGAATTTCAACTGCGCGTCTTGATCGTGCGTCGTGTTTCGCAACTCATCCGTGCTCACCAACATGTCTGCGTCGGGAAACCTCTTCACGAAGGGCAACGGGTCGCGCATCCACGTCACGTCGATGTCCGAAATCAACACGTCCACGCCAGTCTTGGTAAAATCATGTATCAAACGAATTTTATCTCGACCCATCTTGTGAAAATTCTTCGATCCCCACCCGAAATCTTTCTTCACCGCCGATTCATCGATCATTCGCGAGCCCATCAACCACGTATTGACGCCGATTTTCCGCAGCGCCGCGTACAGCTCCTCGTCCATGGCGCCGATGAGATAATTCGTCACCCCGAGCTCGTCCAGGTGGCTCAACCAATTGATGGCGAAATCGTAGTAGTGCATGTTGGCCCAGGTGACGATGACGGCGCCGTCGACGGCGACGCGATCGACGAGCGCTTTGGATATCCCCGTGCTCAGATGTTCGCGATGCCTCGGCGCCGACGCGCCGGCTTGCGACCCGAGCATCGACGTCAGCGCGCGTCGAGGCGACGAGGACAGACGCGATGGGCCCCGATCGACGTCGCGCGAGACCGACGCGTCGGCGACCGACGCGACGACGGAGACGACGACGACGAGAAGGATGACGATGCTGTTGACGATCGTCCGCATCATCCACGACGACGCGCGGTGGCGACTCGCGCGCGTCGTATCGCTCGTCGCGGGCGAACGCATCGTCCTTCGCTCGCTCGCGCGTCGCTCGCGCGTCGACTCGCGAAGTCTCCCGTCGACCTCGAGTGACGTCGCCGCATTCATTCATTCATTCGTCGTCATTCCACCGCCGGTCGTCGTCACCGCTCGCCGCGCGCGCGTCCGCGACGTGACCCCGATTCGCATGCTCCTTCGACGCTCCGCCTCGCGCGCGCTCCCGATCCCGCGCGCGCCTCGACGCGCGGTCGCGCAGACGAGAAGCGCGTCCGCCGCCGGGACGCGCGCGGGGGCGAATCACTCGACGTCGACGTCCACGATCGGTGCCGTCTCCGATCGACGCGTCGAGGACGCGGAATCGTTCGATGCCAAGCGCGTCGCGTCCGCGGGGAACGTGCGATTGGTGCAGTGGTACCCGGGGCACATCGCGCGCGCCGAACGATTGCTCAAGGAACAGCTCAAGGGCGTCGACGCGGTGCTGGAGGTGCGGGACTGTCGATTGCCGCTGTCCACGTCGCACCCGGAGATCGGGAAATGGTGCGGGGAGAAGCTGCGAATCGTGGTGTTGAATCGAGCGGACATGGTGAGCGATAAAGAGCGCGCGAGGTGGGTGAATTATCTGAAGAAGAACGGGGACGCGAGGGTGGTGCTCACCGACGCGCGCGCGGGGAAAGGGGTGAGAAAGGCGAAAGAGATGGCGATGGAGGTGAGCGAGGAGATCAACGCGAAGAGGAAAGCTAAGGGATTGTTGCCGAGACCGGTGCGAGCGGCGGTGGTGGGGTACCCGAACGTGGGGAAGAGCGCGTTGATTAATAGGTTGGTGGGGAAGGCGGCGTGCGCGAGCGCGCCGAGACCGGGGGTGACGAGAGATTTGCGATGGGTGCGCATCGGTGGTGATTTGGATCTCTTGGACGCGCCGGGGGTGTTGCCGGCGAGAATGCACGATCAGCGCGCGGCGTCGAGATTGGCCATGGCGAACGACATCGGAGAGGCGAGTTACATCGCGAGCGCCATGGCGTCGGCTATGATCGAAGAGTTGAAGCGTCTGCCGACGTGGAAATCCATCAAACCGGGCATCATCAAGAGATTCAAAGAGGAACGCGTGGACGAGATGTCCGGAGAAGAGTTTGTGCAGCGTTTCGCCGACAAGACGTGCGGCGGGGACGTTGAGCGTGCGGGCACGCGCATGCTCAACGATTTCCGAGGCGGACACATCGGCAATTTTTGCTTGGAGTTACCTCCGGGGCGCGATTTGTAACTTTTAATAATAAACAATTCTTTTTGTTCAACGCTCTACCATTGTTCGCCGACCTCCTCGGTTCGCATCTTTCTTCCGCGGCCTCGAGCGCCTCGCTGCATGAAACGCGTCGGCGAAAACGGCTTAATGTTGATGGCGCTCTTTCCCTTGGTGATGAGATCGGCGATGATCTCACCGGCGACTGGCGACCACAGAATGCCCCAGCAGTTACCCGCCGTCGCCATGTAGGCGTTGGAGATGCCGTCGACGGGGCCGAGGATGGGCAACGCGTCGGGGGCGCACGGTCGCATACACGCCTGCGTCACCAACGGTTTCTTACCGTCTCCGCCGATGCTTTGAGACATCCCCCCGAAGCTACGCATCGCGGCGGCGACGCGGCTCGGGTCTTCCGTGATTTTATCGCTTCGATCGCAGTCACCGCCGGGCAATAAGCGCTCTTCGTTGATGTACTGCGAACCTCCGATGCCGCAAATGTAAACCTCCCCCGTAGACCGAGGGTACACCTCTAAGTGACATCCGTTTGCATCCTCGCCGCAAAACAACGCCGCGGGTTCCTTCATCACCGCCTCGGACGCCTCGTACATGACGCTCGTCGACCGAATGCCCGTCATCGGAACTTTGATTCCGAACCACTCGCTCGCGCGCGTCGCCCACGGTCCCATGGCCACCACCACGTGATCCGCCTCGATCTCATGCGTCGTCCCGTCCTCCTCGTTCGCGTAATACAAACCCCGCGCCGCGGTTCCATCGTCGTCGAACGCGACGCCCGTCACCTCTCCCTTGACGCTCTTCGCCCCCAGACGAACCGCGGCGTCGTGAAACTTTTCGCACAACTCTCTCGGCGTCACCTGCGCCGTGCCGAATTCATCCATCATTCGGCACATGGCGATGTCGCCGTCCAACCAGCTCACCAAAGGCGTCGCCTGCTCGAGCCCTTGACCGCCCACCACGCTCAGCGTCGGGATCTTTCGATACGTCTCGAGCTCGAGCTCGTCGGCGAGCGTCTCGTGGAGCTCGAACGCGCGCTTGTGCAGCGGCTCCGTGGGCGATCCATCGCCCCAATCGCGCGCGAGGAACCCACCGCCCTTCCCGCTCGCCGCCGACGCGACGCGCTCGCGCTCCACGATCGTCACTTGGCAGAGATTGGATCTCTGGCAAAAGTACGCGCAGGCGGTTCCCCAGAGTCCACCGCCGGCGATGGCGACGCGGGTCTTGCCCTCGGTCGCCGCGGCGACGACGCGGGACGCGCGCGCGGTGGATCGACCGGCGTGGGCGCGGGGGGAGGTTGACGGCGTGAGCGCGCGCATGTCGACGTGTGAGGCTACTCGCTATCGTTCTCTCGGTGCTATTAAACGCAGGGCGTGAAAGTCATCCACACGGGCGCAGACGACTGTTGCCGCTCCCGTATGGGTTGTCGTCTTTGAAGGCGTCCCAAGAACGGGCCTTTTGGAGCGCTTCCTCCTCCGATTCGTCGGCGGTTTTCGATTCGCGTCGGAGCTCTCGCGCTCGGGCGCGCTCCGCCTCGCGAGCGCTTCGAGCGAGCATCTCCGCGCGTTCGATCTCCCCCGCCTGCTCCACGGTCATCGTGGGTAACGCCACCGTCGGTCTGAAGACCTCCGATCGAAGGCGCTCGCGAGGATCGACGCGAATCGCGCCCGAGGCGGCGTCTCTGTCGATTGTGAAAATCTCCGGCTCTCGACGCTTCGTTCGTTCATCCTCCCTCTCCATGCGCTCGCGCTCGCGCTCGAGCGAGTCTCGAAGCTCATCGCGTCGAGATAACATCTCAAACTCGACGCGCATGGCCGGTATCTCGTCCAACGCGTCGTACACCGCCTCCTCGATGTCGCACAGACGCAAGTCGCGCTCGAGCTCCTCGGCGTCCGGCCCGTCCTCGTCCTCGTCCTCGTCCTCGCTCGCCTCACCCCGTCGACGCGCCAACGCCGCCTCCAACCGCTCCCTTTTCGCCCTCAACCGATCTTTCATCTTGAATCGTCGCACTTTATCCATTCTCGGATCCCGTCGCGCGCCGCCGCCGCCGCCGCTCGTCGTCGCCTCCTCGTCTCTCCCTCTCAAAATCTCCTCGCACGCCTCCGATTCATCCCTCGGCACGCACCCGAGCGCGCGCGCGAGCTCCAAAAAATCTTCGCTCGCCTCCATCGCGCGCTCGACCCTCCCCTCTCGCGTCATCGCCTCCGCCGCGCGCTTCTCCGCGAGCACGTACTCGAGATCTTTCGTCGACACATCGTCCACCGTCCTCCTCCCGTCCGCGGGAAACATCCGCATCGCGCGCACCGCGTTCGCGAGTTCAACGCACGCGTTCGCGCTCGCCGCGCCCGTCGCCGAACGCGCGCGCGCGCGGAGTTCCTCGAGAGACGTCGTCGTCATGAGGCGCGCGCTGACGAATGAACGCGACGCGTCGATGCATTCGTCGACGCGCCGCGGCGCGCGATGCGCGCGTCGAGCGAACCCGCGACGACGAGCGAACCCGCGACGACGACGTCGTCGACGGAGGCGTCGAGAGGGGCGCGTTTGCTTCGAGCGGTCGGGTACAGGGGAAGCGGTGGACTCGGAAAACGCGAAAACGGCGCGGTGGAACCCGTGCGCGTGCGGGTGAAGCGCGATCGTCGAGGGGTGGGTGATCCGTCGGCGGAGACGTACGAGGTGGTGGGTGAACGAAGGACGGCGGCGAAGACGCGCGAGGCGGCGGGGGAGGAGGAGGAGGAGGAGGAGGAGACGCGAGAGGATGAAGCGATGAAAAACATTCGCGCGCGGAACGAGGTCGCGCGTCGTCGGGAGAAAGAGGTGACGCGCGCGATGTTTCGAGCGTTTAAGAGCGGTGATGTCGAGGCGGATGTGAATCCGCTTCTTCGCGCGCGCGGCGTCGACGGTGGTATGTCGAGGACGAATCCGTTGCGTCGGTTGCGGGGCTGACGCGGCGGGTCGCGACGACGCGCGCGCGGTGTACCATCACGCACTGTAGAAATTAATGAATAGATACTCGTAAGAATTGCAAATAGAGACGCGCGTCGAACGCTTCGTCCTCGACCGGTCGCTCGATGGTACTTTGACCCCGACTTTGCGATTGACCGGTTCTCGATGGTAGTACAGTAGATACAACAAACAGTCGCCGTTCCCCTCACACGGCCTCGTTCGACCCGACGACCGTGATCTCCACCACCCTCGCCGCGTCTCCTCCTCGCGTCTCGTCGCCGCCGTTCTCTCTCGACGCTCGAAGCTCCGCCTCCGCGTTCGCCTCCTCTCCCACGCGCACCTCCGCCCCGCGCGCGTCCAAAACCTCCCGCACGCCGAGCACCACCACCTCCTCCCCTCTCATCGATCCCGGCATCGCGATTTTCACCGCTCGATCCTCCCACGCGCGCCACACCTCGCCCTTCCGCGCTCGCTCCGACGCCTCGAGCGCGCGCTCGAACGCCTCCGTCGCCTTGCGCGCCCGCTCTCTCGCGCGCCTCCGCGAGACGAGTCCGAACACCATCCAACACATGACGAGACCGATGGCGAGTATCGCCATCGCGAACATCGTTCCGTCGCCGTCCTCCGTATCCGAGACGACGTCGTCGCGCATCGCGCTCCCGGCCGAGGCGGTCGACGCGTCGTCATCGAGGAGCGTTCGCGCGCGTCGCATCGCGAATCGACGCGCGCTCGACGACGACGACGACGAAAACAAAGAAAAAAAACGCGCGCTCGCCTCGCGCGCGTTTTCGGACGCGTCGCGTCGTCTCCCTCGTCCCCGTCGCCGCTCGCGTCGTCGTCTCCGGGAACGCGTTTTCGCGTGTCGACACGACGCGGTCGGCCCGCGATGGGCACCCATTCCCGGTGTGTATGTAAATGTCTAAACCCTCTAACAAAAACGGTACTCGGTGGTTTAGTGCATCCATCGTCGAGCGGTCGGTCGGTCGCGTCCGAAACGTCGCGAAGGAAAACGCTTCGGTTTCTCGTGTGTGTAAACAGTGAGACCATACATAAAGCACAGCGATGAATATTCTCCCCTCTTTGTAGTACACGCGGGTGTACCGGCGACCGACCGGCCCGGCGACCGACCGACCGACCGCCCCGGCGGCGGGAGATTCGCGCGCGTGGCGTCGCGTCGCGCGCGCGCGAGCGGGCACCGGGATGAGGGGTGAGAGGAACGACGCGCGTTCGTCGTCGTCGTCGTCCGTGGTGTCGACGTCGAGCGTGTTTGAGCGCGAGAAACTCGTGGAATGGATTCGCGCGCGCGGTGGGGACGGGTTCAAGGCGCGCGCGCACGCGAGGAATCTGGCGCGGGCGTGCGTCGAGTGCGCGCGAGAGGGGGCGATGACGCTCGAGGAGGTTCTCGAGCGTCGACCGGGGTTGGGTCTGCCGCGCGCGGTGATGGATGGATTGGTCGGGAAGGGAAGGGGGGAGGGCGGCGCGTTCGCCCTCTTCGTCACGCGCGTCGCGCACGAGAAGACGTCGGCGGATGGTTCGACGAAGAAGATGATCGTGGAATTGCGAGATGGGCATCGCGTGGAGGCGTGTGTGATGCGACACGCCAAGGGGCGGACGACGCTGTGCGTGTCGTCGCAGGTGGGGTGTAAAATGGGGTGCACGTTTTGCGCGACGGGGACGCTGGGGGAGCTCGGAAATTTGAGCGCGGGGGAAATCGTGGAGCAATTGGCGCACGCGAGTCGCGATGATTCGGTGCGAAACGTCGTCTTCATGGGAATGGGAGAGCCGTTAAACAATTACGCGAGCGTGATGGAAGCGATCGAGGTGATGCGAGACGATAAGGGGTTCGGATTGAGCGCGAGTAAGATTACGGTGAGCACGGTGGGCGTCATTCCCAGGATGCGAACGCTCACGCGAGACGCGCCGGGGACGTGCTTGGCGCTGAGTTTACACGCGCCTACGCAAGAGTTGAGACAAAAAATCGTACCCACGGCCAAGGCGTACAAGTTGGACGATCTCATGGTGGTTCTGGACGAGTACCTCGCCTCGGGACCGAAGATGAAGACTATGATCGAGTATTGCGTCCTCGGCGGCGTCAACGACGACGAGACGTGCGCCGAACAGCTCGGCGAACTCTTGCGCGGGAAAGAAGTCATCGTCAATTTGATTCCTCTCAATCCCACGGACACGCCCGCGGGACACGTGCCGCCGAAACCAGAGGCGGTGCAGAAGATGTTGGAAATCTTGACGCGACGGTTCGGCTTGTTCACGACGGTGAGGCACGAGATGGGACAGGACATCAGCGGCGCGTGCGGCATGCTCTCTCTCAAGACGCCGGGCGAGCCGGACATCGAGGACATGATGGCGCCTCGAAAAGAGCACCGGTCGCAGTTACAGGCCAACGGTGCGGTGAAGCGGGCGGGTAAGGCGGCTAAGACTGCAACGCCCGTCCGAGAGGCGCGTTCGGCGGCGTCGACGTCGCTCCGAGCGGAGCGCGCACTCGTCGTCGTTTCCGTCGTGAGTGCGGGACTGTTGGCATACTCGTGGTACAGTAGACGTAGTAAACATTAATTAATCTATCATAGGCGATCGCTTGTTGAGCTAAAGTACAGTATCTGTCCCGCGTTACGAGAGCATCGTTCGGTCATCGTCTTCGCCTTGAGCGTCGAGCACGTCCAACGCGGCGTCGTCCGCCGGATGTTCTCTCGAACGAGTCGCGATGAACGTCTGACCCAGGTTATCCACCGCCCACATGGTCGCGTTCGCGAAGTGTCTCCGGTCGGGACTGCGCATGGCGTCGTTCCTCCCAGCCTGCGGAAGCCATCCGAGCTTTGACAACGCCATCGTTAAAAAGTCGGTGCGCACGCAGACGACATCCTCCTTCTTCGGCCGTTCGACACCGGCGACGGCGACCGCACCGATGGCTCGAAAGTGCGCTGGAGGCACGGGCATCCAAACCGTGAAATCGGATCGCTCTCGATAGATGAGCTCGAACCGCACGGGCGGACTCAGCACCACGCTGTCGCCGCCCGTTCTCAAGACGACGCTCACGGGTTCGGACGGTTCCTCCGAACCGCCGAGAACGTGTCCGAAGATCGCGTACCTCGCGTTCGGCGGCGTCGGCGCCCACACGCACGCGTTGTCGTCGAGACAAACTACCTTGCGCCAACCCACGCACGGCACGTAGACGGGCGACGCGTCCGAGTCGCGCGGGTCGGCGTCCTCCGCCGTGGTTTGCGTGCGACGCGCCATCTCGCGCGGAATCATATCCATCAATCGTTCCATCTGATTCGTCCCGGGCGTCGTCTTGATGACGCGCGTTATTCTAGTCTTTTCGAATATTCGTTTCTTTCTCGTGTATTCTCTCAGGTGTAACACCACGTCAGCGGGCGCTTGCGTCTCCGTGTGAAGGAGTTCGGTCCACAATACGTGCCAGAGGGCGACGTACTCGCCGCTCCGTTCGCGCGGCGCTTTCAACGCCACGACGCGTTGGTCGGTGAGCACGACGAGCGTGGATCTCGAATTCACCTCGATGCTGTCGAGGTACTTGTCTCGAGCGTACGAAGACATCGCCAAGAGTCCTTGCGATGCTTGCACACTCGCCTTTTTTCTCGTGGCGGTGCGCAGCGCGGTTTGCGCGGCGGATGTATCACGATCGAACGAGCGCAAGACGCCGTCGGCGTGCTGCGCCCGCGGCTCTCGAATGCGAACTTGCGCCGACGATGCGTTCACGCCGAGCGCGCTCTTCACGCCGTCGACGCCGACGGCGATGCCCTCGGCGGTTCGACCGACGGCGGCTAAACCTCCCGCGAGCGGTTGTGTCACCGCGCCGATTAAACCTTTCCCGACGCCCTTCGCAAAACCGACGGCGCCGCCCTTGATAGCGCCCTCGACGGGTTTTCGAAAGACGCCGGTGATGCCTCTGAACACGCCCTTGGCGAGCATCTCCCCGCCCGTGGCGAGTCCAGCCTGAATGGACTCAGCTTTTCGTGCATCCGGTCCGAGCGTCGAGTTCATGGAATTTGAAAACTTTTTATCCAGACTCAACGCCGCGACGCCCGCCGAGGCTTGTCCGAGCGCCTGCGAGAAGGAATCCAACACGTCCACGCCGACGAGGAGCAATAGCGCCTGTCTAGCCACCTGACGCGTGTACGAATCGACGATCATCGACCAAAATGCGCGCTCGAGCATTCGCGTTCTCTCGACGCGAATCGCTCTCAGGTGCAACTGTCCATCGTCAATGTTGACAAAGGCGACGCCGGTAAAAAACGTGGGCATCGCGTGTCTCGGGCGAGAGTACAGCGCCGAACGGAATCGTAATCTGAGATTGATCGAACTCACGTGAAAACTTCCGACAGTGATCGGCGCGTTCACGACTTGGAGACTCTGCGCGCTTTCACACGACGACGTCCCAGTTTCAAACACTTTGGCAAAGTTGACGAGACGCCACACGAGCGGCTCGTGCACGGCGATTTGTAAATCTCGCGGTGCAAAATTCACGTCAATGTACGGATACACAGCACCGAGCCCAGCAGAACTCTTGGTGACCATTTTCACTGACAGCAGAGAACGTTTCGCGGTCTGCTGCGAACCGAGCAACCTGACGACGACGGGGTACTTTGAACTCGGGTTCATGTCGTCGACTTGCATGGATTCAATTCGAAGATTCATCGACGCGATGTCGTTGTGCGCGCCCGTCATGTACTCGAACCCGACGTTTTCGGCGGCACAGTTGATGATTTCGCTGACCGCCCCGTCGACGAGGGACAGACTGCTCTCCGTGATGAGCATCGCGATTCGCGATTCGCTCAAACCGCCGTTCGCCAGCGCCGCAAAACGCATGTGCTTGGAAATGGTTTCAGATCCGTACGACTTGACGCGAAGAATGTGTCTGCCCCTTCGAAGTCTTCTAGTGACCGGAAGAAAGTTAAAGTACACAGAGTCGCCGCCGTCGACGTCGAAATTGGTCGCATCCTTGAGATCTATCTTGGCGACCGGAAGTCCCGGTAACGTTTCGTTCTCCATCGCGGGGTCCAAGTGTTCAAAATCATACACGCGTTGGACCGCTCCTTGTAGCGATCCTTTGCGAAGCACGCACACCGCGAGCTTCTTCGCATCCTGAGGGCGCGACCAGCCGAATGGTTTCGCCGATTGCGGTTGCGCGATTCTCCAAGGCTCCATTTTGTCGTCCATCGCGCCGACTTGCCTGAAGGCGACGTAGTCTACATCGCTCGTGTTCTCGAAGAGAATGCTCGATTTGTGACGATTTTCGATGCTCAAACTCACTTTTGAAACGCCCAACGTCGACGTATCCACGTGCAACTGCATGAGCTCAAAGTCGTCGGGATCATTCGTCGTGTATAGCGGGATCTTCATTGAATCCTTGATCGCGTTAACGCTGTACAAATTGATCGGCGCAGACCACAACGCATGTGGAATTTTTATGCACACGATGCCGTCGTCGTCTGCGCTTTGCATTCGAAGCGGAACGTCGATGTCCGTTGCTTTCAGCTCCAACGCTGACTGTACGAGGTCATGCGATGTTTGCGCCATGACGATGCCCACGCCGGTTTGATTCGTCACGACGCACCGCGGCTCGATGTACACGACTTGCGAACCATATTTCGCGTACTCTCCTCCCGTTTCCATTCGCACGGTGACCGAATATAACGATCCGTCGGGACAGACGGCGCGCACGACGACGGCGCCGCTCAGAAGTTCGCGCTCGTACATCGGAATTACGGGCGAAAGATGCGGCTTGGACGCGCCGTTCGGATTCGCCACGCCGACTTCGAGACATAACACCTCGCCATCCTTTGGCGCTTTGCGCAACACGAATTTACGCAAGAGCTCGACGCCTCGATTCGAATGCGTGGCGCGAGTGTCTAGAAACTTGACCTTGGACATCGACGAATCGCCGTCGTCGCTCGTCGATAACTGCGCCGTCGACGTCCTCATGACAAGGTCGACGTCCGTTTTATTCACGACGATGACGTTGGCGGAGATGACCGTCGTTCGAGGCGCGTTTGAAACGAAACCGAAATCGGTGCGCGCCTCGAGCACGGCCGTCCTGCCGTCTTTGTTGCGCAACTTTATTTCGTCCATGGACGTGCTTGCGTCATCGGATTGATCTGCGACGGCGAACGACGTGTCGAACAATTCGAACGCGTCCAACGTACCGGCGGATTTGAGCGCGTCTATCGCCATCGGAGACACGGGTAATAAACGCTGTGCCGGTTCCATGTCGTTGAAACCGTCGTCGAGCGCCACTCGCAGATAATACGGCGTCATTGGGTGCACGCTGTGAATCGGCACGCTCTTTTGCGGACTAATGGTCGCCTCGCTCACAGCGCGCACGCTGAGCGGACTCTTCGGATCTGCCTGAAACACCGTCACCTTCATCACTCGTGGCGTGTGATTTTCGACGACGTGCGGAGCGACCGCGGTCAAACTCCACTCCATGCCCTCCGGATTGAGATTGTAATAACCGTCTTCTAATAGTTCGCAATCTTCGAAACCCGTTTCGTCCGCGCGCGCGTTGGCATCGGCCGTCACGGCATCGGCTGACACTTCTATTGCGATGAAACGTTTCACCCCGTCGTCCTCTTTGACGCACGCGATTTCCGAGCCTTCCATCGCGCGCGAGATCATGCAAGACCACGTCGCGCCGTGTTCTTCCACCTCAGTCGCCCACGCGTTCGGTTCACTCGACGACACGCTCCTGACGAAAAGATCAGACATCGCTTCTGGTCCGATGATCGACGGTATCAAACCGACGGACTGTTCCGGTTTCACCACTTCGCGTTGGCACAGCGAGGCGATGGTCGTCGGCATGAGTTGCACCGGCGCGTCCTGCGCGTTCGGGATGCGACGACGAATCCATCGACGCATGCGAACCATGGACAGTGGTCCCTGGTGATTTCCCCTTGGAAACGGATATTTCAGATCCGGCAGGTTCATGGCGTACGCCCAGCCCTCGTCGTCCGTGTTTTCTCCCTTGTGCACGTGCCACTGCCCGTCCCACTCGAAACCGGCTGGAAGTAATCGCGACGTGTACTCGTCGATCGAGCCGGTGCTCTCTCCGCCGTGATGATTCGACCAACATCTTCGTTCCGTGGGAAGCAAGTGTTTTGACGAAAAGCCTGCGAGTGGTATTCTGCGTTGGTTCTCGAAAACCTCTTCGAACGCGTGCCTGGAGCGTCTCGGCGTCAAGGATCGACTCTCGGGAGGATCGTCCGGATGGACGCCGCACGGGACGACGCACACCTCTAAATCGTGAGGCGTCTCGTTCTTAAACGTTGCAGCGGGCAAAAACTGACACGCGCTGGGACCAGACAATCTGGCGACGCATCGCGCCGACGCATTCATGATTATTTGCGCGGCGTTCGGCGTATGCGTATCGATCGATTTCCAGGGTCCTTCAGACGTGAAAGCGACGAACATTTCGTCTTCGAAATCCTGTTCGTCTTTCAACTCGCTGTCCACCAAAGCGTGTCGGCGTCTGTGTCCGATGTCGTGGAACTCAATCTGAATTTTCAACTCGAGCGCGTCTCCGTCTTCGATTCTCGGAACTCGCAAGATGCCCGCTCTCGCGTCATCTTTATCGCGCAGGACCTCGAGAGAGTCGACCAACGACTTCAGAGACATTGAACGAGACGCAATCGCTCTGTTCGACGAGTTCGTGTGATCGTTCACCGTGACATTCATCAGTACATCTTCGCTGTACTCTCGCCACATCGTCGCCGCGCCGTGCGCGACTCGAGGGGCGATGCGAAAGCCTTCGTTCCACTCAAACGGCGCCTTCGCCGCGGAGATGGATCGCGTGCGCATCGACTGTTGTCCGAGACCGTTCGGAAACTCCATGCTCACGCTCGCGGATATCTGCGACAAATCGTTCAAGTCGGGAACGTCCACGGAGATGACCTTCAGGTACATGAACCAGGCGGCGCGCACGGGAATCTTTTCCATTTGCGCGGAGGACGACAACTGCGTCGTATCGGTAACCGGCAAGGTGTACGACGCTGATGATCGGTTTCCAGAAACGATTTCGCGAGATTCGCCCGGTTTCAAGCAAATTGTACTCATGGAATCCATCCCGTACCTCAGATAAACATCTTGATTTGTGAGACAATTTTCGTAACGAATCGCGTCTTCGCTCGACGCATGAAGCATACTGACTGACGCCGTCGAAGAAACAGCCTGCCATTCGATCCATCGTAACATGGCCGCGATGAACGTTTGCGACAATGTCACGTTGAACGGAGTGATCGTTTTTATCAGCATCGACGTACCCGCCGGAGCAGATTCATCTCCGGTAGCGCTGTACGTAAATTTCAAGTATGAATTCGTCGCGTCGACGATGGGTTCCCAACAGCTTCGGAGACTGTTATAAGACGACACCACCAGAGTCATCATGGTGTTTCCTTCCATGTGCACCGATGTTCCGTTCATGACGAACGAGGTATCGGTCAGACTCGCGCACAGGAGTGGATGAGAAAACGCCTCTCTTTCCAACAGCACGAGACTCACGCGCGGAACGGAAACGTTGAGTGAAATGTTCAGTTCCTCCGCCTTGTCTCGAATTTGACGCGACTTGACATAATCGAGAACGGACAGACGAGGACGACACTGTCCAGGAGCTCTTGCGTCGGATTTTGAAAACTGGAACAATCCCCACCGTGGCAAATGTTCGAGCGGCGCGTCGGGATCCGAGCTCCACAACGCGGCGCTCTCGTGACCCTCTCTCGAGGCCCAGAGCGCGTCTTCGACGAAGATACCGTCGAACGTGACCTGCGTCGGATCGGTGCAGGCGCCCGATCTCGACACCGTTGACGCTAAATCTTCGCGAACGCACACGCATGCCGTCAGAGGGGGCGCTTGAAGGATGTCTCTCGTCAGGACGTCGCCACACGAGACGTACCCGTGCGGAGGCACTGGACTCCACACGCCCAGAACATTCCCGTGTGCGTCGTGAATCGCGCCCGCGCGAGCGAAACTTGTCGGCGGCGCCACCGTGTCATCACTTGCCTCCACGACCAAAATGCCAGAGGCTGGCGGAGATGAACCGACGATGAGACAGTCGCCGAGAGATGCGTATCCTTGCAGCGGACGCGGACGCCAAATGGAGGCGCTACGTCTCGATCTCGAGTCTCGGTTCAACCACATGCGCTTACAATCGAACGTCGTCATCGTAGACAGTTTGTTCGATTCACAAGTCATTTCGTTCGTCCCATCGTTCAAAGATTGACTGGCAGAGATGACGGGAAACGGTTCCGGGAGGAGAGGCGAGTTGAGATCGACTGGAGCGACCTTCTCAAAGCCGTCGCCGAACACCTGAAAGGTCCGCGAACAGTTGTTCACCTGGCGGAGCGAAGCGGCGCAGTTTTCAGACTCAATGTACGCACCGTAGTTGGCCACCTCGAGGACGTCCACGCGCATGCATCGAATGATTTCTGGTGACGGTTCCGCGTCGTCACGCGCGACGACGCAACCGAGAGCGTAATAGCCGCTCGGAGGAATCGGGCGCCAAACGGTCGTGTTCGACGCGTCTTTGAGCGCGTACACTCTTTCAAATCGAAGAGGTGCCTTCGTGAGCCCCTCGGCGTCCGTTATCACGGCCACGGATTGCGACGGCGGAGTGTCGGTGAGCGTGACGCAATCGCCCAGAGATGCGAATCCCGGCGGCGGCACCGGACGCCAAAAGTGTGCGCCTCGGCCATCGCCCGTCACATGCGTAAACGTCGAACACTGTTGCGTTTGCTTGTACAGACCGGTCGATTGCAGCGTGGCGAGGAAACCCTCGGACAACGCACCGAGCTGCTTGATGGACGCCGCGTCGAGAACGAAATCGGCGTCGGTGGCTCGAAGCATCGTGGCGACGTCGTCCTTCGTGGCTTGCATGCTCCCGTCGATGTCGATGGGCTTCAAAACGACGCTCGAGTCCACAACGGTCCAGTGAGGTTTTGCTCTCCACTCACCGATCGCGATTTGGAATTCAGTGAACGTGAACGAGGCTTCCTGATCCGTCTGCTCCGTGGAGTACTTGAACTCCGCGCCGGTCTTCATTCGAAGCACATACTCGGCGATTCCTCGCGAGGTGTCCACGAAGACAACCTCGGTTCTCGGCATGGAGCCGCATATGCGGTAGTCGATCGACGACGCTACCTGCGTCATGAGAGACTCTGCGCTCTTCTGCGTGCGATTTTCTTGCACGACGACGACGCCGTCCACTTCATCCGTCATGATTTTCGCATCCGCGTCTAATTGTATGAAGTCGCAAACGCTAGTTCCAACGGGAACGACGATTCGAACGTCTTTGAATCGAAGAGTTCGTCCCGGCGCTACGTAAACCAGTGGTAGCGTTGACGCTTGGAAAACAAGATCTTGTCCGTTTCCGTGAAGTTCGACTTCGTCTTCGCCCATCGGAGAGTTGCACAAGATGCGTCTCGAGACGCTCAATTCGGTGTCGTTTTCTAGCGCCATCGTCTTTTTACTTCCAAAGTTCAAATCTTGTCTCAGACGCGCGTCCACCAGACCTCCTTCCGATTCGTCTTCGGATTGACTCACGAAAAAATTGTAGATTGCCAAGCCGAATTCAGGATCGTACATCATTCGGCACGATTGTAAAAGAAAATTGCAGTCGTACAGACTTTCGGACATGATGGCGTCTACGCAGAACAACGTTTCAGAAGCTCTGGATCCCGGGGCACGACCAAACGCCTGGCGAGCTTGCTCAGGAACACCCACCCTTGAATCATAGAGCGCCAGAGATGGACACGTGACGGAGAGTATCGTCTTGCCGTCTTTGTTTCTGTACATGACGTGCATGTCGTCGAGTTCGAATGACGCGAGCGGCTTGCTTCGAGTCGGTAATGAGGACCCAAACGTTGCCAAGCGCATCTTATTGATGTTCAGGACCACGAGCGTTTCTTCAGCGGCAGCTTTGACCGGAGTTGACGATTCTGCGGAAGGAATCTCCTCAATTTCATAGAGAGGTTGCGGAACATCGACGATTTCGGAAAAATTTTCCGATGAAAGTGCGACGAGAACACGGTATTCGAAATCCGACAAATCAACCTCTGCATGGTCTAAAAAGTCAACAAAGACCTCATAAGCTGGCGCGCGTCGACCTGGATCCCATTTTGGGGAACGATACGTGCAAGATAGCGACATATCCCGTCCTTCCGGCATCATGGACGTCGTCCGTTTGTATTCTTTCCAAACGCACGCGGAACAGCCGTTGAGCAATACCGTCGTGCTGTCGAGCAGAATGGCTCCGACGTCTAAATGTGACTTTCCGTTCGTCCATTCCAGTTTATTGTCGATGTGGACGCTCTTGGCATCCAATGCAAACGCTTGATCAGAAGAACTACTTCTCGGGAAGACGAGCTCAGGTGCGTTCATATCCACGGTGTACATCATTGTAAACGGTCTCGGTTCACCTCGCCGCAACAGCTCAGCTTTCCGTTCCGATTCGGGAAGTGCACTCACCGGAAGAGATGGAGGCAAGAATGCCGAGGTATAACCCAAGAGCTTCTGGATGAAGGAATACACGATGATGACTTTGACATCATGAAATTTGACGCGCACGTCGTACTCGTAGCCGGGGAATGACGGCGCGAGGTGGTTGTGCATGAAAACTTGGACATTCGTTCGACTGCCGGTGGATGCGGCGTCAGAATTGATATCAATCAATCGTCGATACATGTTATCATCGGACGCACCTCTATCTCCGATGCAAAGGTTTCCGAGGGACATGTTCATTTCGGTGACGGTCTGCTTTGAACACATCTCCATTTGTAGATCTGTCATGTTACAGTCGAACAAAGGTACGGGCTCAGTGTGCTCGTTTTCCCTTTCACACAAAGCTGTGACGACGGTTGACTTGAAGTGAAGCAACAGTTGCGAACTGATACGATCGGTCTGATCTTCATCGAAACCGTTTGACTTTTTCGCTTCGTCGTCCGGAACTGAAAACGCCGCCAATATCACTTTGAACTCCTCTTGCATACGCCAAAGACTTCCAATGGTTGGTCTGTGAAGAAAGAATACGACTTCATCGGTGTCTAGTCTCATAGTCGTGTCGATACCCTTGTATTCTGGTGACGTTGGACTGATGTCCTTGTAGTTGAATCTAACGTTCACATCCTCGCTGGACTGCGCGCTCATGAGATTTTTTGCAGATGCCGTGCCGCAGAGCTGATCTACGATATCCATCGTTGCCGCCACCATTTCAAACTCTTTACCGTGCTCATTCTCTTGAATACTCATTCTCGCCGACGTGCAACTAAGCATCGCGAGCGGAACTTCTGTCATGTCTTCAAACTTTTGGTGCAACGCGCGCTCGACGCCGCCATTCTCCAAACCATCGCGACGAGCTCCTGCTATACCCATAGCCTGTCCAGCCAAGTGCACGCACACTCTGTCGATTTTCATGATGAAGGACGATTCGATGATGACCCCATCGGACTCGCTGAAGTTTTGTTCATTCTTATTTCCTCCGTCCTCGATCTCCTGATCACCCGTGGAAGCTTGCACGGTTCTGGTCGCCACGGCAACCTCGTTCACGTCTTGGAGCCAGCGCGTCCACTTGTCAAGATCCTTTTCTTCCTTGAATCGGAATACCCAAGTGTTGTTCAGTTCGATCGCGCGCGACTTCGGTACCTTTGCGTCGTGGATCACGAGTAACGGACCTTGAATAGTATCGTCCGCCGCGTCCAGCGTGCTCACTCGTACGTTGTATCCAACCCGCACGTAGTCTACGTACGTGTCAGCATCCTCAGCTTCCAAAATGTACAGATATGGACCTTGACAACACAACCATCGAGTGTGATAGCCGCCAGCGCCGCCGACAAGACCAACTTTCATCGCTGAAGCAGCGCCAGAGATGAGCGCTCCGTGCCACGGTTTGACGTCTTCGATTTCAGTCGAGTTCGTAGTTGAAATTTGTTTCTCTTGCATCGTGGCGAGAGTTGCGTACAGTCTGGCTAATTTCGACGGAGACACAAACAACTGAAACGAGTTGGTGGACATCTCAATCTTTGAACGTGGACCAGTTTGTGGCGTCCAACCGGCAGAGGCGCTAGCAAAATGCATTTTAGCGTCGCACGGTGCAATCAAACTTTCACAAAAATCACTTAAATCCCCAGAGACGACTCGCTTCCAATCGAAAGTTGATTCGGCTATGTACACACCCGTATTTTTACTTTCAAGCAAAAGAATCTTATACTCCGGCGCCCCTGTTTTTCGATCAAATGTAACCGCGGGATCGAGTGGATCAGCTTGCATTTTGAAATGACCGAAGTCCACCAGCGTCTGAAACAGGATTTTACCGTCGCGCGCGACCGGGATAGTTACCTTCGGCGCGTAGATGTCGAATGTCATTTTGATTTTACTCAGTGCTGCCGTTGTCGAATCCTTCGCTTCTTCAAGTTTCACCAATGCCTCGTCCTCTAGAGTCGCCAAATCTGTTTCGCTCACATCTATGGAATCATAGAACGCGCGCAAATTCTTGATCACTCTACTGTCGTACATGACGTACACTGGTGCCATCTGCACATCAACGCCTGCATCTAATTCATGCTCTAGTGGAAACGAATTGTGTTTGACTTTGAGCGCGTGCTTGTGTAATGATGCACCCATGCCGGTGGATAAAATTGTTTCGCTTTCTGTGTTGCACGACCATCCGTCTATGAAAAAACTCGTATTCGATTGGTCCAAGTACGTTTTGGTCGTCGCTTGAACGCCCCACATGATAGAATTGACCAAGAGTCTATCATCACCCGCATCGTCGTGATCCTTGAGCTCGAGAGTGAGATTTTTCATCACGCCGCTGAATTCAAGTCCGAGTTCTTTCGGATCGAAGTCGACATCAGAACTATCCCCACGGATCAACTCTTCTAGTTTGCTCCAATCATCATCAGACAGCGCTAAATTCGCCGCCGATTCGTCCTCTTTCGTACTTGACGAAGTCCACATCCATGAAAAGTATCCTCCTTTTGCCTGTTCTTCTTCAGCGAGAGATTTGATCAACTTTCGTCGGGCTCGCTTAGCGTGGGAAGTGAAGCTCCCGACGCTGCTTTGCTCTCCAACACTTTTTGTTTTGCTATGTGCGATGCACCGCCACGCGAGAATGACTTGAAATTCAAATTCGCCCTCTATCATTTCCATTTCTTCCAAAAATTCTTCATTCGAGGTGCCGCCATCCGTCATATACATGGCGAGATAGCGACGCCTTTTACTGCCCGCATTCTGAATATCGCTCCACTCGAACCTTCCAGTCACATTCTTCTTTCTCGAACAAATCGCGAGTTTTGCATACGTCCACCACATAGCCGGCGAGGTTCTAATGTCACAAATCGGCCGAAAGTTCGCGTGCGGCAAACGCAACCGATACTGGTTGAAAACCTCCAGTAATCGCATGACGTTGTGATACTGTCTCCGAGTCATCGTCATCCGCGTATTCTCGAAGCGTAAATCACAAAATTGCCGCGGCTCGCCCGCCTCGGTCTCTTCCTTCCTCCCCTTTCGGTGGTACATCAGTTCCACAGTGACCGGGTGACACATGTACTGCCGAGTCTTCGCCGACATCTCAGTGGAAAGTCCATCACCGAAGAGCGACCACCACTGGGACTCATCGTCAACGCTCGGAGGTTCCCAGTCCGCATGCGTCTTCCACGCGCTAAATCGCTCGCTCGAATCCAGATACCACGAGAAATTCTCCAACGCCATGTGTTTGTGAATTCCTTCCAACGCCCCTCCCGTCGTAAACGTCGGCTGCCCAGAATCATCGACCGTGACGGCGCTCATCTTCTCGATCGTCAGCCCGCATGCGAATGGATTATTCGGCGTCGTGAGCGTGTCTTCGTACCTAAAGTGCACGTTGGTCACCTTGACTTGCAAATTCCCGAGCACCGTGTGAAACGTCTTCCACATCCACGAATCCTTCCTCTCCGCCTCCTCTTGCATCTGCTTCGTCATCTTCCCCATGGACGTCCGCAACCAATCCAACTCTGCCTCCTCGAGCTTTTTCGTTCTCTCGTCCACCTTTCGGCGCGTGCGCTCTAAAGTCGACAGTCCCGCGTCGGCGGCGTTTCGCTCCGCCTCGGCCAGCGTCACTCGAGACGCCAACAGAAACACTCGATCAATCTCCACCACCACCGCCTCCTCGCCCAGATTCGTCCACGGCACCTTCAGTCGAAGCGACCCGATGTACCCGGCGTCGAGCGCGATCGGCGCGCGAAGCGCATCGAGCGCCGTCTTCTTCAATTGAACATTTCTGAGTTCGACGTCTCCTTGCCACGCGCTGACTCTGATCTTTTCGCTGTCGATGCCGACGCAGTACTCCCCGAGCGCCCTGTTGAGGGCATCCGCGAGAAACCCCTCAAACATCTCGTCCCTTTCCGGCGCGAGCGCGGCGTCGCGCAACCTTCAGCGACGCGACGCGACGCGACACCGTCGAATGCGCCAAACGTGTCGATTCGTTACGCGCGTTCGACGCGCCGTCGTATCGACCGATCGGCGAATCCACTCCGCGCGCGCGCCCGTCGAATGGGTCGAGGTATCGCCGACCTCCCGTGCGTTTCGCGCGCGAGGCGCGTGCGCCGCGCGAGACGAGTGCGCGGCGCGGTAATCTGAAGCGAACGCGAAATGAGCAAATTCATGGCGACGGCGAGACGTGACTGAAATCGCGACTGCGAGACGCGGAGACGCGGAACGCGCGAATTCGACGATCGGAGGCGCGAGACGAAAGAACTGCGCGCGACTAGAACTATGTATGACGTTATAAACCCATGTCTCGCTTGAGATCGGCGAGCATGTCGTCGACGGTGGTGTCTTTGGCGGAGCGGGGGGAGGCGCGGCGCGCGGATTTCGGCGGCGCGCGCGGGGATCGATCGTACCTAAACTCGTCATCCGGTGGTTTCTTGGACGGTGTCGGCGCGGAAGTCTCGAGAAAGTCCACGAATTCTTCGCCTATGTCGTACAGCTCTTCCCAGAGGGATTTGGGGGCGGCGCCGGCGGGCCGTTTGGCCTCGCGCGCGGCGAGTTCTTTTTCTAAATCCGCGAAAAAGTCTTTAAATCCATAAAATTCCTCCTCTGGTTGTGGTTGTTGAGACCGACGCGCGCCGGTCGATGCGCTGGATGCGCGAGAACCACTCGTCGCGCGTGACCACGCGTCGGTCCAATCGCTCGCCGACGGTCCTCGGCTCGTCCCGGACGCCGCGTCGTCGTACGCCGCTCTGAGCTTTGGGTCTATGAGCACGTTGTACGCCTCCTTCACTTCGTTGAACCGCGTCGACGCGTCCGTCGATTTGTTCACATCCGGGTGAAGCTCCAACGCGCGCTTGCGGTACGCGGATTTGATCTCTTTCGCCGTCGCCGTCGAAGACACGCCCAAGAGATTATACAGATGTTTGGGGTCGTTCGACTTGGATTTCGACGACGACGACGAGGACGCGCGGACGCGCGCGGTGCGACGCGTCCACGACCGACGCGCGCGTACGTCCGTGACGCGCGTCGCGCGCGCGCGCGCCGATCGCGTGCTCATCGCGGTGCGCATGCTCGAGTCGCGGTGTGAGGCTCCGAGCGCGAGTCGACGACGAGACAAAGCGACGAAGAGGAACATTAACGACAAAACTATGAAACTATACAGGGATCACGCGGTCGGGTCTTTCGCGCGAATGTCTCGCTCGGCGACGGCGATGGCGTCTCGTAAAGCGCTCACCGGTGCCTTGGTGAACAGACTCGCCGGGTACACGGCGCTCCCCCACTGCGGGTGTAAAATCACCTTGCAGCACCCGCTGTTCGTCGTCTGATAATTTAAAAGCGTCACCAACGCGTCCACCTCGCCGTATATGTGTTGAGAATCGCGATTGATCATCGACAAACCGCTGCAAGGATCGATGTAATCGCACCAGTAACCCTTGGCTCGCAACTCGTCGGTGACGCGTTTCGCGAAATCGATGAACCGTTCGAGACAAAAATCCTTCTCCACGTCCACGTTTTCCCCAGTCTGCACCAAATCCATTTTCGTTCGCTGTGATGTACGTGTATCGTCAGTCTTACGCGCCGTTTTCGTCGTCATCGCGGTCTCGCGCGTCGCCGGCGGCTTCGCCGCGGTCGCTCTGGCGCGTCTTCGTCGGCGTCGCGCGCACCTGACACGTGGGAACGACCAACAGATCGCTCACGTCCACGCCCGGAAACATCGCCTCGGCTTCCATCTTGTGTCTTTTCGGGCACGCTGGTCGTCGTCGCGTCGATTCGAGCGCGTTCGGTCAGTCTTCGTCGTCGTTTCCATCGCGCCGCGTCATCATCGAGGGCTCGAGCGCTTCGACAGAATTCCCGCTCGTTCGCGCTCGTCCTCGCGTCGCCCGCGCACCGTGCGCCGAAAATTCCATCCCCCACACCGTCTTGGTCACATCGATCGTCGGCGGAGCCACCATGGCGTCTCCGCGCGCGGTGGAATGCGGCGTGCCCCGCGCGCGGGGACGTTAGTTATGAGCGCGCCCTCCCTAGAGATGCACGCGTTCGCTCGATTCGCCTCGCGCGCGCGGCGCGGATTCGCGGCGTCGTGTTCGCGGCGCGGATTCGCGGCGTCGTGTTCGAGCGCGTCGGCGTCGGCGTCGACGCGCGCGATGGATGTGATTTCGAGACAGCTGCGTGCGCGAGGACGATCGGCGACGTCGACGGCGCGCGCGGCGGAAGATGCGCGCGCGCGCGCGCCCGGTGCGTCGACGCGAACGTTCGGCGTCGCCGCGGTGCACGAGATGTCGTCGTCGACGCTCGAGGAGGAGACGGGCGCGGGATTTGATGCCGAGTTTTGGAGAGAACAGATTCAAACCTTCAACGCGGCGTCGAAACCTTCGACGCGAAACATGATCGCGAGACTGGACGAGAGCGATCCTCTGGGCGTGGATTTGACGTTACGCGGGGCGTCGTCGCGCGGGAAGAGCACGGCGAGACGGATGACGCTGTACGACTATGCGGTGACCGTGAAGGCGCGACACCCGAGGAAAATTTCATTGATTCGAGTCGGGGATTTTTACGAGTGTCTGGGGTACGACGCGGTGATGCTGGTGCTCTTCGCGGGACTGAATCCGATGGGAATCTCGGGCGTGCCCAGGGCGGGGTGTCCGGTGGTGAAAATACAGGAGACGCTCGATCGTTTGACGTCGAGGGGCTACTCGTGCGTGGTGTGCGAAGAGGTTCCCGCGATGACAAAGTACGGCCAACCGACGCCACCGAAGGATCGATACATCGCCGCCATCGTGACGCCCGCGAGTCCGAATTACGTGAAGGGCGCGGCGTCGATGGGAGAAGACGTGGACTTTGGCGACGGATGCGCACCGCCGGTGGTCGGTTTGGCGAGCGGCGCTCTGGGATACACAGTGGTGACGTGTGAACCGGATTTGCGACGAGTGAGCGTGCTCGAGGGCTTGACGGCGGAAGCGGCTGCGGCGAAGCTTTCTGCGGGAGGCATAGCGCCGCCGCTGTACCGCCACGAAAGTTTAGGCAGCGGTCACGCGCAGGGCGGGCGCCACTCGGCGGGCACGAGCGCGCCCAGTCGGCGTTTGCGATGGGAGGTGCAGTCCATCCTGTCCGCCGCCGAGGGCGTCGACGCGGTCAAATATTCGGGAGACATGGTGGAAAAGTTGCTCGACTTGGTCAGACTCGATCACGGTTTAGGACCGGACGAGGTGTTCGATCGCGTCAGCGTGACGAATGAAGGTCGCCCGGCGCCACTTTCGCTCTCCACCGCGCAACAACTTGGCGTGTTACCAACACGTTCTGTTCCGCCATTGCTAACGCATCTTCTTCCCGAACGCTCCGCTCCGGCAGCTTGTCGTTCGTACCTACAAGAACTGTTGCTTCATCCGCCTCCACCGGAGACGGCACTCGCCATTCAAGAGGCATCCGTGCTATTCACGAAGACGACTTCGGCGATGCCGCAACTCGAGGTGTTACCGCCGAGCAAAGTGGCCAAACTCTTGACGCAGCGCGAGGCGAGTCACGTATTCTTCGCCGATCTCGCGTCCATGGCGAGAGGCGTGGAAGCGATGCTCACGCATAAAAGCGAAGATATTCGTAAAGCGGGCCATTTGTTGATGAAACCGACGTCTTTGAAGCTCGGCTCGACGCTCAGCGGCGACGACCTCGCCAAGGCGTGCACAGAGGCGTGCGTATTGATCGAGTCTGTCGTGTCGGATGACGTTCTGAATGGGTTGAGCGTCATTCGTCAGAAGGATGAAAACGGCGACGATGATACGGACGAGGATGTCGACGATTCCGCCTTCGTAATGGAAGGCACCGATCAACCGCTCAAATTATCCAACGTACCGAATCGATTCACCTTTGATAACGAGCGCTGGCGCGGTCGAGTGCGCCCGGAACACATTCATGCCGCACTGGACGGCGTCGAGACCGCGGGGAGAGCGCTCGAAGCGGCAATCAACGACGATCTCATGCCAATAGTGAAACAAGCCGAAGCCGAACGCAAGGGACGAGCGAGGAAGTGTGAACTCGAATACGACATGAGAAACGGCGCGCTATGGCTGCGAAATATTCCGAAAGACATGAAACTTGCGCTCGTTCACCCGCGCGATCGTTTCGGGAAAGAAATCGCCGATAGATGGACGACGGAACGCGTCGACAAGGCGCTGGACGATTACAGAGTTGCCACGCAAATCGCAGCCAAGGCGGTCTCAGATACGCTCGTGAACCTCGCCGAGGATTTACAAAGATTCATCGGTTCGCTCGTCGGTGCGGCTACGTTGTCGACCGTGACGACCGCCATCCTCGCCCACGCGAGTAATTCAATCAACAAGCGTTGGATGCCTCCGACGCTTCTTCCCGAAGGCGATACGACGAGCCCGTTGGCCGTGAGAGGTTTGGTGCCGTTTTGGATGCGAATGGACGGCGCCGACACGGTAGAAAACACGTTCGACATCGATGGGCTCGTCTTACTGACGGGGCCGAACATGGCGGGAAAGAGCACGGTGCTTCGCTCGGTGGCTGCCTTGGCATTGCTGGCGCAGTGCGGTTTGCACGCTCCGGTGGTCTCTGCGCAGGTACCGCGTTTAGACTCGCTGATCGTTCGCATGGCGAGCACAGACTCTCCTGTCGAGGGCCTGAGTTCTTTCGCGGTGGAGATGCTCGAGATCAAGTCCATGCTGAGTTCGTGCACAGCCGGAAGCTTGATCATGGTGGACGAGCTCGGACGAGGCACCGAGGCCTCGCACGGCACAGCCATCGGAGGCGCCGTCGTCGAAGCTCTCGATGAGTGCGGCGCTCGCGGTATTTTTGCGACGCACTTGCACGGAATCCTCGACCTTCCGCTCCAAGTGTCGCCTTGGACGCGAAGAGCTCGCATGGAAACGGCGCAGACGGAGGATGGTTCCACGAGGCCGACGTGGCGAATGGTTCCGGGCGAGTGTCGTGAATCTTTAGCGTTACAAACGGCGCTGGACTGCGGAATTCCTCACCCCATCGTCGCGCGCGCGAATAAGCTCCTCGCGGAGCAGACGAGCATTCCGTTGGTCAAACTCAGCGAGGTGGACACGGCGAAAATCGCATCAGACGCTGACGCGCAGAGCAGAACAAACGCCGACGGGGTGTTTTTACAAACCTTGCTCTCAGAGTCCGCCGCGCGAGCGTTTCAGATGGAAAATGTGAACGCGGTTTACGTCGACTGGAACGAAACACCGCCCATCGGTTCCGCCGGGCAAACGTGCGTGTACATTCTGCGCAGAGGTGATGGATGGTGCTATTGCGGAGAGAGCGACCACTTGCCCACGCGAATCGCCACGCACAGACAAAAATCGTCGAAACCCATCGAGCTTGTTTACGTCGCGGTGCCGAAAGAGGCTGGTGGGAAAAGCGCGGCGCGGGCGCTCGAGTCGCGCGTGATCCAAGCGTTGAACGTCGCGCGCGTGCCGCTGTGGAGCGATCAAGACGCGGCGCATAAGAATTTCGGTAGCTTTTAGAGCGTCGATACGATGTTCGCTGTCATCTTCGCAATGGTTCGCGCGAAACGATTGAAATATGAAATTGACTTATGAAAACAGTTCACAAAGCGCCGCGTTTACGCATACAAGTAGCGCGAAAAAATCACCACCATTTAAACTTGCATTCCTTCACCCACGACGAATCGCTCGATTCGTTTCTCGAGAGGGAAAGTTGGGGCAACTTTGAAGCCCGTGGCCGAGCTCAAGCGCGTGTTGAGCCACGACAGAAGACGCGCGAGCAAGTGTCCTCTTCGATGTTCCAAGAGTTCGACGACGTCATCGTGATCACCCTGCTGGTATTGCACCATCAACGAATCGCTGTGTTGCGATCCCGTGGAGCGTTGCGTTTGCCTTGACGCGGTGGATCGAGTGGGCCTTGCTTGCTTGCTCTGCGCGCGACGTTCGTCGCGCATCGTGGGAAGCGTCGTCGCGGCGTACGCCGCGTTACCGGCTCCGAGAAATCGTCTCGTCGCCGCCGAGCGCACGGGTTCTTCTTCGCTCTCCGGATCAGAGGTGAAGATCTTCGCCGTCGGCGGTTTCGCCGCCGCGCTCGCCTTGGGCGGAGAACCCTCTTGACTCGAGTCTCTCACCGCAGAATCGTCTCCAACTCTTCGGCTCATGTCTCGATACGCCGCGATCGTTCGCGCCACCTGCCCCGACGTTCCTCGAGAGAAGGTCGTCTCGCGTTCCGACACCGCCGTGCTCCAAGGCGTCGCCTTCTCCGCGGATTTCCCCGTCGGCGGTTTCGCCAGCGCCGGAGAATCACTATCTCCGACCATCGACGCCTCGTTCGCGTTGAACGTCACAGACTTGTTATAATTCTGCTCTCGCTTCGTCGTCACCGTCTCCCTCATCACCGTCCTCTGCTTTACGTTTTCATCCTTGAGCATGACGAATTCGTACGGCGTCCTTCGTCCCCCGATCGGCGGACTCGTCGGTTCCACCGCCGTCGGCGTCGTCGTCACCGCTCGCCGGCGATCGCCCACGGTCGTCTTCCTCGTCTCATTCCCGTCGCCCTTCGTCTCCAATCTCTCCGCGCCTCCGCTCGACTCTTTCAAATTGTACGACTCGCCCAAGAGCTTCAACAGCGACGTCGCGTCGAATTTCCCATCCGCGCCCTTTCCGTCCTCTTTCCCCGCGTTCACCCGTCTCGACGGCGTCAGCGGTTCGTACACGTCGTTATCCAACACGCGATACCGCTCGCGTCCGCTCGTCGGCGCGCGTCGCGTCGACCGCGCGCCGGATTCATCCAATTCAGGAATAATTGAACGCGACGCATTCACCGTCGACTTGGCGTCGTACGCGAGGATATCGCTCACGTCCTCGGCGCGACGCGTGCTCCGCGTGCCCACGGACGATCGTTCATCGCTTCCGCTCGCGAAGGCCGCTCCGCGAGGTCGACGCGGCGGCATGATCGCGAGGCGAATTGTGGCGCGACACGAGACGTGCGACGGGAGACGGCGTCGCGCGACGACGTACGCGCGCGCGACGCGCGCGACCGGCGCGCGCGACGATGGATGCCCTCGTCGACGCGTGCGACGCGATCGAGGGCGCGCGCGGGACGACGCGCGCGCGCTTGGAGGCGAGTTTCGACGAGTGCACGCTCGACTTTGTGCGCGACGTCGTCGACGCCGAGCTCGATCCCGACGGCGACGGCGGCGCGAGGACGCGGGAGGAGGCGTGCGCGGCGTGCGCCGACGCCGTCGGACCGTTTCTCGCGAGCGCGTTGGGGGAGGGCTGGGAGGAGGGAAGAGCGCGCGAGGCGTGCGAGGCGGCGTACGACGCGACGAGACGGGAGACGCGACGCGAGACGGTGACGCCGACGACGGGAGACGGGACGGATGATCGTGCACGCGTTTCAATCGTCGACGCACCGCGCGCGAGGGCGAGAGAAGGGGAAACGGTGGCGAATTGGTCGGTGAATGTTTCGGCGGCGATGCGCCGGGAATTCGACGAGTCGACGAAGACGAAGACGACGCGACGACGGCCGAGGGACGAGATCGTCGTTCGAGCGTGCGTGAACGCCGCGTTCGACGGCACGTGTGACGACGAAGACGCTCTCGAGTACGTCACGGGTCTCGTCGCTGCGGACGTGGAGGAAGAGGAGGGTTCATTTGAGGAATTTTTAGGCGCGGTGTGCGAGGCGTACGGATTCGATGTCGACGTCGAGGGTCTGTGTCAACGATTGCGCGAGGCGCTGGACGCCGAGTCGTCGGTGGAGGTGAATAAGACGAAGAACGACGCCGACGTGCCGACGCCGGGCGTGCGGAGACTGGCGAACGTCGTCAAGATGGGCGACGCTGATGAGCGGCGAGGACGAGGCGGCCGGCGGGACAGCGTGGACGCCGCCGCAGGTCTCGTGGGTGGGAGCGGGTTTTGGGAGCAGGAGCAACGGAAAAAACAGCTCGATGAGGAAGAACGCATGATGACGCTCGCTCGCGCGAACGCGGAGGCGGTGGAGGAGAAGCGGAGGAAGCGCGAAGAAAAGCGAAATTTGGCGCGCGCCAAGGAACGCGAGAGACAAGTAGAGGAAGAGATTAGGAACATGGAGCAATTAGCCATCAGCGCCGCGTATTCGAAAGGCGCATCCAGTAGAATCGGGTCTCGCGACATAAGCGTGTCGGAGTTTAGCATGCCGCATCCTCGCGGTGGTAACGATCTGCTCGAGGGCACAGCGTTGAGCCTGGTGCACGGTCGACGATACGGCTTAACAGGACGCAACGGATCGGGAAAGAGCACGCTTTTGCGTTTGATCTCGCAGAAGCGCGTCCCGGGCATACCTGCGGATTTGCGAATCATGTACGTGGCGCAAGATTCGAGCGAAGATTTCGTGTCCTGCAAACTGAACCCGATCGACGTGTTGGTCAAGTCGGACACCCGTCGCGAGCTCTTGTCGAAACAACTCGCCGAGTTGCAAGAGCACGAGGACGCCGCCGTGGATCTCGACATCGAGAGGCGCGTTCGCGAGATTCACGATGAACTCAAAGCCATCGGCGCATCGGACGCGCACGAACGTGCCAGGAAAGTGCTCAGAGGACTACAGTTTAGTCCCAAACAAATGGAGCGTCCAGTCTCCACGTTGAGCGGCGGTTGGCGCGTTCGCGTGTCGCTCGCGCGGGCGCTGTACGTGAATCCAGACTGTTTACTCCTCGACGAGCCGACGAATCACTTGGACCTGGAGGCGTGTCTTTGGCTCGAACAGTACGTGTGCGACGCGTTCGAAGGCCGAACGCTCGTCGTCGTCTCGCATGATCGCTCCTTTTTGAACGCCGTGTGCACAGACATTCTGTCGATTTCAAACAAGAAGCTCACCGCGTACGCCGGTGACTACGCCACATTCGAAGCCGTGAGGAAGGAGCAACACGCGAGGCAGCAGAAGATGTACGACGAGCAGCAGGCGTCGAAGAAGAAGATGGAAAAGTTCATCGACAAGCACTTGCACAAAGGTTCGTCGTCCATGTTTGACGATGGAAACGCGAAAAAGGCGAAAGAGATGGCGAAGAAAATGGAACGCATGGGCGCCATGGGTCACGACGGTAAGAAGTGGAAACTGTCCTACGACGGCGCGCAGAAGGAGCTCACGGCTCCCGAGACGGAAACGGGGAGTTTCAAATTCAGTTGGCCCGATCCCGGTCCCATCGGCGCAAACGAGAGCATTCAATTCCGAGACGTGTGTTTCAAGTACGACACCGAAGATTCGATGACGCTCTTCAAGAAGCTCTCGTTCCCTTTCGATTGCAACACGAGACTCGCGCTCGTGGGTAAAAACGGTGCGGGAAAATCAACGCTCATGAAATTAGTCGTCGGTGGTGCCGGCGGTTTGGAACCGACCGCGGGCAACGTGTTTCGCAGCGCCAAGCTCCGCGTCGCCTACGTCACCCAGCACCACGTCGACCAACTCGACCTCGCGATGACGCCTCTGGAATACGTCCTCCACGTCTCCGGCGTCGAGCGTTCGTCCTCCATGTCGCCCGAACACGAGCAGGACGCTCGTCGTCGACTCGGTCGGTTCGGCATCAGCGGCTCGCTGCAAACGCAAACCATCGGCTTATTATCCGGCGGTCAACGCTCGAGAGTCGCGTGGACGGTCGCCACGTGGGACCATCCTCATCTCCTCCTCCTCGACGAACCGACCAACCACTTGGATTACGAATCCGTCGACGCCCTCGTCGACGCCGTGAATGCGTTTCCCGGCGGTATCGTCTTCGTCTCCCACGATGAATATTTTGTCACCAGCGTCCGCGACGTCATCGTCCTCGAGATCACCGGCGACGGCGAGCCGGGCGCCGTCTCCTTCGACGATGATTTCGACGCGTACAAGAGAAAAGCGCTGAAAACGCTAAAAAAGTGGACCTAGCCAGAGGCGTCGCGCGCGTCGAGCTCAAAAAGTGAACCCGAGCTCGAGACCATCATTAATTTGTAACGCCCACGAGGCACCCGCATTCTTTCGCGCGCGCGACCATGTCGACCACCACGCACGTCGACATCGTCGTCTCCGACGGCACGCGACTTCGCGCGCGCGCGCGAGGCCTCGACAAGACGCCTTGCGGTCCCGTTCCGATTTTCATTCACGGCTGGAGTGGGAGCGGTAGGTACTTCGATGTAGCGCTCGCGCGCGCTGATCCGACGATGTTCCCGTCGACGTCCGTCGCGTACGATCTTCGTGGACACGGTGAGAGCGATAAACCGACGCGCGGGCTCACGGTGGCGCGATTGGCGATGGATCTTCGCGAGGTGGTGGACCACTTCGCGGACGCGTGCCCCGAAGGCGTCGTCTTCGTCGGGACGTCGATGGGATGCGCGGTAATTTGGAGTTATTTACAATTGTTCGGCGATGAGGAACGATTGCGAGGGGTGGTGCTCGTGGATCAAGCGCCGTTACAGAATCGACGACCGGATTGGAACCTGGGATCGAAGGGATGTTTCGATGCGGCGTCCTACGCCAAGTTAGCCGAGGCGGTGCGCGCCGATATGGACGCCTTCGCCGACGGGAACGCGGAAGCGTGCTTAGTGTCGATGGAAGAGATTGAAAAGAGAGAACCCGGGGTGTTGCACGCGTTGAAGAGCGAGACGCTCAAATGCGATCCCGAGGCGTTGTGCGAACTCATGTACGACCACACGCATCAAGACTGGCGAAGCGCGTGCGCGAATACCGCCGTCCCCGCGCTCGTCCTCGGCGGACGCAAGAGTAAAATCTTCCCGTGGGAGGGCGTCGCGCGCGTCGGCGAGCTCATGAAAAACGCTCGAGTCAAGTTTTACGAGAATTGCGACCACTGGTTGTACGTCGAGGAACCCGCCGAATTCGCGGCCGACGTCGCGAATTTCTGCAGAGAGGTGCATCGCGAGGCTTCGTGACGCGCGTCCCTCGGCCCTAGCGTTCGTCGATGTAATTTCTTTTCATCATTCACCCATCTCGCACGAAATCTCCCGCGTCCTTCTCCTTCTTCTTCTTCGTCGGCTCGGGGCTCCCGACCCAGGGTTCTGCTGACCCATCAATCGTAATCCATCTCCCCGCACACGTCGCCTCGCGCGCCTCGCCTCGCGCGTCGTCTCGCGCACGAACGCCCGCGGACCGGTTCATCCGTCGCGCGCGATGGCCGAACTCACCTTCCGCGAGGGCTTCTTCTTCGGGCGCGCGTGCGATTGCGCGCCGCCCACATCCTGGTGGCGACCCGAGGGCGCGCGTCTCGCCGAGGACGACGCCCCCAAGCGACGCGGACCCAAGCTCCTGAACACGTTCACGAAGACCAAAGTGCCGTTCGTGCCTCTGAGCGGGAACTCGGTGGGATGGTACATCTGTGGACCGACGGTGTACGACAGCGCGCACGTGGGACACGCGAGAAACTACGTCAACTTTGACGTCTTGCGAAGGGTCATGTCCGAGTATTTCGGGTACGACGTGCGATTCGTGATGAATGTGACGGATATCGATGATAAGATTATCATGCGTGCGCACACGCGACGGGCGGAGGCGGTGTTGGCGAGCGCGAAGGCGTCTTCGGGAACGGCGTCGTCGGCGGAGGCGGCGGCGGTGGAGACGATTTTAGCCGAGGGCGGGAAACCGCTCGGGGCGTTGGCGACGGCGACGGAGGCGCTCGCGAGGGTGGTCAAGACGAGTTTGGGAGATACAATGCCGAGAGATCACTGCTGCGCGCGAGATTGGTCGATTCAAGAGGGATATTTGACGCTCGCGCATCAATTTGAGGAGGAGTTTATGGAGGATATGCGATTGCTCGGCGTGGCTCGGCCGGACGTGTTGACGCGCGTGTCCGAGTACGTCGATAAGGTTATCCTGTATATTCAGATGATCATCAACAAGAAGTACGCGTACGAGTCCAACGGAAGCGTGTACTTTGACGTCAAGGCGTTCGAGGCGGCTGAGAATCACAAATACGGCAAGCTCAATAAAACCGCCATGGCCAACGTCGAGGAGGCGATGGACGGTGAGGGCGCGCTCGCCGCGGAGGCGAGCGAAAAGAAGAGTGAGTTCGATTTCGTTCTCTGGAAGGCGAGCAAAGCCGGCGAACCGTCCTGGAGCTCACCCTGGGGCATGGGTCGTCCGGGATGGCACATTGAGTGCTCCGCCATGTGCTCGGACATTCTCGGGCAGTCGGTGGACATCAACGGCGGCGGCATCGATTTGAACTTTCCGCACCACGAAAACCAGCTCGCGCAGTCCGAGGCGCACTACGACACCGAACAATGGGTCAACTTTTTCATTCACACTGGTCACCTGCACATCGATGGATTGAAGATGAGCAAGAGTTTGAAAAACTTCATCACCATTCGCGCGGCGTTGCAAATGTACTCGGCGAGGCAGATTCGCTTTTTGTTCCTGCTCAATCAGTGGAGTGAACCGATGGAACTGAGCCCCGTCGCCGCTCCCGACGGATCGGGTGTCGCTGGGTTCAAACAGATGGAGCTCGCGTTGAGCATCGAGCGCACCTTTGTCGAGTTTTTCCACTCCATCAAGGGCGCGTTTCGCGCCGCCGGAAGCTACGCCGTGGATAAGGATCAAACGTGGAACGACGCCGAACGCGAGCTCAGCGATTCTCTCGACGTCGCCCAAGCGGCGGTGCACGAGGCGTTGATGGATAACATCAACACGCCGAACACCATCCTCGCGTTGCAAGATCTCGTCAAGGCGACGAACAAATATCTCGCCGAGACCAAGGACGTGCGTCCGCTCTTGCTCGAGCGCGTGGGCAAGTACGTGACGAAGATTTTGAGTTGCTTGGGTGTGTGCCTGGATTCCGGCGCCATCGGGTTCCCCGAATCCAGCGAAGGGTCCGCCGAAGGGCGCGAAGAGACTCTGTCGCCGTTGCTCGATCTCATGACGGCGTTCAGAGACGAAATTCGCACCCTTGCGCAAAATGGCGCCTCCGCCAAGGAGCTGCTCGCCGCGTGCGACGCAGTGCGAGACGTCGGCTTGCCCGAACTCGGTGTGAAGCTCGACGATCGCGACGGCGGCGCGTTGTGGAAATTGTACGATGCGGACGAGTTGAAGAAGGAGATCGCGCGTGAACGCGAGGCGAAAGAGGAAAAGGAACGCGCCAAGAGACTCGCCAAGGAGGAAGCCGCGCGCAAAGCCGCCGAAAAAGAAGCCAAGGCTAAGGTGCCGCCGAGCGACATGTTCAAGACGTTCAGTGAATACGAGGGGTTGTATTCCAAGTATGATGACGAGGGCGTGCCCACGCACGACGCCGCGGGCGAACCGCTCGCGAAGAGTGCGGTGAAGAAGCTCGCCAAGGCGCGCGCGCAGCAACAAAAGGCGCACGAGGCGTACCTCGCCAGGGCGGGCGTCGAAAACCTCTCCTTGTAGCAATGCATTGATTTTTTCAATAACGATGTGATGATGACATTACAATCATGAAGAGTAACCGAGCTTTTTGCTCAATTCCTCAGCCTCTTCCATTAAACCGCCGAGGTGGGCGTGAAGCGCATCCGTCCAAAAGGACGGGGACGCCGGATCGAGGCCGAACGGCGAGACGGCGTCGACGAAATCCTTCGTGCCGCCGGCGCGAAGAAGGTCGAGGAGCTTCTCCTCGAAACCCTCCGGTTGCTTCATGTACGCACCGTACAGAGATCCGACGAGGAGATCGCCGAATGCGTACGCGTACACGTAAAACGGAACGTTGTGGAAGTGACTGACGTACATCCAGAGGGCGGAGATGTCGGCGTACGAGTCGAAGACTTCGCCTTCTTCGCCGTAGTACTCCTTCGTACACTCGAGCCACATGGTGGACATCTCTTCCGGCGTCAATTGTCCGTTGGCGCGAGCGCTGTGAACCTTCTCCTCAAAGCGGTCGAAGGAGCACTGACGGACGACGGAGTTGATGATGTCGTCAACCTTGGACATGATCATGGCCAATCGGTCGGCGTCGCTCGGCGTCTTTTCGAGCAAGTCGCGGAAGACAATCATCTCGCCGAAGATGGAGGCGGTCTCCGCGAGCGTGAGCGGCGGGTGGAACTGAAGAATGCCTTGCTCGTAGCACAAGATGAAGTGCGCGCCGTGGCCGGATTCGTGCGCGAGCGTCGCGACGTCGCGCTGGGTACCGGTAAAGTTGAGCAATTGGAACGGTCCAGAGCCGAAAGAGCTGCTGCAATACGCACCACCGCGCTTGCCGTCTTGCGCCGGCACATCGATGCGCTTTTCGTTCACCATGTCCATGAAGAGCTTGGCCATCGTCGGACTGAATTTGTTATAACCCTTTTCGACGAGGTCGACGGCTTCTTCCCACGAGTACTTGTCTTCGCGCGTGGCGATGTCGATGGAGGCGTTGCGATCGGCCCACGTGAAGGTTTCTACGCCTTGCGTCGACTTTAAGATTTGCTTCTTCAGGGTGTAGTACTTTTTGCAGTAGTCGACGCCCGTCGTGCGCACAGCTTCGAGGAGAGAATCGACGACGTCGTCCGGCAAGTTGTTGGACAAGTTACGCTGCGAGCGAAGAGTCTTGAAACCGCGCTCCTTGTTCTCGATGTGCCAGCTGCCCGCGACCATGTTGAGGGAGAGGGAGCACGTGCGCTCGAAATCCTTCAACCCGTCGTTGAGCGTCTTCATGCACTTCTTGCGCACCTCGGTGTCCTTGCTGCTCGTCATCTCCGCCAAGAGCACTTCCAAGTTGACTTGTTTGCCGTCCAAATCGAATCGCAATCGAGACAATTCGTTGCCGTAGAACTCCACAACCTTGCCCTTGCCCGAAAACTGCGAGCGCAGCGTCAACGCGCGCTCGACATCCTTGGACAAATTGTAAGGCGCAGATCGTCGAACTTCATCGATGAAGGGCTTGTACTTTTTCAAAGCATCGCTCGTCGCGTACTGCGCCTCCACCGCGCTCTCCTCCATCGCCGCGAGTTCCAAATTAAACCACGTCAAATAGTTGCCGCTAGCCTGCCCGTATTGCTGCATCAACGACGCCTTTCTCTTTTGCATCCCATCGTCCATCAACGCCGTGTCCGCGCTCAGAGACATGTACGACAGCACCGTCGTCAGCATCTGCTCGATCTTTTCGTACGCCTCGATCGCCGCGAGAAGATCCGTGGACAGACGTCCCTCGTACGCGCTCTTAAACGCCTCGCAGGCGCTCTCCACCGCCTTCATCTCCTCATCAATCTTCCCATCCGTCGGCGCCGCGTACCCGAAGTGTTTCTCCAGATCCCATCGCGGTTCCTCCAATCGCGCCTCCGTCGTCATCGCTCGCACCGCACCGAGGAGCGCGCCTCTCTGCGATGACGATGACGATGACGTCGCCGATCGGTGATTCGCGACTCTCGCGCAGCGTCCACCGCCCGACGCGCGCGCGCGGATCGCACCGTTCGCGATCGTTCGTCCGAGACTCGCGATTCGAGTCGTCGACATATACCTTCCACCGGTCGCGCCGGCGTGTGACGGTCGAATGGATCGATCGGAGCGATCAATTCTGAGTCATCTTGCGGCGGCGACGGGACGGGACGGGACGGGACGCCGATGTACAAATGCACGCGACTCGCGTCTACGAATGAAAATGAGTCGCGAGAGAATGTACAAAAGTAAAGTACAACATTACACGTACACGCAGGCGGCGGCGGTGCGACGACGCACGTAGGACATTGTGGCGATTTCTTCCCACGCGCGTTCGCCGACGTGATAGGCGAACGCGCGCCCGGTCCATCGACCGCCGACGGCGCCTCCCACGGCATAGAGCACGTCGTCGCGCGCGTCCGCGACCGCGGCGAACCCGAACCAATTTTTCAAGGGTAATTCCCCGAGATTTTCGTACGCGTCCGTGATGGGGTCGTATCGATAGAAACCACCCGCGGGGGACGACGAGCCCCACGCGAAGACGAAACAGTCGTCTCCCGCGGCGCACGCGGTGGCGCACGCGGGCGCGGGAAGCGACGCGATGGCGCGCCAGGTGTTTGTTTTGGCCTCGTACCGCTCGGCGGTGGCGGTCTCGACGCCGTCTTGAGTCATGCCTCCGAAGACGAAGACGTCTACGCCGAGCGCGCAGACGCCGTGTAATCGACGAGGCGCGCCGAGCGCGGCCGCGATGGACCATTCCCCCGTACGAGCGTCGAACACGTCCGTCGTGCCCACGGCTTCGCTACCGTTGAACCAACCACCTATCGTGTAGACTTTCTCATCCGTTGTCGCCGCGGAGCTCATCGCGTGTCGAGGTTGCACGACGTCGCTCGAAAGCGTCCACGCGGCGTCGCAATCCGACGCGTCGAGCGTCTCCGCCGACGCGAGGTTTGATTTCACCCCACCGCCGGAGACAACTACAATTTTGGATCCCACCGCGCACGCACCGTGTGAACCGCGAGGTTCGTTGAGTCTGGGCGCGCGTTCCCACACGTTCGCCGCGACGTCGTATCGTTCGCAGACGCCGACGGTTAAGCCGCGGTTTCTGCCGCCGACGACGTAGACGTACGGTTTTCGCGCGTCCGACGCTCTCTCGCGAACGCGCGCGCGGTACCGCTCTCCCGGAGACGACACGTGCGCCTCTCGCATCGCCGTCGTCGCCGTCGTCGCTCGCGCACGTCGCGCGCTCGCCGCCAAGACGTCGCACTCGTACGCGCGATGCGGCGGCGACGTCTTCTCGAGACAGTACGCGCACGTCTCGTGATCGAGCGCACACGTCTCCCCGGTCGTCGTCTTCTCGCACCCGCGCGCGGCGTAATTGTGAAATCGACAGCACGTCCCCCCGTCCGCCGTCGTCGTCGTCGGGAAATCGTTCGCCCGCGCGTTTCCCCATCGCGCCGCCGCGTCGTCGCCGCCGCCGTCCCCGTCCCTCGTCTCGAACACCGCGTCCCAAAATCCCAGACCGCACGGCCTCGTCCCATCCACGCACTCCCCTCGTTCATTCGCCACCGCGCACGCCCTCTTCGATCGAACGACGACGATTCTCGGCCCTCCCGCCGCGAGCGCGCACGCCGTCGTCGCCGTCGCCGTCCCCGCCGCGCCTCGCGCGTCCTCCACGTCCACCACGCACGCATCCGCCCCTCGCGCTCTCGCCACGCACGCCCCCACGGATTCAAACACACACATGCGATTGACCCGCACTCGCCCCTCGACGCCGTCTCGACGGAGTCGTTTCACGCCTCCGTTCGTCGTCGTCGGCGCGTCGGTCGAATTCGCCCTCGCGCGCGTCATCTCCGAGAGCGCGCGCGACGCTCCCTCGTCCCCTCCGATCGCGAGCGCGCGGTCGTACGCGAACGACGTCCCCGACCGTCCTTTCCGCGATCTCGCGTCGAGCGCGCGCGCGACGTCGGCGAGTCGTTCGACGAAGACGACGACGGTCGTCTCGGAACCGAACGTCATCGACGCGTCGTCCTCGCGCGCGGACGAGGCGTCGCGCGACGACGACGCGTCGATGACGTTCGGGCGGTAGACGTACGTCTCGATTCGCGCGCGCGGCTCGTCGTCGCGCATGACGACGACGACGACGACGACGACGAACGCGTCACTCTGCGACGCGTCGACACGCACGCATCGATCATTCATCATGACGGCCATCGCGGCGACGACGACGACGATGTCGACGACGACGCGTCGACGAACGCGTCGCGCGCGCTCATCGCGTCGCGCGCGCGTCGTCGTCGGCGCGAAAAACGCGAACGAGCTCGCGCTGTGCGCGGTGGGAGAGAACCGTCCCCATCCCGACAAGGCGGGCAAAGGCGGAGAGGACGCCTGGTTCGTCGTCGTCGACGCCGAGGGCGGGAACGGAACGATGTGCGTCGCGGATGGGGTCGGTGGATTCAACGAACAAGGGGTGGATCCGGGACTGTACGCGCGCGTGTTGAGTTACGAGGGATTGCGGGCGGCGACGCGGGACGGCGGCGACGACGATCCGAGACGGGTGGCGATCGAGGCGCAGGCGAACACAAAGTTGCCGGGTGCGGCGACGATGTGCGTGGTGCGTTTGAAGGGTACGTCGCTGACGTGCGCGAACGTCGGGGATTCGGGATTTCGCGTGGTGAGAGACGGCGCGGTGGCGTACGGGTCGACGGCGGGACAACACTATTTTAACTGCCCGTATCAGTTGCAGTATCGAGATTTGGCCGGGGAGTGCGACGCCGCCGAGGACGCGGACGTGTTTAGTTTTGACGTGCGCGAGGGTGACATCGTCGTCGCGGGGAGCGATGGGTTGTTCGATAACGTGTTCGACGAGGAAATCGCGAGCGTGGCGACGGCGGCGTACGCGGCGGCGGACGACGCGGCGGGCGGCGCGAGAGCGGCGGCCAAGGCGTTGGTGGAAGTGGCGAGAGGACACGCGGGGGATAAATCGTACGACTCACCGTACGCGCGAGAGATGGCGAAGAGCGACACCGATAAGGGTGGCGCGCCGAAGGCGGTGGGCTTGTTCGGCGGATTTCAGCAAATGATGGGCGGCGCGAGCGCGCGAACGGGCGGCAAGATGGACGACATCACCGTCATCGTCTCCGGCGTCGTCTCCACCGCGGCGGCGCGAGGGGCGTTGAAGGACGCGCAGGCGTTCGCCGCGTTGAACACCAAGGCGTTGACCAAGGCGCGAGGATTGGCCTCCGTCGAGGAAACCAAGGTGGCGCGCACGGTGGCGCTTCGCAAGGAGATGGACGCCGCGTTCAACGAAAAAGTCGCCCAGGCAAAGGCCAAGGAAAAAGCCGTCGCGGACGCCGACCCCGAGTTCACGCGCGCGCAGATCGACGCCATGGACGCGCCGACGATTCGTAAACTTTTACAAGAGAGAGGACTCCCCTCGTCTGGCAAATTGGAGCGTCTGAAGGATCGTCTCGCGCAAGTGAAAGCGCTCTAGATGGTTTTTAAAACATGCCGTACAGTGCGTGTGAGGATTCAAATCACGGTGATCGAACCGCCGTTCAGCGCGATCTGTTCGAGGAAGATTAAGGTCACCGCGATGGCGTACGTCCCGGAGGTGGCTCCGAGCGGTTCGTAGTCGACGTAATCAAAATACGCGCCCGCGCGTCCTTCCCCATAATCCTCGTACTCGCTCGTTTCGTTCGCGTCGACGCTGTTATTTTTCCCGAGATTGGTAAAGTGCATCGCGCGCGACGTGTCCACGCCTCGAGGTCCGCGAACTTCGGTCCCGTTCTTGAGCGGTCGAATCCATCGCGCGACGCGTTCGGTGAGCGTTTCGTTGGAGTCGCTCGAACCTGACTGCGCCGAGACCTCCCCCTCGTCGCCTCCACTCGCGTCGCGCGCGGTCAGGTCTTCCTCGACGATCGTGTTCACCTGATTGACGATGGTTGTCACGGCGTCGATGACTTTCGTGGCGTCATTGATGGCGTTCGCCACGGCGACTCCCTTGGACACCGAAGCCGCGACCGCGACCGCGGGATCGATGGACGACGCAACGTCGATGCCCGCATCGTAGCCGTGAAACACAATCTGGTTTGAAATCGTATTCTCGGCGGCGGCTTCGTACGAGGTGATGCCCACGCCGGGCGTCGCCACGCCGACGAGCGCGACGGTTACGTCCAGGCTGATGCGAATCTGCGGATCGACGACGTATTCCTCGAGAAGCGCGATGAATCGATCGCGAATGGCGAGAGGTAACGCGCCAGGAAACGATTCAAACCAATTTGTCGTGTACGCCTCGACGTCGTCGTACGTAACCTCGCTGAATTCGGCGTCTTCGCTCAATCGTCTGCCACTGAATTCGGCGTCGGCGGTGGAATTTCGTCGAAGCAACGCGCGTCTCATCAATTCGCGCGTGGTTTTCGGATCGAGCGGATGTCGTACCTGCGTGATGACCTCGGCGCCCTCGGGTAATTTTCTCTCCTTGGCCTCCTTCGTCGACAAGAGTCGTCGTCGCCTTCGATCGCCGGCGCCGGCGATGGATTCCGCGGCGTATTCGTAGTCGTACTCTTCCTTCAAATCTTTTGGTTGCAGCGTCTGCTGAATCGCCATCGCGGCCGCCCCGCTCGCTTCAAACCCGAAACCGAAGAATTGTTCGATCCCCACGGCGCCTGTGAAGTCGCGATCGATCTGTCGCGGTCAGTCGACGCGTTCAACGTCTGCGCGGCGCTCCCGCCCGTCGATTTCGGCGCGCGACGACGCACCTCCCGCGAAAAATTCACTGAACACGGTGTTATCGAGCGTGCTAAACCCATCGATCACCCACTCCTGCGCCAAGACGGTGTCCGTGGTGACGCCGCTCGAAAAGTCTTGAATGGCGCCCGCGGCGAAACTCGCGAAGACATTTGTAAATTTCGTATACCCGATATCCGTCGACAGAATCATTTGTAGAAACTCCTCCGTCGGATTCGCCCCGATTTGGTTTCGAAGAATGAGCAGGGCGACGCGTAAAAACGTCGTGGGTTGTATGATGGCGTTCGTGATGACGCCCAGAGGTCCGACGGGAACGGTGAGCAGTTTTCTCTTCGCCGTCCCCGGGCCGGCGTCTTGGGCGACGCCGGGATGGTTCCTCTGCGCCGCGAAACATAAACACACAAAGAGGACGAGCGAACAGACGACGAACGCGCCCGCTCGAAAGTAGACGATTCGCTTCATCCGTTCGCGATCGAGCGCGAAGGTATCGCGCCACTCGGACGCGACGGGCGAGAGGGCCTCGAAAATGTCAAATGTCAAACGACTGGTCTCGGTAATGTCGGTACCTAGTATTGCATCTTCTTCACGCTTGATTGTTTGTTTGTTTGTTTGATGTCCACGACGACGTCCTCACGCCACCATCATCTTGGCGCGACTCTTTTCAAACTCTTCCGCGTCCATGCCGATCCGAGACACGACGGCCAACACGTCCGCGAGCGAAATCACGCCCGTCGGTCGCCCCGCTTCGTCGACGATCCACACGCGATGCACCGCCTTGAGATCCATCTTTTCCAACACCTGCGTGATGGTATCCGTCGGTGTACACGACACGACGAGTTCATCCGCGTGTTGCATCAACGCCACGGCGAACGCGGACGAGTTCGGGTTAAAGACACCCTCGCGTCGTTCCACCGACGGCGTCCACGCGGGGAGTCGATGCGCGTGACAGAGAAATTCGCCAACCGGCAGGGCCAACGCCGCGAAGGACGCGCCGCCGCGAAGATGCGTGATGTCCGATTCAGAAATGGTACCCACGAGCGCTTGCGTCGCTTCATCGACGACCGGTAACGCACCGACGCGATGTCGCTGCATCTCCCGAAAACATTCAATCGTCGGCGCGCTCGCGCCCACCGACGCCACCGTCGGCGTCGACGTCAATCCTAATTCTTCGACCGACGCGTCTCGCCACGCCGGCGAGAGAATGTCCCGATTCGTGTGCAAATACATGCACACGTCCGATTGAGAGACGACGTATTCGATGAAGTTCTCGTCGTTCATCACCGCGAATCGATGCGGCGCCGCGCGCAGAGAGACGTCTCCCGGTTTCGATTCCGGCGTCACGTACAGACATCGTTGCAACGCGTCGGCGAGCGAATGATACGCCGTCGCCGATTTCCAAATCACCGTCCCGTCCCACTTCGTGCGCGCGTGTTTCAGAGGTAAAGATTCCAACTCGAGTCCGATCGTCGACATGCGTCCCATGAGCGAGATGACGTCCCCGTTCTCCGTCGCGTCGAGCGTCGCGCCCGCGGCGTCGAATTTCGAGACGAGCGTCGCCGCCAAATCTCCGACGCTCAGAAAGCACAACGCCTCGTATTCCTCCGTGTTCATCGGCGTCTTATACCGAACCAAAGGCATCGATTGCACTCGAAGTCTTCGCATCATCGCGCACGCCTCACCGAACGTGTTCTCGTCGCCGATGATGAACGCGCCGCGACCTCGGAAATTTTCAGGCACGTCCCCGCGCGTCTTCGCGGCGAGTTTCGCTCTTTCGATGAGATACTTGTCCAGATTCGTGCGTCCGAGGACGTGTAACGGCGTTTCGAGCGGTGGTGTCATGACGTTCTTTCTCTGTTCGTTTGTCTCTCTCCGCGTCTAGAAATGACGCAAAGACAGCCTCGGGACAGCCTCCGGACGGATTCACGCCGACGCCGACGCGTCGTCGCCGTAATCGCCCGCGCGCGCCCTAGATTTCTTGATATCCGTGATCATTCCCTCTATTTTCTTCGCGCACGCGGCGAGTCTCTCGGGTGTACCCCCACCTCGCCCGCTCGCGCGTCCGTCGATGGCATCGGCGACGATGGATTGTAATCGAGACTCGACGCGTCGACGACGCGTCGGCGTGCTCGGCGAGGACGAATCGTCGCCGGTGAGAAGAAACGAACGAAGCGATTCTTCGTCTCGATCGCGATCGTCGTCGTCGGTGAAGACGAAGGATGAATCATCGTCGTCGGTGAAGACGAAAGAGCCGTCGTCGTCGCCGCGTCGTCGTCGTCCACCGTCGAGAGGCGCGGGACGGAGGTCGGGCGAATCCTCGCCGGACGGGGACGCGGGGACGTCGCCGAGGCGACGGAACCGAAACGTCGAGCGCTCGTTCGGAGACGCGCGCGCGAGACGCATCTTCGACGAGATGAACGATGACGATGCCGTCGCCCCGGTCGTCGAACGGAGGATGGGAAAGTCTTCCTCGAGCGAATGGAATTCATCCGACGACGCGTCTTCGTCCGTCGTCGAATCGGCGGCGAGGACGCGCGGCGGTTTCGAAACCGTCGAACGTATGGGTGAAATCATCGTCAACGCCTCCTCGAATCGGTGCGCGGACCAATGGTGACGATGGTTGTCCTCGTTCTCCTCCTCGTCCTCATCGCTCTCCGAAACGACGCGAGATAACCAATCCGCGGTGGAATCGAGCGGCGCCGGCGGCGACGCGTCCCCGGGCGATTCGTCTCCGTACACTCTCTTCGCCTCCACCGCGAACGACGTCGACGCGTCGTCGTCACTCTCTCCGTATTCATATTCACACTCATCGTCGTTCGCGCGCACGGGCACGAAGGACGACACGGAAAACATCGCGCTTCGGGACCGTCCCGTCCCGCGCGTCGTCGCCGATCCTCCTCCCCGTCGCCGCCGCGCGTCCTCCTCTCTCCCGCACGCGCTTCGAAGATACTCCCCCAACACCCACGGCGGCGCCCCTTCCGTCAACATCGCCTTCAATTCATCGCACGTCTCGCCGTCATCGTTTCGAAATAAGAGTTTCCCCGCGCGCGCCCACGACGATCCCGCCGCGCGCGCGCCGTCGACGGCGCGCGCCGACGGCACGCAATACGCCACCACCGCCCGCGCGTCGTACCCATAATGCACCGCTCTCGCCTCCAACGGATTCCCCTTGACACACACCCGCGCCAATCTCGGAAAATACCCCAAATGTCTCAATTCCTCAACCTCCGCGATGTCGTTCCCCGAGACGTCGAGCGCCGTCAGCGCGGCGGGCAACGTCCTCGGCGTCTCCGCCAACGAACACAACGCGTTCCCTCGCGCCTTCACGCACCGCAGCGCCGGACACCGTCGAAGATCCGGCATACTCTCCAATCCATTCTCTCCCACGTCCAGTTCCACGAGAGACACGAACGCATCGATCGCCCCCGCGCCTCCGTCCCGCAGCGCGTTTCGTCCCAGTCCCAACGCGCGCAATCGAGGCAAACACGCCCCCAACCCTCTCGTCGTCCGCACGCTGTTCTCGCTCGCCTCGATCGCTCGCAACGTCGCACCACACCCTCGCACGTCGTCCAGCGTCGTCAAACGATTCCTCGAACAATCCACGACGCGCAATCGACGCAAACGCTCGACGCCTCGCAGGTGCACCAAGCCGTTATTCGACACGCAGAGCGTCGTCACGCGCGCGTACGGGTCGAGTTCCGGGAGCGACGTCAACCCGTGGTCGTTCCAACGCAACGCGTGCGTCGAGTCGTCGGGCGAGTCGGGCGAGTCGTCGTCGTCGAGGGGTCGCGCGCGCGTCATGATGTGTCCACGTCCAAGTACGTCTGCGCGCGGCACATTCGCGCGCATGTCTAAATCGTGCGCGGGCATGCTCGCTGAGTTTCTCGATTGCGTCGAACGAAGCGCGTGCGCGACCAAGGAGGGGAAGACGCTGTCGGAGTGCGTCAGAGGGGAGAACGGGGCGGTGGCGCCGAGCGAGTGTGAGGTGAAACGTGGGAATTACTTTGCGTGTCGACGAGGGCAGTTGGACATGCGCTCGAGATTACGAGGGAATAAAGGGTACTGATTCGCGCTGGGGACGCGCGCGGAGGACGAGGGGAAACGTCATGCGTCGTGCGGTGTCGACGGCGTCGCGGTGCGTCGATGGGAGAGGGTCGGTGGGGGGTGGTCTGGACGCGCGGCGCGCGCGGCGAAGACGGCGCGGAGAAGGCGCGGAGAAGGCGACGCGCGTCGAGAGGGAGGAGAACGCGCGTTCCGTTTTCGCGTGCGTGGACGTTGGAAATGTTGGTGAACACGCGTTTCACTCGCGCGAGCTCGAGCGGGCGTGCGCGGTGGTTCGAACGAGATGTTTCTATGAAATCGAAAACGAGCGGCGCGGCGAGACGTTGACGTTTTCCTTCGACGCCGACGAGGCCGATGAGGCCGATGAGGACGTCTCGAACGCGACGCGAGCGTCCAAACCGCGATTACGGTGGTGGGAAGACCGAATCGCGAGCGAAACCGCGCGCGAGACGATGTTTCAGCGCGTGGGCATGCGCGGCGTGCGCACGTTCGCCGCGGCGACGCGCGCCGACGCCGACGGGACGCCCCTCGACGCCGACGTCGTCGCGTCGAACGCGACCACGCGCGAGAATCCCATCGACGTCACCGCGCTGCGTCGGTGGAGCGTCGTGCGCGCGCGCACCGACGCCGAGGACGACGCGAATCTCTTCGTCGTCGCCGGGACGCTCGACGTCCATCTCGGCGCGTCGCTTCCCGGAGAAGACCTCGTCGGCGCGCGCCCGTCGCCCTCCGACGACGACGACGGCACCGAGACCGACGCGTTCGACCCGATCGACGTCCTCACAAATCCTCGTCGCGCGTACGTCTTCAACGTGTGCGTGGCGCCAGAATTCCGAGGTCTCGGCGTCGCCGAGCGGCTTCTCGCGCGCGCGCACCAACATTTGCGCGACGACACCGACGTCGTCGCCGCGTACGCCCACGTCGAGATCGGCAATCGCGCCGCGCGTCGCGCCTACGAAAAGGCATCCTACGTCGTCGAACGCGAACAATCCTTCGACGACGTCGACGCGCCTCGAGCGCTCTTGTACCGACGCGTCCGCCGCGGCGACGCCGCCGCGCCGCGAAACTTTTGAAAAAGATGAATCATTCGCGCATTCATTCACGACAGTGTCCCGCGCGACGAACGCGCGACGAACGCGCGAAATCGCGACGAACGCGCGCGGGAGACGACGGTGACGATGTCCGGCGCCCTCATCGCCGGCGTGGGCGCGGTCGCGCTCGCGTTTCAGCGTAAAAAAGCCGAGCATCGACTCGAACGGGCCACCGTCGCCCGAGAGACGACGATCGGGGCGCTGCGTCGCGATCGCGTCGACGCCGAGTGCGAGTTGGCGCTCGCGCACGCGGATCTCGAGGAGACGTCGCGAGCGCTGGAGGAGGCGGTGCGGGAGAGGGAGGCGGCGGAGGCCAAGGTTGAGGCGTTGGAGGGGGAAAAGACGGAGGGGGAGGCGAGAGCCAAGGCGGAGAAGGAACAGACGACGAAACTGCGGTTCTCTCTCACCGTCGCCAACGGACGGGTGGATAAGATGCGAAAAGAGATCGAGACGCTCAAGGCGAAGGCACGCGCGGACGCCAAGCTGGGGGAGGAGAATACGCGTTTGCGAGAACATAAAGAGGACGCGCAGAAAACCATCGAGTCGTCGAGGAAAAATATTCAAGAGCTCACCGAGCAAAACGGCGAGCTCAAGAGGAAACATCGACGGATGGAACATCAGTTGGAGGATCTGAAGGCGATGGAGGCCAAGGTTGAGGCGGCGCGAACGAGTAATGTGGAGTTGACGGAATCGCTCGAGGAGAAGAACCAGGAACTGTCGGCGGCGACGCACGCGTTGCAAGACGCGGAAATCAATCTGCGACAGGCGGAGAGTCACAACGTGCAACTCGGGATCGAGGTTGAGGAACTTCGCGAACAAGTCGTGCAGTTGCGCGCGCAGGAGATCGAACTTCAGCTGGAATTGAAGAGTATGCTCGAAACGTTGACCATGGTGACGCACCGAGACGAGGAGGAGGGCGAAGGCGAGGGTAAGGGCTTCGCGTCTCCCGTCCAACTCGAGCGCGTCATCGAAAAGTTCGACACGCCATTATCCGAACGCATCCACGGAGACGACGGGGACGACATGTCCGAGGTACAGTCTAGGATGGCGATATTGCTCTCTCGCGTGGAGGAGTGCAAGACGCCCGTCGGCATCTCCAAGGCGCTCGCCGAGTTGGACGATCTTCAATCCAAGCTTCGCGATCTTCAATCCGTCGAGGGCGATTCCGACGACATCATCCCGCAAGACGCGTCGTCTCCCGACGCTTGGCCGATCTCTCCGCCCTCGCCCGTGACCACGTCGAAGAATCTCGCCGACGACGTCAACATCGGAGAGGTGACGCCGCCGCGCAGTTTGACGTTTGACGTCGACGAGGAATCGGAGAAATCGGAGGCGACGACACCCGAACGCGCCCATTCGGACATGTGCGAAAAGTGCGGCATCGTTCCCAAGGCTGAAGGCTTGGAGCGGTGCGAGGAGTGCCACGCGAAGAAACAAGCCAAACTCGCCTCGGCGTCGCCGCTTCAACGCGGGTTAAACTCGTTTAAAAAGGTGCTCTCGCCCGGCAAGTCGAACGGTGGCAAGAAGAAGAAAGGAAAGAAAAAGTAATAACGCATCGAATGTCTAGGAATGTATTGTAATTTTTACGACGCATGCGCAGGTGAAACACAGCATTTCTAGAAATAGTCGTAAATCCCGAATCCGTCGTAAGCCAGCGTCGCCGCTCGCGCTCGATTTTGCGCGACACGAATCACTTCCATCGCCGCGATGTGCGCGGTGATGTGCGCCCTTGAAGTGCTCATCCACGTCGTGAACGCCTCGCGAACGAATCTTTCGTTCGGGCCCAGACTCGTGCTCACGATGGACACGCCCGCGCTCGTCGTCGCCAATTCGATGACGGGCGACTTGACTTCTCTCGCCAAGGCGATGGCGGCGTCCGCCGCGGGAAGCGCGCTCGTTCGAATGAGGGCGTGGTACTTGTACGATTCCATGTCGTCGAGATCGCACAAGTCATCGACTTCGCACTCTTTGCGTAAAAAACGTCCGGAACCGCTCGCGCCGAGCACGTCCACGTTTCCGACGCCGATGGCGGCGAGCGCGGAGACGCACGCGTCGTTCGCCCCGGAATCGACGCCGCACACGAGGACGTACATCTCTCGCAATTTGTTCAGGGCGTCGTACCCGAACAGTTTACCCTGGGTCTCGAACCCGTCTGAATCGTCCTCGTCGCCGTCGTCGCCGTCGCCGCTCGGAAGCGTCTCGTACTCGCTCTTGTTCGGCGCGGGCGCGAGGTGCGCGTCGACGCGATCCGGCCGGTACAGCGAGAAGGCCTCGACGTGCGTCCACTGATCGCACGCTCGCGTGGGCCCGCTCACGGCCGCAGTGCCAAATATGATCTTATCCAAAGCGATCGCGGCGACGAGCGCGCACATGCTCGCCGTCGGCGGCGCGTCGTCGTCGCCGGGCGCGCGCGTCGTCGCCGCCGCGCCGCTCGCCGTCAATAACGGTCTCGTCTCTGGATTCGCGCGCAAAAACTCGAAATGGAGCGCACCCTGCGTCTCATCTCGTCCATTCGAGCCATCGCGCGACGCCGTCTCCGCCGCACGCGTCTGTAAATCCTCCGCCCATCGACACGTCGCCGACGGTCGCAGCGCCTCGTACAGCGTCCGCTCGCCCGCGTCCGCGAACACCGTCCCCCTCACCGCCCTCGCCGTCGCCATCACGAACACCGGTCCGTTCCCACTCACCCCACTCGCTCTTCGACGCTCTCGCACCGCTTTCACCGCCTCCGCGATCCCACACGCGCCGCTCAGACCTCCGTCGTCGTCGCAGCTCGCCACGACGTCGGCGCCGCTCGTCGCGCACGCCTCCGCGTCCAACCTCCTCCCCTCCACGCCCGACGCTCGCGCCCGCGCCGTGACCAGCGCCCCCTCGCGCGCGCGAGACTCCCCGTATCGATTCACCGCGTCCACGACGGCGTCCACGATGTCTCGACCGACGTCTTCGAACCGCAACGCGCCGCCGCTCGACTCGACGTCCTCCGTCTCCGCGAATCTGTACTCTCGCGGGTCGTGCACGAGAATCTCCAGCGACGCGCGCGACCTCGACGACGCGTCGAGCGACGCGACGTATCGCGCGAGATTCGCGGCGAGATTCGCGGCGACGCCGCCGCGCGCGCCCGTGATGAGGATTTTCTTCGCGGGCGACCGCGCGCGGGCATCCATCGTCTCCGACGCCGTCTCGCGCGAGCGCGCCGCGCGGTGCGCGGTGCGCGAGGCGCGAGGCGAGGTGAGTTCGGTCGCGTTCGGGCCGCGTCGCGCGCGGACGAACGTCGAGCGCGCGAAGAGCGCGCGCGCCGATGAATGAGGAACATTGGAAAATCTCCGGGAGCCGCGCGCGCGAGACGGTCGACGGCACGACGTCGCGCGCGACGACCCTCGTCGAACGGTCGACGAGCGAGACGTGCATGGACATAGCGCGCGCGGTGGGACGAGCATTCGCGCGAGGAACGAGCGGACTCACGGGACGCGAGCGCGCGGGACGATCGACGGCGAGCGCGCGATTTTTGAGCAAAACCATGTCTGGGGACGACGTGACGGTGACGTTCAGTCACAACTGAGGTGCGAGGGGACGCGATGGCGAGGCGTTGTCTTTGGGTTCGGTTCGTTCGCGCGCGCGAGGCGTTCGAACGCGCGAGGGTGGGATGGGGAGGGGACGTCGAGCGCGGGACGCGCGAGGGCACCGAGCGGGAGACGACTCGACTGACGAGAGAGCGCGCGTCGTCGCGCGCGGGACGCACGCAGACGGGGGGATGCAAGAATTCGAAGCCGCGAAAGCGGCGATTCTTAACGTGAGACCGAACGCGAACGTGGTGGCGAACCGGGTGGATAAATATCCAATCACGGTGACGGTTTCGTCGGGAGGTAAAGACGTCTGGAGCGGAAGACAACAGGGGTTGTTCCGTAAGAATGGACGACCGGCGATGAAAGAGATCGAGGACGCGATGCGTGGCTTGCAGTAAAGTCGTGGATCGCCTTGTGACTATTATTTACGCGCGAAAGAGGACGAGACGCCACGAGTCGCGTCGACGAGGACGAGTGACGAACGGTTCGGAAAATCGCCTTCGCGCGATGTGAACCGGTTCTGATTGTCTCTTCGTCGACGCGCGCGCGGTTACGATCGTCATAGCGCGTCATCGCTCGAAACGCGCCTCTGAGAGGCGAGCGCGAGGGATTGAGTAATTTTATCTTCACATATTACATACAACACACAACACGACTCACTGGTTCGAGTCACCTTCGAGCGCGCGCAAACGCTCGAGAAGCTCGGCGTTTTCGTTCGCCAACCTGCTGTTTTCATCTTCGTATTCAATGATTTCATTTTGGAGCTTTTCGCACTCGACGGAGATGGTGTCCTTGACAGCCAAAATCTCCATGCCGATGGCGGCGGCGTGTTCCAGAGATTCAATCTTTTCCTCCTGACGTTTCTCGCGCTCGGCGTACGCAGCCTTGAGGGCATCGATCTCGTCGCCCATCGGAATGTGCGTTTGATCCACGAAGGCTTGCATCTCTTGAATCTTCAGTTCGAGTTCGATTCTCTCTTGCGCCATCTCTTCAATCGCCGCGGCGAGCGCCGCCTCCTTTTCGGCTTCCGATTCCTCGAGCGCCGTCGTGATCTGTTCGATGTGCTCTTTCAACTGTTCCATGTCTTCGCTCAAATCGACGTCTTTCGCCGGCGCGACGTCCGCGACAGCCGTCTTCCCCTCGAGCCCCATTTGAAGCTCTTTGTTTTCCTTTTCGAGCGCTGCAATCGTCGACGCCAACCTCGACATTTCTTCGTCAACCTCTCTCTCGAACTCATCCAAAGTGAGCTCGAGCAGAGCGATTTTCGCATCTTTCTTCTTTGCGTCCGAGTTAGAGTTCACGCTCGCCCCCAACGCGCCGATGCGCTCAGCCGCGCGCAATCGCTCGATCGTCTCCTCCTCGCGCTCCGCCGCGGAAGACGCAGCGCGCGCCAATTCCGCCTCCAACTCGTCGATCCTGCGGTTACTCTCCTCCAAAATGTGTTGCATCGCGTCCAAAACCGCCTGCGCCGTCTCACCCTCGCGATCGTTCGCGAATCGCTTAAACGTCGCCATCTCCGCCTCGTACTTGTCCCGGACGCGTCTGAGCTCTTCCTCGTGCATCGCCTCCATCGTCGCCAACACGTGTTCAAACTCCGGCGTCACCACCGCGTCTTCGATCGCACCGCGCGCGCGCATCACGCGCGCACCACCTCGCGCGTTTTCATCTCCGCGCACCGTCGCGCGCGTCGTCACCGCGCGGCGACGCGTCGCCACAGATGGAAAAGATATTTTCCCACGATGGCGCGCGACGCTCGTCGTCTTCGTCGTCGCGCGCGTCGTCACCGCGACGTCACGCGCGCGTACATTCACGAGAGACATCACGACGGTCGTTCACCCGCGCGCGTCGGGCGCGATCGTCGCCGCGCGTCGACGCGGAGGGGTGAATTGTGACGCCCCGCGCGCGCGCGAGATAAGATGCCGCATTGGGCGCCCCCGATTTCCGCGACCGTGTCCATCGTCGCGTCGCGCGCGATGGCGACGCGCGCGCGCGTGACGACGCAAAACCTTTTCGCGCGTCGATCGTCGCGCGAGCGAACCGCGAGGCCGACGCGCGGCCGACGCGCGAGGACGACGACGCGCGCCGGGCTCACGACGTTTCCGAGCGATTACGCCGCGATGGAGCGCCAGTGTCGACGCGCGCTCAAGGCAGCCGTCGGGGACGGCGTCGATCTGTGCGAATTACAGTTTCCACCCGGTGGGCTCGATCTCGCGCCGGGCGATCTCGAGGGGAACGTCGAGTGTAACCTCACGACGGAGCGATTGCGAGGCGTCTGTCGCGTCTTCGCCGAGTTGGGCGTCGAGAAGACGACGCGCGTGTTGTTTCCGGATCCCACCGAGATGCGATTGGCCATGACGGGGGCGTCTCCGACGCCCGATGGGATACGGGCGCCGGAACAGAGCGAGACGCGGGCGATGTTCCGGGATTGGAAGGGGCGCGTGGATTACGTCGACGCGCCGAATTTCATGTCGGTGAGCGGATTCGATAAGATTTTAGGGACGAAGAAATCGATCGCGACGCGCATGCGCGCGGATGACTCGGCGTACGTCGTGGCGTATCCGAGCGCGAACATTAGCGAGTTGGCGAACACGAGAGATCTGTACGAGGACGCGGTTCGCGGGACGGGGCGCGCCATTGTGGTGTGCAACGGCGAGCTCGAGCGAACGCGAAGTAATTATTATCCGCCGTTTTGGAACGCGGGCGAGATGGGACCGCTTCGCGAGTTCGCGAGAGCGTTCGAGGGGGTGTACGTCATTGTGAATTTCAAGGGTTCGAATCCCGCGGTGTTGTTTCGCTGTTACCCGGAGCCGTGGCAGGTGCTGCGAAGACGCCGCGACGGGTCGCTCGAGCGCGTGACGACGTTTGAAAAGTTTGAGTCAATCAAGTCGGTCGCGCTCGATATTTTGCCGAGGTATCCGTGAGTAGTGTGTGTGTGCGCGTGTGCGCTCGCTTGCGTGCGCGCGGTGTTGTAATAGCCTAATGTGTCTTGCGTGGAGCCATTGCGAAAGCTAGTCTAGTGCCGATCAATGTCGTCTAATATGACTTGGGTCGACGGCGCCATGCGACGCAGGTACTTGAATACCCAAAACTTAAATAGAACGTCCACGGAAACGGGAACGAAGGCGACGAAGAGAGAGATGAGTTCCTCTTGTTCTGGGATGCCGTAGTGACCACCGATGCTACGTAAGAGCGTCTGCCAGGCATCCGCCGAGTGATAGCCGACGAGGACGTCAGAGGAGAGTAACAAGAGAAACGCCTGTTGCGCCGGTTCGAGATTGAAGAAGGCTGTCTTCGAACCCGTGACGACGAGTCTGGCTTGATCCGCGTACACGACGACCATGATCATGAACGCGGTGACGAAGACGAAGTCTCCGTATCTGTTACCGTCCACCTGAACGACGTGATTCACCGCCTCATCCTCGAGGCGTCTCGCCTCGTCCCGGATTCTCTTCTCCTTTTCGACCGCTGTCACCGGCGCTTGGCGACCCATGAGTATCTCGAACTCCATACGCTGTTGATACCGACCGAGTTTTTCCAAGATTTCAGTCTCTTGATCGTCCCGAAGCTCTATGGTGGTCCTGTCTTCGCCCGCGAGCTTGAGCTCTTGCGCCACGATGGGATCGATGATGGTGAACGTCACCGCCTTTGAGATGAGACTCGGCACGACGAAGAAGTTGAACATCCACCTCGCGGCGTCGGATTGGCCGAACTCTTTGATCGCCTCGACAAAGGTTTGGCCCGTGTCCGCACCCTCCTCTTCCTCGCCCATCGCGTCGTACTCTTCCTCCCACTCGCCCGAAAGAAAGGCGTCCCCGTTCTTCCTCGCTTCCAACCTCGCCAACTCGAGAGCCTTGCGTTTTTCTTGCTCTCTCGCGCGCTCACGCTTCCTGCGTCGTTTTTCGAGTTCCTTCTTGATTCTCTTCGCCCGACGCTGTCGATCCAACGTCTCGAGCTCGTCCACGTCGAGCGCCGTCTGTCCCAAAATGGCGTCAAACAGATCGGGCGTGTTTGCCTTTTCACCATTCAACGCCGTTCCATCCTTCCTGGACGCGTCCCAAGACATGGCATCGCCCCACTCATCGATCACCTTCTTCTTGTTCGAAACCTTGATGTTTGATCCCTTCTCTTCGTCCCCTCTCTTCGCCCACGCGGACAGCGAAAACGAAGATAATGCCCCGCTCACGTCGAGCTTGGCCCACCGCCTGGGACCCTCCTTCTTCGCCTCCGCGTCGCTCGCGGACGTCGGTAGCGAGGGTGCGGACTCACCCCCGAGCTCGATCGCGTCGTCCCAATTCCTCGCATCTGGGTCTTCGCCGTCGCCGTCGCCTTCGCCGTCGCCTCGGCTCGCTGCCTCCCCGCGCGCTCTGTCGTTGCCCACGATGGCGCTCACGCGCGTCGCCCCCTCTCGCACCCCTCGACGCGCGTCGACGGTCACTCGCGTCCCGTTCGCGCGCGCGAGCCCACCGTCTCGCGCCGACGTCGCCGTCGCGCGCGCGCGCCGGCGCGTCCCGAAATAATCGACTCGCGCCCCTCCCACGCGCGATGCGCCCCCAGATCGCGCCGTCGCGGTCGCCATGTCACCGCCGCTCGTCGAACGCGCGCGTCCACGCCCACTCGCGCTCGCTCGCTCGCTCTCGAGCGTCGCGAACGCGTCGCGCTCTCCCGAACGTCGACGGGGATGACGCGCGGATGACGTTCGCCACTTCCCGCTAAAAACTTGCAAAACCCGCATTGAAACCCTCTTTAGGACTAAGGACTGTCACTACTACGTGTTTAAGGCATGTCCAGGACTAACCAAATGTCCGAACACGAACGCCCACGCGCGGACGGGTCGCCCGACCCCCGCGCGGTTCCGCGCGCGTCATCCGACGACGTAGACGCCCGCGCGTCGAGGCACTCGCGCGTCATGGTGCGCGACCGATCGATCGATTCTCTCGCTCGCCCTCTCGCTCGCCCTCGCTCGCTCGCGTGCGTCGATCGACGCGCGCGAACGAACGACGTCCCGCGGAACGAATGGATGCGGGCGATCTCGCGACTGACCCGCGACGCGCGCGTGTCGACTCGTCAGGTGGTGCTCGCGGCGGCGGTCGTCACGAAGGGTGGTAAAGGTGCGTGATGCGTATTTTCGCGCGTCGTTCGCGCGCGCGTTCGGGGACGGCGACGCGTCGCAAGTGGGTGCGCGCGCGCGATGACCGATGCGTTCGTGGGACGAACGGTCGATGGCGATCGCGCATTCGGGCGGAGAAATGCGCGGGCGCGGGCGCGAGAATGGTGAGATGGACGACCACACGCGCGAGGGTGCGCGGTGTGGAGGACGTGAACGTCGTCGGAGGTGATGCGCGAGGAACGAGACGACTGACCGAGGCGCCGGGGATGATTTTCGCTCGCGCGCAGCGTTGGTGTCGAGACAGTATGTGCAGATGACGCGCGTGCGCGTGGAGGGTTTGCTCGCGGCGTTTCCCAAGCTCGTCGGAAACGGGAAGCAACACACGTACGTGGAGACAGAGAACGTGCGTTACGTGTATCAGCCGTTGGAGTGTGGGACGATGTACTTGCTCTTGGTGACGACAAAGGGGAGTAACATATTAGAGGATTTGGACGTGTTGAGACTGTTGGCGAAGACTTTGCCCGAGTACACGCAGGGACAGGTGGACGAGGAAGGGGTGTCGTACGCGGCGTTCGATTTAATATTCGCGTTCGATGAGATAATCTCGCTCGGTCACAAGGAAAACGTCACCATGGCGCAGGTGAAGACGTTTACGGAGATGAACTCGCACGAGGAAAAGTTGCACAAGATGATGATTCAGAGCAAGATTAACGACACAAAGGATATCATGCGTCGCAAGGCGACCGAAATCGACAAGGTGAAGCTCGAACAAAAGATGCAACAGCACGCGGCGCATCGCAGCGGCGGTGGAGGCTTTGGTGGAGCGAACCAGGCGTTCGGCGCCAGAGATTCCTACGGCGGTTCGGGTGGCGGTTTTGGCGGGTCCCAACGCGGGGGCTTCGGCGACATGGGTGGTTTCGAAGACGGTAGCAACGACGAATTCGGTTACCTCGGTCGCGGTGAGCCCATGTCCGGGGGCTACGGCGGCGATGACCGACCAGGTGGTGGGTTCCGCACCAAGTACAGCGCGGACACGGGTGCGTACGGTCAACAGAGTCCCGGTATGCCGCAAAAGTCGCTCGCCGGTCCGAAGAAGGGCATGCAACTCGGAGGCAAGCCGAAGACGAACCAGTTCCTCGAAAGCTTACGCGCGGAAGGCGAGATTTCGGACGTGGATGTCGTCGAGACGTCGCGCGACGCCGCGCCTTCGGCGCCGGCGCCGATCGCGACTCCCGCGGAGAGCGTTGATCTCGTCATCGAGGAGAAGCTCAACGTCTCCTTGGATCGTAACGGCGGGTTAGAACAGATGGAAGTGCAAGGTAACATGATGCTCGAAGTGCGCAACGAGGACGACGCGCTCATTCGCGTCATGACGAGAGCGGGTGAGAACAAGGGATTCCAGTTCAAGACACACCCGAACATCGACAAGGGATTGCACGCGAACGAGAAGATTTTAGGCTTGAAGGACCCGAACCGTCCGTTCCCGTGCGGGTCGGCTCTCGGTGTGTTGAAGTGGCGTTTCTCGACGAAGGACGAATCCAGCTTGCCTCTTAGTATCAACTGCTGGCCGTCCATCAACGGCAACGAGACGTCGGTGAGCATCGAATACGAGGCGGCGGATACCATGGATTTGCAGCACGTCGTCATCACGATCCCGTGCCCGCCCTGCCGTGACCCGCCGGTCGTGAGCTCGTGCGATGGTGACTTCCGTTTCGACGCGCGCAGCGGCGTCATGGAGTGGAACATTGAGCTCATCGACGATAGCAACAGGAACGGAAGCATGGAGTTCGTCGTCCCGACGGCGAACACCGACGCCTTCTTCCCGATCGACGTTCATTTCTCCGCGGCGACGACGATGTGCGACATCGACGTCACGAGCATCTCTCGCACCACCGACGGCGCTCCGGTGACGTTTAGCGGCAAGAAGATGTTGCACGTCGATAGTTACCAAGTCGTCTAATTAGTCCAATGCAAACACCTTGCTTTGAATAAATCTACAACACCTAGAATTCTAATGATGCGCTACGAGTTACGACTATTTTACCGCGCTCACGACGCGTAAACCGTCGCGACGCACGCGATGGCGACGTTGACCATCTCTCGCTTCCTATTGAAAAAATTCAACGTGAGGGCGACGAGCGCCGCCGTCGGAAGAACAGCTGATCGCAATATCGGCAACACGGCCACGGTCGAGATGACCATCAACGCCTGATTCATGACGAGCATGGTACCCTGTTTGATGTACTTTCGCTTCACGAGCGTCTGAAGGAAAAACTCCAGCACGTACGCAGCGTTCAATAGCGTCCAATACATCCTCCATTCAAGCGTCTCCGGCAAATTGACTGGTCTCACCGCTAAACTGACGTTCAATCCGTGTAAAAGCACCGTCTTATACAACACATACTGCCACTTCTTCACTCGGTACAGAACGCTCTCGATATCCGGCATCCCCGACTTGTAATTCCTCGAGAAGGAATTAACGGGAAACGCCGAACGTTTCCACCAAATCGACGTCGCCGCCACCGCGCAGGTGCACCGCGTCGCCACCGGAAGCGACCGGAACCACTCTTGTCGAACGACGTGCACGTACACGATCTGAAATCCATTCACCAAGTGATAAAACGCGTGTTCGAGCATCTCCGGTCCCGTCACCGTCGTTTTCGCGTGTAGCGGCCCGCTCGCCTTTTGGCGAGACTCCGCCGCCGCGTGCGCCTTCGCAAAGTCCGCGTGCGCCGTGAGCGTGAGCGCGAGTCCCGAAACGAACAGTGCGAGATCGAGCAACACGGACTCGACGCCTCCTCGCCCGCGCGCATCGGCGACGACGACGACGTCGCGCGCACGAACGCACAACACGCCCAAATGCGCTATTCCGCAGACACGGTGGCGTCGTCCGAATTTGCCCGTAAACGCGCGCGCCGATCGCGCGGAGACGACGAGAAGGAGGGCAAAGTACGCGGCGACGGACGACCGCGCGACGTCGCGCCACGCGTCCATCGCGCGCGCGCGCGTCGGGGTGTCTCGCGGTCGGTCGGTGCCGGCGCGGGTGAAGGAATGAAATCAGAGCGCATTCCTTTCATCACTCGGCGACGCGCGCGTCGGACCATCGCGCGTCCACCGTCGATAAGCGCGCGGCGAACGCGCGCGGAGGAACGAGCACCATGGCGGGAGGAAGCAAGCGCAAGGCGTCCGTGCTCGAGAAGACGCTGAACAAGTACAGACATGGACAGAAGGCGGCTTCGAAGATCATGACCGCCGCGGCGCGCGACCGCGCGGCGCTCGACGCGCGCTCCGACGCGCAGTACGAACGGATGAAGCGCGCTGCGGAGAAGCAAAAGGCGGAGGAAGCGGCGGCGCTGGCGGCGTTGCAACAGTCGGCACCGGTGGAACCGGTGAAGGTCGTGGCGACGAATCTGTTGGCGAAACAGAAACACGCCATCGACACGCTCTTCTCGCAGCGTCGACCAATGACGAATGACGATCTGCGCGTGTTTTTGGGATTCGATTGTAACGTTGGACCGCTGTTTGAGTCCCTCAAGGCGCACGAAAAGGTGGAGTACGACGAAAAGACGGAGCTGTTTAGGTACAAGGCCAAGCACGACGTCTTGTGTAAACAGGACGTGCTGGAACTGGTGAACTCCATGCCCGACGGACTGGGCGTGGACGAGATTCTCGATTCCTACGTCAAGGCGAAGGAGGACGCGCTCGCGCTCGCCGAACAGGACGACGCGTTAATTTTGCTGACGAATACTGAGACGAAGAAAAAGGTGCTCTTCAGAAAACAGCCCGAGTACGAAATCGAATTGAACGAGGAGTTCGTCGGAGATTTCCACGACGTCGAGATCCCGCAACACGACGTGGACTTTGATAAAGCGCTGCGGAGGGAAGGAATCGAGCCGACGCCGCGCCCGGTGTATGATTTGGGTCCGGCGCCCGAGGTGGAGAAGAAGAAGAAGAAGCGCGCCGTCAACTTTGAGCGCATGAACGTGACCAACGCACACATGCCCGAGTTGTTCAAGGCGGAGCAAGTCGATCGATTAGATGGTTGAGGACGCGCATTTGCTTTTGTAACACTACATAGTAGACTAGTAAGAACATCCACTACGCGAGTCGCACCTCGCGGCAAACGCGCCGTCGGTAAATTCAAAATTCGTAACTCAGTAACTGTAAGCAGTCGTTCGTGAGCGATGACTGGTTTTCAACTCAACTCGTGCTTCTTGATGTCTCGGTCTCGTTACGGCGACTGCATGCACTCGCTCCCGATGGCACACTTGCCCAAGTACTTGACAGCGTCGTCCGAGATACCATCGTACTTCTTCAAGCAGTCGAAGGCGCACTCGCGACCATCGTCCCTGCAATCAGAGAGGCAACGTGTGGTCTTTCTGCACGTCTTGGAGTGCGCGCAGCGCTTCAATTCTTCGCCGCAGTTGCTGAGAAGGCAGCGCAGGACGGCTCGGTTGTCGTCGTTCACCTCGCGCGACTCGCGGACTCGTTGCCACCAGCCACCGCTACATGGTTTCATCCATCTCCAGCCGTGTTTTTTCCATTTGCCGGAGGCCTCGGTCGGGTGAGCGAGCGTCGCGATGAGGGCGACGACGACGATGAAGACGGTTCGAAAGTTTAGCTTGCGAGCGAACATGGTTCTCGTGCGCGTGCGTGCGAAAGAATGTGGGGATTCCACTCTGTCACATGATGGTGCTCACATGTGGACAATGTGTGACGGAGATTTTCTCGAAGTTGACGACGCGTGTGACGACGCGCGCGAAATAATTGGGCCGGATTCCGTGAATGATGCGAAAACGTGATTCGTCAAGGGACCGACCGCGACTCTGGTTGGCTCTGACGCGATGGATTGGCGACGATGGATCTGACCGAAGGTACAATTACAATGGATGATTAAATTTTAAGTTGGAGAGATGAACGCGTGTCGAATCGGCTTCACCGTGCCGACCGGAGTCACCGGGGGCAAACTGACAGCGTCATTCGCTCCGTTCGCGGCGGCGTCCGCCATGAGGGCGATGGATTTAACACCACGAGGAGCCTTGGGTTGTTGCGCCGGCGTTTGCGTGCTAGCGCTCAGCGACGTGCGGCGGTACGACGGCGTCGCGGCTATTTTCCCCGGCGCAGTTTTCGGCGCGGGCATCGGGTACGGGAGCGTGGACGCGGTGGCCAGTTCTTCGGCCGAAGAGTACGCCACCTTTTCCAAGTTGCGCTGAGCGGACCCGATGTACTGCGCTCGCCAGACTTCCTCGTCGCATGTCGCTTCCGCAGCCGCGTACGCGGCGAGACTCGTTTCCGCGCGCAGAAGCGCTCTGTTCGTTTCCAAATGCGCCGCCATTTCGGTTCGAAGCAGCTCTTCGACTACCGTGCGGGGTGCATTGTGATTTGTCATCAACTCAAAGCGCGACGACAGCTCAGCTACCCGTTGTTGCATGTTGATGAGTTTTTGCGCCATCATCGCGCTCCCTTGAATGATGCGATCGTTCTCGGTCGTCAAAACGGCGGCGGAACCACTTTGCTTGTCCTCGTTCAGCTTTGCTATTTTTATCTGAGCCTGGTGCATCGCTGTTTCCGATTGCCTCAAAAGTTGTTCGAGTCGCTCGACGAGCATCTTGTACTCCTCCACCTCTCTATCCGCCTTGCGCTGACGCGTCTGCGCGGCCGAGGCCGTCATGTGCAGCTCACAACTACGAATGATGGCGCTGTGAAGTTCATTCCTGAGTTGATCGTCGGGAATCTGTTCCACGCTCCTCTCCGTCGCTTGCGCGATTTGCTCCTGCGCCGCAGCCGTGTCTTCGTTGATGGCTCCGAGATCGAGTTCAACCTGGCGAATCCCTCTGACCGGGCGAGACGGCGACATGATCGGTACGTGTCGCGTGCGCTCAGGTTGCACTGGCGACGGTGGGATCCCGCCGACGGAGGTCAAAGCGTCGAGCAACACGCCCATGCCGGCGTGCTGGTCCTCTGTCGCTCTGTCCGGCGTGACGCTCTCGCGCTTGCTCTCGCCGACGCCGGAGATCGATTGTCGAGCCTTTTTCCGGCTGCGATCCTTCGCGGCGAGCGTCGACTTCGGAATGTTCATCGGCATCTGCGCGGGCGTGACGTACTCCGGCACAGTCCAGTGGTGACCAGACGATTTACGGTTACATCCGCACGTGCAGTCCGCCTTGTCAGCCGTCAGCAACACGTCGTCGGCGTTTCCCTTGGTGCCGATGATTTGGACTTGCGCCAGCAGCGGACACAACTCGAGCGCTTGAAGGTTAAACTTGGTGACGGTGAAGAGGTAGTTGTTGTCGTTGCCGTACCGGTTACGATCGAGGTTGGTGGAGTAGTCGTTGCCGTCGCTGTCGCTCAACTGATGTCGTCGAAGCTCCTCGGGAACTCTGTGCGTGCCGGCGTTCAGCGCGACAACCTTCGTGCGTCGCGTGTTCACGCTCAGCAACCGCAAAATATTCCTCGGGTTGTGTAACCTCTGACTCTCCGCCATGTCGAGCGCGCGCATGGTTTGTAAAAACGCGCTCGTCACGGATGGACACGCCTCGGTCATCTTCGGAAGCGCCTTGCGCACGTGCGCGGGAATCGCGTGTTCGTAGTGTTCCCACTTGAAGTTGATCCTATACAGCAACTGATTATTCGTCGGTCGCACCCTGGGCGTCTGTGCGGTCGCGCCGTCGCCCTTGACCGGCGCCGTCTTCGCCGATTCTGCCGTCCGGCGTCCGACGCTCGCGGGCGTCTTCGCCCCGCCGCGCGCCGTCTTGACCCGTTTCACCGGCGTCTCGTCCACCATCATCGGTCTCACTCGATCTTTATTCCCCGACCGTCCACCATCGTTCTCTCTGTTTGCGTACGACTCGTCTCGCGCGTTCGCGTTCGCGTTCGCGTTCGCGTTCGCCGCCTCGGCTCCCGACGTCGACGCGCGCTCTCGAGTCTCCCCGCTCACCCGTCGCCTCGACGCGTGTTCGCCCCCCCCGTTCACAGGCATCGTCGGTTCGTACTGCGCGCGCGCGATTCCACCACTCCATTCGTCAGTCTCTCCCTCGAGCCTCGTTTTCGAATCCAATCCAATCCAATCCAATCCGCATCCAATCGAGAATCATCGTACGCGTCATCCCTCTCTCTCGCGCGTCTCCTCCGTCATCCGCACCTTCATCGGCGGTTTCCGTTCTCTTCCTCTTCCCATCTCTTCCGCGCGTTCGCCCGCTCGCGCGATGTACGCGCGTCGAGGTCGGTCAATGCGACGCGATCGATATCGATCGATCGATCGATCCGCGTCCTCCTTCGACACGTCTCGCGCGCGTCAATCGATGACGATCGGGCGACGCGCGCTCGACTGCGAGGCGCGCGCGCGCGACGCGATGGACGCGATGGACGCTCGATCGATCGTTCGCGCGATCGTTCGCGATCCGTCGCGATCTGTCGACGTCGAGCGTCCTCGGAAACGACGATGGCGCGCATTCGGACATTTCAAAGTCGTCTCGGAAACGGCGAGGAAATTTAAACGCGCGCTTTTTCGCGCCTTTTTCGGGGAGGGTTTAGAAGAGAAGAGACACCCGCCGGCGGAGGCGGAGACGCGCGCGGAGGCGGGGAGACGGGAGACGGGGAAGCGCGTGGACGCGTGGGGATGATGATGATGCGTGATAGTCGTGTGGTGATTGAACGATGCGGGAAGGGGGGAGTGGGGGAGGGAGAGTGTGGTGGTCAGACGGCGGCGTCGGAGACCAACGCGCGGAGCGCGGAGATGTCTCGGCGACGCGCGGACGCCTCGGCCATGAGGGCGATCTCTTTCTCGCCGCGAGCGCCGGGTTCGTATTTGATGACCGCCTTGGCTTTTTTGCGTTCGATCTTTTGTCTCGGTTCGATCATCTCGCGACGCTCGTAGGATTTGAGACGGTCGCGGAGGAGGGAGGAGGAGGGTTTGAGGGCGCGGAGCGAGCCGCCGTCGAGTTCGTCGGCGAAACGAACGTCGGCGTCGGACGCGCGGTGGCGGAGTTTGCCCAGACGCGCGGGTTGGGCGGCGCGACGTTCTTCGCGCACGGCGTTTCGACGCTCGAGCTTGGCGCGGCGTTCCTCCTCCTCGGCGCGAATCTCGCGGTTCAACGCCTTGAGGTTGCTCAAGTCGTGTCTCAGCTTTTTCGCCTTTCGATTGGCCTCCTCCGCGGCTAAGACGTCCGCGCGACGTTTCATCTTGTTTCTCTTTGTCTTGCTAAATTTGTTCGCGTTCACCGCGGCGTTCACGCTCAGTCTTCCGTCGCCGTCGTCGTCCTCCTCGTCCGTCTCGTCGTCGCCGAAACCGCTCTCAAAGTACAACTCGTTCACCAAATTCGCCTCGGCGACGTTATTCGACACCGGAACCTCCACGGGATCTAAATATTTCGCCTGCTTTGCCTTGTACTCCTTCGCCAATTGCACCGCGACGACGTCCTCGCGCGCATCCTCGGGCGGATTAAACGAACATCCCGGATGTTCCGTCGGCGCCGCCCTCGCGGCGGTCGTCGGCGCCGTCAATTTTTTCGCCAATCTGTTCACCCCTCTCGCCCTGGGCGCTTTCACCGACCACACGTCGAACGGCGCACGTTTCACACCTTTCTCACCTCCTCCCGTCTCGACATCCCTCGTCGCGCGCTTCGCGACCGCCCGTTCGCCCCTCGTCGTCGTCGTCGGCGTCGTCCCTCTCCCTCGCACCGCCTCGCGCGCGCGGCTCGGCGGCGGGTTGAACATCTTCCCCGCGCGCAGGGGCGTCGGCGTCGGGTACGTCTTCGACGGCGCCATCTTTTCGCACGCCGCGTCCACGCGCAGCGCTCTTCCTCGCGCGCGCTCGCGCCTCGTGCGCCCGCCCTCGGCCGTCCCGGCGGCGGCGGCGCCGGACGCGGTGTCGACGTAAAATAACGCGTCGTCCGCGAGCGCGGCCGCGCGCGCTCGCGCGCTCGGCGGCGCCGACGCGACAGCGACGTCGTCCGCGAGCGCGCGCCAGGCGGCTTTGCTTTGTCGACGCTTGGGCATGGCGCGAGAGACGCGGGAAGAAGTGGCGTCGATTGGATTCGCATCTCTCGCGCGTTTCTCTCGCGCGTCAGTGCGCGCGCGCGAGCGCCCTCGGGGGAATATGGCGTCGTTTGGACGCGCGAGAGAGACGATATACGCGCTCGCCACCGCGCGAGGACGCGCGGGGGTGAGCGTCGTGCGCGTGAGCGGGCCGAACGCGCGCGATGCGCTTCGATTGACGCGTGCATTGGGCGCGCGCGAGCGCGCGGTGGGCGATGATGGACGCGCGTCGTCGTCCGCGAGGGCGTCGACGGCGTCGATGGTGTCGTCCGCGAGGGCGTCGACGCGTACGGTGCGCGAGAACGGGGGGTGGGGTGGATTCGCGGCGAACGTGTTGAGGTTGGTTGAATTCGCGCGAGAAGACGCCGAGACGACGGAACCGCCCATCGACGTCGGATTCGCCGTCGTTTTCGACGCCCCGAGGTCGTTCACGGGAGAGGACGTCGTGGAATTTCACACGCACGGATCTCTCGCGGTGCAACGCGCCGTCATGGACGCGTTGGGTGAGTTGGATTGTTTCCGAGTCGCCGAGGCGGGTGAATTTTCTAGACGCGCGTTTAGAAACGGAAAGATGGATTTGACCCAGGCGGAGGGGTTGGCGGATCTCTTGGACGCCGAGACGGAGGCGCAGCGGAAACAGGCGATGATGTTGTCGAGGAACGCGGCGCAGAGGGTGACGTACGAGCGGTGGCGGAGGGAATTATTGACGTGCGCGGCGCACTGCGAGGCGGCGTTGGATTTCGGCGAAGAGGAGGACATCTCGACGGATGTTGTCGCGAGAGACGTCCTCGCGCGCGTCGAGGCGTTGCGAGAGACGTTACAGAGACATTTAGACGCTCCCGCGCGCGGTGAACTCATTCGTCGAGGCGTGCGCGTCGCCTTGGTCGGCGCGCCGAACGTGGGAAAGAGTTCCATGCTCAACGCTCTGGCGGGACGCCAAGCCGCCATCGTCTCCCCGCACGCGGGCACGACGCGAGACGTCCTGGAGGTATCTCTCGAGCTCGATGGATATAAAGTCATCGTCAGCGACACCGCGGGCCTTCGCGAGACGGAGGATGACGTAGAAAAGCTCGGCATCGAGCGCGCGTTGGAGCGCGTCGCCGACGCCGACGTCGTCGTCGCCCTCGCCGACGCCTCGAGCGACGTCTCCGACGTCCCTCTCACCGACGTCAATCTCGCCCACAAGACCGTCATCACGGTCTGGAACAAAACAGACGTCCTGGACGATTCCCAAACGCGATGTCTCGTCGAGATGGAGAACGAACTCATCGCCGACGGTTACGAGACGGCGCGCGTCAGTTGTCTCACCGGCGACGGCGTCGACGCCTTCGTCACCGCCCTCACCCGAGTCGTCGCGCGAAAGTGCGCCGTCGACACCGTCGGGCCCTCACCACCCGACGATGACACCGACGCGTTGGCCATCACGCGATCGAGACACCGCGTCAATCTCTCGCGGTGCGTCGCCGCGCTCGCCGCCGCGCTCGCCGACGGCGTCCCGCTCGAGCTCCGCGCCGAGGAATTAAAATCCGCCGCTCGCGCCCTCGCGCGCGTCACCGGCGCGTACGACGTCGAGGATGTCTTGGACGTCGTCTTTAGCGATTTCTGTGTGGGTAAATAGCGCCCCTTTGTCCATCGTCTCCGTTCGTCCCCGCCGCGTCGTCCCGACGCGCGGGTCATCCATCATCGTTCGCCGCATTCATCGCCTCGGTGTCGCGTCTCGCGCGCCCGGAGCGCGCGACCGAACGCGCGAGTGATGGTGCGTCTCTCTCTCTCGTCTCGATCGCGGTACCGACGGACGACGACGCGATGACGACGCGATGACGACGCGATCGATCGATCGATCGATCTGACGGCGAGGACGCCTCGCGCGCGCCGCGCGACGCCGCGCGCGACGTACGACTGACTTCCGCGCGCCCGCGATGGGTTTTGTTCGCGTAGGGGTTCGGTGACACGAACGAGGACGTCGGGTCCGACGCCGAGGGCGCGCTGTTTCCGATCTTTGTCGTGAGCGTGCTCGGGACGTTTTTGATCCCGGCGACGATCGCGCGCGTCGTCGGGGCGTTCACGTCGTCCTCGAGGGTTGGGCGACGAGTGGAGACGGTGAAGGATGACGGTGATGGTGAGGCGGGGGAGGGATCGAAACGAAGGATGGTGACGGAGGTGGTGGACGTCGAGAGCGAGTGGGGGAAGGCGGCGTTGGCGGCGGCCACGCGGCGGCGGATGACGACGGGGAAGCGATTGGGAGGATTGTTTCGAGGGACGAATCTGTTGTACACGATCGGATGGATCGTGATGATCGCGCTCACGGCGTACATCACGAAGACGCCGTTGCAGGAGAAACGATTCGATCCGTACGATATTTTGGGATTGCAGGTGGGCGCGACGACGAAGGAGATTAAGAGCTCGTACAGAAAGTTGTCTCTCAAGTATCACCCGGATAAGAATCCGGATCCCGCGGCGGCGGAGTATTTCGCGGATTCCATCGCGCCGGCGTACAAGACGCTCACGGACGACGCGGCGCGAGAGAATTACGAGAAGTATGGGCACCCGGACGGCAAGCAGAGCACAAAGCTCGGCATCGCGCTCCCCGAGACCCTCTTTGGTAAGGGCGGCATGGCGCCGGTGATGCTCGTGTTGCTCGTCGTGGGCGGCATCTTGCTTCCGCTCGTCATCGCGATGTGCTCGATTCGACGCATGAACAGGTTTGGCGGGAACAACGTGTTGAAGCAGACGCAGGTGAACTACGCGCACATGCTCAAGCCGGCGCTGGCGCTGTCCAAGGTGCCAGAGACGCTCGCCGTGGCGCACGAATTCATCGAGATGCCGTTCACAGACGGCCAAGACGTCGCCGTGAGCCACTTGTTGAAGGAACTGAAGCACGAGTACGATTCTAAGGATCAAAAGCTCATGAAGCGAAAGCCGTCCATCATCAAGGCGCACATGTTGATCGTCGCGCAGACGTCGCGTCGTCTCTCGACGCTTCCGGCCATCTTGGCTGCGGACGCGAAGAAAATCGTCGCCACCGTGCCGAGATTGATGAAAGAAATCTTTAACATCGCCTCCATGCCGATCAATCGCGCCGGTCACTCGTACGCGCGCCCTCAGATCAGTTTTATGGAGTTTTACCAGTGTTTCACGCAGGGCGTTCCGCTCTCTGCCAGAAAGCGCGATCAAGATGGCACCGCGAGTCTCTTACAGCTTCCACACTTCAGCGCGGAAAACGTCAACCCGGTGGCGAAAAAGTGCAAGTCTGTCAGCGCGTTGCTGAAGCTTTCCAGCGAAGATGTCATCAAGCTCTTGCGCGACGCGAGATTTTCCGAGGCGGCGTCCAAGGACGTGGAGCGCCACCTCGGTCTCATCCCGAGAGTGACGACGTTCGACGTCGCGCTCACCGTCGATGGCGAGCAAGAGATTCTCGAGGGCGATTTCGTCACGGCTGATTTGAAAATTAAATTGACGCGCTCGGGTGGACCGCTCGGAGGCGCCACGCCTCCGTTGCCGTTTTGCGCCGCCGAGCGCAAGGAGGGATGGCGCGTCTTCGTGTACGATCAATCGACGAACACGTTATTAGCCAACAAGGTTTTGACCGACATTGAGTTGGATAAGATGGAGCGTGGACAAGAGCCGCTCGCTATTTCCATGCAATTCATGGGCATGCCGAGCGGAATGTACAACTTGGGCGTGACGATGATGAGCGATTTCTGGATCGGCGTCGACGCCAAGTCTTCCATCATGATGAAGGTGTCCAAACCGACCGCGGCCAACTTGGCCGCGCGTGAAGCCAAAGGGGCGTCGCAGTCTGATCTCACCAAGGCGGGTGAGGTGGAATCTGAATCCGATTACTCGGAGGACGATTCCGAAGACTACAGTGACGACTACAGCGACGACGACTACCCGTCCGACGAGACCGGTACGTCTGAATCCGACGACGAGGCGCGCGCTCGAATCAACGCGACGAAACAACGCGGGGGCGCGCAGCCGCCGCCACCGCAGCCGAAGAAGACCGCGGCGCGCCCTCCGGAAGACGAGTCCAAGGCGGTGCAGGCCAAGTCGGAGGACGCGAAGCCGAAAGAAGAGAGCAAGCCGGAGGAAAAACCCAAAGTAGACGACGCTACCAGCCTAGATTGATGAGAGAAAATTGTTACAACGCAGCCAATTTGCATTACATAATTCACCCGTACCATCTACCTACGCCGCTCCCTCGAGCGGGAAACCAAACTCCAACTATTTCGCCCGCGACGTCGTCGAACGTCCTATTCGGATCGAAGAGCAACGCCCCATCGCACGATTGTAATAGCTTCAATCGCGACAACTCTCTCTTCTCGCACTCGCGCTTCACGACTTCCCAGTACTCCTTCGTCATGCCGGACGTTCCCATCGATTTCACCTGAGTTTTCGCCGTCTTCGTCTTCATCCCGCCCGCCGCGCGAGGCACGTTGGCAAAGTTTCCTATGACGACGACCGCCACGCCGTGCGACGAGAGATAATCCATCACCGTCGTCATATCGTTATCGCTCGTCACGATCACCGCCACGCGCGACCGTCCGCGCACGATGGCCTCCACGGTTTCGTCTCTCGCGTACGCGCTCGGAAGCGCGCTCCGAGCGTCTCTCGCGCGCGCCGACCACCGCGCCGCCTCTCGCGTCGCCTCCGTCTCCGCTTCCTCCGACGCCACCGCCTCCATCTCCATCGCGCGTCGTCGTCTGCGCGTGCTGAACCGAAACGCGCTCGTCTCCGCACCCGTCGTCTCCGCGCCCGTCGTCTCCGCGCCCTCTCGCGCGAACGCCGCGGCGGCCGCCGCCAACGCGTCGTCGACGTCGTCCCCCATCCCACTCGCGTCGACGACCGTCGTCTCCACCCCCACCGCTCTCTCGAGCGAGATCCTCGACATCGTCTCCTCGTTCGCGAACGCGCGACATCGTCGCACGTCCCCGAACGCGCTCGCCGCGCGCGTCAACCGCCGCGCCACCTCGCGCTCGCATCCTTCGCTCGGGCACAGATTATCGACGTCCCAGAACACCTCGACGACGACGCGCGCGGCGCGCGTGTTCGCCGACGACGCGACGACGCGCGCGCGTCCCCCACCTCCCCCTCGTCGTCGTCCTCCGTCACCGACGCGCGTCGTCGTCGACGTCGACGCGCGCGCGCGCACCGTCATCGCCTCGGTGTGGCGTTTCACTTTTCGCCATCAAGTCTCCGTATTGTGTCGATTTCTGGAGTCACACACCGTCGAGAGTCCCTCTCTGCATCGCGCGCGGTCGCGCGAGCGACGCGCGAGGCGCGACCGCGCGCTCCGCCTTTTACGAGCGCTTCAAGAGGTGCGACGCGAGCGACCGCGCGCGAGGGACCGCGATGAGGGACGAGGGAAACCGCTCGGGTCCGCGGGGGGCGCGGGAGACGCGCGAGATGCGTCGCGTCGGTGGTGACGGACGACGATCGCGAGCAGGGAGGACGCGCGGCTGGGGCGCGATGGGGGGACGCGATCGCGGCGCGTGCGGCGCGATGGGGGCGCGATGCGGGCGCGCGAGCGCGCGTGGGTGGATCCGGGTTCACGTCCTCATCGAGATGTTCGCGCGAGGACGCGCGAGGACGGTCGCGCGCGCGTGGAACGAGGGATGAGTAGGGTCCGGTGTGGGTGCGCTGAAAGCCCTAGTGGGGTTGAGGTCGCGGGGCGCGCGAGCGACGAAGAGAGAGACTGACGGAGATTGTTTTTGCGCGATGACAGTCAAAATGCCGCCGAAGTTCGATCCCAGTGCTGTTTTGGAGATTTTCATGCGCGCCACCGGCGGTGAGGTCGGGGCTGCGTCTTCCCTCGCGCCGAAGATTGGTCCGCTCGGTTTGTCGCCGAAAAAGATCGGGGAAGACATCGCCAAGGAAACCGCCAAGGACTGGAAGGGTTTGCGAGTGACGGTTAAGCTTACCGTGCAAAACCGTCAAGCGAAGGTCTCCGTCGTGCCGACGGCCTCCGCCTTAGTCATTAAAGCGCTCAAGGAACCGTTCCAAGACCGCAAAAAGGTGAAGGGTATCACGCACACCGGCAACTGCTCCTTGGACGACATCATCGAGATTGCGCGCACCATGCGCAACAAGTCCTGCGCCAAGACTCTCGCCGGTACCGTGAAGGAAATCCTCGGTACGGCCAAGTCTGTCGGCTGCACGGTGGAGGGAGAAGATCCGCAAGATGTCCAGGAATCCATCGACGCGGGTGACATCGAAATCCCGGAAAAGTAGAACGTAAATTCGGACGCGTTCGACAGTAGCAAAAGGCGAAAAGGTGTTGTAATGGTGAGGTCAGCGCCTTGACTTTCACGAAGCGTCAGTTCTTCCTCGCGTCGTTCGCTTGCTCGTTCATCAATCGTAACGAAAGAACGGCAATTTCGTTCTTGTTTCAATAGAGCTAGATTTTTCTATAAGCGTGCGTGCTGCATGTTGCGCGTCTTGGGTCGGGTATAAATGACTGGATTTGTGAGCGTAGAATCAGTTCGGCTTATCGCGCTCGACGTTCTTCTTTCTCGCCTCGACGAACTCGGGTCTGGATGCGCCATTCGTGCCGTTTCTGGCCGCCCCATTTGCGCCGTTGGTTCCGTTTGTTTTACGGTTGCTCGTCTTGCGTCCGGTGGTTTCGCTTGAAGCGTAGGGGAGCTTGGGCTGCTGAGCTTCGAGCGCTTCCTGTTGCGCCAATAATCGAGATTCCATCTCAGCCATTTCATCGATGACGGTGTTCATTTCAGCCTGAATGGCTTCCATGCGTTGTCGAATAGCCTCGGATTCGTCGTCGTCGAACTTCACCGGTAGTTCCTCTTTCACGACGGTGTTCCCATCTTGACGAAGAGCTCGCAATATACCGCTAATGCCTTCATCGACGCGTTTTCTGGTCGCGTTTGCGGCTCTATTGACGCGGTCGTTGATGGATTTCATGCCGATATTTTTCGATCCGCTCGTGGAGAGGTCAGTGATCATACCGTCGTATTCCTCCGACGTCTCGACGCCGGAATCTTTGGCGGCTTTCTTGAGCTCCGACGCCGCGGATACCATGGTGGTTCGCGCTTCAACTTCTTTGTAGCTCAGTGAACGAACCAAACCTTGTAACCCGACTCGCATCTTCTCCAGTGTTTTCTCCTCTTGCGCGATGGATTTCGCGTCTTCTCCGTCATCCTTCATCTTTTGAATCGTCGTGGATTGCTTGGCGATGTTCGCTTGTTGACGCTGAATGCGCTTTTCGAGAGAGAACATATCGCTCAACATACCGGCCGTATCGGCGACCCAATTATCGCCGAGACCTTCCTTAACTTCGACGGCTAACTCTGTCGGATCGACTTGGAAAAACCTGTGCTTGAGCGCGTCATCGGCACTCGGTCTTTCTTGTGGATCTTCCTCCTCGTCCTCAGCCTCGTACGGGCGTTTTTGAAGAAGTTCGGTCGCCAACTCCCAACCCGCTTCGTCGCCGGCGTCGAGAACCGCAGTCTTCGATCGACTCAACTGGCCCTTGTTTGCCTCTCGCCACTTTCGCAAGTCGTACTTGTGCTTCTTCAAGCCTCGGTTGAAGCCTTGCAATCCACTGTTGGTGCGCAAACTTGGCAAGGCGAGCTGCATCAACACGATGCCCGCACTGTACATGTCAAACCGATCGGGTTTGTGCGCCATCCAAGCCGTGGTTCCCGCCGCGAGGGCGATGGGGCCGAACATCTTCTTCAAATCCGGGGCGTCGTCGGTGGGAATCAAAAACTCCTCCGGTGGCGCATACTTGGGATCCATGATGGTTTCATCCGGGGTGAAATTCGTTCCCGATCGGAAGCAGGCGCACGCTCCGAGATCGATCACCTTAAACTCGGGCGAGACGTTTACCTTGGCCAGCACGAGATTATGCGGCTTGACGTCTCGGTGCACCAACCCCGCGCGGTGGATGGAGCGCAAACTCTTCAACAGTTGCGAAATCGCCTTTTGCGTGATTTCGAGCTCCACCGCCGCGTTTCCGCGCGCGACGTCTTCGCGCCCTAAGAGTTCTTTCGCCAGACCCACCGGATAGTCCGGTTGGGCGAGATACTGCGCGAGCGTTCGATCTCCCTGATACCGCCACACCAACCACAAGCCTTCGTTGCTCAGCGTATCGCCCGTGCTCGACGCCATCCACTCGTCGCGCGTGACGCGATACGAACCCACAAACTCCGCGCACGCCCCTCGCGCGTCTCGACTCACCCGATCGTTCATCAAAGACTCGATCTCTTGCAACTCAGCCGCGCCCTCGACGTTCAGTTTGGGTCGCTTGAGCACGACGCTATCGCCCTTGCGCAAACCGCCCCCGGCGTTCGCCGCGAACCGTCCCTCGTACACCACCCCGAACGATCCCTCCCCGATCTGACGCTCCAACTCAAAGTCACTTCGATTGAATTTCGCCCCTCGCGCGATCACCCGCGCCCTCGCGCGCGCTCCCGCGCCCTCGTCTCGTCGACTCTGTCTCGCCGTCGCCGCCGCGTCGCCCCTCGCCGCGCGTCTCCCCGGCGCCACCACCGCGCGCGCGCTCGCCGACATCTTCCTCCACCACCCGTCTCGAGTCTCCGTCTCTCACGTCTCTCTCTCTCACGTCTCTCTCTCGCGCTCTCTCGCGCGTCCTCCACGTCACGTCTCGCCCCTCCTCTCGCGCGCTCGAAATTCAAACGCCCACCGCGCGACCGAATGAATGCGCGAATGAACCCTCGACGCCGCGTCTCCCGAGCGCTCGCGACGACGACCGACCGACCGACCGACCGACCGACGTCTCACGTCTCCCCCCTCGCGCGCGTCTCCCTCCGTCGTCCGCGCCCTCGTTCCGCGCTCGCGACGCGCTCTCCCGCGCGTCCCGCCTCCGCACCCGTCGGCGCGCGCGCGCGGGCACGCAGAGGGACTCCACGACGAGTCACGACCCCCCGATAGAAGGACCACGACACGCGCGCGCGCGCGCGCGATGGGATGGGATGGACGCGCGCCCGCCACGTCCGTGCCCATCGATCCACCGATCACGACTCGTCACGAGCGTCCATCCGTCCCGACGACGCCATCGATCGATGACTCGACTCGATCGATGACTCGACTCGATCGATGACTCGACTCGATCGATGACTCGACTCGACTCGATCGATCGATCGATCGATCGACACCGACCGACTCGACTCGATCGATCGACACCGACCGACTCGACTCGATCGATCGACACCGACCGACTCGACTCGATCGATCGACACACCTCGACTCGGGTCGGT
>Ga0208410_1000003_pt1 | contig 184828 bp, 181 predicted proteins | sample ETN02SmetaG_3_FD_185787 | JGI IMG/M metagenome (GOLD analysis project Ga0208410, IMG submission 185787) | Marine microbial and viral communities from oxygen minimum zone, Eastern Pacific Ocean - ETNP2014F10-02SV257 (SPAdes) (version 2) | ecosystem: Environmental > Aquatic > Marine > Oceanic ... | reverse complement strand
AATCGCTAAAATTATGGATAGAACCATTGGGTTAAGAGTGACCGAAAGCACCGAAATGGCTGGACTTGACGCCAGTGACCACGGTGAAGCCGCATACGTGATGGAGTCATAGGTTCCAGAACTACCTATTGGGAACCTCCGGGAGAGCGGGGTTTTGAAAGCACTAAAGGTCGCAGAATCTCCCGCACCGTTTATCAGCAAGCTCGTATCGAACTAAAATCGGTGCGAGCTTGCTACGTTTTCCCCGTGACAACAGACGATGAAGGCCCACAACAGTTCGCTCAACAACGGTGGCAGCGAACCCCAGACTCGACCGAAGTGATTCTTCTCCGCCATGGAGCATCGCAGCCCTTCGTGCCAGGAGAACCATTTCCCTTGGTTGATGGGCAAGGCAACCCGCCGTTATCAGCAGTAGGGATTGAGCAGGCAGAAGCTTCCGCCGCTCGGCTGAGTCGAGAACCAATAACGGCACTGTACGCGACGAACATGCAGAGAACCCAACAGACTTTGGCCCCTTTGTCGGACTTCCTCGGAATCGAAGTCGCAATTGAAAGAGACCTCAGAGAGATTGCTTTAGGAGAATGGGAAGGAGGATTGTTGCGACAAAAAGCCGCGGAGAATCACCCGATTTATCAGCAAATGCTGAGAGAACAACGGTGGGATGTGATCCCCGGCGCCGAAACCAATGATGAGTTCGCAACTAGATGCATGGATGCTTTGGATCAAATAGTTCAACGCCATCCCGGAGAACTGGTCCTTTGCGGTGTTCACGGAGGCGTCATCGGGTCGGTTCTATCCCAAATTGCACAATCGAAGCCGTTTGCATTCGGAGGAGCCGACAACTGTTCGATCAGCCAGATCATCTGGAGTGAAGGCGACTGGATTATTCGCCGTTTCAATGACAGTAGTCACCTCTTTGAGCATCTCCACCATGGATGATGATCACCAAATGGGGGTCAAAAATATTAGCTGTCGCTCAAAAAGGTATTAAGCGCTGCCGTCAGATAAGCGGGGTCAGAAGCACCAGCCATCTCCCGCGCCGAATGCATTGATAATTGAGGACTTCCGACATCCACAACCATCATTCCCAACTGGGCAGCAGTAATGGGTCCTATGGTGCTCCCACATGCCAAATTCGACCGATGCGCATATTGTTGAAACGGAACACCAGCTGACCTGCAAGCTGATTGAAATAATGCGCTGCTCTCAGCGTCAGTGGCGTACCTAACATTTGCATTAAGTTTGATAACTGGTCCGCCGTTCAAAGCAACTTGATGCTCAGGCTCGTGACGATCGACATAATTCGGATGCACTGCGTGCGCTCCATCCGCTGAAACGCAAGCTGATCTAGATAATGCGCGAAGAAACTGTTCTCGAGAGACTGCCCTAGTGTCGGCAAGTCGCTCTAAAGCGTGAGAAAGCATTGGCCCTCGTGCACCGGTTGACGACTCGCTGCCGATCTCCTCATGATCGAATAAGACCACTGCCGAAATTGTGTTGCTTCCAACAGTCTCAACATTCATCAACGCTTCCAATGCTGCGTGACATGACGCAAGATTATCTATTCGAGGCGCGGCATAAAATTCTTGGTTTCGTCCCAAAGACGAAGATGGCGTTAAATCGTGACACATTATGTCCCAAGACAAAACGTCTAAGTCATTCACCCCAAGCTCCGCGGCGAGGAAAGAACGGAATGCGCCTTCTTCAGTGTCGCCGAGTCCCCAAATCGGAACGAGATGAGATTGACGGTCGAGCTTCAGACCATCGTTAACGTCTCGATCCAAATGAATCGCCAACTGAGCTACACGCAGCAACGGCCTGTCGACTTTCAGTAGGTGCGTCTCATAAGAAGCATTGTCACCTACCACCACACGACCGGAAATACCTAAATCACGGTCAAGCCAGGAGTTAAGAAGTGCGCCGCCATAAACTTCTACTCCCAATTGTTGGTAACCAACGTTGCTGAGATCGGGTGTCGGCTTGATTCGGAGATTTGGGCTGTCGGTATGAGCGCCGACTAAACGAAAACGGAGTTGATCTGGATCAATTTCTGCACTGAAAGCGGCTGCTATCACAACCCCGCCCCAGCTCACCACGATGCGGTCACTTTCGCCCCATGCGTCAACCGGACTAAACCTTTCAAAACCCGCTTGGCTTAGATCATCAGCGGCGTTGTTAGCGGCGTGATAAGGAGATGGAGCAGCGTCTATCCAGGTTAAGAGCCTTTCAAGTATCAAATCAGACATTGACAACCTCAAGCATCAGAAAATTGTGAGATAACTTCCTCACCGAATTTATTGAACTGAGCTGGATCCATAGGGGGCACGATCATCCGAGTTACCCCGAGGTCAGCTAACTGTTCGACATAGTCGGGAGTCGTAGGGCCGCCCGCCGTGAACTCGAGAGCATCGGGGTCACGACCTGACTCTTCGGCGCAACGCCGAGCGTGATCAAACAGCGCCGCTAACTCCTCAGGGCGTCCGCGACCTGGAAAAAACCCATCACCGAGTTCTCCGGCGCGACGGGCCGCCCGCTTACTGTGACCACCCACGATGATTGGGACATGTCCCTCTACTGGCTGAGGCCGACTATATACGTTGTCAAAGGTAAGGAATTGTCCTTCGTAACTCGCTGTCTCCGACGCCCAGGCCTGTTTCATCACCTCAAGATATTCATCTGTGCGGTCACCTCGATCACCAAACGAAATACCGAGTGCATCAAATTCTTCTTCTAACCACCCCGAGCCGACACCTAGAATCATTCGACCCTTAGACAATCGGTCCAAAGTAGCTACCGCTTTCGCAGTTACTAGCGGATTGCGTTGAGGCAAGATCATCACGCCAGTGGCCAATCGGATCTTGCTGGTAGCCGCCGCTATGTAAGACAACCAGATCAAAGGGTCCGGAATATCAAAATCTTCGCTGCCACCAGGCATTTTCCCGTCTTTTGCGTATGGGTATTGTGATTCGTACCCAGCAGGCACCACCACATGTTCGACCGTCCAAATCGATTCACAGCCAGAGGCTTCAGCCGCTTGGGCAAGTTCAACAGCAGCATCAGGCTCCACAAAAGGACCTGTGTTAGCAAACATAACTCCAAATTTCATGTCTCGACCTTAGTGGGCAAAGACCATTTGGGCTCTACGGTGCAACTGTGCTCAACGGGTCCTATCAAAACATGCCTAAACCAGTCACGACTCTTTTCGTCGTGGCAAACGTCATAGTTTTCGTTTTCACACATGACATGACTGGAATAGGGGGAGCATCCCTGCAGCAAGATTCGCTAGTCCAATGGGCGACCTACGGATTCCCGATTGCTGAGCTAAGCGAGTGGTGGCGAATATTAACCGGGGCCTTTCTTCACGCAGATATTCGTCACCTCCTTCTGAACATGATCATGTTCTTTCTTCTAGGGAGAAGATTAGAGAACCAAATCACCTCGCCACTCTTCGCAGCAGTCTGTTGTGTCAGTCTCGTTTGGGGTTCAGCTGGAGCTCTGCTAGTAGCGCCCAATACTGCAGTAGTAGGCGCTTCAGGTGTCGTATACGGGGTTATGGCCGCTGTCTTTGTGGTAGAGCGGCGAAGCGGCGGAGATCCATGGAGTGAAGGTCTGGGGACTTTGATAGTGGTTAACGTGGTCCTTTCTTTTGTCATGCCTGGAATCTCGGTCGGGGGCCATCTAGGAGGTTTGGCCGGCGGAGTGGTGTGTGGATGGGCTGCTGGAGACCAGCGTCGCAGAGACGCCTGGCGGACGCGGATTACCATCTCATTCGCCGGATTTTTAGGCTGCTTGCTGGCATTCTTTGCTGCCAACACTTGGCTGAACCCAATATTGTGAAAGAGGAAGCGAACGGTTGCTGCTGTTTGCCCGATACTTAATCACCAAGTACCGATGATCGGCTGCACATATTTGAGTTGTTCAGGCCATTCTTCATCCCAGGGAAATGCGGCACTGCGGTCTGGCCAGACGAATTGGCAGACGCGCCAAGGCTGATCTCCATAGACAACATCTAATGTCGGGAAATAGCCTGCAAATTGAACAGTATCGATGTCTAGAAGAGCGCTCTGTTGAGCATTATCTAATAGTCCAGTAAAGATCTCTCCAATAGGAATAGTTCCACCTAGCCTGAGGTGGTTCACAATTAAGTCCAGTAATCCGCGCGCTGCGACAGGGGCAAGCCCAAAAATCACTATGTCGGGGTGCCCGACTAAGGATTCGAGGCCGAAACTGTAAGAATAAGCAGCACGGAGGTCCTCTTGACCTGATGGGCCTACTGGTTCAACGCCCCAGCCTTGATTATCGAGCATCCAGGCAAGCTTTTCCTCATGCTCCATGGGCTCATAAGTTGGTTCTGTCATCTTCGGAGCTCTTTCATGAGTTACTTTCGAAACTCGCGTTCACCACCGCTGATAGCGATAGCCAAAATTACGGACCCAATACCTAAGCACTCAGCCCAACTAGGTGACTGACCCAAACTTAAGAAACCTACGACAGTGGCCGTGACCGGAAGTAAAGCCTGGAGGAAAGCGAATCTGGACCGGGTGATCTCCTTCATCACGAACTGGTCGATGACGTAAGGGACGACGTTTGATAACAGACCAGCGACTAGAGCCAAGCCAAGAATTCCAAGGTTCGAGAAAGCGACACCCATCTCAGCTAGGCCCATAGGGCTAATGACAAGTGCCCCGACCAACATTCCGATGCCCAGGCCGTCGATAGCCAAACCATTTTGTGCGACACGATGTCCTAAAACGATGTAAGCGGCCCACATCGATCCCGCCATTAGTGCAAACAAAACTCCTAATAAAGTTCCGTCACCCTGAACGCCAGCTAGGACAAAAACTCCCGACGCCGCAAGGAGTAAAGCGGCCGCCGATCGAATTGATTTGGTGCCAATGGCGGCAATAGCAATTGGCCCCAAGAACTCAATCGCTACGGCATTGCCGAGAGGGAGGCGATCCATAGCCAAATAGATGAACAAATTCATTAGCGCTAAAGAGGTTCCGAACGTCCCCGCCCAAATCAAATTTTGCTTACTCCAAGAACGTTGCCATGAACGACGAAAGCCAATTAGGAGCAAAGCGGCCCCCAAAACTCTAAGAAAGGCGACCCCTCCAGGGGCAATCTCGTCAAAAAGACCGATTGCAGTCGCAGCACCCAGGTATTGAGAAATGCCGCCAACAACAAATAGGACTTCGGGAGATGGCTGCGAGGAACTCAAGGTCATAGCTGCACCGTCGTGCCGAGTCCATGGGTAGCTGCTGTATCTAAAATAATTGAGGAAGCGACCGCGTCCTGAGCAGCTATACCAACTGACTTGAACACAGTAACTTCTTGGTCGTTGACCCGACCGGGGTGACGGCCCAAAACGATTTCACCTAACTCGTTTACTTCGTCAAACTCAAGAAGTCCCTCAGATCTGGCAGCGATCATTTCACCAGCTTCTGCCCAACTCGCTGCAATCTGGTCAACGAAAACCGAACCCTTACCGAGGATAGAGGGTTCAATTTCAACCATTGAAGGTTGGAAAGATCCGATACCAACTACATGGGTTCCGGGGGTAACCGAAGCTGCTGAAAAAGTAGGACTAGATGAAGTAGTTGCGGTCCAGACAATGTCTGCTGGTCGTACCGCTTCATCGGGGTCGGCTACAACACGAATTTCGGGACACCAGATGGCTTGGGATAATTCGTTTGCCAGATTCTCGGCGTTGCCCGGAGTAGGGCTATAAAGCTGAACGAGCTTGATGTCACGCACAGCGCAAGCAGCTTCGATACCAGCCTTTGCCTGCGTACCGCTTCCAAGCATGGCCAAACACGTGCTGTCTTTCCTCGCGAGCAAATCAACCGACACACCACCGCCCGCAGCGGTCCGTATGGCGGTCAATCGAGACCCTTCGATTAATGCCAGAGGCGAACCAGTTGATGAATCAAAGACCAACACCACCGCTTGGATGACGGGTAAACCTCTACCTTCGTTTTCGGGCAGAAAAGTAACCGATTTTATAGAAGCTCTAGATGAATCTTTGATGTGAGATGGCATAAAGATTGCCAGATCAGACGAGTTATTTAAGGAAATGATGGTTCTGTCGGGAATGACGACGTTGCCGGCGCTTGAAGCCGCAAACGCTTCTTTCATGCCGTCAATTGCCAGCGCCATAGGTAGGCACTGGTCTATTTCATGTCCTGAAAGAATAAGCATCGTGAAGGCTCCAATGCTGGAGTGAGAGTGCTTTCTTCACGAAGGCTACTCATGCGAGGACTAGAGATGCAGGTTAGAAAGACTGTGTTTGTCGCTTACGGAGTGGGTATGGGCATAGACTTCGTATTGTTCAAGGCGTCGTGGTCAGAGACCAGTCTGATAGAACGGCTTCGCACGCCAAATTGTTACACCCAGGGAGGGTGAATCCATGAAGTTTAAGTTCATGCGACTGCTGGGCGCTTTGTTCGCTTTTGCCTTAGTCGCTACCGCATGCGGCGGATCCGACGATGAGTCAGGAACCGTTACTGTAAAAGCTGGAGAAGAAATCCAGATCCGTTCACTGAACGCGATCACCGGTGAAGTCGCATTCCTCGGTCTTCCTAATCAACGTGGCGTGGAGCAAGCTATTGCCGACTTTGGAGATATCCATGGCTTTAGCGTTTCCATGGGCACGGGTCTAGATGATCTCTGTTCAGCCGATGGTGGCCAAGCTGCCGCCCAAACCATCGTTGCTGATGAAGATGTCATTGGCGTAATTGGTACATCATGCTCCGGCGCTGCAACAGCAGCATCCCCGCTGATTAGCGAGGCCGGAATGGTGATGATCAGCCCATCGAATACTTCGCCAGCTCTGACCTCGGACCTTGCTGGAACCGCTGGCAAGGACTACAACCCGGGCTACTACCGAACTGCTCACAACGACCTTTTCCAGGGCGCCGCTATGGCCAAGTTCGTCTATGAAGAACTTGGAATTAGCGAAGCAGCTGCGATTCATGATGGAGACTCCTACACCCAAGGACTCGCTCAAGCATTCGCGGATGCCTATGAGAACCTTGGTGGCACGATGACCGGCTTCACCGGCGTTAACAAGGAAGACACTGACATGGTTCCGGTACTTACCGAAATTGCTGCAGGTTCACCGGGAGCTATCTTCTTCCCAATCTTCCAACCAGCTGGCGACTTCGTAGCTGATCAAGCACCGGGAGTTTCTGGTCTAGAAGGAGTTATGTTGCTAGGAGCTGATGGTCTGCAAGTAAGTAGCTTCATGGAGCTACCACAAGCAGACGGAATGTACCTATCTGGTCCAGACCTTCGCTTCGGCGCCAACACCAACCAAAGCACCGGAGTTACAGCAGATAAATTCCTTGCGGATTACAAAGCGAATAATGGGAGTTCACCGGAAGCATCCTTCTGGGCACACTCTTACGATGCCACCACAATTCTGTTGGAAGCCATCAAAGCTGCATCCAAGGCCAACGGTGGCAAGCTCAAGATTGATCGAGCTGGGGTTCGTGAATACCTCGACAACCTCTCTAACTACGAAGGCATCATCGGAACTCTGTCATGCGATGACTTTGGTGACTGTGGTGCGCAACGCATCACCATCATCCAGAACAACTCAGCAGACTATGACGGATCGATGGAGAACGTAGTCTTCGAGTACGCTCCTTGATCTTCTAGCCCTCTCAGGGCAATGAGTGAACTTCACTGAGTTCACCATCATCCATTATCGACATCGGCCCCGACCCGGCTAAAAAATGCGGGACGGGGCCGAGTGTCGGTTGTGAGCCTTGGCGGTTTGAACGAAAACTCAACCCCTTGACCTCCGGGATAAACGTGACCACTAAGCCTGAAACAAAACCAACCTCTCGAGTGCTCTGGGTTGACCGTTTTCTCACGCTTATTCGGATCAGCTTTATTGTCTTGATCTCAGTTGGGTTGCTGGCGTTTATTGCTCAACAAATTGACCCACAGAATCCATTCGCGCGGTGGCTCAACCCTGACGCGACTGGCCTAACAGCAGCACAATTTAAAGGGCTATTGGTGACCGGATTGGCTCAAGGAGCCATGTACGGGCTAATCGCTCTTGGATATTCAATGGTTTACGGCGTCCTTGGCTTTATCAACTTCGCTCACGGCGAAGTGTTTATGGCTGGGGCTATGTCCGGAATGATCACATCGAACAAACTTGCCGATGCAGGACTATGGGCAGATGCATTTATACCTTCGATGATATTCGTAGTCGTCACTTCGATTCTGGTCTCCACTGCGGTGGCCGTCATCATGGAACGAATTGCGTACCGACCGCTAAGAGGAGCACCCAGACTTATTCCTCTCATCACATCCATCGGAGTCTCGTTTTTCCTCCAGAATGTTTCTGTCGTTCTCCTGGGGCCGGGTGCAAAGTCCTATCCGTCGTTGCCAACCTGGCTGTCACAAAAACGATCTTTGATCGGATTCGACGTAGAAGGAACGAAACTAGTGGTGCTGTTAACAGCAGCGGTTTCGATGGCCGGGCTTTGGTTTTTAGTGGAGCGAACAAAAACCGGCAAGGCAATGAGAGCCGTAGCAGAAGACAAAGAAATTGCTGCTCTCATGGGAATCAATGTGAATCGAACCATTGTCACCACCTTTGCGATCGGCGGGGCGATGGCAGGAGTAGCAGGGATACTTTGGGGGATCCTATTTCGAAGTGTTATCCACACCACCGGGTTCCTTCCCGGCATCAAAGCCTTTAGTGCTGCTGTCGTCGGTGGAATCGGTAACTTAGGCGGAGCAATGGCGGGAGGACTTTCATTGGGAGCAGCGGAAGCTACTGCGCCTTTAGTCCTGCTCGAACCCCTAGGCGTTGACGGAGTCTCTCAGTTGCGTGATGCAGTTGCATTCGCTGTTCTGATTTTCGTGCTACTTGTCCGGCCTAGCGGACTCTTTGGGGAGCGACTATCTGAAGAAGACCGAGCATGACCGCTATCTCAGAGAATCTTTCTATGTCTGAAACGCCTGGTATTGCCTGGCGTAAACAAATTCGATTCGCCATGATCGGAGCTCTCGCCTCAGTATTTGTGGCGCTTGCAGGAATGCCTGTCGGTCTCGACAGAAGAAGTATTGTCTACCCGGTCTTAAGCATGGGTTATCTCTCTCTGCTTTGGATCCCCTTTGTGTTGGCGCGTCTGGCTGGAAGTGAGACCGTACTCGAAGGTATGACTGCAAGAGCAAGAGGGACGAAGGATCTCCTTGCAGGAGGATTCGTTGGGTTGGGCAGCGCAGGCGGCCTTGCGCTCTTGATGGTTTTGATTCAAAATTTCGATCTTCGTGATCCCCTAATCAACTGGAGTCCACAACTTCTAGATCTTCTAGCGTTCAACCGTTCACTTGCTGTCGGCATCCTGTTATGGCTTGGACTTGGATCCACATTGGGACTCTTGGGCGGAGCGATGCATGTCCTGCCCAAAAAGCTTCGTTCTCATATCCGAAACGTTGTGCTGAGCGTCCTAGCTGTATCCGTTTTAGAAACGTTTTTGACTGACTTGCTTCAGGGCTTTGGACTCGAAGTCCTTACCGATTTCATCTACTACAAACGTGGGGGACTGGAAGTCGTTGGAGCGCTATTGGTCGCAGCTTTGTCTTTCCTTGCGCCTCTTCTCGTAGGAACGAAACTTACGGACGCGAAGCGAAAGGTGCTCAGCCTGCCCACTGACGAACGGCGACGAGTCAATCTGCTTATGCTTACAGTGAGCGCAGCCCTGCTGTTCGTCCTACCTTTCTTTCTAGGCAAAATCGCAAACGAGTTGTTAGCCAACGTAGGCCTCTTTGTCCTATTGGCCTTAGGCCTCAACATAGTTGTGGGCTTAGCGGGGATCCTTGACCTCGGATATGTCGCGTTCTTCGCTGTAGGTGGCTATACGACAGCAGTTCTAACCTCTCCGAACTCTCCCGGATTTTCGCCCGAACTGCCATGGCCCATAGCCCTGATAGTGGTCGTTGTCCTTACCGGCATAGTCGGCTTGTTCATTGGCGCGCCTGTGATTCGGATGAGGGGCGATTATTTGGCCATCGTCACTCTTGGGTTCGGAGAAATTATTCGCTTGCTTTTCCTAAGCGACTGGTTATCTGGATGGTTCGGTGGTGCCCAAGGAATCACCAATATCCCAGGAGTCAATGTAGGTATAGCAACCGTTAAGGGCACTGACCCAAGATCGGTCTTTCTCCTGGTCTTAGTTTTCTGCGGGATTGCTGTATATGTCTCCTGGCGTCTCGAACACTCGAGGCTCGGGCGGGCTTGGATGGCAATCCGGGAAGATGAAGATGTTGCGGAAGCAATGGGGGTTAACACCACAAACACAAAATTGATGGCATTCGTTGTAGGAGCGGTACTAGCAAGCTTTTCTGGGGCGATCTTTTCAGCGAAGGTTGGATCGATCTTTCCCACTAGCTTCCTGATGCTGGTCTCGATCATCATTTTGGTTGTCGTGATAGTCGGAGGAATTGGAAACATTGCTGGAGTGATAGTGGGAGCTCTAGTGCTTATTGGAGTATTGGGCGGCCCTAAACAGCCGGGTTTGCTCCAAGAATTCAGCGAGTTCAAACTCTTGATATACGGAGCTTTGCTTATCTGGATGATGTTGAAACGCCCCGAGGGTCTGGTCCCTAATGTTCGGCGGACACGAGAGCTCCACCAAGATGAGTTTCTGCAAGACGCGTGGCTTAAAGGCGAAATAGATACTGGTGACCAAGAGGGCGCCCAATGAGCATGCTTAGTATCAAAGATTTGAGCGTGACATTTGGCGGCCTCCACGCGTTAAAAAACCTGCAATTCGAAGTGGAAGAAGGAGAAATCGTTAGCGTCATTGGACCCAACGGTGCAGGTAAAACCACCTTCTTTAACATGATCAGCGGAATGGTCACACCTACTGCTGGCGACATCGTGTTTGAGGGTGAATCTCTCCTCGGATTAGATCCAAGCCAAGTCACAGGACGGGGTATAGCCAGAACCTTCCAAAATGTGAGGCTTTTCGCGAACATGACCATTCTGGAAAATGTGATGGTCGCGCAACACTGTCGGACAGATCAGAAAGTTTTTGGTGCTCTTTTCCAAACCAAAGCTTTCAAATTGGAAGAAGATGCGATTCGAGAGTATGGCGAAGAGGTTCTGTCATTTTTTGGTTCGCGACTGGTTGGGTACCGACTTGATCAACCTGCGTCAGTATTGTCTTATGCCAACAGAAGGCGGTTAGAGATAGCCCGAGCTATGGCGACTCGACCGAGACTGTTGCTGCTAGATGAGCCGGTGGCTGGAATGAATCCCCGTGAATCCGCGGAGCTAACAGAATTGATAGGCCGCCTTCGTAGTGAGTGGGGATTCACGATTGTCATGATCGAACACGACATGAGCGTGGTACGTGACGTATCCGACCGCGTGGTCGTCTTAGATCACGGCGAAACCATTGCCCAAGGTCCATACAGCCACGTAGCTAATGACCCAAAGGTAATTGAGGCTTACTTAGGGCGACCAGTGGGCTCTGACTCAACTAGCGAGGAGATACGGCCTTGAGCAACCCTGAGGTTCCCCTGCTTGAGCTTCGGAGCGTAAACACCCATTACGGAGCTGTTCACATCTTAAAAGATGTGGACTTAGCGATATATCCGGGCGAGCTTGTCTGCTTACTCGGAGGTAACGCAAGCGGGAAAAGCACAACTTTAAAAACTCTTTTGGGCATGGTTACTCCGACGACAGGAGAGGTGATTCTGGACGGTGAGGCAGTAACTCACCAATCAACGAGTTACCGGGTTGAACGCGGGGTCACGATGGTCCCTGAAAATCGACGACTGTTTAAGCGTTTGTCAGTCAAAGAAAATCTCGAACTAGGCGCTTATCTGCGAACTGATCGCGATGGAATTGCTAGTGACATGGAGCGCATTTTCGAGTTGTTTCCCCGTGTCAAAGAACGGATTAATCAGAAGTCAGGCACTTTGTCCGGTGGTGAACAACAGATGGTCGCTATGGGCCGTGCGTTAATGTCCAACCCCCGGGTTCTTTTGATGGATGAACCGTCGATGGGATTAGCTCCAGCCTTAGTCCAAGCCAACTTTGAGTTGATACAACAGATCCATGAGGAAGGCGTAGCGATCTTTATGGTCGAACAGAATGCCAACATGGCACTTTCCATTGCTGACCGCGGCTGGGTTTTGCAAACAGGTCGGGTCGTGCTTGATGACTCTGCTGAAGCACTGTTAGCTAATCCGGATTTGAGAGCTAGCTATCTCGGACAAGCGGGGCAGAGCTAAATAGCGTCGGCTCGCCTTGGAGTAAATGAAACAGGCAGGGTTTTAGCTGAGTTGAGGAAATTTGAGTGGGTTCTTTGAGCAGGCCCGGCTACCTCAACATCGGGAAGGCGTTGCAGCAAAGCGGTCAACATGACCTGCATTTGAAGTCTTCCTAGTCTCGCCCCGAGACAGAAGTGAGGGCCAACACCAAAAGCAACGTGATTGTTGGGTGTCCTCGACAGATCAAAATTATCTGGCTTGTCGAAGACCTCTGTGTCTCGATTCGCTGCGGGATACCACAGAAGCAGTTTGTCTCCTGCTTTGATGGAGGCTTCGCCTAGCACGACGTCTTTTGTTGCAGTTCTCCGAAAGTGGAGAACTGGATTCGTGTAACGCAACGTTTCTTCGATAAAGCCAGGTAAATGTCGCGGAACATCAGAGCAAAGGATCGCTCTTTGATCAGGAAATTTTGAAAGGACTTCCATAGCTCCAGTGAGAGAGGAACGAGTGGTCTCATTGCCAGCAACTAGCAACAAGAACCACAGAAGAATTAGACGTTCATCATCAAGTTTTTCACCCTCAATTTCAGTGGAAACAAAATACGAGACCATGTCATCTCCGGGCTGCTTTCGTTTAGCTGCGATAACTTCACGGCCGTAGCTGAAGAGTTCGTCCTTTGCAGCTAGAAAATCCTTAACTGAGCCGCCGAAGTCAGGGTCATGATTTCCGATAATACGATTGGACCAATCAAAGAATAATTTCGTATCAGATGACCCGACGCCCATGATGTGAGCAAGTACCCGCAGGGGTAACTCGGCAGCGACTTCAGCGACAAAGTCAATTTCACCTTGTTCGCAGACTTTATCCAGGATGTCGGAAGCGAAGCGAGCGATATTGTCTTCTAGGTTTCGAACCCATGTCGGGCCGAAAGGTTGCCGAATAGAATGACGCAGGAGGGTGTGTGCAGGCGGGTCCATACCCATCATGTTGAGCCGAGTTTCCTCTAGGACCGCCCCACTTAGATCAGCTCCGGTAAAGCCACCGAGCCATGATGAGAATGTATCTGGATCCTTCGAAACTATTTGAACGTCACGATGGCGCGTTATGCACCAAAATCCAGGTCCTTCTTTGCCACCCTGACGGCGTGGCCGCTCGGGATGAAAGGCTACTGGAGCCTCATTTCGAAGAGTAGCGAAGGCGTCATAAGGTGGCCCCTCGGCGAAGTTGGCAGGGTCGTGGAGGTCAATCTCTGTATAGTCCGGCGCCCAAGGCGAGCGAGATGGTAAGGGCGATGACATCTTGTCGCAACTCCAAACTGGTGACGTTTATCAAAGACTCTACGTCTGGATAGGTAGGACCGATTCCGCGACGCCTTCTAGTTCAGCGAACCAGTCATCAGGCTCACCAACGAGAATTGGAACGAACTTTGAAGCTCCGACCTCGACAAACCGCTCCAGTTGTTCTCTCAAACCATCATGGCCGATGGGAATTATTTTTTGAGGATCAACGCCGGGTGCACGTCGATCAAGGATTGTCTTATAGCTGGCTGGCAATTCGCCGTGACTGTAGGGAACGAGCACCCCGAAATGTTCTGGATCCATGAATCTTTCGTGCTCATCAGCTGCCTGGTTGACAACTTTCCAGCCTTCGGCCGCCATCTCTGGAGTGCAAAAAGATGGAAGCCATCCGTCGCCGAATCGACCACATCGACGGAGTTCCACATCGGCTGCCCCTCCGAGCCATATATCCATTGGTTGTTGAGTTGGTTTTGGTAAGAGTTCTACATCGTCGTAGTCATAGAAATCGCCGTGGTGGGTTACGGGTCCGTCTTCCCACATCCGCTTCAGTAAAGGGAGTGCCTCGTTGAACATTTTGGCGCGCTGTTTTCTTTGCACACCAAAAGCTGACTGTTCGTGAACATCAGCTACCCCTAAGCCAAACGCTGGAAGAAGTCGACCATTCGACAGCCTGTCTAAACTAGCTAGCTCTTTTGCAAGAACGGCTATGTTGCGGCCGGGTAACACCATGACAGAAAAACCAAACTTCATTCTTTTGGTCCTCCCCGCCGCATACGCCAATCCGACCAATGGGTCAGGGCATTCACCCCCGAGGCGTTCACTAAGCCACAGCGAATCGAAGCCAAGATTTTCAAGAGAGTCGACAAATGGATCGAAGGTTGATCGATCGTTAGTAAAGCTGCGAGTTCCTAGGCCAAAGCCGACGCGTATCTTCATACCAAGACCCTAGGACAGCCAGCGGTGTTGCGCCTTATGTACGGACCGCAATGTTTGCCTAATGTCTTTACCTATGAGTGAACTTCCTAATATCGAAAATCTGTACCGTCTAGATGGCAAGGTGTGCGTCGTGACTGGAGCCTCTAGTGGTTTTGGTGATCGATTTGCGAGAGTTATGTCCGCAGCCGGAGCGAAGGTTGTCGTGGCCGCGCGGCGACAAGAGCGCCTTGAGGAGCTAGTCGCTGACCTTCCTGACGCGCTCGCAATTCAATGTGATGTAAGTAGTGATGAACAATGCAAAAAATTAATTGACGAAAGTATTTCTCACTATGGCCGAATAGATGTTTTGGTAAATAACGCGGGGACTACTGACGCCGTGCATCCTGCTGAAGAAGCCAACATCGATCTATTCCGAAAAGTAGTGGATGTAAATCTAAACTCGTGTTTTTTGCTGTCTGCTCTTGCTGCTCAAGATATGTTGACCCGGCAAGAAGGAAGCATCATCAATGTTGCCTCTGTGCATGGGCTCGTTGCCTCGGCTCCCAACCTTCAACCAGCGTATGTAGCGAGTAAAGCTGGACTGGTGAACCTGACCCGAGAACTGGCTGTTCAATGGGCCAAGAGAGGCATCCGGGTTAACGTGCTCTGCCCCGGATACTTTGAAACTGAATTAACTCAGGTGATGTTCGACGACGAGAGATCAAGTTCTTGGATTGCCCGAAATGCTTCGATGGGGCGAGGTGGAACTCCAGAAGAGCTTGATGGAGCTTTACTTTTTTTAGCTAGCTCGGCAAGCAGTTATGTCACAGGCGTACCGCTCCCTGTCGATGGAGGATGGATAGCCCGCTGAGGGTTCTGGCTCAGCAAGGCGCGTACCCGTACTCTCGGGTGATGTAATGAATGCTCGCCGGACTCTCTTCTTCGTAGCAGTGCCTTCAACTCTTGTTGTGCTTCTGCTATGCAGCTGGACGCTTTTAGGGCAGCAGCCCTTATCGACTAGTGCTCGTTGGCTGTTAGGTATCGCAGCGGTTTGCGTGTCAGGTTTGTTGCTGTGCAGTTCTATTGGCACGCTTTGGATTGGAGGGCGCCAAGAGGCTGAATTGGCGTTGGCCGCTAGAAAGGACCCGCTCACTGGTTTGGGCAACCGTTTCCAAGCGCAATCACGTTTAGAGGCCGCTTTAGAGCGATCACGCACTAGCGGACGGGCAGTCGGCGTCGTCTTCTGCGACCTTAATGATTTCAAGGTGGTTAATGATGTCTACGGCCACACCGTCGGCGATCGTTTGCTGTCAGCAGTTGGAGCACGATTCGCCGATTCGGTGAGGCCCACCGACACTGTCGCCCGATATGGAGGTGACGAATTCGTCGTAGTATGCCCGGAATTGCGAAACGGGGATGATGTCCAACTGGTTGCAGAGCGTCTTGAAATAGCGATGGAACGGCCGTTTGTTATTGGTGGCCATTCTTTAACTACGAAAGCCAGTATTGGATTCACAGTTGGTTACGGGATACGAAACCATGCCGAAGAACTATTGTCCCGAGCAGATGCCGAAATGTATCGAATGAAGACCCAGCTTTAAGCTAAAGCAGGAGTCCCTTCGAATTTCCCTGGATCTTGAGAAGTGGGGAGAAGAGGTTTGGATCGCCAAGCCATAGCTTCCTCAACGCCATCAATAACTTCGCGCCATTCAGTGGGTTCCCAACCCTCGGCATAGCCAACGAGTGAGCCGTCTTGACCTATATGAACTAAAGCAGGGAGGCGCTCAAGGCTCAGGGAACCAACAAATTCTCTATTTTCGTCGGTTAAGACCAACCAACGGTCAGCGTACTTACCCAAGTATTGACGGGCCCCCTCGCTATTTCCTGTTACTAAGAAGGCGCATCTGACGTCAGCCTCTTCATAATGACTGAAGATACGGTCTGCTGTTGGGATGATCCAACCGCTTTCGTAGGTATAAGGGTCTATTACGACAGTCAAGAGGTTAAAGGTTGTCAGCCATTGAGACAGCGTCTGCTCAGCCCCATCGATAGTTGCAACTGACAGTTGTGTCGAAGGATCGGTAGCCACGAATTCCAACTTAGCGCCCCAGTTCGTGATGGCCTACGCAAGAACAAACTGAAGTAGAGATTTATTCTGAGCCGTTCGATGTGGCAGTCTGCTCTGGTGCACCCGATTGAAAGACTTCGATATGTAGCTCGTGCGGGAGGATTCGACCAAATCGATCTCGCACGGGAAGCAGCTGACGCCTTGGCTTCGCTATGGGGCGAACCCGCGGAATTGGTTAATGCTTGCAGGCGAATACTGCATCATCACCCGCTTGCAGGATCTTTATGGGTAATGGCAACCCGAGTGTTGATCGCTGCCGAGCCGCGAAGAGCTGCCCTCGAATTCCTTGATGAGCTGAATGCTGACTCAACTTCCGGTAACGTCACCGACGCTCTTCCCTTGGACGCAACCGTCGCTGTCATTGGATGGCCTGACCTAGCCTTAGAAAAAGTTCATAACCGTAGTGACGTGACCATTCGAGTCCTCGATGCTTACGGAGAGGGCGCTGGGCTAGCAAGATCTCTTTTGCAAAAGGGTGTCGAAGTTGAAGAAGTCCCCTTTACGGGATTAGGGCAAGCCTGTAGCCGTTCGGATGTTGTCCTTCTCGAAGCCACGGCTTCTGGTCCAGATTCGTTCATTGCCCCAGCCGGTTCCTACGCTGCTGCTGTCTGTGGAACCCAATCCGGAAAACAGGTTTGGGCCGTCGTTGGGCACGGCCGGGCGCTTCCTGAAAGAATTTTTGACGTTATCGAAAATCAGCTGATCGCGGAAAACACTATGGAAGCGGACGATGAAGTTGTGCCCATGAGCGTGGTAACTCACGTGGTCGGTCCAAAGGGACTCAGCGGATCTGAGGACAGGTCTAGAGAAGATTGTGTGGTCGCTGCAGAACTACTACGACCGGTTTTATAAGCTCAACGCAATATTTAGAAAAGTTTATTGCTGTTCGGCCAATAGACGACGTGCGATGAGCTTCAGGCAAAGCGTTTCGTCAGCGCCTTCGAAAATTGAAAGCACTCGCGCATCCACGAAAAGACGACTAACGGTGTACTCCTCGGCAAATCCGAAACCACCATGGATCTGTAGGGCTTCTCGAGTGACCCATTCAGCTGCCTTACAGACGTAAGCCTTGACCATCGATGCTTCTAAACTACCTTCACCTTTGGCCATCATCTGTGCAACTGAGTAACTGTATTGACGCGACCCTTGGATGATCGCGGCCATCCGACCCAGTTTCGTTTTGGTGAGCTGATAATCGGCCACAGGACTTCCGAAGACGACTCTGTCAGTTGCGTAGGCAGCGGCCTCTTCGTAGGCCGCCTGCATAACTCCGACAGCTCGTGCTGCAGTCTGAAGACGACCGTTTTCAAAGCCCGCCATTTGCATGTAGAACCCTTTGCCTAGCCCTTCCTCGCCACCAATCAAGTTTTCTGCTGGAACAAACCAGTTGTCGAAAGCTATTTCGAAGCTGTGCATGCCTCGGTAACCCAACGTAGGGATGGCCCGGCCTTCCATAGTCCCGCCATCGGACTGAGAGAATTCGAAACTGTGACCTTCTGCCTGTGGTTTCGGCACTATGAACAGGCTCAGTCCGCGATGAGTTTTCGAACGATCTGGGTCGGTTCTAGCCAGAAGCATTAAGACGTTTGCTCTTCCAGCGAATGTGCACCAGGTTTTTACACCATTGATCACCCAGCCGTTGTCGACAGCCGTAGCGGTGACTTTGAGGTTTGCCACGTCCGATCCGTAGTCTGGCTCGGTTACCGCAACAGCCACCATGGTTTCGCCTGTAGCTATCTTCGGAAACCATTCTTGTTTTTGTTCTTCTGTGCCACCTCTTTCGAGCGCTCGAGTGAGGATCTCGGGTCGAGTGATGAGCGAGCCTCCAGCCCCCAAGGAGGCTCTCGAAAGCTCCTCGGTAGCAATAACCATTCCCATGTAGTCGCTCTCGCTGCCAGTAGCAAAGCCACCATATTCTTCGGGCACGGAAAGACCGAAACATCCGAGTTCGGCCAACCCTTCAATAATCTCCTCTGGAATATCTGTGTCCTGTCGATGGATGTGTTCGGCTCGAGGAGCGACCTTGTCTTCGGCGAAGCGCCGAAACGTATCTGACACCATGGTGAAGTCTTCATCTAAATGAAGTGGAGCATCAATCGTCGCAAGCTCGGCAACAAATTCTGGCGCCCGGAATTGGCTAATAAAGTCTCGTGCTGCGTCAATTTCTCCCTCTTGAACGCCCCACGCTGCTTCACGTCCGAAGAGCTTGGAATGAAGATCAGTGAGAGCATCGGCGATAAACACACATGCGATCTTGCTTTCGCTTTCTCCTTTAGCTCCGTAGTCCAACAGAGAACGACTTATCTCAATAGCAGATGCTGAATGTGCAAGGTCGTACAGGAAACTTTGATGCTCATCAACATCTTCTAGAGATGCAGCGTGAGCGGTCGCTCTATCAATGATCGAAATGCCGATAGCCAAGGCATCAGCTGCTGCTTGTAGGTCAGGTGCGGTCATGAGTATCCACCACTTCATCCAGTCGAGACAATGAGTCAGGCTATGAGCAGAACCTTCAAATACACAAGGTTTTTCAAAACTGAAAATAACTCTAGAGGGAACTATTGCACTCTGAAGCCCGAGATTCCTACGATGACACGATCTTGTACGCCTACCACCCCTAACGGAGAGATTTGTGAACACTCACGACCGCCCATTTGGTCGATACTTCGAAGAGTTTGAAATTGGTGATGTTTATAGACATTGGCCGGGTAAGACGATTACCGAAGCAGATGACCACCTGTTTTGCATGATCACTATGAATCACCATCCGCTTCATACCAATGAATGGTTTGCCCAAAACGAAACTGTTCACGGAAAGAACGTTGTTGTTGGAAACCTTGTCTATTCATTGGTTCTCGGAATGAGTGTTCCCGATGTAAGTGGAGCGGCGATAGCAAACCTTGAGGTCGAAAGTCTTACCCACCAGCGCCCAACCTTTCATGGAGACACCATCTATGCGGCCACAAAAGTTTTAGAAACAAGCGAATCTAAAAGCCGTTCCGATAGAGGGATCGTCACTGTTGAAACTCGAGCTATTAACCAACGTGAAGAAGAAGTTTGTTACTTCCGGCGCAAGGTGATGGTATGGAAACGTGATGCTGCCCCTGCCCGAAACTTCCCCTATGGCGAAGATATCTGGCAAACCTGAAAACGATATCGAACTTGACAGAGAGGCCTTGAACCAGGGTCTGTGTCAATGGGCGTCTACGACGCTACGAGATTTACCGTGGCGTTCGACAAGAGACCCCTGGCCAGTATTGGTGTCCGAAGTGATGCTGCAGCAAACACAAGTGAGTCGAGTTACGCCTAAATACATAAAGTTTTTAGAGCGATGGCCGTCGCCGGAGGCTTTAACTCAGTCCAGCGTCTCGGATCTCCTCAAGTTGTGGCAAGGGCTTGGCTATCCGCGTAGAGCGCGAAACCTCTACGACGCTGCTCATCAGATTGTTCAGGCCCATGACGGTAAGGTCCCAAGTGCTTTGGAAGACCTGCTGCTCCTTCCCGGCGTCGGCCCCTATACGGCCAGAGCCGTGTTGGTTTTCGCATTTGAGCTTCCGGTTGGGGTGTTGGATACCAACGTTGGACGTTTACTCGCCCGTTGGACGGGGCGCTCATTAGATCCAAAGGAAGCTCAGCTGATAGCTGACGAGTTGGTTGACCCTGACAGACCGTGGCTGTGGAATCAGGGATTATTTGATTTAGCTTCCCTGCGGTGCGCGAAACGAAATCCCGAGTGCAATAGGTGCCCGGTAAAAGAATGGTGTTCGTGGGGAGGTGTTGGTGACGACCCCGCCGTGGGTAGTGCTGCCGTTTCAACAGCGCAGACCCGTTTTGAGGGCAGTGACAGGCAAGCTCGGGGACGCCTGCTAAAGGCGTTGACGAGCGGACCAGTCCCCACTACCCAAGCAGCAACAATCATGGAATTACAAGATGAGCCAGCGAGAGCTTCTCGTCTCATCGGTGACCTTCAAAATGAAAGCCTTGTCACTGTGCAAGATGAGGCACTATTGCTTGGTGATTTGCTCTAATAACTCATCTATTGCCTTATCGGCAATAGTCACCATTTCATCGTCAGTTCTGTCTTGGATCGGGTGCTCAACCCAAACCGCGGCAGCATCAAACCCCAGTGCCTTGGCTTGAACCTCTGCGCCGTCGATAAATTGAGTCGTCGCCACGAAGACGCCAGGAAGTCCTCGTCGTTCTAGATCAGTGATGTCATGCACACTGCATGACGTGCAGCTACCTCAATCAGCTAACGCTTCTATCACCACGTCGCATTTGGTTGCTATCTCATGACGTAAGTCAACCGGAGCGGGTTTGGTGAAGGTAGGTTTGCGAAAACGCTCAACCCGTAAACCTCGTTCAACAAGCCGTTCTTCTATCCGGTCGAGGAAACGGTCACCCCTCGGTTTACTGATATCCAGCAAACCTACGGTAAGGCCATCAAGAGTTTCTGGTCGGGCTGCACGAGGAATATCGGCAGGAGTTGCCTCATTCGTCGGATCTAGAACTTTGGTCATAGCTTCTCCCTTACTACGGAGTGATTTCGACACAAACGGGGTCGGACCCCATTTCGCCGTTCACCCACCCCCCAATGATCGCCGAAAATAGCCCAGCCGCGCCACCACAGTGGACAATATGTAGCCCGCTTTCTCGGAATTTAGGTAAATCTGAGTCCTTCATCCCTTCAGGAATACCCTCGGGAATGTTGCCAGCGCCGCGAACCAGTTCATGTCCGGGCCTGACCGTCAGCTCGTTTATGCGTTCGGCCAATTGTTCTCGCGACCATCCAGACTCTCTAAAAACTCTTGAATGGTCAGGAGCTACTGCGAGAATTGCATCAAAGCCCAAAACAAGTTTGGGGTGTTGTATCGAGATCAGATTCGCTGCGTAGGTTCGAGCCAGTGAATCCGGATCACGTGATAGTTGATCAACGAGATTCCTCGGCGCTTCGCCGGGGAACGCCAGAACCGTATTGGTGCCCGCTGGAAAGCCGTACATCGTCGAGATTGGGGGCCAAGGCGAGTCGTTTTCTCGTTCGGCGAAACAAAATCCAACCTTTCCGGGAGATCCGAATGCGGCTCTGTCAACCTCTCCCGGCCTTCCGCCGCCGACATTTCGAATAACAAGCTGTACCGCACGTCCAATAGTGCTGTTTGCGCGGTTCCCTTGACCGAGAACATTGTTTCCGGAATTCATACCTATTTGTTCGGCTATGGGTCCATTAACAATTAACACCGGAGCATGAGGCATAGTTGTAGCCAACAGACCATGCATGTTGAAAGTCTGGGTGCAGACCGCCTCCACACCCGCGAGAACTACTGGAAGATATTCAGGCCGGCATCCAGCCATCACAGCGTTGATAGCAACTTTCTCGACGGTGCAGGGCGCTAAATCTGGAGGGATAGAAGCCACAACCTCTTCTGGTGACCGCGTAGTTCCTTTCAACATCGCCGCTACGCGCGCTTCGCTTGGTGGAACTACCGGAAGCCCATCCGTCCAACCGCGGTCGAAAAGGGCTTCATGAGTATCTTCAAGAGCAGCAAATTCGACGCGTCGGGCTGTGATGCTTGAACCGCCAAAGCGAAGTTCCAAGTCTGGGCTAATTGAAGGGTCAACTGACAGTGAGCCACATCCGGGTCGTTGATCCGGCAAGTCACGCCCTAATCCAGGAATTTTGGTGAGTGATTCCCAGTTAGATCGAGACCAGCCAACAGTTCTAGATACCTCTTTGCCCTCTTCTACTGCAAGGAGAGTGGGAACCGTTTCAATGTTGTGATGCCAAGAAAATGCTAATTCTTCGTCAAACTGACGGTCGTTGATTCCAGGAGGAAAGTCAGGGTCATCTTGGGTAAAGACCGTTAGTTGAGTCTCTTTTTCTAACCCTATAAGAACTGGAATTATGAGCTCACAGGTCGGGCAGTCCTTCTTTACAACGGCGACAAGCCCTTCGGGAAGGGTGGGTGACTCATTAAGACTCATATGTCGACGATAACCGGTTCTTGATAACTGTTCTAAACAGTTCGCAGTGACGGGGGACTACGCTTTAAACAACAATGAACGAGGAGTCGTAGTGACTGATATTGATCCAGGGCTATTTAGAAATGTTTTGGGGCATTTCCCCACTGGAGTTACCGCAGTCACGGCGGTTAATGAAGGCAAGCCAGTTGGAATGGCTATCGGCTCTTTCACCTCGGTGTCGCTTGAGCCGCCCTTGGTAGCTTTTCTGCCAGGCAAAGAATCTGGCTCTTGGAAAGAAATTCGCGAAGCGGGATCATTCTGTGTGAATGTCATGGGCCAAGACCAGATGGAAGTATGTGGCGTCATGGCTAGTCGAGCTGAAGATAAGTTCGAAAATGTCGATTGGTCACCGGCTCCTTCTGGTTCACCCATCATCACCGGCTCCGTCGCCTATATCGACTGCGATATTGACGCCGTTCATGATGGCGGCGACCATGACATTGTCATCGGTCGAGTTCTAGGTCTCGAAGTTATGGATAGTAAATCCCCACTTGTTTTCTTCCAAGGAAACTACGGAACCTTCAGCTGACATAGAACAGTGGCATTTGCGGCGCGTTTGATATTGGGAATTGTTTTTCTTAGCTCTGGCGCTTTGAAGATACGCGACCCTTCATGGCTTCCGACAGCACGGAAATTTGGTGCACCTAGGTTGGTTGCTGTCTCCCTAGCGCCAGTTGAGATTCTCCTGGGTGCAATGCTGCTCGTTGGTGCTGCATCACCATGGCCATCTATAGCGGCCGAAATCATTTTGGCGATCTTTACGGTGGCTATGTTGCGGGTGATGCGCAGACCCGTCGAACACAGACCTGTATGTGCTTGCTTCGGCCGATGGACAGCCCGCCCTGTAGGCAGCAGTTCGGTTGTTAGAAACTTGATTCTGCTAATCCTGGCCGCTATCTCAACTGGGGTGTAATGGAGTAGCTAAGTCCAATATGTCAAGAATGAATGATGAGATAAACGCTTCCTCGCGCCAGGCATCGTAACGACCAGATGGGCCACCGTGACCAGAGTCAATTTCGGTGCGAAATAAGATTGGTTGATTGCTGGTAGTTTCAGCTCGCAGTTTGGCAACCCATTTCGCCGGCTCCCAGTATTGAACTCTTGGGTCGTTGAGCCCGGCTGTGACGAGCAGGGCCGGATGATTAGTTGGTTCGATATTCTCGTAAGGCCCATATGCGGCGATCATCTCGAACGTCGAAGGGTCGTTTGGGTTGCCCCATTCCTCGTATTCGGTGACGGTAAGTGGAATGGTCGGATCAAGCATCGTATTCACAATGTCCACGAAGGGAACTTCAGCCACAACTCCAGCGAACGCGTCCGGTCGCTGGTTGACCATGACCCCCATTAGTAAACCTCCCGCGCTCCCTCCGCGAGCCACAATGTGGCCAGGGTCAGCCCACCCTTCGGTGACGAGGTGATCGCGACAACTCCCGAAATCCGTAAACGTGTTTTGCTTGTTTTGGAGTCGTCCCTGTTCATACCAACTACGTCCGAGTTCGCCACCGCCACGAATGTGAGCTATCGCAAAAACGACGCCACGATCTAATAGTGAGAGGCGGGCAGAAGAAAAGGAAGCAGGTATTCCAATTTCATAAGCCCCGTAGCCGTATAAGACTGTTGGTGCCGGCCATGACACAGCACTCGGTCGCCAGACGAGGCTAATTGGCACCTTTGTTCCGTCCGGAGACAATGCCCACGATCGCTGACTGCGGTACATAGAGAGGTCGACATTTCCAAGAACAGCCTGCTGTTTAATTAGAACTTGTTCCCTGCTGTCGATATCAATTTCATAAGTAGATGGAGGAGTCACCATCGAGGTGTACCCGTACCTGAACGTGCGGGTTGAATATTCAGCGTTGGCTCCTGGAGCTGCTTCAAAAACTGGCTCCGCCATCTCTATCTCAAAATCAGAACCCGTGTAATGGTCAAGTACGCGCATGATCGGAATACCTTCCCTACGTTCTGTGACGACAGTGAAGGTTTCGAAGGTATCTATGTCTTCAATTCTCACACCCTCCCGGTGCGGGATTAACTCTTCCCAGTTCGCATACCCCCAATCATGGACCGGTGCCTCCATTACTCGGAAGTCGACAGCGTCGTCGTTGGTCAGGATCAGCAACCGTTGTCCTTGATGGTTAATTCTGTATTCGTGCCCCTCGCGCCGAGCCTCCACTAGGGAAAGATCACTTTTGGGATGATCGGCATCGAGTAACCAATATTCAGAAGACATTTTTGATTCACTTCCGATAACGATGAATTGTTCGCTTCGTGTGGCCCCTATACCCACCCAAAACCGTTCGTCGTCTTCAGTGAAAACCGTCACATCAAGTTTCGGCTCATCGCCCACTTGATGTCGGATGACTCTGTCAGGCCGACGAGCCTCGTCCGTCGATACCATGAACAAAGTTTGAGAGTCATTTGCCCAGACCAAGCCATATGAAAGACCGCTGACACCCGCGTCAAGCACCTCACGAGTTTCGAGGTCTACTACCGTAAGTTCGTATTCTTCGTTGCCTTGATCATCAACCGTGTAGGCAAGCAGACGGTGGTCAGGGCTCACGCAGAGATCACCTAGGGCGAAATAATCTGAACCTTCAGCTAAATCATTTTCGTCCAATAACACCTCTTCGGATGTTGGATCTCCCCGAAGCTGGCGGACGTGCATTGGGTATTGAAGTCCCTCGCCTGTGCGGACTCCGTATTCCCAAACCCCTTTGGGTACAGGAACTGATTGATCGTCCTCTTGGATCCTCGACTTAATTTCGATGAAGATATGTTCCCGTAAGTCTTTGAGGTGCTTGGTTGACTGCTCCGTCCATTCATTTTCAGCGCGTAAATACTCAAGTACAGCTGGATCATCTCGGTGTCGTAACCAGAACCAAGGGTCCTCTGTTGAATAACCGTGCACCGACCGCGTGTGGGCTTGGCGGGGAGCGATTGGTGGTGACTGGTTTACGGGGTCCATTAAGTGGACGCTAGCCCCCATTGGCCCCAGAACTAAAGGTGAACTGCCTGCTGGCGCGATAGTTTGCAGGTTGCTGACCGATTAACTGTTTGAGGTTTCGACATGCCTATTTATGCGTTAGGTAACCATCAACCCGAGATTCACCCTGATGCTTGGGTCATGCCCGAAGCAGTTCTGATTGGTCGCGTAAAGGTTGGAGCTCGCGCGACAATCTGGTCGGGGGCGGTCCTTCGCGCTGATGACAATGACATCGTGATTGGCGAAGAGACCTCTGTGCAAGACAACGCTGTGCTACACGTAACTGAAGAACTGCCCACTATCGTCGGGCGCGGTTGCACAATTGGTCACTTGGCGCACTTAGAAGGTTGCACAGTTGAAGATGAAGCGCTTGTAGGCACTGGATCGATAGTGCTTCACGAAGCGGTAATTGGCGCTAGGGCGTTAGTAGGAGCAGGAGCGGTTGTCCCAGGAAGGATGCATGTGCCTCCAGGTTCGATGGCTCTGGGCACCCCGGCCAAAATCAGAGAAGGGGTTGATACAGACCCACTCATATTGCCTGGGGTGGAGACTTATATAAGTCGTGGCCAAACCTTTAGAGAACAGATGCGACGTATCGACTGAGCGGCGACAATAAATGACATAGGGTCAACTCATGAGAAAAGCGAAAATTGATCTCGGCAAAGTTGGCCTGTGGACTGGAGTTCTGGACAGCATGCCGTCTTCGGCGGCCAATGAACTTTGCGCAGAAGCGAGCGAACTCGGTTTCAAAACAATCTGGATTCCAGAGGCGGTCGGCCGGGATCCATTTGTTGGAGCAATGCGGATACTTGAGAATACTTCTGACCTCGTAATTGCCACCGGGATCGCCAATATCTATGCCCGAGATGCAATGACCATGGCAAACGGACAGCGGAGTATCGAAGAGGCACACCCCGGTAGGTTCCTGTTAGGCCTAGGGGTAAGTCATCTGCATTTAGTTGAGTGGGTCAGAAAACATGACTATTCAAAGCCTTTGACTTATATGCGTGAATACCTCAAAGCCATGCATAAAGCCCGGTTTATGGCGGTTGGGCCATCCGAGTTGCCCGAACTTGTCTTGGCGGCGCTCGGTCCAAAGATGCTTGAACTAGCTGCATCTGAAACCGCCGGGGCTCACCCATATTTTGTGCCGCCTGAACACACACAGATGGCTCGCGAGGTCATGGGCTCTGACGCTTTGCTGTACCCAGAGCAGATGGTTGTTTTGGAAGATGACCCAGGGGTAGCTCGATCAGTAGCTCGACAACACATGAAAACCTATGCTGCTTTGCCGAACTACGCGAATAACCTCATTCGACTGGGCTACGACGCTGGAGATATCGAAAGCCTGGCCGACAATGTGGTTGATGCGGTAGTTGCATGGGGCTCTCTCGATCAAATCCGTAACCGAGTAAACGAACATTTCGATGCTGGGGCAGACCATGTTTGTGTTCAAGTGTTAACGGAGGAGCCACATCAGGTACCTGACGGATGGCGCAAATTGGCGCCCGCTCTGATTGGTTGACCTGTTGGCTTCCGTTCGTACCGAAATCACGGAACTCGCAACAGGATTGGGAATGTTGGGGTTCGACAGTCCCGCCGAAGCAGTCAGCCAACTGCCGTCACAATTTATTGATGTAAGTGACCAGGTATGGGATCAATTCACGCAAGCGGTCGACGAGTCTCTGCACCGGGTTGATTTCGCCGGTGCGTACCGGAATGGACAAGTGTTCTTGCAAGCAGACCACGGCTTACGAGGACGGCCACCGCGTCTCATCGAATGGAAAGGCAGCCACCGCAGTCCAGGGCACGACCAGTTGCCAATAGATCTGCGGGTAGACCACGTCTATCTGATCTCTTGTAAGTACTCATCGAAGATTTTGCTCAATGCAGCGCCCGCTAACTTGTTCGCAGCGAACCGAGATGTGGGGGATTGGTATGACCACGCTGCCCCAGACGAACATCAAGCTTTGTATGCGGCAGTGCGAGAAGAAGTTGAGAGCAACATCGATCTTCCGCCGTTTGTGGGCGATCTCGCGAAACACCATCGGATGGAGTTGAAAACAGCATTAGCTGACCGACAATGGAGCCCTAGATGCGCAGCGGCCTACCGAGATCTAGCTTTTGAAGTAGGCCGAGTTACGGCAAGCCAATGGCGTAAGTCTGTAGCCACAAAACGTCAGCGAGAATCTCTTTTGTGGCGCTTATTACGTATCGGGCCTGCACCCTATTACGTCCTTGGCTCTGCTAAAGACCGGTCATTGCGCTTGTTAGTCACCACTCCGTGGGATTGGCGACGTCGCTTCGAATTTCGTGATCTCGAAATGTGGGGTGAGCAAGCAGGTCAACCCAAAATCGGATGGAGAGCAACCGTACGAGATCATGAAGCTTCAGAGGAAACCTATGTAGATGGGCATGTGGAAGTCCGCTGGAGTCATGGCCGTTTCGCACAAGCGCCGGAAGCCAAAGTTTATTTAGACACCCCGCATACGAAAGTGCCGGGCTACTTGCAAATTGATGATGCTGAAGAATGGACAGGTCAAATAAGTGGGTCCGAAATTCAATTACCACTATCCTGATAGGAGTAAATATTCTCTCAGGAGTTTGAGTGACCGATACTGAGCCCAACGTTTCTATAGATGTAGGCAAATACCAGCTTGGCTGGAGCGATGAAGAGGACTACGTATACAAGCCTCAAAAAGGTTTGAACGAAGACATAATTCGCGAAATGTCTTTCCTCAAAAAAGAACCGGAGTGGATGCTCGACTTCCGCCTGCGGTCATACGAGATCTTCAAAAGAAAGCCGATGCCCAACTGGGGTGGGGACACCTCACAGATTTATTTTGACGATATTTATTACTACATCAAGCCGACTGAAGGTCAGGTAGATGCTTGGGAAGAACTTCCGGATTCAGTAAAAGATACCTACGAAAAATTAGGGATACCTGAAGCGGAACGAAAGTACCTTGCCGGTGTTACTGCGCAGTATGAGTCGGAGGTGGTTTACCACCGAAACCGAGAAGATCTAGAAGAGCAGGGTGTGATCTTCTCCGATATGGATTCGGCGGTAAAAGAACACCCTGAAATAATCCAAAAGTATTTCGGCACCATTATCCCTCCTGGTGACAACAAATTCTCGGCGCTGAACTCAGCTGTCTGGTCTGGCGGATCGTTTATCTATGTCCCGCCTGGCGTCGAGGTAGAGATGCCGTTGCAGGCTTATTTCCGGATTAACGCGGAGAATATGGGCCAATTTGAACGCACCTTGATCATCGCTGATGAAGGCGCGACAGTGCACTACATCGAAGGATGCTCTGCGCCTGTATACAGTTCAGATTCTCTTCACTCAGCCGTCGTTGAATTGGTCGCATTGCCTGGTGGTCGGATCACTTATACAACGATTCAGAATTGGTCCAGCAACGTATTCAATCTCGTTACTAAGCGGGCGGCGGCATATGACGAAGCTCATGTGGAATGGATTGATGGAAACATAGGTTCACGGCTGACTATGAAATACCCAGCGGTGTATCTCATGGGACCAAAGGCCTCTGGCGAGGTTCTATCTGTTGCCTATGCAGGTGAAGGTCAGCACCAAGATGCTGGAGCGAAGATGGTCCACGCAGCTCCCGAGACCTCATCAAAAATTGTGTCCAAATCGATTTCTAAAGACGGTGGACGCACTACCTACCGCGGCTTGGTAAGAGTGGAAGAGGGCATGAATGATTGCCGCTCCCATGTTCAATGTGATGCACTTTTGCTGGATGAAATAAGCCGATCTGACACATATCCATACCAAGAAATTGGATCTCGGGACGCTGAAATTGGCCATGAGGCTACGGTTTCGAAAGTTGCCGACGACCAGCTTTTCTATCTTATGAGTCGAGGGCTGTCGGAAGAACAGGCGATGGGGATGGTTGTCAACGGCTTTATCGAGCCGGTCACTAAGACGTTACCTATGGAATATGCGGTTGAATGGAGTCGACTTATAGAACTCCAGATGGAAGGATCCATCGGGTAGACCTTTGACCGGGTTGTGAGTCCGTAAAGGAAAGGCCGTAGCCGGAGTAGTGATCGCTGCTTCTCTTGGGTACGGTCACCATGAAATCTTTAATGGAGGTTTTTAGGTGCGTACACCGAAAGACTTTTTTTCACCACTAGCTCTTGGGGCACCAGACCCCCTTAGAGAGATTCCATTCCGCCCTTCGCGGATGATCCATTTCTTCGACCCCTCTAACGAAAAAATGAGATCGAAAGTTCCGGCAATAGCACCCACTGTCGATGTACTGCTTGGAAATCTCGAAGACGCAGTTGCAGCAGATAACAAAGAAGCGGCGAGAGCGGGCTTGGTGGAAGTCGGCCAAACCTGGGAGAGCGGAGAAACTCAGTTATGGACCAGGGTCAATAGTCTTGACTCCCCATGGTTTTTGGATGACCTAATGACGTTAGTAACTGAAATTGGGGACAAGCTTGACGTGGTTATGATTCCCAAAGTCGAGGGAAGCGAAGATATCCATTTCGTAGACCAGTTACTCGCCCAGCTAGAAGCGCGAGCCGGTCTGAACCGACCGATTTTGGTGCATGCAATCTTGGAAACAGCTCAAGGGGTTGCGAATGTAGAAGATATTTGTGGTGCTAGTCCGCGTATGCAGGGTCTTTCCTTAGGGCCAGCTGACCTAGCGGCTGACCGTCGGATGAAAACCACCAGAGTTGGGGGAGGGCACCCCGGCTACCTCGTTCGACAGGACCCAGAAGAAGGTCGAGATGATGATTCTCGAATTTCTTACCAACAAGATCTTTGGCACTACACGCTCGCCCGAATGGTCGATGCTTGTGGCGCTCATGGGATTCTTCCCTATTACGGACCATTCGGAGATATCGCAGACACAATCGCGTGTGAAGATCAGTTCCGAAACGCCTACCTACTCGGATGCGTGGGCGCCTGGAGTTTGCATCCCGTACAGATAGACATTGCTAAGAAAGTATTTAGTCCTGAACCATCTGAAGTTGCTTGGGCAATACGAGTAATCGAAGAAATGGGAGATGGAACTGGGGCAGTAATGCTTGATGGAAAAATGCAAGATGATGCCACAGTCAAGCAATGTCATGTGGTGGTTAACCTTGCCCGGGAGTTGGCCGCTAAAGACCCAGATTTAGCCGAAAGATACGGGTTCTGATCCGTCAGAATCAACCCATAATTGCAGGAGATGCAGACATGTCGAGTTATCGGCCCAGACGTTCCGTACTTTATATGCCCGCTGCTAATGAACGAGCGTTGGAGAAAGCCAAAGACATTCAAGCTGATGCTTTGATTTTCGATCTTGAGGACGCCGTAGCCCCAGATAGTAAGGAGATAGCTCGTCAACAAGCGTGCGCAGCAGCAGCTTCTTCCGATTACGGAAACCGTGAACTGACCATTCGTTGTAATGGCTTAGATACCCCCTGGGGTAGAGAAGACGTCTTAGCTGCTGCCGCTGCGGCTCCATCGGCTGTCGTGATCCCAAAGGTTGATGGTTCCGATTATTTGGATGAAATTTCAGAGTTACTGAATCAGGGCGGAGCTCCGTCTTCGACTCAAATATGGGCGATGGTGGAGACACCAGTCGGAATACTCAACGTTGATCAAATTGCTCGACACGAACGGATGTCGGTCATGGTTCTAGGAACCAACGACATGGCTAAGGAACTTCGGGCGACAATCACTGCCGACCGCACAACACTCCTGCCGTATTTATCCATGTGTCTGCTATCAGCGAGGGCCGCGGGTATTGGGATCCTTGATGGCGTCTATAACGACATCAAAGACGAGGCTGGTTTTGAAGCTGTCTGTGTTCAAGGTGCCGAAATGGGATTCGACGGGAAAACGCTTATCCACCCAAACCAGGTTGCCCCGACCAACAAGGTCTTTTCGCCCAGTATGGACGAGCTCGACTTTCACAGACGTGTCATTGAAGAGTTCGAAGCAGCTGAAAAAGATGGCCGAGGAGTGTTAACAGTCGATGGGAAGATGATCGAAAATCTTCACGTCGACGAAGCCCGTCGAGCGATGGCGGTTGCTGAAGCTATTGCTGCCCTCTGAGCAGGAATAACGTTTCCTAACTCGTCTATTCATATAAGAGGCGCGACAATAGAAGTATGCCTATGCGCACCAATTGTCGACACTATGAGACCCGGTCATATGGCAACGGCGAGACTGTAAGGAAATGCAACTTAGATTTGGCGCCCGAGGCCCCTTGGCGGTGTCCAGACGATTGCCCCGAGTATGCTCCTCGACGAATCGATGTGGCTTGGGATCATGGATCTCTTGGGGTGCAGGACTTCGCCGAAGAGCCCGCAAGTTTGGGAGATGACGACTCGATAGCAGCCCTGCTAGATGCAGCGGAGGACATTGTGAATGCTGCGGGTCCGGACATCTTGATGGAACTTGAAGCAGAGAAAAACAAGAAGGGACGTCGTCGTCCGCGAATAAGCAAAAAGGCTCGGGCAAAAAAAAGAAAGAAAGGTAAGAAACGCTGAATCGTTTAAACGGGTATTTCTACTATCTAGATAGGTAGAATTACTAGTTGTGACATCCATCGGAACGACTCTGTTCGAGGCCCCAGATTGGACCGAAATAGGCGGTTCTCCCGAGCATATTGAGCGGCGAAAAGACGCCGAGGAAAGAGCTTCGCGTCTTGGGCTACCGTCTTTTGAAGAGGAACTCTGGCGTTACACGCCAATCGATGAATTAGACCTTTCCAAATACAAACTGCTTCTGCCCGGAGGGCCGACCATCGATGCGGGTCTCACCGAGGGCCTGGATAAGGAAGCAGCCGCCGTAATCGATGTTGTCAATGGGAAGATCTCTGCAATCTCAACCTTTGACAAGTCAATTTCGGTGCATTTCACAGGAGACAACCTTGAAAACGTAATTGGCTCAGTCGTGTCGCCCGACTTCGACTTCTTCGCCGATTGCAACCTGGCGTACAACACGGCCCCCGTATTTATTGAGATCGCACCCGATTCGGTTGTCACATCTCCGATTCTGATTCGACACCACACCAGCTTTGAGAATCTTGCTTGGTTTCCTCGAGTATTCGTTCATGCGGGCGAGAACTCCGAAGCAACAGTCATTGAACATCAAAGCAGCACCGACGTGGACGCGTTGGTATGTCCAGTGATCGAAATAAACGTTGCACAAGCAGCCCGCCTGAAATACCTCACCATCCAAGAGCACGGGGCCAATATCTGGCAGATCGCTACCCAGGTCGCAAACGTAGACAGAGATGCCCATGTATCGCTAAACCAAGTGGCTTTAGGCGGTGCATACGCCCGAGCGAGAATAGACACCAAGATGGTGGGACAAGGTTCCTCCAGCGAGACCACAGCGGTTTATTTTGGCAGACAAAAAGCAAAACATGACTTCAGAACCTTTCAAAAACACGAAGCCCCACACAGCAATTCCAACCTCCTGTTCAAAGGCGTAGTTGATGATGAGAGTCGAGCTATCTATAGCGGGCTCATACGAATCGAGTCAGACGCAGGTGACGTAAACGCCTATCAAACTAATCGAACGCTAAAACTTTCTGATGAAGCTTGGGCGGAATCGGTTCCAAACCTTGAGATCGAAAATAATGACGTCAAATGCAGCCATGCATCTGCGGTGGGACCTATCGATGAAGAGCAAAAATTTTACCTAGAAAGTCGTGGCGTACCAGCTGACGTCGCCGAGGCACTAGTAGTCAAAGGCTTTTTCGCCGACGTCTTAGAAGCGCTTCCGTCATCACTAGTTAGTGAAGCCGTCAACCTTCGAATCGAAGAACTTCTCGCACTTGACCTAGACCTGAGCCGACGATGACTCACCTATGTAGCGCCGACGAGATCGAGGATGGAGAAGCACGAAGATTTGACGTGGAAGGTCACCGCATCGCCGTTGTCAGAATTGGTGAAACATTCCACGCAATAGGAGACAGGTGCAGCCATGCGAACTATTCACTCTCCGACGGAGTTGTATGGCCCGATGACTGCGCCATTGAATGTCCCAAGCATTTCTCCAAGTTTGACCTTCGAACAGGAGCGCCTGACGTTTTTCCTGCCACCCAACCAGTGCCGGTCTATCCAGTGAGCCTCGCCGATGGTGAAGTAGAAGTGGAGTTACCATGACCGTCCTCTCTATAAAAAACCTCGGCGTAGCAGTCGCAGAGCAACAGATTCTTCATGGAGTTGACTTAGAGGTTGCATCGGGAGAGGTCCATGCTGTGATGGGACCAAATGGAGCGGGTAAGAGCACACTTTCAAACGCGATCATGGGTAAAGCGGGCTACCAGATCACAAGCGGCTCGCTGGAGTTAGATGGACAAGACCTTTCACCTCTCCCAACGTGGGCACGAGCTCAAGCCGGACTCTTTCTCGCCATGCAATATCCAACTGAAGTTCCTGGAGTGTCAGTGCGCGAAACTCTGGAACTCGCCTTAGCCGAACGTTCAAGCCAAGAAATAGATGTTCAATCTAGGCTCCTTGAAGAAGCAGAAAAAATTGGACTGGCAGATGAACTTTTGGACCGCGCCCTAAATGTCGATATGTCAGGTGGAGAGAAAAAGAGAAATGAAACCGCTCAGTTAGCAGTTCTGGATCCTCAAATTGCAGTTCTAGACGAATTGGATAGCGGGCTTGATATCGATGCCTTGCGAGCTTGCGCTGAGCGCATTGAGGGTATGACTGAGCAAGGACTAGGAGTTCTGTGCATCACCCATTATCACCGGCTTCTTGATTATTTGCCCGCTGATCACGTCCATATCTTGGTGGGTGGTCGAATTGTCGAGAGTGGTGGGCCTGAACTCGCAGTTGAGCTTGAAGCTGAGGGCTATTCGCGCTTTATCGAATCCGATGATGAATCTGAAGGAGTGTCGGTGGCGATTGGCGGACGATCACAGCAAACAAGCAGCTCAACATCTGAGGCTGACGATCCCTTTGCGGATCCACTTGCCTAAACAAATTGGTTTAGTGCCACTTTTAGGCCCGATTACACTTGTTAGCGTTCCACCCGACTTGACAGTCATTGGGAGCGAAAGACAATGAAACGCGAAGTTTTGACGACTGAACAACTTGTGGTTGTTGCCCGAGAACTGCCCGAATGGGCGATCGTTGCGGATGGGCTAGAACGCATATTTGAGTTTGGTGATTTCGTTAAGGCATTTTCCTTTATGACGGCAGTTGCCATGCATTGCGAGCGCTTAGATCATCACCCCGAGTGGTCTAACGTATATGGGACGGTTCGAGTTCGACTCACTACTCATGATCGGGCCGGTATTACTGATCTAGATGTCGCTATGGCTGAGCTTATGGAAAGTCTGGCCTATGCGTGACTTTAGAGGTTCGCTCTTCCGGGTCTACAGGATGTGGTCGAAGCTGCGGCCAGCGAAACTGACTATTGGAGTTCGGGCACTAGTTCTGGATGAAGAGGGTCGAATTTGCCTAGTTCGCCATAGCTATCGAGATGGTTGGTATCTGCCGGGCGGGGGTGTTAAGACCGGCGAGTCTTTGGTTGATGCTATGCAGCGAGAATTACGTGAGGAAACAGGTGTAGAACTTCCTGAGACACCTCAGTCCGTTCATGGTGTGTTCTCGTCGTTTAATGAACATAAGAGCGACCATGTTGTCGTCTTTGTGGTGAAGGACTGGTCGATCAGCTCTTCGGTGTCTTCGGAAATAGCTGAGGTTGGTTTCTTTGCTTCGGACAACTTGCCTGAGGGAACTTCGGCAGCCACTACAAGGCGGATTAAAGAGCAGGTCACAGGTGTTCCGCCCGGACACCGCTGGTAAAGAGTTATCCTTCTACCTCGCCGAGTCCGGTCAACAAAGCGTTCCATGAAAGGGTCGCGCATTTGATGCGGACAGGAAACTTGACGACACCTTTGAGGGCTTCAAGGTCACCGAGTTCGAAAACTTCCTCCGAAGTTTGCTCCGACGCTTCAGAGCCGATCTCCTCTTCGTGGATAGACATCATTGCTTTGAACTGTCGGGTCACTTCGCGTACTTCGTCTATAGATTTCCCTTTAACAGCCGCTGACATCATTGACGCCGAAGCTTGACTAATCGAACACCCGTGGCCAGCTATTCGAACCTCTGAAAGCGAATTGTCGGTGATCTCGAAGGTGACCGTTACTTCGTCCCCGCAGAGAGGATTAAAACCTTCACTTCTATGGGCGGGAGGAGAATCGAGCTCGCCTTGGTTACGTGGATTCCTGTAATGATCCAGGATGATTTCCTTATAGAGATCATCAAGCCCAGGCACTCGAGACTCCTCTGCTCATAGCGCGAACATTTCGCCTGCAGGCTCTAGCGCGTCGACCAAAGCATCGATATCTGATTCGTCGTTATACAAATACATTGAAGCACGTGATGTTGCCCCGACCCCTAGTAATTTCATCAACGGCTTTGCACAATGATGGCCCGCTCTAATGCATATACCCCTCTGGTCCAAAACCTGGCTTAGGTCATGAGGGTGAACATCTCTATATTCGATCGACAAAACACCGCCACGTTGATCTGGGTCCCTTGGTCCGTGAATGGTTAGCTCCTCGCCGTAACGATTATTTAGAGCATTCATGGCGTACTTGGTGAGCTGGATCTCATGTTGACGAATGTCTGCCATGCCCAAAGACTCAAGAAACTCAACAGCCGCACCTAAACCAATGATTTCGGCTATTGGAGGCGTTCCGGCTTCGAACTTGTGGGGTATTTCGTTGGCTGTGAAACCGTCTTTTCTCACGTCCACAATCATTTCGCCGCCACCAAGGAATGGTGGCATTGAATCAAGGAGTTCTTCGTGACCCCAGAGCACCCCGATGCCTGTAGGACCACACATCTTGTGGCCCGTGAAACACATGAGGTCCGCACCGAGATCTTCTACGTCAGTTGGCAGGTGTGGAACATACTGGCTGGCATCGACTGTAACCAGAGCACCAACTTCATGAGCCCTGTCAGCGATTTCTCGCACTGGGTTCAACGTTCCCAAAACATTGCTCATAGCTGTGAGGCTGACCATCTTCACCCCATCTAGAAGTTGATCGAGCGAAGTTAGGTCCAGTTGGCCGTCGGGAGTCAGGGGAATCCACCGAATTTCGAAACCTCGTTCAGCGCTGAGAATCTGCCATGGAACTATGTTCGCGTGGTGTTCCATATCAGTGATAAGTACAGCGTCGCCATGAGAGAGATTCTGTCCGCCCCACGATCGAGCGACCAGGTTAAACGACTCTGTCGCATTCTTTGTGAAGACAACTTCATTGGCGGAGCTAGCCCCGATGAATTTAGCTATGCGCGCGCGTGAACTTTCCATAGCTTCAGTGGCTTGAGCAGCGATTTCGTATGCGCCGCGATGCACGTTGGCGTTGATAGTCCGGTAGTAGTCGTTCATCGCTTCAATCACAGCGGCCGGTTTCTGCGAGGAAGCAGCTGAGTCTAAATATACGATTTGATGGTCATTCACGACTTGAGAAAGAAGCGGGAATTGTTCTTTTATGTTGCTTGGCAGGCTCATGACTCGAACCGCTCGTAGCCCTCGTTTTCTAAACGTTTGGCGAGTTCAGGCCCACCTGATTCAACTATTCGGCCATCGAACAGTATGTGGACATAGTCAGGGTTGAGCTCAGATAATAGGCGCTGGTAGTGGGTGATTAAGAGCACTCCCATCTCCGGTTTCTCCTGCTGGACTTCTCGCACACCTTTTGCAACCACTTTTAGGGCATCGATATCGAGGCCGGAATCTGTCTCATCAAGAATTGCGAACTCAGGTTCAAGAATCGCCAATTGAAGTATTTCGTTCCGCTTCTTTTCTCCTCCAGAGAAACCTTCATTGAGGTAGCGATCCATAAAGGAGGCATCCATATCTAGGCGGCCCATCCACTCTTGCATAGCTACGTAGATATCTATCGCAGAGACATCCTCGGAGCGTCGCGCTGAGGCCGCCTGTCGAAGGAAGTTGCGGACAGAGACCCCTGAGATTTCTTGGGGGTATTGGAAGGCTAAAAACATTCCAGCCTTAGCTCGAACATCAGCGTCCCAGTCAGCTATTTCATCACCATGGAGGCGGAGCTTTCCACCTGTGACCTCATACTCAGGAGACCCCATCAGTGTTGTAGCCAGCGTTGATTTACCCGACCCGTTTGGACCCATAACCGCGTGAATCTCACCGGAGTTGATCGTCAGATCAACTCCGTGCAAGATGCTCGGACCTTCAGCGGCCCGAACCTCGAGTGCCTCAATCTCGAAGAGCGGCGGTGCCATACAAGTCAGTGTATTGGCGCTTCCGAGCAATTAGCACTGCCTTGATAGTGCAAATTAAACCTTTACGAGGATAGGTAATTGTCGTCGCTGTTTAGCTAAGAAAATCTCTGCAAACGTCAAGCCAAAATTGTGTTGTCAAACTCAATGACTCCACGTCGATTCGCTCATTGTGGCCATGGAACCGGCTCATGAAGTCACTCGATTTTAAGTCAGGGCTGAAAAGACCAGCACCATAAGCAACTGATCCAAGCTCTCGATATACACGGGCATCAGTGAAGCCGACGACGAACTGAGGAGAAAGACGAGCGGTCGGAAAAGGTTGGTTTACAGCTTTTTGGATTGTGTCCCACAATGGGTTGTCCATCTGGCTAACGCTTGCCGGGTCGTTCATAATTATTTCCACCTCGACCTGGCTTGCTAAATCACCCAATGCAGCATCGAGATGGGCTTGGACCTCTGCGGTGGACTCTCCGGGAAGTGTGCGGATATCGACGTTGACGTCGATTTGATCTGGAATGACGTTGGTCTTCATCTGCCGATCTGATTCGGCCAAGTTTGGCGAAAAGGTCGTGTGGGTGCAGCTATAGAAGTGTCGAGCGACCCCCTCCACTGGATGAGCATCCAACCAGTCATCGATCCGGTCAGTGTCCAGCATGATTGACTTAGTCTCCTCATCAACATCGAGGATGCTTACTTGCTGGCGCCAAAGTTCGTGAAATTGGGCGGGCGGACGGTAATCAGCGAGTCTTTGGATGACCCCCGCCGCTCTGACCAAAGCGTTGTCCGACTTGAAGGGCGCCGATCCGTGCCCAGGGGTGCCTTTGACGCGGAGCTTTCTCCAAGCAACACCTTTTTCACCAATATTGACCCCTATGTAGGGTTGCTCCGAGGTTCCGGTGTGTAGACCCCCATTTTCAGTTAATACGTAGTCAGCCATCATCGCATCTGGATGATGGTCGGCCATCCATTGAGCACCGTGAGCTGACCCAGACTCTTCGTCGGCTACAGCAAAGTAGAGAAAATCACCGGAAGGCCGAAATCCGCTAGTAGCAAGATGTTTAAATGCGACCGCTTGTGAAGAAGTTAAGTTGAGCATGTCAACTGCTCCTCGTCCCCAAACTTCGCCATCTATCAGTTCTCCTCCGAATGGGTCTCTGTCCCAACCCTCGGGGTTGACTGGCACAACATCGGTATGGCCCATGAGACATAGGCTGGGTGCGTTTGGGTCGGTGCCGGCAATACGAGCCACCAAAGATTTTCGGCCCGGTGTGGGCTCGAAGGTCTCGATGTCGATGCCGGGTCCCTCGAGGAAGGTCTCTAAAGCATCAGAGTTGAGTACCTCATTGCCCGACGCAGCGGTCCCGTCGTTGACACACGCATTGCGGATGAGAGTTTGTAAGAGCTCAATAGTGGTCTGAGTTCGTGCCTCTTTGTCAGTTGCCATTTAACGAGCGTAGATGCATTTGCAGTCCGCGATGCACAGCTACCCAATTGCGTTTGAGGGACTCCTCACTTTTAGTCCTTCGCCCTTGGTCATCTTGTGATGGAATGCATGGGTGACAACTGAGCCATTGTGTGACCTGACTGCCCAAGAAATGCGAAGTCTCCTAGATTCAGGGGAGGTCAGCGCTAGAGAACTCCTGGCAGCGCACCTCGAACAGATTGGGCAAGTCAATCCTGGACTCAACGCAATCGTTACCCTGATACCTGAAATTGCTTACGAAAAGGCTCTCGAAGCAGATGAGGCTCAGGCACGAGGCGAAAAATTAGGTCTGCTGCACGGCTTGCCAATTGCTCATAAAGACCTAGTTGACACTGCAGGTGTGCTTACAACCCTGGGGTCACCCATATATCAGGACAGAGTCCCCGACCAAGACGATCTGATAGTCGAACGTATTCGTGATGCAGGTGCGATCATGATTGGGAAAACAAACACCCCTGAGTTCGGCGCAGGTTCTCAAACGTTCAATGAAGTATTTGGAGTCACGTCCAACCCATATGACACCTCCAAAACCTGCGGTGGCAGCAGTGGCGGGGCCGCCGTAGCGCTAGCCGCGCGAATGCTTCCCATCGCCGATGGTTCCGACCTAGGTGGATCGTTACGAAATCCAGCGTCATTCTGCAATGTGGTTGGCTTTCGACCTTCGGGCGGACGCGTCCCAACTGTCCCCACTTCCAATCTGTGGATGCCGATGGCAACAAAAGGCCCTATGGCACGAACAGTCAGCGATATAGCGCTGTTCATGCAGGCCATAGCTGGACCTCACCAGCTAGCGCCCAGCTCCAACGTTGAGTCACCAGAGATATTTGCTGGCTCATTAGAACGAAATTTCAGTGGTACCAGAGTTGCCTGGTCACCTGACTTGGGGGGCTTACCAGTGGACCCAGCAGTACGTGCCGCCCTCGCTTCTGTACCAGACCGTCTTTCGGATTTAGGTTGCGAGGTGATAGAGAGTTGGCCCGATCTCTCCGACGCCCCAGAGATCTTCCAGACACTTCGGGCTGAAATCTTCGCCCACAGCTATGCCTCATTGTTGGAAACGCATCGAGACCAGCTCAAACAAACTGTTATATGGAATGCCGAAAAGGGCTTGGCAATGTCAATGAGAGACCATGGAGAAGCTTGTTTCAAACAGGCTCAAATGTTTGCTGAGTTGCAGAGCTTCATGGCTGACATCGACTTTTTGGCGTGCCCAGTTACACAAGTTCCACCTTTTTCGAAAGACGTTGAGTACATCAAAGAAATTGAAGGTGTCCGGTTCGACACTTATATCGACTGGATGAGGTCGTGTAGTGACATAACTACAACTACTCACCCAGCGATCTCAGTGCCTGCCGGGTTTACTCCCGAAGGTTTACCTGTGGGCCTTCAGATTGTCGGAAGAAGCCGCGATGACCGTTCGGTGCTGGAACTTGCTTACGCCTTTGAGCAGGCAACAGGCGTTGGTCAAAGGCGTCCGCCGCTACTGGAGGGCTAAGTCGAAGTAGCGCTGGAGCCTTTATATTCGTTCGAAGTATCGGCGTCGTTCCCAGTCAGTGACTGCAGCATCGAAAGCTGTGCTTTCGTTTCGCCAGAAATGGCTGTAGTGGTCGACAACAGCTTCGCCGAGCACCTTTCTGACGAAATCGCTTGATTCGAAAAGTTGGGTTGCTTCGTGCAAGGAAACAGGTAGAGAAGCCGGTTCAGATTGATATGCGTCTCCTTGTAGAGGCGGTGGTGGTTTCGTATGAGATTCGAGCCCCTCTAATCCGGCGGCGATTGCTGCCGCGTAGGCCAGATAAGGATTCACGTCAGCTCCAGGTATGCGACATTCGATTCGAAGTGACTGCCCTTCACCGACAATTCGAAACCCTGCCGTGCGGTTGTCAGGAGACCAAGCAGAGCCGGTCGGGGCCCAGGATTGTGATTGGTAACGCTTATATGAATTAACTGTTGGGGCAAAGCACGGCATTAGATCTCGAAGGTGAGACAGCCAGCCGCCAAGAAAATGAGTGAAAGTTTCTGAAACCTCTAGCCCGGCTATTTCGTTGTCACCGACGAACAAATTGGTTTCTTGGTTTGTTGACCAAAGACTGAGATGTAGATGAGAGCTAGATCCTGCTTCGGTGTCATGAGGTTTAGCCATGAAAGTCGCAGCGGCCCCCTGTTGGTCGGCGACTTCTTTGACGCACTGCTTCAGCAATACGTGACGGTCAGCCATTTCTAGGGCGTCGCACCAGCGAATATTTAGTTCGTGTTGTCCTCGTCCAAATTCGCCTTTGGTTGATTCCACTGGGATCCCCATGTTTTTTAGGTGGCGGCGGAATGCTCCATTGAGGTCTTCTGTACGTGCTCCCTGCAATAGGTGGTAGTCCTCCACGTACCAGCCTGCAGGTTCCAAACTGTTGTAATCCCCCAGCGCGGCATCCCGATACGTCGTGCGGTAGAGGAAATATTCGAGTTCCGATGCGACCATGACTCGCATACCGAAGTCTTCGAGCCGCCGAATTTGATTTCGAAGGATTGACCTCGGCGCCACCGCAATTAGATCTCCGTCGTGAGTAAGTAGATCGCACATTATTAATGCGGTCCGATCGAGCCACGGGACGGGCCTCACGGTCTTCATGTCTGGGGCCAGATGAAGGTCTCCGTAGCCGAGGTCCCAGTTGGAAAAAGCAAACCCGTCGACTGGCTCCATTTCCATGTCGACGGTCAACAAGTAATCGCAGGCATGGGTCCCAGAGGGGTCTTCAAGAAAGAATTCGGCGTCGAGTCGTTTCCCCATGAGCCGCCCGTAGTGATCAGTGAAGGCCAGTACCACGGTGTCGATGCGGCCTGCTTTTGTTGCCTCGGTTAGCTCTTGCTCGTTCCACCCATTTTCTCGACGTAAATCGTCCTTTTCTCGAGGTAGTTCAGCCAGCTCGGCTTTGGAGGCGTCCAATAACGTCGGGAAATTAGGGGAAATAGGCGAAGCAGGGGTACCGATAGCTTCTTGTGTTGGCATGCCAACACCTTGATCTAGCATGTCACCTGGCAGGGTGTTTCCCCTCTCTGGCCCATTATCGGTACCCCTAGCTGTCCCGCTGTCACGCTCTCTGGCCTCTCTAGCTGCTGCCCTACGTTCACGAATTTCATCCGCTTCAGCCCGATCTTTAGCCATTTGCGCTGCGGTTTCTTCAGCTATAGCCCGAGCCGCAATGCGTTTTTTCTGGGTTTCAGCCATCCTTGCTTCGAGTCTTGCTGCTTCGGCAGGGGTACCGACAGCTTCTTCTGCTGGCATGCCAACGTCTTGATCTAGCATGTCACCTGGCAGGGTGTTTCCCCTAAAACCGAACTGTGCTAACCAAGTACTAGGAAGCAGCCAAAAGCCTTCAGCGTTCTTTGTGGCGCCCGGAATTCCTTTAGCTATGCGGCGACGGAGGGTTCGTTCGGAAATTTCGTAAAGCCGCACAGCGTCAACAGTTGTGTAGAAATCAGTTGGCATGTCAACCAGTAGTACCAGCGGAAGAATGGCATGCCACGTTAATTATGTGTACTGGGTATCTAATGCGTCCCTAGGGGAGTTCTTCAAGTTCCCTATGCGCTGAAGATAGATGTCTGCTGATGTAGCTGAGGCGAGACCTAATGCGGATTTGAAGATCGCACACCATGGCTGGGTACCACCGCGGAATGCCATAAAAGTTACAAGGCACTGCAGCAGCCAGCTAGTCAGTATCTAGGCGCCATTGGTTCTGCCATATCGACGCCAGTAGTGTTGGTCCAGATGAGTGACCTAGCGATTGAGGCGTGTGGACTAGTAAGAAAGTTCGGCGACAATCACGCGGTTGACGGGGTTGATTTAGCGATCCCTCGAGGAGAAATCTACGGCTTCCTTGGCCCAAACGGAGCCGGTAAATCGACGACAGTCAAAGTCTTGTGCACCTTGCTTGCACCTAGTGCCGGCTCAGCGACGGTCGCGGGCCGCGACGTCGTGAAAGATGCAGCCGAAGTAAGAATTCGTATAGGGGTGGCGCTCCAAGAAGCAGCGTTAGATGACAAGCAAAGTGGTCGAGAAATCCTTGACCTACAGGCACGGCTCTTTGGCCTTAATTCGGACGACCGAGATGAAAGAGTCAGCCGGTCGATGGAGTTGGCTGATCTGGGTGACGCTATCGATGATTGGGTGCAGACTTATAGCGGTGGAATGAAACGACGACTGGATTTGGCAGCCGCGCTTATCCACGACCCAGAAGTGTTGTTTTTGGATGAACCGACGACCGGTCTAGACCCAGTCAGCAGAGTCCGGGTGTGGGACGAAGTGAGGCGTCTCAACGAGATGTACGGAGTCACGGTTTTTCTAACCACCCAATACCTAGAAGAAGCAGATGCGTTGGCGGACAGGGTGGGCATTATCGACGAAGGCCGAATTGTTCAAGAAGGCAGGCCGATAGACCTTAAGAGGAGTGTCGGATCTGATGTCATTGTGGTGGAACTTGTCGACAAATTAGATCAAGCCGCTGATGTTGCGGCTGCGTTGTCGGCAGTCGATAGTGTCACCATTGGTACGCAGGGGATAACGATCTCGACAGCCGATGGGGCGGGGCTCGTCGCTGAGGTGGCCGTGGCATTTAGTAGACAAGACATTTCCCCTCAATCTCTAACTGTGAGAACCCCTTCGCTCGACGATGTCTTTCTCCGAGCCACGGGTCACCGATTGACGAGTGAGATCGAACAATGATGTCGGACCGGAAACCCATCTCTCAACGCAGCGGGTTTTTTGCTGATATTGGCACCGTTGCCCGTCGAGCTGTTCGAAGTCTTTCGAGGGAACCTGAGTTCATCGGACCGGCTTTAGCTATTCCGATCTTCTTTTTCATTGTCAACATTGGAGCGTTAGAAGCATTTGTGGAACGGCAACCAGGGATCGATTACCGAGCATTTCAACTCCCAGTCGCCATTGTGTTTGCAGTAACCGGAATATCACGCGCGAACATGCTGGTAACAGACATCCAAACCGGGTACTTAGATCGGATGCTGGTCACACCGATTCGTCGAGTATCGCTGCTGTTGGGTCTGATGGTGGCCGACATCGTTTTGGCGTCTGCTTTAGCAGCGGTAGTGCTGCTTTTAGGTTTCGCCGTCGGCGTCAGTTTTGGAACGGGAATCTCTGGTTTGGCTGTGTTTGTGCTTCTCGCCATGGCGTGGAGCCTTGCCTTCACAGGTTTCCCATACACGGTTGCTTTGCGGACCGGTAACCCGGCGGCGGTTAATTCAGCTTTTTTGATCTTTTTTCCGTTCGCGTTTTTGACACCGAGCATGTTGCCGCGAGATTTGATGAGCGGATGGTTGAAAACGGTGTCGGCGTGGAACCCGGTTACGTACTTGCTTGAGGGTATGCGTTCGGTTCTGTCCGAGGGCTGGGAACCAGCGATGTTGCTTAAGGCAATGGCTGCCATAGTGGGCTTGGGGTTGGTGACGTTCACCATGGCTTTTCGTTCTTTGGCGCGACGCGTCGCGACCGGCTAGTTGTTTACCAACCGCGGTCGGCCCACTCCTGGAGCTGCGGGGCCTCATTGCCGATCGTGGTGTCGTCGCCATGACCGGGGAGAACAACGGTCTCTGAAGAGAACTTTGAGAACATCCGCTCGTCGATGCTTTTGATTATCGTTTGAAAATCTCCGCCTTCGAAGTTGGTTGCACCAGGGCCACCGGGAAAAAGAGTGTCTCCTGAGAACAGTAAAGGGGTTCCCTCGACATGGAAACTCATCGAACCTGGGGTGTGGCCGGGGTTGTGGATTGTGCGAATGCGGAGGCGACCGATTTCGATTACCGAGTCATCTTCCAATATGAAGTCGTAACTAGGCAGCATGGTTGCATCCTCAGCAGCGACGCCTACTTCGTAGCCGGCATCACGGATGGCTGGGATAGCTTGAATATGGTCCCAGTGGCCGTGAGTTTCGACGACCGTTCTAACTCCTAGAGTTTCGCAAATTTCTAAGAGTTGTTCGTGCTCATTGGCAGCATCAATGAGAAGAGCTTCACCTGTCTCGGTGCACCTCACAGTAAACACATTATTTTCATAGGGTCCGACCACAACTTTATGTACTTCGACGCCGGTCCCTTTCCAGTGAAGAGTCATGGTTCGAGTTTACGGCTTTGCTTGGTGTGCTATCGGGATGTTGCAACACTGAGATAATTAGTGATAGGTATACCTATCACTAATGGCCAAGTAGGCCTGAGAAGCAGATAAGGCTGAGTCTCCGAGTGTTTTCGAGCCCCAGAGCATCGACAATTGGCAAGCGGTTGTTGCTTCAATGGCTTTGGTTTCTTTTCCCATTTCTTATTGGATGTGCCGGCAGTGCGACGGTGACAGATGTCGCGAGCGACCTATCAGAAGTCCCGATTACGACGGCTTCATCAGATGAAGAACCGAAAAGAACTGAACCCGAGGGTGAGCAACTCGGAGTCATTAATGAACCAGAACCGATTCTTCCTGCGATCGTCACGGATTTAACTGGAACGGAAGTCATCGTTAACTCAGTTGACCGGATCATTCCCCTAGACGGCACTGTCGCTGAAGTTGTGTTTGCCTTGGGGCTCGGCGACCGAGTGGTGGCTACTGATCTTTCTGCTACCTATCCGCCAGAAGCTGACGCGTTACCTGAGATCGGGTATCAACGGGCGCTAACTGCCGAGAGTATCGCCACTTACTCGCCGACTGTTTTGCTCGCAACAGAAATTGCAGGCCCGCCAGGCGTAATCGACGACCTGAGGCGACTGGGATTTCCAGTCGTAATCGTCCCCAATAGATCGGGCCCAGAGGGTCCGCCTGAAAAAATTCGGGCCGTAGCTGAAGCGCTTGGTATTCCCGAATTGGGCGAGGAACTAGCGAACAGGGTCACACAAGGCATAAGCGAAGCAACTATTGCTAACCCGACCAGCAGGCCTCGAGTGGTGTCGCTTTACTTGCGTGGCGCTAGCACTCAATTGGTCCTGGGCAGAAACTCAGCCACCCATTGGATCATTGAAGCAGCGGGTGGGGAAAGCGTGGCCGAGGTTCTGGATATAGATAGCAGCGAAAGCATTTCAGCTGAAGGCCTGATGGTGGTGGCGCCTGATGTCATTTTGGTTCCATCGGCCGGACTTGAATCGGTTGGCGGGCCCGATGGTCTGATGACTATTGGAGGTCTTTCTCAGACACCGGCCGGAAAACATGGAGCCGTGGCTCACTTTGATGATCAGTGGCTTCTAGGTAATGGGCCTCGAGTTGGTTCTGTAATCGAGCGACTAGCAGCGTTTCTTGACGAAGCAAGGCAAAGAAAAGAAGAAGCCAGATGATAAGCAAAGACATTGTTGCGGCCGCAGCGGCTCTAGCCCACTCGGTGCCGGGTGCGGAACTATTGCTTCGCCGTACCGACGGAGCACGCCTTGTCGTTGCTGGGCATTCTCGTGCTGACCTAAGTCCATGCACTTTCCGGCACTTAGTGGCTGAGGGCCCGTGTCCAATAGCCGAAGACGTAGAAACCTGGTTAGGCAGCGTAGAACCGCGAGGCACGCTGGAACACGCGGTAGCTGGTGTATACCGTTCTCGACACAGGGCGGGAGAACGATGGTTTGTGGTGGACCTAGATCCGTCCGGAGTGCGACAGCTTTTTGATGACCTGGACTGTGAGCGAGAAGTAGCTGACGCGACGAGCGTTATCTTGAGAGCCGACTTGGAGCTCGGAGTAGTAGTTGTAAAGCTCGAGGTTGATGCACGATTTTCTGCGGAGCGTGTTGACCAACTAGCCCTCTGTGTCTATGCCAGCTATCTGGCTGAAGTCGCGGCGGGCGCTCCAAAGGAATCTTTGTTAGATCAAGGCGAAAATTGGAGGGAATGAGAACAATGAGCATTGTGAGAATCAACGCAATTACGGTGCCGGACGGATCTGGGGATGAACTGCTGAGACGGTTTGAGGCCCGGCTCGGGGAAGTCGAAACCATGGAAGGTTTTGAGAGCTTTGAACTTCTGCGACCTACCAGTGGCAACACTTGGTATGTGTATACGCGCTGGGCATCCGAGGAAGCTTTTATGGCATGGGTGCGGTCGCCAGCATTTGCTCGTGGGCATGCCGAGGCATCTTCGCAACCTGTTGCCCATGGAGCAGAATTACTTGAATTCGATGTAGCGCTGCAAGCCGAAGCGACGGGATAGAACAGACGATGCTTGCTCGTAAAGGTTCAGCACGGGTATTGCTGTCGTTGTTTTTGGTGGTACAGCTTCTAGCGTGTGCGGACTCAGATGAGCCAGTCGTTGTAGAGCAGCCTGCATCAACAACGCAACCCGACGATGACGCGTCTGAAGCGCTCTCCTCTGAGAAAGAGAATTACCTGGAGCGTGTTGCTGTCACACACCAATTCGGTGAAACATTGGTTCCGGCGCAACTTGAACGAGTAGCTGTTACTGGTCAATATGAAGAGGATTCGCTCATAGCGTTGGGAATTCTCCCGATAGCGGCCGTGTCGTCAAGACCCGATGGTGATGTTTTTCCAACCCCTTGGGCGCATCGAATTACCGGTGATCATCGAATTGTTGACCTCGGGACACCAGATTCCGAGTTGGACTACAAACGCCTAGCTGAACTTGAACCAGATCTAGTTTTGGCAACGCGATCGGACCTGAGTCGTAGCGAGTACGAAGCCTTAACAACGATTGCCCCTACTGTTGCGCGACTCTCAGATACCGAGCAGTCACAACTTTCTTGGAAAGAACACGTCCAATTATTAGGCGGGGCCTTATCACTTGAGGCCGAAGCGGATCAAGCGATCCTGGTGGCTCAAGCATCTATCTTTGATGCGATCAGACCACATCCAGCTTTGAAAGGCGCATCATTCGCATGGCTGAAAGCTGACAATGAGAACGAGATTCAAGTCGCTAGCAGCAGTCACGCGTCGTCTCGATTTCTTAAACAGTTAGGACTTGTGTATCCCTCAGACCTAGACGATGAAGTCGGCAATGAGAGGTGGGGACCTTTAACAGATCAGCTATCCGCTCGGCTTGATGTCGATGTGCTGCTTATAGAAGCCGATTCTTCACTTGAAGAGGTGTTATCTGAGTCGTCGCTATTAGGAGTTTCGCCTTCAGTTGAACGACAAGAGATTGTCTGGGTGCATCGAGGCACAACGCTGCAAGCTGCGCTCAATACGGTCACGATCCTCAGCCTCGAGGTGCTGCTCGAGGAGTTGGTGCCAAAGATTTCTGACGTGGTCACGGTAGTGCTGGACCCACCTACCACTGAAGAGCTCTTGGCCATGGAAGCGTTCCGCCTGGTCTACGGAAGTGAAACTAGTTGGAGTGAAAAAGAGCCGCATCTAGAAAATGCGGCACAGCTTCGCGCTGCTAACGAGGCGTATCGGCAAGGAGCTGTCGACAACGATGGAATTACATTGAGACCTAAAGCAGCTGAGATTTCTAATGACTCGGCCAAGATTATTTACGATGTTTATTTCGGAGACTCTGCGGCTTACACCGACTTGGACCGAATTGTGTACTTGATAGACGGAGTGTGGCAAGTAACGGAAGGGGACTTTTGCGACTTTCTATCAGCGGCACAGACGCCTTGCGGCGGGTGACTTTAAAAGAGTTTGAGTGGACTTGGCTAGGAGATCAAAAGCACAAGTGAGGGTCAACTTGAGTAGGCCTTTTTGCTGGGTTTTGGCGGGAGTAGCTCTCCTATCGTTAATGAGCCTCGCCAGCCTTATGGTTGGTCCCGTCTCAGTTGATGTGAGTCAAGCTTGGTCGGCGCTCTTTAACTTCGATTCGAGCGACACGAGCCAAGTCGTGGTCCGTCAATTGCGGTTACCGCGAACACTTTTGGCAATTACCTCTGGGTGTTGTCTAGCTGTTGCCGGCGCGATAACTCAGGGCGTGACTCGCAACCCGTTAGGAGGGCCTGGCATATTAGGAATTAATGCGGGCGCTGCCTTCGCGATGGTGACAGCGATCCACGGCCTCAATATTCTTTCGCCAAGCGGATATGTCTGGTTCGCTTTTATTGGAGCGGTTGTCGCAGGCTTTTTGGTGTACATAGTTGCTCAGGTTGGGCCAGGGGGGACAACCCCAGTCAAATTGGCATTAGCTGGAGCTGTGGTCACGGCTTTGCTCTCAGCTTGGACATCAACCCTTTTGTTGTTAGATGAAGAAACCCTAGACGAGGCGCGGTTCTGGTTAGCAGGATCTTTGACGGGTAGAGGTACCGAAGAGGCGCGCCTCTTGTTCCCGCTGATTATCGTTGCGTTAGTCGGAGCGTTACTGCTGGGGTCGTCTCTAAACACCCTTTCTCTTGGAGAGGAAACTGCGGTATCTCTCGGTCAACGGGTTGGATTGGTGCGACTGTCCGCTGGCATTGTTTCTATAGTGCTGGCGGCATCAGCGGTGGCAATATCTGGCCCAATAGCGTTTGTGGGGTTGGCGGTACCTCATATAGCCCGTTCTCTGGTCGGCCCGGACTATCGATGGATCACCCTCATGTGTCTCACCTCGGGCCCATGCCTTCTCTTGGGGGCTGACATCGCCGGTCGAATGGTCGTATCCCCACTTGAACTCCAAGTGGGAATTGTTACTGCGTTAGTGGGAGCGCCTTTCTTAATTTTCCTTGTCCGCTCAAGGAGGCTTACTAGCTTGTGAACCTCTTATCGCTTGCGGCACCGTCGTTGCAAACTCTCAGTTATCTGGTGGTCGCGTTTGTCAGTGTCGCGATCGCAATCAGCTTTTCTAGACGAATTGCGACCTCTCAACGAGTACTGCGATGCAGGATTTTTTCTAGTTTGACTGATCTTCGAGTGCTTCGTTTATGCACCGGCACTTTGGTTCTTACGATTTTTCTAGCTCTCCTAGGCTTGGAAGTGGGGGAGTATCCCATTCCGAGGTTCGAAGCTATTAAGACTGCCCTTTGGAGTCGTGGAGGAGAGTTCGATTTTGTTGTCAACTCTTTGCGATTTCCACGAGTACTGGCCGCTCTGCTTGCTGGGTTCTGTTTAGCGATTTCTGGAGCGTTATTTCAGTCATTGTTGGGTAATCCGTTGGTCTCGCCTGATGTGATCGGAATCAATACTGGTGCTGCTCTTTGTGCAGTCTTTGTGCTCACCGTAGGAGCCGATTTGAGTGTGTTGCCATGGGCAGCGTTTGTTGGGGCGGTATTAACGGCCATCGTGATCTATTCGCTGGCTTGGAAACAGGGCGTTAACGGCAGTCGACTGGTCCTTATCGGGATTGGAATAAACGCGCTGCTTGCCTCAGGTATCACCTACCTAATGGTGAAGTATCCAATCGAACGGGTTGTTGCAGCAGCTCGATGGCAAGTAGGAAGCCTCTTCGGAAGTTCGTGGTCGGACGTCAGAATCCTCGCTCTGGGTGTAGCGATAATCACTCCACTAGCTTTGTTTCTTGTTCCCAAACTTCGACTTCTCCAACTTGGGGACGAATTGGCGATTGGCCTAGGCAGTCGGGTGGAGATGGACCGTATGGCCATCATCGTGGTGGCGTCAGCATATGCGGCCATCGCCGTAGCTGTAATCGGCCCGCTAGGTTTCGTAGCGCTACTTGTACCTCATATGGTGAGATTGATCGTCGGGTCCTTAACCGGTGGCGTTCTACTCTTAACTGGCTTGGTTGGGGCTTTGTTCTTGCTGGGCTGCGACCTAGTAGCGCAGCAGTTGTTCGCTCCGACCACTCTTCCAGTAGGGGTTGTAACAGCGGCTTTGGGAGGCCCCTACTTCTTGTTCATTCTTGTTCGATATAACCGCGCACTTTGAAAAGAGCCGTAAATGGTAAATCTTGAAACTTCTGACGTTGTTCTCTCTTACGGCAGTAAGCGGGTTGTTGACGACCTTGATTTCATTGTGCCGGAGGGGAAGATCACGGCGATCATAGGCCCCAACGGCTCAGGAAAGTCGACTTGTCTCCGAGGCTTAGCCAGAGTCCTTCGACCTGCAGAGGGAGTGATCACGCTCAACGGGCGCGACATCCACGCCCAGCCGACTAAGGCGGTAGCGAAACAAATTGGGTTGCTCCCTCAGGGTCCCACGACGCCATCGGGGGTCACTGTCCTAGACCTAGTTCGCCGCGGCCGGTATCCACATCAACGGCTTTTCGATCAGTGGTCTACGGAGGATGAAGTGGCAGTTGGAAATGCATTGATTTTGACTGGCCTTGAGGACGATTTGGACCAGTATGTCGATCACCTCTCTGGGGGTCAGCGACAGCGAGCTTGGATAGCGATGGCTCTTGCCCAAGAAACAGACTTGATGCTCTTAGACGAACCGACAACTCATCTAGATATTGCTCATCAAGTGGAAGTACTTGACCTCTTGCGAGACCTCAACCGGACTGAAGGAAGAACGGTTGTGATGGTGCTGCACGACATCAATCAAGGTTGCCGCTATGCAGACCACGTCGTGGCCATGAACGACGGGAGAATTGCAAACCAGGGTGCGCCTGAAGAGGTGGTCAACAGTCAAATGATGCAGGAGGTCTTCGGCTTGGCTGCGGTTGTAATTTCCGATCCGGTGACGGGAACGCCCTTATGCGTGCCTGACGTTGTCGATAAAGGAGCAGGCAGGGAAGCTTGATAGGGGACTTGAGGCTGACGCTGTTAGATGTCGTTGCGCAGTGATCGCAACAGACCGATGACAAAGGGCTCGAGTTGAGCGGCTTCTTCTGCTACCTCGGGAAAGGCCACCCTGCTTAGCTTGTCGCCGGAAGCACTCGGCACACGAAAAGTCATTCCATATCGGTCCACCCCGACCATCTCAGCTTCCTTAGCTTTCGGTATTCCGCCGCGTTCTTGAACGAAGATCAGGTTCGCGTCTGCGTGATCGTCGTTCATATGTTCGATAGCGCCTGAAGCGTTTTGGGTAAATGGATCCTCTTCCGCATTGCAGTAGTCGTTTGCCGTCATCCAACTCATATGGCCAAATCCACCGACGAAGCGGCAGCGTTCAACGTTGAGTTTCCAAAAGTTGAAATCCTTAAAGTTCGCGTAGTCAGCTGAGTAAGGGTGTTTTGTTAAATAGCTGTCTTCTAATTCTTCTTCACCTTCAAGCAGACTTAATCGGCCTATTAGTGTCAGCCTTGCTCCAACTAAAGGATCCCCATCAGTTGTATGAGATGCATCAACTAACAGGCTGGCGCGACTATCGGAGCGGCCATTTTTTGTGTGCTCTGCCAGGTCTGAAATGAGGATGACCGGGTTGCCTGCATTGTCGACAATATGAGAAACCAGACTCCCATAGGGATAGCCCTCCGTGGTGAGAGTCGACAAAACGCCGGTAGCGCTCGTTGCCATCAACGAACGAGACAGTTCGGCATCGCTAGGAAAGGAGTGAGTGTCGCCGGTTGGGGAGACATCCTGCCCAGCACCGTGCTCGAGTTCTGGTGTGTCGGTCATTGGATCGATCCTACGGTGAAGTTTGTAGAGCCGGCATGATTGTTCGGTTCGACGCTTCCATGCCTTGGCAACAGTGAAGCATTAATTTTGCTCTAGCGGTAGTGACCTGTTGTGGGCGGGTCCGCCCCACGCCGTTGGAGGGTTTTGCCCGAGGCAGGCAAAGGAAGCGTTGGCAAGGAGGGGAATCCCCACCAGGCCGGACCCGACCCACAACTCGCCCCAGCACGAAGAGGCGAGGGATCCGAAGATCCGCAGGTACGTTGCAGAAGTGTTTAACATAAAATGATAAGCAAGCCAAACATAAATGGCGAAGAAATATAATTTGCTCGAAATCTGCGCGAAACGATGCTTTCTTGGTGCAAAGAGCCTAGAGGGCCTGTTGGTAAAGCTTGCGTCAATCGCGACCGATGGCTTTGAGGCCATCAGATTATCTTTACGATTGCAAGAACCTCAAACTAAGGGTTGATAATTAGTATTAGGAACCCTTATCATGCCAGTGTTATTCCCCTTCTAATCTTCTTATGGAGAAGCCAAACATGAAACGTTCGTCCTTGCTTAGATTGCTTGGTCTGGTCTTTGCGTTTGCTCTTGTCGCCGCCTCGTGTGGAGACGACGGAGCTTCAGTTCGCGAAGTAGGTTCAGCAAGCTCATCTAGTGGTAGTGGTTCTGGTTCAGGCAGTGGTTCTGGTTCAGGCAGTAGTTCTGGTTCATCTAGCGGATCAAGCAGTGCTTCAGCATCTGCTAGCGCCTCATCATCTGGGAGTTCATCGTCCTCGGGTAGCGCCTCAGCATCTTCGAGTTCCCCAGCCTCGGGTGCTGAAGTTACTGATGACGCGACTGCGGGCGAAGGCGGATATGACTACGCATCGAATGTCGATAACCATCGCTTGCTAGTGCTTGATATGTGTGACATGAATGATTTGCTCGGAGCTGACACTATTGACTTCGACGCTGTCGCAGACATTTACAACAATGGCAAAAATGCCGAAAAGAGTGACGGTTCATTCCGAACTCTTGGAGGGTTTGCATCTGCAGAAGGTAAGAATCACCCTCACGACGATTATTACGGCGCTGCCGGCTCCCTTGACGCATTCATCACCTCAGCACTTGAGGGAACTGGAATGTTCGCAGGCGAAGCCGATGGCGTAAGGAAGCAGGGCGTGCAAAAGGGTATGCAAAACCAAGCCCTTCTTGCCTATGTAACTCACGAACTCAACTCCGCGATCGCAAAAGCTGGTGACGGAAACTGGGCCGGCGCTGTTCACAACTGGGATGAAGGCTGGGCCTTCTTCCACGGTGCAGCAGGTAGCTGTGGTCCTTACGGAACCGGTAACAAGCGCGGCGGGAACTACGGCACTTTGGGAGCTGACGGTGAGACCGCTTTGGCTAACGAAGGCATTCTGGCTGCGATGGTCGCAGGTCGAGACGCGTTACTTCGAGGCAACGCAGCAGCAGCTGCTAGTGCCGTTACGTTGGTGAAGCGCGGCGTTGTGATCACCTACTCGCAGGCAGTGATGCGTTATGCCTCGAAGGTTGAGGCAGATCTCGCTGCAGGAGATATGGCTAAAGCACGTATCCACCAAGCTGAAGGTTATGCCTTCTGGCGAGTGATGGAACCGGAGCTCGGTGCCCTTGGAATGTTCGCTGAGACGATTGAAACTCTGAACAGCGCATATGACCTGGCCAACGAACCAGGTTCAGGCCCGTCTGCTGATGAAATCCGAACCGCTCTCTACCCAGTATGGGGCCTCTTGGAGATCGGCCGAGACGATATAGGAACTTTGCAGTAAGACCACTGCTACGGACGGTGGGCTCGCCCTCGGGCGAGTAGGTCCCAGCCGTCGTTCTCACTGGAGTTAAATCCAGAGGAGAACGGCGGCTGCTTCCGTTTTGGTTAGGTAGGTAGTTGATGTAAGTGATGTTCTCTTTGAGAGAAATATCGGTCTCGCATGACAAGAACAGTACCTGCACTAATCAAAATGAGTAAGGTGTGCTTGATGTCAGTCGTAGAGAACCCCGAAACACCAGGGCCATCAATGCGAGCTGCTCCGCGATCTGTCATAAACGAAGTTGTAGCGATAGACGACCGTACGAGCGAAATTCGCTACGGTAACGGCGAGTACATTTTGGTGCCGGTTCCGATCGACCGTGTCCGAGCTCGCCAATGGATGTCGTCTATGAGGCGCGTTGATGGTCTCGAACTCCAGTTTGGAAAGCCCGGGCCCATTGCAAGACTGAAAGGTGCGAGCAGAATCAGTACTAGTTGCAAAACAGTGCAACTGAGCACCGCTCTAGGTCTTCTAGATAGTGGCGTACGGGGCCAAATTACGATCAACAAGAGAGATATCCGCTGATGGTCGTCTGCCATTGTCTCGCGGTAAATGACTCCACTATTAGAGAGCTCCTAGATAGCGGCGCCTTAAGCGTTGAAGAGATCGGGACGCGGTGCGGAGCGGGAACAGAATGCGGGGCCTGTGTCGAACAGGTCCGAAGGCTGGCGATCCCTCAGACCTTCGCAATCCGATCTGCTGTCGCTTAAGGCATTTAAACGATAAGCAGCGCCGGACTGTTGGTGATCTATTGGTCGCTGCGTATAGGGTCTTCTATGCACGACCGAGGAGACACAGGCAATGCAAGGATCTGACGCAGTAATCGAATTCTTGAACGAAGCCCTGACGGCCGAACTGACAGCCATAAACCAATATTTCGCTCACGCCAAAATATGTGAAAACTGGGGTTGGAAAGGCCTCGCTGACACTTTCCGGGAAGAGTCAATCGAAGAGATGCGAGACGCTGAGAAGCTGATTGAGCGCATTCTCTTATTGGAAGGGCACCCCAACGTTCAGCGACTGGGAAGCATTGGTATTGGGGAATCTGTCGAAGAGCAACTCAACCTCGATCTTCAACTTGAAATTGATGCGGTTGAAAGATACAGGCGCGGAGTTCAGATCTGCTTAGAAAACGGTGACCCTGGAAGTCGAGAACTCGTTGAACATCTTCTGGTTGGGGAGGAGAGCCACCTTGACTGGATCGAAACCCAACTCTCGATGATCAATGACATAGGAATCGAACGTTACTTACAGTCCTCCATCGGTGAAGAATAGGGAAGAGTGCTTCAGAGGCCAGTCGCAGGTTCCTGAGTTGACACAACCTCGAACCCCAGACCCAAAGCGGCCGGAATCTGATGACTATCAAAAGTGAGGTACGTCAGCGGTTGAGGAAGTCGATCAGCAGCTGCCAGATGAAGAGCATCAACGGTTCCCAGCTGAAAGGTTGCGCCTATCTCAACAGCGCGCGCTAAGCATCGCTGGTCAATGGGAACTACAGCGACACGAGCCCAGTCCTCACGGAACGCAGACCAAAATTCCTGTTGCTCGGTAGGTCCGGAAGCAACTCGATGTAATGCCAGTTGAACTTCAGTCCTAGCTAACACCGAAGCGCACCAAACTGAATCTGCTTCTAAATAGTTACTAACTAATTCGTGCCCGGGTTCAGCTAGATAACGTTTCAATAGGGCAGAACTGTCCAGAGCTAAGGTCACTACCGGCCTCTAATTTCGCGCAATGCACGGTCACTAGATAATCCAGCAGGGAGATCAAAGATCACGTTAGGCCGTTGCCTATTCGAATTGGTGGGCGCCTCGACTAGCCCAGACGCGATAAGTGCATCTACCGAAGGGTTTTCGTCGACTTGCTCTACGGGCCCAAGCTGGGCAACTAGTTTTCCGTCGATAGTTACCAGAATGGTGTGACCAGCTTCAGCTGAGCGGAGGTGGTGCGCCAGGTTGGCGCGCAGATCTCGAGTTCCGACGTGATGAATCGAAATCGAGTCAGACATGAGCACTCCAGAGCTAATAATGTGTACACAAGTGTACCTCTCTCGATTGGCATCTTCTGGCTAAAGACGCTAAAACAAGACATCCAATAACTCGTCGAAGAGGTAGACACTGTGAACTTTGCATTCACCGAAGAACAAGAAGAACTCCGCAGCTTCATCCGCTCCTTTATGGAGGAAAAATCTGCCGAAGCCACAGTGCGAGAACTCATGGAAACCGACGACGGCTACGATGCCGCAGTTTGGAGCCAAATGGCCGAACAACTTGGGCTTCAAAGCATGATTATCCCCGAAGAGTATGGGGGCCAAGGATTCGGTTATGTCGAGTTGGGAATAGCGCTTGAAGAAATGGGACGAAGCCTCCTATGCGCACCGTTCTTTAGCACCGTAGTGCTGGCAGGTAACGCCATAATCCACTCAGGAAACGAAGACGCCAAGGCCGCGTTGCTGCCTGGCATCGCAGATGGCAGCACAATTGCCACTTTGGCTCTCGCCGAAGCTAATGGCCGCTGGGACGCAGAAGGAATCAGCGTAGAAGCGAGCGGAACCGGTGACGGGGCAACAATCACCGGCGAAAAGATGTTCGTAACCGATGGCGGAACAGCAAACTTGTTCGTGGTCGCAGCTCGATCTGAGGGAGGCATCCACTTGTACACCGTAAATGGTGATGCCACCGGACTGAGCCGAGAGAATCTCTCGACCATGGACCAAACACGCAAGCAAGCCCGAATTACCTTCGATGGCACCCCAGCTAGTCACCTCTGTGACACCAACGACTTCGCTTATATTGCGCAAATCCTTGACTTGGCGGCGGTAGCGCTAGCAAACGAACAGGTAGGCGGCGCACAATTTGTGATGGATATGGCTGTCCAATACGCCAAAGACCGAGTCCAGTTCGGTCGACCCATCGGATCGTTCCAAGCCATCAAACACAAATGCGCCGACATGCTGCTAGAGGTCGAATCATCTAAATCTGCGGCTTACTACGCTGCCTGGTGTGCCTCAGAAATGAATGACGAACTACCTTCGGTAGCTTCTCTAGCGAAGGCATACTGCTCAGAGGCTTACTTCCACTGTGCGGCTGAGAACATCCAGATTCATGGCGGAATCGGCTTCACCTGGGAACACCCCGCACACCTGTATTTCAAACGAGCCAAAAGTTCTGAGCTGATGTTCGGTGACCCCGCATACCACCGGGAACTATTAGCCCAGCGAATTGGGCTCTAGAGCCCCTGTCTCTCTCTGAGGGAAATCACAAAATATGCTTGGACTTGCACTAGCAGGCTCTCTCATAGTCGGCTTCGTAGTGGCTGCTGCTGTTATCGGAAGGGAAACGCGCCGGTTGAGTCGGCTTCCGCGCCAACCGGTATGGAGACTGGAAGAAGCAGCCGCGTTTGTTGAAGCAGAAATCTCATTCGAGATAGCAGCCAAAACTGATCCGGAAACCTTGAGAGAACTTTTGAAAATTCATCTCAACGAACTTCAGTTCAATTCCGACCCAGATAGCGAGCAAGGTGTGGCCGATAGCGCGTCAGCGGTTCAAAATCTTTATCGTGAAGCGAGATCCAATAACATCGAAATTACTCGGCCCACAGTGGCCGCAATGATGGAAGCGCACTTGGAGTATCTGAAGCTGATCGGAGCATTAGGGCCAACTCAAGGTCGTCTTGAGGCAAGATAGACCTTATGGAAGCACCCAAAGAGCTAGAAGGCCACCGTTACGTAGGCGATAAGCGAACACAAAAAGTCTACGATCTAGACACCTTTACTGATGAAGAGGTGATTAAGGACATTTGTGAGGCCAAGTCCTATGCAACCTTTGGGCCAGATGAATTGCGCGAAGCTCGAAATCGCGGATACAAACTAGCGTCCTGCTAGATCCAGAGACTTCTGCTTTGTCGGTCACGATTACTGAAACCCGCATTGACGGAACACCACACTTAGAAGCCTTCCTCGTCCACCCTGATCGCGCACCAACGTCCGCTCCGGCGCTCCTTCTCTGTCATGGATTTCCATCGAGGCAACGCCCCGGCGTTCCCAGCAGGTCATATGAACAGTTCGCTGAGAGAGTTGCTGAAGAACAAGGATGGGTTGTATTAGCGGTCAGTCTTCGGGGATGCGGTCAGTCTGAAGGTCAATTCTCAATGGCGGGCTGGTTAGATGATGTCGCTCGATCCGTCCAAAGATTGCGCGAAGAAGGATCTCAACGGATATGGCTAATTGGATCTACGACGGGTGGATCGCTTGCGATTATGGCGGCAGCCCGTGATCCAGAAATTCGCGGAGTCGCGGCAATGGCACCGCGCGCCGACTTCGACGACTGGGCAGCCCACCCGCGTCGCTTTCTCCAACACTGTCGTGACGTGGGGGTTGTCGATAATGATGGTTACCCAGAGTCAGTCAATCAATGGGCAGATGAACTTCGGCAACACCGAGCCACCGACTCAATAAAGTTGATTGGTGAACGACCTCTTCTCATTATCCATGGCACTAATGACCGTCAGGTTCCGCCAGATGATGCCCAGCAACTCGCCGATCTTCACCGTGCACCAGAACTCAGGCTTATTAATGGAGCGGACCATCGGATACGACACGACCCGCGTGCCGTCGCAGTGTTGATGGGCTGGTTGGAACGTCAAGCAGGGGAGAGCCTCGATTAACCCTGGGAGTCCTTCCTAGCTATCAACATCGTGCCGACCGTTCGAAGCGCGACCTCATCATTCTGGTTAATCATTTGGTTGCTGAGTTCGATGAAACCGATGTTTGGTCGCGACTCGCTTTCTCGCATAGCCAATATCTCTACCCTCAACGTCAGAACATCCCCGACACGCACTGGAGAAGGCCAAGACAACTCGGAAAGCCCAGCAGCACCGAGACAATGCTCACCCAAAAACCCTTCGGCGCTCAGACGCATCATTAATGAACCGGTATGCCAACCTGAGGCAATTAAGCCACCGTACATAGTCTCAGCAGCAGCTTCGGGATCGATATGAAAACGTTGAGGATCAAATTGGGTCGAAAATGCGAGCATCTCCTCTTCGACCATCTCAACACTGCCTAAAAGAAACGACTCGCCGATAGAAAAATCTTCATAACAACGATCCTTCACAGGAACAGTTGACGTCACTTCGCTTTCCTCGCTTCCTTCCTTTGTTTTCTCAATTGAGACAATGCGTCGGGCGAATCAAGGTCCGCTACCGAATGAAAACCAACGTCAGCATAATGACCCGCAATCTCTTCCCACCCTTGAGGAGTTATGCGAAATCTCTTAGCCAGCAACGCAACGAAAATTTGAGTTTTGTTCTCACCAAAACCCGGAACGGATAGCAGCCTCTGACGTAACTCTGCTGCATCCGAAAGATTGGCCCAGACAGCGCTTGGGTTCCCGTCGTAATACTCGACCAGGTGTGTGCAGAGATCATGGGTTCTCTCAGCCATCGACTTCGGAAATCGGTGTAGTGCTGGTTTCTCAGAAAAGAATTGAACTAGGTCTCCAATAGGCAACTTCGCTAAATCAGAAGGCACAAGATCAAATCCAAGCCTTTCTTTTAAACGATGTGGCCCTAGAAAAGCTCTTTCGATAGGAAACTGCTGGTCCAGTAACATCCCGATGAAAAGGGCCAGGAAATTGTTGTTTAGTAAGTCATCAGCCTCAGCCTCACCGGTAAAACACAGAGAACCTGCCGTGAACCTCATTGCTGTGAATCTATCCTTACCTTAAGAGGGCACGTATAACAGCGGTGCGTGTTTTGGTGACATTTGTGATGCAGGAAGTACGTCCATGACCATCGAAGTATTTACTGATGGTGCCTGCCTGGGCAACCCAGGACCAGGAGGTTGGGCATTCGTTGTTGATCAAGGACCGTGGTCTTCAGGCTATGAACCCCAAACTACGAACCAGCGTATGGAACTAACAGCCGCCAGTGCAGCCGTTCAAGCTCTGGAAGGTCCCTTACGTGTGTGGAGCGATTCCACATATGTAGTTAATTGTTTTCGTCAAGAATGGTGGAAGGGATGGTTGAAGCGCGGATGGAAAAATTCGAAAAAGGAACCAGTCGCCAACCGTGATTTGTGGGAACCCTTTATCGAACTAGTTAACGCCCGAGGCGATGTTGAATTCGAATGGGTGAAAGGCCACTCGGGCCATCGCCTTAACGAAGCAGCTGACCAGCTAGCCACAACCGCTGCAGCTCAACAAGCAAGCCAAAGTGGCGGTATCTATACAGATGCGATCGTGAGGGGGCTTTCTGCTGACGATGCCGCAAAGAGTGACTCATCACAAAAAGATGCAGCACACAGCATCGCGGTCTTCGGGCATCGCCCCACTGAGCTAGGTGGATACGGGGAGAACACGGTCACGCTCGCTGTGCGTCGGCAACTCATCGAAATCTTAAGAGCGAAGCTCGAAATGCATTCAGATGTGCAAGTGCTAACAGGTCTCGGCTTAGGAGCAGAAATGTTGGCCGCTGAAGCGGCTGCAGCCACTGCCATTCCATACGTAGCGGTTCTTGCCTTTGAAGGGGTAGAACTTAGATGGCCTGACGCAACACAAAAACGATTCCAGGAGCTCATAGCTGGGGCCCGTTCGGTAACTACCGTCAATAAGGAAAACCCTAAGACTGCTGCCGAATACGGCAAAGCACTAGGCCGCCGAGACGACGCCATACTTCGACGCGCCACCGAAGCTGTATTAATTCGTAACGCTAACGATCGAACGTTAGGTGATCTTCAGAGAAAGCTGGAAAGACAGTTCCAAGAAGACGTGTGGATCATCGACCCAGAATGAAATCAACGAGAACGAAGAGTTGCCTGTCCTCTAACTAGGCCAAAGTCGTGCGCCGTCACAACGCAAAGAACTCTTCGATCATCTTTCCAAGACTGTTCACTTGGGGCATAGCCGGTGATGGTCATACGAACCGGATCAAATAAATGTCCTGTCGCGTTCTGAAATCGATCGAGGCAACCGCTTTTCGCGATTTGCTCTATAGAAGCTGAACCCGGCCACGCTGTATCAGCGAGATCAAAAACCGCGAACACCTCAGCTTGGTGGCTCTCAGCACAGGGCACCGCATCAACCGCCTCAATTTCATCGGAGCCAAGAAGAAAGCAATCCCCAGGAGACAATCGAAGTACTCCGACACTGCCACCGGTCGTTATCTGCCCCGAAGAATCGCGAATCGATCCGTCACTTAGAGACAACTTGCCAGATCCGTTACACCCAGCCCCGATGCAAAGAAGGATTAGACAGCACGTTGCAAATTTCACTCGGAAGTTAACTCGACTAAACCTGCCAGTCGTGCCAGTGTCGATTCCATACTTTTCATGTGTCGGCGGGGGTACCTCAGAAGCTGGATGAGGATGGGAAACCGCGACGTTGACCAATCGAAGGTCTCTGTGACAAGCGTCTGCTCGCCTACTTCTGCAAGTTCATACCTCCAGATGTGTCCACCGAAATGGCCCCAAGCAATCAGCCGGCCTTCCTCGAACTCTAAGACTCGACTCTTCATCCGATACGGCATACCCAACCGCATCTTCATTGCGAAAGTACTTCCAAGAGATAAACGAGACTGCTGTCCTACATGGCCTTGAACGGTCCCCGAGCCGTCAATTGCCGCATGCTGCGAAGGATCGGCTAGCACATCGAAAATAACGGACGGATCAGCTGAAATCAGCCGCTCACAACTAACGAATCGGCGAGACATACACAAAATCTAGTCTCCGCCCATGCGAAGTAGTAATCAACTTGGCTCAAGTAAACGGGATGGCAACGGGCCGCGTCCCCTGCTGACCCGTCCATCAACGTCAAAGAGAATCCATGCTGGCTGGGATGAAACCCCGAAATAGTTCCAAAGAGTGCCGTCGATATCTTCGATGTGAGCTAGGTGGCCAAGATCATGACGCTCAATGAAATTTAGGTATCCGTTAAGTTCGTCGCGACCTGGTAAACCGACAATTGCGATGTCACTTCGACTACTTAGAGCGGCGACCGCCGCTGCTTCAGCGTTACAAGCACCTCACCACGGAGCCCAGAACCATAAGAGCACTTCGTTTCCGGCTAAAGATGAGGGTTCGAATACTTCGCCTGAAATGGTGGAGCGTTCGAGAACGGTTAAAGGAACAGGAACCTCAGTGCCAACCTTCTCAACCAGGTCTGAGGTTCCCAAAAGCGGATCTTGAGCAAGTGTTGCCGGGGTGTCTCTTGGTTGAGACGCGACCTCTTGTCGGTCGATACTCGAACATGAAGCAGGAAGCATCAAACTGCCTAGTAGAACAACAAAGAAAAAGCGACAACGCACACCACAAAGGCTATGTGTCAGAGCTCACAGGACCGCTAGATTCAATAGAAGTGAGTACAAGAGCTTTAATCATCACAGCTTTAGCGACGGGATTAGTGATCCTTGTAGCCTTCGCAGCCCAAGTGCTCATCGCCGTTTAGGGGTCACCGAACTTAAGTTTGGTCATCTCACCAAAGGTCGCACCGTTACCGGGTTACGATTGGCAACAGAATGACTTTTAGCCACTTTGATTTAGTTGTGATTGGAGGAGGACCCTCCGGATATGCAACTGCGCTGACCGCTGCAGCCGCCGATCTCAGTGTTGCTCTTGTCGAACGAGACCGTCTTGGCGGAACCTGCTTACATCGTGGATGTATCCCAGCTAAAGAATTACTGGAAACCGCTTCCGTTCATCGGACTGTTTCACAAGCCGGCGAATTCGGCATCGTCACCGCCGCGCCGACTGTAGATTTTTCTGCAGCCCAAGATCGTAAACAAGCGGTTGTAGATCGCCTTTTCAAAGGCGTAACGAATCTTGTAGGAAGCAAGAACATTGAACTCTTTTCTGGAACAGGGCACCTGACAAGCGACCGACAGATCGCGGTGCAACTTGGCGATGGGACCGAACAGGTATTGACCGGCGATTCGATCGTTTTAGCCGCTGGTTCGCAGTCAAAAACTCTGTCCGGTTTCGAAATTGACGGTACGACTATTTTGGCGTCCGACGACGTTTTAGCGATGACCGAGTTGCCAACGAGTGCAGCAGTTATTGGGGGAGGCGCAATTGGGTGTGAATTTGCGTCCATGTTGGCCGACTTAGGCACCGAGGTAACCATTCTGGAAGCAGCTGACAGGCTTATCCCAGGGGCCGATGCTGATATAGCCAAAGCGCTGCAACGGTCGTTCAAAAAACGAGGGATTAAATCGCTGACTGGAGTGACGGCCAATGGGCACGCTCCGCAGTCAGAAGGAACCATCTTGAAGCTAAACGACGGTGCCGAACTAGCAGTGCAAAAGGTCATCGTTTGTGTAGGCAGACGCCCATATACGGATCACCTTCAACTTGCACAAACATCTGTAGAAGTCGACGAGGAAGGTTTTGTGCAGGTTGACGAATTCTGTCGTACGAGCCTAGATGGCGTGTATGCAGTAGGTGATTTAATAGCGACCCCCCAACTAGCGCATGTCGGCTTTGCTGAAGCCATGTTGGTTGTCAGTGACATAATCGGCGAGCCACGAGACCCAATCAATTATTCGAAAGTTCCCTGGTCCATTTATTGCCACCCTGAGGTTGCATACGCGGGGTTAAGCGAAGAGCAAGCAAAGGCAGCCGGATACGAAATCTCGGTTGCCCAACATCGATTCGTTGGAAACGCGCGAGCGCTGATTCATAACGAGACCGAAGGTATGGTCAAACTCGTCGCAGAACGACAAAAAAATGGAAAAGCTGGAAAACTTTTAGGGGTTCACCTCATAGGGCCATGGGCGACTGAACAACTAGGCCAGGGCTACTTAGCCGTTAACCGCGATATCGAAATCAATGAGATCGCAGAATTCATTCAACCGCACCCAACGCTGTCGGAACTCTTTGGTGAAGCCGCCCTAGAATTAGCCGGTCGGACACTGCACGGATAAGACGACATTGGCTATGAACTCCGGAACCACCGACCAAGGTGTTGTTAAATAAATGTTCAGAGTTCGCTGGCTCGGCCGAGTTGACTACGAAGAGTCGCTGGACCTGCAACGCCAGCTTTTTCATTCCAGTAGTGACGATCACATGCTGTTACTCGAACACCAGCATGTATTCACCGGTGGACCGAACACAGACTTGTCTCACCTCCTTATAGACCCACAGAAAATCGGAGCAACATACAAACAAGTTGATCGAGGAGGTGATGTCACCTACCACGGCCCAGGGCAACTCACTGGATACCCGATACTTTCGCTGCCAGGTCGTCGGGGCGGGGGCATCGCGGAGACCAAGGCTTATATCCACCAACTAGAACAAGTCTTGATCGACTCGCTTAGAGCCTTGGGTCTCGACAACTGCGTTCGTATAGCTAGATACCCGGGAGTGTGGGTTGACTCCGGAAGCGGGACTCCCCGAAAGATCGCAGCTGTTGGTGTTCGGCTTAGTCGCGGTCGAACTATGCACGGTTTCGCTCTAAATGTCACAACAGATCTTTCATGGTTCGATCACATCGTTCCATGTGGAATTGACGAATTTTCGGTGACCAGCCTCGAAGCCGAAGGTATCGACGTGCCCATGGATGCTGTCGTGGAAGAAGTTGCCCAGATAGCTACCAGAAGCTGGGGAATCGACGGCTCTGACATCGCCGGGATCACATCCACGCAGCAGAACCAAGATCTCGAAGTGTTCAAAGGTGACTACATAGCTGTGAACGAAGTTGATAGAGAAGTCATAGTCCCGCTCCGTGACCGAAAAACAACAGACCGCAGACAACGACGCCTAGATGAAGCAGGCGTGCCTAAAGGGTTATCGATAACAGACAGAAAACCCTCATGGATGAAAGCGAGAATCGACCTCAACGACGGATACCGAAGGGTTCGTTCAACCCTTCGCAACCTTGAATTAACGACTGTCTGCGAAGAAGCAGGCTGCCCGAATATTTATGAATGTTGGGGCAAAGACACCGCCACTTTCATGATTAACGGGAGCCGATGCACCCGCGCGTGCAGCTTTTGTCTTGTAGATACCCAACGCCCACAGCCACTTGACGAAGAAGAACCAGAACGCGTCGCAAAGGCAGTCTCTGACATGGCCCTGCTGCACGTGGTTATCACAGCTGTCGCGCGCGACGATTTAGCTGACGGCGGTGTCAGTGGATTCGTGAAGACCATTAAAGAGATTCGAGCTGTTAACCCGTCCACAACCATCGAAACACTCATTCCAGACTTCAGCGGCAAAAAAGGTTCACTCGGACATCTATTGGGTGAACGACCCGACGTTATTAACCACAACATAGAGACTGTTGTTCGGCTCCAACGAGCGGTGCGTCCCAGTGCTGGATACGCCAGAAGTTTGTCGCTTCTCGCTCGGGTGAAAGAACAAGGAATCACCACCAAGTCAGGATTGATTACAGGACTAGGAGAATCGGACGAAGAACTAGTTGGCACACTTGCCGACCTAGCTTCGGTCGGCGTCGATATCGTGACAATTGGTCAATATCTCAGACCGACTACCAGCCATATACCAGTGCAGAGATGGGTGACTCCTCAAACCTTCGAAATGCTTGCTGAACGTGGTCGCGAACTGGGAATAGCGCACATAGAGGCGGGCCCCCTGACCAGGTCAAGTTATAACGCGTCCGACAGCATTCGATCGCTGTTGCCAACTCCGTAATATTCAAGCCAGGGTGACTACACTCCCAATAATGGCCGCTGGTCCACAACTTGACGCCGCGACGGTGCTACTGCAGTGGGCAACCGGTGGGCTGCTGTTTTGCTGGGTGACCACGCGACGCAGAGAACTAGGCGATGGATACGGATGGCTGCTTCGATCGAGCTATGCCGCGATAGCAACACTTGCAGCCGTAGCGGGATACGGATGGGCATCGGAACCCATTCGAGATGCTGCATCCGTCGCTGTGGCTGTAGCTGCCTCAGCTGCATTGCTGTTATCGATAACTCATCGGACTACCGGCTCAACGCCACGATCCAATGAAGACGAACAAAGAACATCGAGCTTCGATCCTCGGTGGGATCTCTTGGCCCCAGCTGTTGGGATTATCGGGCTGGTCGCTGCAGGTATAAGTGGTGGAGGAAATGAAGTTCTGCAGACTGCAAGGATCTTGGTTGGGGCTGCATTCTTAGGCTCAGTTACTGATGCCATGTTGCTTGGACATTGGTATCTAGTTCAACCCGGACTGCGCAGGGAGCCTCTTCTAGAGCAAGTTTCCTGGCTTGGCAAACTGTGGCCCCTAGAGGTTGGTCTACTCATCGTGCCTACAGGGATGATTTCGGTATTAACAGGAAAGATAGACGACAGCTACGGAGGAATGCTCGGATGGTTTTGGTTGGCCTGTGCCTTGACAACCGGGGGTTTAGTCATCGTTACCCGAGCAGCGCTTCGTGAACGCCAATATGCAGCCGTGATGGCCGCTACCGGTCTCCTGTACTTAGCGATATTGACGGCTTTCGGGACTGATGTTGTGGCGCGACTAGTACTTGAAATTTAAGACTCTCCGATGGGTTACCGGGACAGCTACCGGCCCTTCCACTCAGGCGCCCGTTTCTCCCGGAACGCTTCAACACCTTCTTGGGCGTCCTCTGTGTCTCCGACGATTCTCCTAATGCTTTCACCCATACGGACCGCTTCTGCCCAACCCATCCGTTGAGACCTGGAAGCAACCTCCTTCACAGCGCGAACCGCTAGTGGAGCGCCCTGACAAAGTCGTTCAGCAAGCACATATGCCTCGTTCATCAATTCATCGTGAGGAACAACTCGCCACGCCAGACCAATATCAACTGCCTTCTGAGCATCGATATTGTCACCCGTCAATAAAATTTCCATCGCGTCAGCCCAAGCTATTTTCGACGGTATCCGCATCGACCCAACGATGGTTGGCACACCAACCTTCACCTCTGGCATACCGAAGACAGCGCGATCTGATGCCAACAAAAAATCAGTCGCGATAGCACCAGTTAACCCGTACCCGATGCAAGCCCCGTTAACAGCGGCGATAGTCGGTTTCCATAACTCCAGACCACTCTCAAAGCTATTGATCGTCGGAATTTCAAAGTAACTTCCCGACCACGAACCAGCGGAGTTGCCCTGACCGGGACGCAGGTCGGCGCCAGCACAAAAAGCGCGCCCGGACCCGGTTAAGACGGCAACCCATGCCTCAGGGTCGTTATAAAATTCTAACCACGCCGCGTTGAGACACTCTCTCATAGCGCCGTTGATCGCATTAAGAGATTCCGGACGATTGTAAGTAATCGTCGCAATATGGTCTTGAAGTTCGTATGTCGCTTCGTCGTTCATCATCCCTGGCCTCACTTCGAGATCAATAAAATTGGGTAAACAACAATTACCCGCCATGTGTCTAGTGCATTCGTCTACCACAATGGGGAAGTGAGACTCGTCATCCAGATTCCCTGTTTCAATGAAGCAGAGACGTTGCCCGCCACAATGGCCGACTTACCGAGATCAGTAAGTGGCTTTGACGAAGTTCTTTGGCTAGTCGTTGATGATGGTTCTAGCGACCAAACGTCAGAGATAGCCAAAGTTTGCGGAGCGGACGCGGTAGTGCAGCTAACCCAAAACAAAGGCTTAGCAGTAGCCTTTCAGGTTGGGCTCGACGCGTCTTTGCGGTTAGGTGCCGACGTCATTGTCAACACAGACGCGGATAACCAATATTCAGCAAACAACATTCCCGACCTTGTCGAACCAATCATCAAAGGTGACGCAGATCTAGTGGTAGGGAGCCGCGACATAACTAACCATGAAGAATTTTCAGCTCTCAAGAAAGTTCTGCAGAAGATCGGCTCATGGGTCGTTCGACAAGCATCGGCGACTGAGGTTTCAGACGTAACCTCAGGATTCAGGGCCTACAGCAAAGAAGCAGCTCTTCAAGTAAACGTCGTATCTCAATTCACATATACCCTTGAAACTCTGATCCAAGCAGGCCGTTCAGACCTAGCTGTAGCGGATATTCCGATTAACGTGAATCCGACAACTCGCCCATCACGTCTCTTTCGTTCAAAACGACAGTACGTTCGAAGATCAGCAGGAACCATCTCCCGGGTATACGCCATGCATCAACCATTACGAGTCTTCAATATCCCAGCGGTCATCTTCGCGCTGGTAGGAATGGTCCTATTCGGCCGGTTCGGGTGGTTTTATGTGACTGCGGGAGGAGAAGGGCACATCCAGTCACTCATAGTTGGAGCTGTCTGTCTGCTGGTCGCAATGCAAATGTTTATGCTTGGTCTGCTGGCAGACCTTCTCAGATCCAACCGAGTTATCGGCGAACGAGTTCTTCGACGGGTCCGAAATATTGAACTCACGCTCGGCGACTACAGCACCATTGAAGACGAACCCACGCCCGATCTGTAATTGCCGCCTCGCCTGCGATTGCGTCGCCAAGCCAGCGAGAGCATAAGCGCCAACGAAAGCACAGAGATAGAGACCCCTGCTCTCAAACCAGAGGGACGGTATTCGAATGTCACCGTGCTGGACCCTTCGGGTACAGGCACCCCAACAAAAGCGTGATCGGCCGCTACTAGTGGCTGAGGAACGCCATCGACCGAAGCCGTCCACCCATCTTGCATAGCGTCAGCTACCACCAACCAGCCTGGACCAGTGCTTGTCAACGAAATACTCAAATGATCGAGCTGATCATCAAAGTCATCTATCACCGCTTCCACTGCACCAGAACCAGTCAGATGACCTGACTGTTCTGAGAGCAGCATCAAGTGCGAAGGGAGAGATGTTTTCAACATCTCCACTCTCTCTTGCCCATCTGGCACTACCACAGCCTCAGAAGCGAACCTGACCCGCCCCAACACATCCAGATTTTCCCAAATGGCGACGTCGTCGGCGTACGCCAAACGTAAACCACCGTCCGCCGAAGCCATGCCGTTGAGAGCAAGGAAACCAGACTCATCAGCTCGGAGTTTTAAGGTCCCATCGTCAGCATCCAATCGGACACGAATCAACATTTCGCCACCAACCGGTAAATCTTCCGCCGCAACGGGAATCCAGTGACTCCCTGCTGGCAAGAACCCTCGGGCGTGGCGTCGGCCAGTACGGACAGAACCGTCTGGCCCAACAATTTCGACTCTCAATCGACCCGCCAGATCAGTCGTAGAGAAGTCTTCCACCAGATGAAGCTCGATTCCCCGGAGTGGACGTGAGTCAACCGTTACTTCTAGACGACCATCCGGATCAAGTTCCCTAGCGGATCCACCATCGGACAACACCAATGGCGTTCCCGGTAACGGAAAATCGACCTGGGTAACCAACCAACGAACCGACATCCGATCCAAAACCGGAGACCTTAAGCGATTCACATCAAGAAACTCGAGAAACGAGAATGTGTAGGACCTATCAAACGCCTCTGGATCGACGGCTATCAGCAAATCTCTCCACGTCGGTTGATGAAATACATGACCAGTTACAGTTCGAATTCCGTAGTGGGTAGTCGTGCCTGAATAGAAGGCTAAATCGTGCGCCGCGATTCGGTCCCCATTCGCCTCTAACGCCAAGAACTCATGAGCTGGCGTAGTTGGGTAGTGGCGTTCAGGAACTTCGTTAGGCCAAAACGGGCCAACAAACAGAAGGATTTCTACTGCAGCGACGCCAGCTACCACTACAGGTAGGAACTGGTGCAGAGAACTTCGATGACGGAACAGGACAGATCCGATGATGATTAATGCTGCTAACCCAGCAACGGCAACAGATTGGCCAACTTCAGAAAGGTGACCTTCCCGCGAAGCCACTCGTAAAACATGTACCGATCCACCAACAGCAGTGAGCACAGCGACAACAAGCCCTGCGATATGCCACTGACTTCGATACTTATCGAACTGGCCACCTCCCAGTTCCCCGCCAGATCGAAGTGCTTCCAACCCCAACCCAACCAAAATCGCTAGCAGCAGCAGCCAAATTGAACGCATCCGCCCCACGAAGTTCGTGTCAAAAACGGGAAAATTCTGAGCTAAAGCCAAGATGGGCCCGCCGGTAAACACTAAGAGCGTCGTCACGCCCAATAAACCAGCGGTGATAGCAGTAACCGAACGGGTTACTGAGGCAGATGGACGCCACAACATTGCACATACAACTATGACCAATGCCCCTGCACCCAAAAATGCACAAGTTTCAATGTAATTGCGGTCACCGTAGAAAAAGCCTTGAGCATGCGAGCCAAAAGCACGCGGGATAGCTGCAGTAGTCATCAGCGATGGAGAAAGGTGATCTGAGACGGTTTGCGCACGATGGGACAGGTCCGTCGCGTTTATTTGACTGATAAATGGAAAGATCTGCCACGCGGCCAAACCAAAACCTAAAGCAACTGAACCAAGAGCTGATACCGACAAGCGGAACGTTTTTCGCTCTGATGGGAACTCAGTTCGAGACCGCAAAATAATCCATAGCAGCATCAGGGCTATGCCCCACCCAGTTAATGCTGGAAAGCCGGCCAACAACATCGCGCATGTCGATAACGCAATAGTTAGGGATGCCGAAAAGTTTCGGCGTCGCAACAGCCGCTCGGCGCCCCACAAAAGCCATGGAAGGTAAGCGCCGACGTGGCTTTGAGGCCAATTTGTCCACACTGTTTGAAAACCGCTAAATGAATAAACAAATCCCGCTGTCAATGAAGCAGCATGAGAAACGCCGAGGCTCCGCAGTAAAAGAAAAACCCCTGCGATAGCTACAGATAGCTCAGCGAGCTTTATCCATGCAGGTGCTACGCGGTCCGGAAAAAAAAGAAATGGCAAATTTAGTGGGTCAAAAAATCCTTGGTGGGGCACCGAAGCAAGAGGCGTTCCGCCTGCTGGATAAGGATTCCACAGGGCAAAATCGCCATCTAAGAGTCGGCTGTGGAACTGCTCCTGAGCAGGAAATCCCGAATCGACGGGATCGGCAACAGGGATCGACGTCAGTTCAAGGTCAATCGGCTGACTCTCATTCCAAGGAGCCCACCGCAAAACAGTGTCAGAACGTAGAAAGGTTCGGGCCCCGACTAATGGCAAGCCGATGCTGATAACGATCGTTGCAACGACGACACCGAGGGTCCAACGTGTTGCTCTGTCGACCCCGCTGTTCTTCACCCCAAAATCGCTCTTTCGCAATAGGTTCTATAAGGAGAAAGAGGCATCGAGCTAATTGTTCTCGCAGCGTCTTCAGCTGAAACAAATCCCATCTTGAAAGCAACTTCCTCTAAACACGCGACCTTATAGTTTTGGTCCTTCTCGACTGAAGCAACGAAATTAGAGCTTTCAAGAAGGCTTTCGTGCGTTCCTGAGTCCAGCCAGGTTGTATCTCGGCCTAATTTTGCTGCTCTGAGCTCACCATCAGCCAAGAAGCTCATATTTAGATCGGTGATTTCCAACTCGCCGCGCTCGCTAGGCGTTAATTCTTTCGCTCGGGAAACGGCGGTGTCGTCATATACATAAAGCCCGGGCACGGCGAGATCACTTCGCGGGCTGTTCGGTTTCTCTTCAATCGATAACACGGACCCAGAACTGTCGATCTCTACGACTCCGTAGCGTTCAGGATCCTCTACCGGATAGCCCCAAATAACAGCGCCGCTAGCAAATTCTTCTACCTCAGTGTCCAGACCTACCGGTCCGTGAAATATGTTGTCTCCAAGTATGAGAGTGAAGGGCTGGTCACGAACAAATTCTTGGCCGATAAGAACTGCCTGGGCAATACCACCAGGATTTGGCTGAACGCCATAAGACAGGTCTATGCCCCATTGACTGCCATCCCCCAAAACCCGCTCAAAAATTGGTAAATCGGCAGGCGAACTAATCAGATGAACTTCTCTGATACCGGCATTCATCAACGTAGCCAACGGGTAATAAATCATCGGTTTGTCGTAGACAGCTTGGAGTTGTTTGCTTGAAACCTGACTAAGTGGAAATAACCGAGTGCCAGCCCCACCAGCAAGCATCATGCCGCGCATAGATGCCACTCCCATTTGTCGTTACTCATCACGCCCACCAGTCTGCCGCAGTGTTGTAGCGAACGCGAGTCGCGCCACTATTCAATTACTACGACGACGTCGCCTGCACCTACCGTGTCACCAGGACTTACCTTTATATCTACGACCGAACCTGCTTTGTCAGCGTTGATGTTGTTCTCCATCTTCATAGCTTCGAGCACTACTACGGCTTCGCCTTCTGCGACTTCTTGTCCCATTTCGACCAAAACCTTCACAATAGTTCCCTGCATTGGGACAGCTACCTGACCAGAACCAGCGGCACCTGCGCCGCCTGAAGTGGACCTGCGAGGTTTCGGCGCGGCTTTAACCGCAACTCCAGCAACTTCGGGAACCCAAGCGGCAACTTCGAAGCGTTTTCCGTTGACCTCAAGAACAACGTCCTTTCGAACTAGCGGCTCAGCTAAGTCAGCTGCTTGATCTATGTCGCTGGCTTTACCAACCACGTCGGAAAGGTCCAGAGACTCTTCTACCCATTTAGTGCTGTGTTCACCAGCTTGAAAGTCGGCGCTAGCCAGAATTGCGCTGTGAGCCGCCGCAGTAGTCGCTATTCCACCTACCTCCAGCTCAACTAACGCACTTCTCATACGAGAGATAGCGGTGTCCCTGTCAGAACCCCACACGATGAGCTTGCCAACCAGATTGTCATAGAACTGGGAAACTGTGTCTCCCGATTCGTAACCACCATCCCAACGTATCCCGAACCCTTGTGGGATTCTCAGTTCGTTAATCGTTCCAGGAGATGGAAGAAATCGCCCACCCGCAGGGTCCTCAGCGTTGATTCTCACCTCAATCGCGTGGCCGTCCTGCTCGATGTCTTGTTGATTAAAAGACAACTCTTCGCCAGCTGCCACTCGAATCTGTTCTCGAACTAAGTCAATACCTGACACCAGTTCACTTACAGGATGTTCGACCTGTAAGCGGGTGTTCATCTCGAGGTAGAAAAACTCTCCGTCCTGAAATAAGAACTCGACCGTTCCGGCGTTGGTGTAGTCACATCCTTCAGCTACAGCCACCGCAGCGGCACCCATAGCCTCCCTCACTTCGGCAGGGAAGTTTGGCGCAGGGCTTTCTTCAACAAGCTTCTGATGGCGTCTTTGAGCGGAACAGTCGCGTTCACCGAGCCAAACAGTGTTTCCATGTTGATCTGCGATGATCTGCATTTCGATGTGGCGAGGCCATGTTAAATAACGCTCCATGTAGCATTCGTTCCGCCCGAAAAAGCTTTCAGCCTCTCGTTGAGCAGACTCTAAAGCCGCATCTACTTCCTCGGCTGAAGTCACCACCTTCATACCGCGACCACCACCACCGTACGCCGCTTTAATCGCAACTGGATAGCCATGCTCATCAGCGAAACTGCGGACCTCATCGGGATGTTGAATTATCTCAGTAGTACCCGGAACTCCACTCACACCAACTTTCTCCGCAGCTAGGCGAGCCGAAATCTTGTCGCCCATCACTTCAATAGCCTCTGGTGGTGGGCCAATAAAGGTGACACCCCGTTCAGTGATAGCCCTAGCGAAGTCTGCATTCTCGCTATAAAAACCATAACCAGGGTGCACAGCCTCAGCGCCGCTCTTGTCTATAGCGTCGAGAATTGCCGAAGTATTGAGATACGAATCTGCAGCAGTTTCGCCGCCCAAAGCGTAAGCCTCGTCGGCGAGTCGAACGTGAAGAGCGTTGCGGTCAAGTTCGCTGTAAACAGCCACACTCGTAATGCCAAGTTCACGACACGCTCTAATCACTCTTACAGCGATTTCTCCACGGTTAGCGATCAAGATCTTTGAAAACAAGGTTCCAACCTTCCGAGCACAAACATACGATCTGCAATCGTGCCACAATCGAGGCCATTTGCCCCACTTGAGTCATTTTCTTTCACAAATAACTTCACAAATCAGTAAGTATTCTGGCTTCTGTGGAAATACCCAAATTCGATTCAGTTGAGGGCACTCGCTTTAGTGACATCACTTGGGTCTCTGAAATTGGGTCAACCAATACAGAGTTGCTTGATAGAGCAAGAAAAGGGGCCATCGAAGGCGAGGTCATAATTGCTGACCTACAAACTAAGGGCCGCGGCCGAAGAGGAAGAACGTGGACCGCCCCTTCGGGAACATCGCTCATGATGTCGATCCTTCTGCGTCCACCGCCGGGCAGGCTTTCTCCTGACAACGCATCGCTGATCACGTCGGCTCTCGCAGTCGCCGCGCTGACTGCAGTTGATGAAGTTGCAAACATACAGTTGGAAGTGAAATGGCCTAATGACCTGGTCGTGGATAGCCCCCACACAATCCTTGATAGCGGCGACCCCGGTTACCGAAAAGTTGCCGGAATCTTGACCGAAACCTTGATCCAACAAAATGAGATTGATGCCCTAGTAGTGGGAATCGGAATCAACACAGGTTGGGGACACGTACCAGCCGAGCTCGAACTCATAGCGACAAGCCTCGACGTGCTAGCTGGTTCGACCATTTATAGAACCCAATTGGCACACAAACTTCTAGAAAAGTTTGAAATTGAATACACCGACCTCTTAGAACCTTTTGGCAAAGAAAATCTGCTTAAGCGACTGCGCGAACACTCAGCCACCCTAGGTAGGCGAGTCTCGGTTCATATGAATCAAGAAGGTGAAACTACGCCCTTAAATGGACAAGCTATTAACATCGACGAAGCGGGACGGCTTCTAGTGGAATTTGATACCGGTGGTATCCAGGCAGTTGCGGTAGCCGACGTAGAACACCTGCGACTTGACGCGCGCTAACCGTCAGCCCGAAACAAGGAATACCCTAGGACGATATGGCCGAAATCGTTTCCTCTGAAACTATCGAAGGTGTGTACGTCATCACCCCTGATGTCTACGCCGACGATCGCGGATTTTTCGTCGAAACCTACCGTCGAGAGTGGATTCCTAACGGGTCAAGAGAAATGGTTCAAGCCAACCGCGGAGATCGGCAAAACGGAAGCATCGTCGGGTTGCACTATCACCTCCACCAAGCTGACTACTGGTACGTGCCATTTGGAACCGTCCGGGTCGTATTGCACGACCTGCGCGCCGGCTCGCCAACTGAGGGCGCCACCCAACACACCGACCTTCAAGAAAGCGAACATCGTGGTATCTACATTCCCCCAGGAGTGGCGCATGGCTTTGCAGCGCTGACCGACGCGACAATCACTTATCTGGTGGACAATTACTACAACCCAGCCGACGAACTGGGCGTTGCATGGGACGATCCTGAAATAGGTGCTGATTGGGGCATAGAGAATCCAACTCTGTCCAGTCGCGATCAGAACAACCCCTACAAAAAAGCAATTCCAGAAGCCGACCAACCTCGATACGGACTGAGGAATTGATCGAGCTATGAAACTCCTTGTCACAGGTGGGGCTGGATTCATTGGTTCCAACTTCGTCAGAGCCCATTTAGCTAACACCGACGACGAAATCACTGTTCTTGATGCACTTACCTATGCAGGAAGTCGAGACACGCTTTCGGACTTCATAGAAGACCCGCGGGTCTCATTCGTAGAAGGAGATATTTGCGATAGAGAGACAGTGAAGTTGGCGATGGAGGGTCACGAACTCGTGGTCCACTTTGCAGCTGAAAGTCACGTCGACAGGTCGATCGACGGCTCCGAGCGTTTCATACTGACCAATTGCGTCGGCACCAATTTGCTTTGCGATGTTGCAGCCCAAATGGAAGTCAAGCGTTTCGTCCACATTTCAACTGATGAAACATATGGTTCCCGAAAACATGGTTCCTTTACTGAGACCGACAAACTCGAACCCAGCAGTCCGTATGCCGCATCGAAGGCAGCATCTGACCTAATAGCCCTCAGCCACCACACGACCAATGACCTTCCTGTAATCATCACTCGTTCCTCCAACAACTACGGCCCCTTTCAATTCCCCGAAAAACTGATACCGCTGTTCGTTACCAATCTTGTTGAAGGTTTGAGCGTCCCCCTCTATGGGGATGGAACGAATGTCAGAGACTGGATACATGTTCAAGACAACTGTTCGGCAATTTCGACTGTTCTCCAAAAAGGAGAAATCGGGCAGGTCTATAACATCGGTGCTGGCAACGAGCTATCCAACCTCGACCTCACCAAAATACTGATCGATCTGTGCGATCGAGACGAATCCGCTATCACGTGGGTTGATGACAGACCGGGTCACGACTTTCGATATTCCATCGATTCGACAAAAGTGCGCGATCTAGGGTGGGTTCCCCAAGTTGACTTGCAAGCAGGCCTAGAGGCAACCGTCCAGTGGTACCAAGACAACGAAACATGGTGGCGAGCCAAGACGGCTAAAACACAGTGAATCTCGCGACCGCCCTTACCTCTGCAAATAGATACGCGCCTTTAGTTCGCAACTTCGCCGGACGAGAACTGAAAGCTAGATACAAACGGAGCCTTCTTGGTTGGACATGGTCGTTGCTCAGTCCGTTGTCAACCATCCTGGTATACAGCTTGGTCTTCTCAGTGTTCTTTCGGGCGGCACCACCAGTCGCCGGAAATGGATCACAAAACTTCGCAGTGTTCCTCTTCACCGGACTTGTTGTCTGGCTCCTGTTTGCAGGAATGATTAACGGGTCTATGGGCTGGCTCCAAGCGATAGGGGACCTCCGACGAAAAGTTTTCTTTCCGCCCGAAACAGCCATCTTCGGAAGCGCTCTGGCACTAGCAGTCCAATCAGCCATAGAGGCAGGTGTCCTCGTCGTTGTCATGCTCCTCATCGGCAATCTCGGTCCCACGACTCTGGTGTTGCCACTAATACTCGTCTTAGCTGGTCTCTTTGGTCTCGGAATCGGATTCTTTGTGTGTGTGCTCAACACCCATTACCGAGACATGCAGTACCTAGTTGGCATAGTCCTAAACGCAGTCTTCTTTCTTGTACCTATCGTTTACCCACTTGGAATCATTCCCGAACGTCATTGGGGCCTCCCAATTCGTAAAATTGTTGAGCTAAACCCAATTAATCAGTTTGTGACAGCAGCTCGAGAGTCCGCTTACCTACTTCAATGGCCAAGCCTTACTAGGTGGTGCACTCTGCTCGGTTATTCCCTAGTGGTATTTGCTCTGGGTTGGCGATTCTTTGCTCAAAGGTCAATGCAGCTGAGTGAGGACATGTGAATCCCATCATTTCGGCTCAACAGCTGTCCAAGCAGTACCGAGTGCACCGAGGCCGGCCGGACTCGCTGAAGGAAGCGGTTGTCCGCCGCAAGAAGAATAGATCGAGTAGCGAGTTTTGGGCCCTAAAAGAAGTGTCGTTAGATATCGAAAAAGGCTCTTTTTTTGGGTTGATCGGCCACAACGGATCTGGCAAAACAACATTGCTCAAACTGATGGCAGGGATCCACAACCCGAGTAGCGGCCAACTAAAAGTCAATGGCCGAGTTTCGGCCCTACTAGAGCTCGGCTCCGGCTTTCATCCAGAACTGAGCGGCCGAGAAAACATCTATCTGAACGGAGCCATCCTTGGCCTTACCAGAAAGGAAATGGACTTAGCGGTTGACGAAATAATCGAATTCAGCGACATAGGAGAGTTCATAGACGCTCCAGTCAAAATTCTTTCCAGTGGAATGTATGTCCGACTCGGATTCGCCGTTGCAGTTCATGTAGCCCCAGAAATACTCCTTATCGATGAAGTGATTGCCGTAGGAGATGAAGCCTTCCAACGTAAATGCCTGGAACATTTGTATGAACTACGTCGGGCAGGTACAACCATCGTCTTAGTTTCTCACTCACTTCCCTTAGTTGAGGGGCTCTGCGACGAGGTCGGCTGGCTCGACCACGGATCTCTGATGCAAGCAGGTGAAGCTACTGAAGTTTGCTGGGCATACCTCGATTCAGTCAACGCTCAAGAAGCAGAAAAATTGCGAGATGAAGACAACGACCCAATACACACCGACACTTCCCTCACCGAAATAGAAGTTCGGCGGGGGAGTGGAGAAATACGTATTTTTCACGTGGACTATCTAGATGGTGAATGGCTCGCAAATCCCTTACCAAGCTCGGGCGATACCCTTGTGATTCGCCTTTGGTACGAAGCGGAAACCTCCGTCGAAAATCCAGTTTTCGCAATGAAACTCCACCATGCGACAGGGGTACACCTAGCCTCCCCGAACAGTGCACTTCAGCAACTCCAAACGGGGTCAATCGTTGCGGGACGAGGATATGTTGATTTTGTAATCGACAAACTCTCCCTACTAGCTGGTGACTACCTCTTATCTACGTCCATCACAGATCGTGACCGAATGCATGTCCACGATGCATGGGAAAGATCACATTCCTTACGGATCGTGCCTGGGTCTTCTCCTGAACGCGAGGGCCTTACCGATCTCTTAGGGAAATGGCAGCCTCCAGTACCGCACGAAAAAGGCTCGCCAGGCCATCCGAACCGCTGAGCGAAGGCGCGGCCACTGACTGAACAACGGCGCGTACAATTAAGACAGCCCGATCTCGAGCTTAGTGAGACCCCAGGAAGCTGCATCGATGACCTCGATCAAATCAACCAACACAGCCGCCAGTGGAAGCTCCCACAAGTCGACAACGCAAGGCCGACAAAACCTGAATGTCGGCATAGTTCTCCCGACTGAAGAACGCCACCCGATTGGTTGGTTAGCGACAAAAGCCTTAGGCGCTGAAATTGAGTGGCGAAATGGCCCTATCCATATTCAATGGTTTGTAGAAAAGCGGAGACCAGCTTTATGGTCAAGCGATCTATCGCTCAAGACCGAAGAATTACCCGAAAACATCAACGAGTTAGACAATGACCTTGATGTCATTCTGGGACATGGACTAGCTAACCAAAAGATCGAATTTGCAGTTGACCCAGCCGAAGCCGAGCTCACCCTTAGCGACACAGCGACCTTGCTAACTCGTTACCTTTCACCCAATCTCACGCGCAGAACCCACCCCGCGCCATCACTGCAAAATTCGATACTTGTGGACATCAACGGCGACTTACCTCAAGCGGTAGCTAATGAAGTTGCTCGACATGCGATGTCAAGAACAATTCCGGTAGCGCTCCTAGGTGCAGAATCAGACCAAAATCGGTTTGTTCAGCAATTGAAGCGCCACAACCAAACAGCAACCAACGTAGGCAGGGACCTAGACCCCGACGAATTCGGAGCACTCATTGAACATGCTGCGGTTGTAGTTACTGGAGACGCCGCCTTACAAAACATGGCTCAAGTCCTACACGGACGATCAGTCTTCATTAACCCAAAACCGGTAGAACAGAGACTTCAACGAGAGCTATGGGCGGCTACCTCAGGCACTTCTCTCCCAAGAAGAGACCCGACGACTGAAGCTAAAATTCAACGACTGGCAGAAATTGTCGAACAAACTGCTCTCCTCCGACTTGGTAGAAGTATCTCAAATCGATCCGGAGCCCAAGAAAGAGAACGCATCAAACAACTCACACTGTTACAAGAACAACAGGCACTCCACTGGAACGAGCAGCGGCGCCGGTCTAAAGAAACAATCGATCACTTAAGACAAGAAATTCTCAGCGTCGAATCCAAGCTTAACCTTGCCGAAAATGAAGCTGACCGTAACCGCAGAGCTCTCCAGGCTCAACACAACCGGCTCAATCAACTAGAAATGCAGACCGCTGAACGCGACCAAGGACCCGCTCGACTGCATCGAAGTGTCGATTGGCGGAGCGTCCTAGCCCAAATTGAGCGCGATGCCCTCAAACTCCTTCACTGGCTTCGCCGCCAATTCGAAAAGAGATGAAACCAACGTCTCCGCCGATAAGTGTCATTGTTGTTTTAACCACGAACCCCCGATCCGGAATAGACCCAACGGGCTGGCGGACCGAACAAATATGTAAGGAACTCATAGCCAGTAACGCTGACACAAGGCTGCTCCTCAACGGCCCACCAGACACTTCAAAGACCCTCTTCGGAAAGACATTAGAGACAACAGGTTCAGCCTCAACTGATTGGTGGAAAGCAAACCGCGGCGAAACCTTTGTCTTCTGTGGAGATGGCCCCGCATACCGAGCGGTTTCGCTTTGTCGCGAACACAACCCCGAAGCCACCATCGTTGTCGATAGATCTGCGTTACTAACTCTTCAGCGACCCGACCTACCCGGTGACTTAGTAGCACAGGAGGAATTAGCTGGCCGCGACACTGTTTCTAGCCTGCGACGTCAACGCGACAGAGAGCTGATCTCCCTCGCTGACCAGATTTGGGTTTATTCGGATTCTGAACGGACCGAAATTGAAACACTAACTCTTGAAGCGACAGTCAAGATTGTCCGCCCACCAGATATCAGATTTGATGCAGCCAATGGAAGCCGGCCTCTCCTGCTCGCCGCGCCACACCGCGAGTTTGGAGAACCTGATCTGGAAGCAGTCCAATACTTCAACGAGCAAATTTTGCCCACCCTGGACACAGCTAGCGAACCACCGTTGCTGCTCACAGAACGCGGCTTTGGTCTCTGGGATCAACATACACAACACCTTGAAACCATTGAACGGAGCGGTCCGCTTGGCGAAGCATGCCAAAACGCATCGATGCTGATACTGGGCCGTGAAAATGGTGGAACCGCATGGACTCAGTTGCTCGCGGCACGAGCCTTTGGACTTCCGGTCATCGCTACGCCACACGCCGCAGCTCACGTCGATGACCCCACCCAATGGGACCTCCACATAGCCGAACGAGCAGAGATAGCGTCGACTATGGCAAGAGTCGCAGGAAGGCGGCGCGTCCCCGCCCGGCCAGAACCACTGAGATCAGGAATATCGGAGGCTTTGGAAGCGCTTGACGTTGAGGCCGCCAACTCCGAATCAGAGATCACCGAATGGCTTGTCACTCCTGAAACAGGTCAACGACATCGAATGGACCTCAAACAGTACCGCCGAAGCGAACAAGAGGCGCTAGTCGACCCAGATCCTGACCCGGGCACAACTCTCGAATATCGCCCTCTTATCTCGATCATCACACCTGTCTACAAAACGCCGTTGGATATTCTCGAAGCAGCTATCAACTCAGTACGAACCCAAACATACGAAAATTGGCAACTTTGTCTGGTGGATGATTGTTCCGAAAGCGAAGAACTTCGAACCTTGTGCCGACAGTTCACTTCGCTCGACTCGAGAATCAGCTTTTTGGAGAGATCCGAAAACGGGGGGATCGCGTCCGCATCCAATTCGGCACTTGACATGGCAGAAGGCGAATACATAGCCCTGCTTGACCATGACGACCTTCTTCGTTCCGATGCCCTGACCGAGGTAGCAAGAGCAATCAACCGCTTCCCTCAGGTCGAATTTCTGTACTCGGACGAAGACAAACTTTTTGCGGATGGCTCCTACGACCACAGCTACGCAAAGTCTGGATGGTCTCCTGATCTGCACATGTCGTACAACTACGTGTGCCACTTAGCGGTATTTAGTCGCGACCTCATTCAACGTATAGGTGGGTGGCGCCTAGGATTTGATGGAGCCCAAGACTACGACCTGGCTTTGCGCGCCACGGAGATCGCAAACGAAATAGTCCACATCCCGCGCAATCTTTACCATTGGCGAGTATTACCCGGCTCTACCTCCGCTGGCGTAGATCAAAAAAATGATGCGTGGGATGCGGGACGACGAGCACTCAGCGAAGCATTGACCCGAAGAGGAGTGACCGGAAAGGTAGAAGAAGGCATAGACCCAGGCACCTACAACATTCACTACCCAGTAATCGGACGTCCGAAAGTTGGAATAATCATCCCCACTCGTGACCGGTATGAACTGATCTCTCAATGTGTTCAAGGGGTAACAGAGACCACCAATGGCGTAGAAACCGAAATCCTGGTTGTTAACAACGAGAGCACCGACCAAGCCACTCTGGACTGGATGGACCAACACAAAGGCCCTGTCATCGATTATCCCCACCAGTTCTCATATGCACGCATGATGAACATGGCGGCAGAGCAAATCGATTGTGACTTGTTGTTATTTCTTAACTGTGACATCACCATCGCAAGTCCAAATTGGTTAGAGGCGATGATCGGCCATGCCCAACAACGACGCGTCGGAGCGGTAGGGGCGAAACTCAGCTTCCCCGATGGACGCGTCCAACATGAAGGCATCACTGTCGGTGTAGGGGGAGTGGCCGTCAACACAAACGCTCGCGGCTATTTCAGTATCGGCAACTTGGCCCGTAACTGCTGGGCATTAACCGCCGCATGTTTGATGATGCGTCCAGAGGTCTTTTGGGAAGTCGGAGGCTTCGAAGAGCGACTCAGAGTCGCATTTAACGACGTCGACCTAACAATGCGCATTCATCAACTTGGATATGACCTTGTCTATCAACCCCACGCAATGCTCCACCATCAAGAATCAGCGCTTAGAGGTTCACTACACCCAACTGAAGACGAAGACTTCTTTCGAACTCGCTGGGGTCAACCGTTGACCCATGACGACCCTTATTACAATCCAAGGCTTTCGCGGCATGCCCAGTACTACTTTGCTGACGAAGTCAAACAAGTGTGGTTGCCTCGTGGTCACCCGCTCGCTTGAATCAAGCAACACCTAAGACGTTTACACCCAAACCAACTGGTGAACCCAAATTAGCGACATCCCCGAACGCAGTAACGGCACCGCGCGCGTCGACCACGAGATACCCACCAGGCCGACTTATCAGCCCGACAGCGTCAACCCGGCCCAGTAAGGCGGGCGAACCGAAGTAAGAAACGTCGCCGAGCGGATAAACGTGACCATCAGAATCCAAAAATAAGTAACCCCGATTATCCGGGCCGGCGGCGAAATCAACAACGCGTAGACCATCAACCGGACGGTCATCAACCAAGGCCCCATAAAAGGGAGCAGACCCGAACGAATGAACGCCACCCTTCTGATCGACAATCCAGTAACCGTCACCATCGGCAGTCGGCTCAATCTTCACAGCAGTAACCCCGTGCCCGATAGCTTGCGGAAGCCCTTCTAGAAAAGGCGCATTTCCAAAACTAAATACGCTGCCTTCGGAATCAAGCACCCAGTACCCAACACCAGTCGGTGAGGCCGCAATGTCGACGGGTTCAGCAACTAAATCGAGCGACGAAAGATCTCCGAGTGACCTTGCTGTTCCATGCGCTTCGATATATCCGCTTCGATCAAGAACTAAACAGCCTTGACTATCGCGTGTCATCGCTATAGCGACAGGTTGAGATTGAAGCCGGATAGCAATTTCGGAAACCACCTCGTCAAAGTGAAGAAGACGATGATTTGAGGTCAGAATCCAGTAACCGTTCAATGACACGCATCGAGCCTATGTCAGAGCAGCCTTTGGTCTAGGTCAGGCGCCGACTAGTTTGAATGGACCATGAAGATTTACACGAAGACCGGCGATGACGGAACTACAGGCCTCTTCTACGGAGGAAGAGTAAGTAAAGCCTCAGCACTTCCCAAAGCATATGGAGCAGTAGATGAAGCCCAAGCAGCTATAGGCCTTGCTCGGGCCATCGCCCTAGACACCGAACTAGACCAACTCCTTACGATGCTTTGCCGCGACCTGTACGTTGCCATGGCAGAACTAGCAACCCTGCCAGAAAACAGAAGCAAACTCGAACCCGGAACAACAATGCTCACCACCGAAATGGTGAATGCGATAGAAGAAGCCATAGATGCGACGAGCGAACGCTTCGAAGCGCCGACTGAATTCACCATTCCCGGCCAGACAGAAATATCAGCAAGGCTCGACTGGGCCAGAGTCGTGGCACGCCGCGCCGAACGGGAATGCCTAGACGTGTGCGAAGCAGAATCAAATGTATTGCCCTATTTGAATCGCCTATCTGACCTTTTGTGGACTTTGGCAAGATGGCAAGAAGGCCAATCCCTTCTGAGCCGCGACTCATAAAAATCTTTCGAAACTGACAGGAAAACAATGCCCAACCAATTAACGATTTCTTCAATTAATGTCATCGCTTCAGAAGACGAGAACGTCACTACTGCAAAAGATCGACCAGTGCGTTCAGGAGAACTGGATGGTCTTGGGGTTAGCGAAGATTTCCTGATAGCTAATGGGTTCGAAGGGAAAACCAAGCAGACACTCTTGCTGCCGCAACAAGAAGCAGTCGCTATAGCCCTGGGACTCGGAGATCAGCCAATTACGGCGGCCGACGCTCGGGCAACAGCAGCGACACTATGGCACTCCTCCAAACATCTTGATTCTCTTACATCTTCCCTACCGTTATCGATAGCGTCAGACCTAGGCGACGAGACAGCGTTACAAGCAGTCGTCGAAGGCTTACTTCTCGCCTCCTACCGCTTCGACGAACTCAAGGGAACACCCGATGCCGTACCCAACCTCCACCGAATAGACCTTCTGGTAGCAGATGGCGTTGACAGCGCGGCAGCTCTAAAAAAAGCAGAAGCAGTTGCCTCAGCAATCGCTCTCAGTCGTGACCTAGTTAACCGGCCTGGAGGTTCACTTTCAGCAACTCAGCTAGCAGACGAAGCGATGTTGGTAGCAGAAAACACCGGCCTAGAAATAGAAATCTGGGACAAGGAGCGACTCATCGAAGAACACTGCGGCGGCATCATAGGGGTGAATGCAGGATCTCTCGAAGAACCGCGACTTGTCAGACTGACCTGGCGACCCAAAACACAGAGCCGCGGCACTATCCACTTTGTTGGCAAGGGAATCACCTTCGACACAGGTGGCCTCAACCTCAAAACCTTTGAGGGAATGAAAGAAATGAAAATAGATATGGGAGGTGCAGCCGCTGTGATCGGAGCGATGGCAGCTGTCGCGGCCTACGCTCCCGACGTCACAGTTATCGGGACCTGCTGTTGCACGGACAACCAACCAAGCCCAACAGCAACCAAACCAGGCGACGTCCTCAAAATAAGGAACGGCAAAACCGTAGAAGTCCTTAACACCGACGCAGAAGGCCGCCTAGTTCTCGCAGATGGACTTTCAATAGCTGCAGAAGATGAACCAGACCTCATAGTGGACCTAGCCACTTTGACAGGAGCATGCATGGTCGCCTTAGGTCAACGCTACGGAGGCCTCATGGGCAACAACGAAGCCGCGATTGGGAAAGTCCAGACCGCAGCCGCACTAGCGAACGAACTCGTATGGCATCTGCCGCTACCCAACGAGTATCGAAAACAGCTTGATTCTGAAATCGCTGATCTACAAAACATCGGATCAGGAAGATTTGGTGGGACGCTCGTAGCTGGACTATTTCTTCAAGAATTCGTCGGCGAAACCCCATGGGTGCACCTTGATATAGCCGGCCCCGTCACCACCGACGAAAATGAAGCCGAATTTCCCAAAGGCGCCACAGGGTTTGGAGTTCGTACCCTGATCGAAATTGTGAACAATTGGTAGAACAAGCATTAAGACGCCAACCTCGCGGGATAGGCGATGAGAACCGGCCGACCCTCACAAAACAAGAAATTGGAAATAACTGATGTCTCAAGACATGTCACATGACGCCGATGTTCGGACACTTACCCGATGGATCGACGAAAGCGAACGAATCACCGTACTCACTGGGGCGGGTATCTCTACCGACTCCGGAATCCCGGACTTCCGAGGCCCAAATGGGGTATGGACCAAGAATCCCAAAGCCGAAAAGGCCTCCAATATTCAGAATTTCATATCTGACCCCGAGGTCAGAAAAGCTTCCTGGCGGGACCGACTTGATAACAGAGCGTGGTCGGCGGACCCTAATGACGGACACAAAGCCCTCGTCCAATTAGAAAAAAGGAACAAACTTGTCGCCCTCCTAACCCAAAACGTGGATGGCCTCCATCACGCTGCCGGCTCCTCCTCAACGAAGGTCATAGAAGTCCATGGGACTCTAAGAGAGGTGGCTTGCCTAGAGTGCGACTACCGCGACGACATGCAAATAGCATTGGACCGGGTTCGCCAGGGCGAAGACGACCTCGATTGTCCTGAATGCGGTGGAATCCTCAAAAGCGCAACAATCTCCTTTGGTCAGTCGCTAATCCAAAGAGACCTACTTAAAGCGGAAGCAGCAGCCCAAAATTGTGACCTAATGGTCGCAATCGGCACAACGTTGGCCGTTTACCCCATAGCGGCAGTCATCCCAGCTGCTCAACGAGTTGGAGCAAAAATTGTCATCATTAACGCTGAGCCAACTGAAATGGATCATTTAGCCGACTTAATCATTCGAGAATCAATCAGTGAAGTGCTCCCGATTGTTGTTCAAGGAGCAAAGAACCTTCCCCCAAAACAAGATGACTAAGTTCAGAAATAGCCGCTGAGGGCACACTTGGTAGAATTAGCAAGCAGAAGCGCCGATCAAGGCGCGTAAACAGGAATCAACTGATGACCAGCTACGGCGATCTGCTAGCGGCAGCGAAACAACAAATAGTCGAAGTTGACACTATGCAAGCAGCTCAACTCATTAAAGACGGTCACTTAACACTTGACGTAAGAGAGCCCGAAGAGTTTGAACAAGGAGCTATAGCCGACGCAATACATATTCCACGCGGTCACCTCGAAAGCCAAATTGAACAGCGGTTACCCAAACGCGATGAGAAGATCGTGGTCTACTGCGCCGGCGGGGCTCGATCAGCGTTCGCTGCGAAAACCCTCACCGAACTCGGATACGAGCAAGTCGTTTCAATGGATGGGGGATTCACAAAATGGAAGTCAGAAGGTCGAGCATGGGGCCTACCTGAAACCCTCACCCAAAGTCAGCGAAACAGATACCAACGCCACCTCCTTCTCCCGGAAATCGGAGAGCAAGGCCAACAAGAACTAATTGAAGCAAAAGTGCTTCTCCTAGGAGCGGGCGGTTTGGGGTCGCCAGCTGCAATGTACCTAGCGGCGGCTGGGGTAGGAACATTGGGGATCATCGACATGGATATCGTTGATGAGTCCAATCTTCAACGCCAGATCATCCACGACACAACGCGTGTCGGACAATCAAAAGTTGAATCAGCAAGACAAACGATTAATGCATTAAACCCCCACATCAACACCAAAATCTATGACACGCGCCTTAGCGCAGAAAACGTTCTTGACCTCTTATCGGAGTGGGACGTAGTCGTCGACGGAGCAGATAACTTCCCGAGCCGATATCTCCTGAACGATGCGTCCGTCAAACTCGGCATACCAGTGGTACATGGGTCAATCTTCAGATTCGAAGGCCAAGTGACAGTCTTCGACCCCATTAATGGGCCCACATACCGTGACTATGTACCTGTGCCACCTCCACCGGAATTGGCACCCTCGTGCTCCGAAGCTGGGGTCCTAGGTGTGTTACCGGGCATTATCGGCAGCCTCCAAGCCTTAGAAACCATCAAATTGCTGCTCAACCTCGGAGATTCCCTCACGGGAAGACTCCTCGCGTTCGATGCCTTAGAAATGACGTTCCGGGAATACAAACTTCGCCGCAACGAAGAGAATCAGGTCACATATGACAACCGTGACCGAATCAAAATTGTCGAATACGACCAATTCTGCTCACCGACACTTGGTTGAAGCTCCTAGCGGGACTTCAGTACCTGAAACGGCGACTCTGAACTCGCACTCTAAACTTCTAATATGACGAACAAGCGGGTCATAGTTATAGGCGGTGGCCCAGCAGGACACGACGCAGCAACCTCTGCAGCGAGATTTGGCGCAGACGTGACCTTGATTGAACGCGACATTGTTGGCGGAGCAGCACACCTCCGAGATTGCGTGCCATCCAAATCGATGATCGCGACAGGTGGAGCTCTCTCATTTGCTCGACGGATAGACGGAATGGGATTAGCCAACGTTGAAACTGATGTAGACGTCGAGCATCTGCGTGACCGTATCCAAGCAATAGAAAAACGCCTCGAAGAGTCAGTAACGCAGCTTCTCACAAGCCAAGGAGTCAAGATATATAGAGGAACTGGACGACTGCTTGGTTCCAACGAAGTGTGCGTCGACACAGCAGATGGGCCTATTGAACTGACCGCAGACGCAATCGTGCTTGCAACGGGGAGTCGGCCGCGCATCCCCGAATGGGCTCCAATAGATCACGAACGAGTCTTAACTACCCGCGACGCATACCCCCCGGCCGAGCTCCCGGAACACCTCGTAGTCATTGGGTCTGGTGTCACCGGCGTCGAATTCGTTCATATGTTTGCGTCACTTGGCTCAGAAGTCACATTGATTGTCAGTCGACAACAAGTTCTGCCTCAAAAAGACCCAGAGGCTGCAGCGCTACTCGAGCAAAACTTCCTAGACCGAGGAGTGCAGCTCCTAAAAGGAGCACGAGCCACCGAAATTCTGCGAAATGGCCCAGTAGTGAAGGTTCAGTGCTCTGACGGAAGAACAGCGGAAGGATCACACGCCATTTTGGCGATTGGATCTGACCCCAACAGTCAAGGACTAGGCCTAGAAAACACTGATGTAGTAATAGACGAATTTGGTTACATTCAAGTCGACCACAACCTCAGGTCATCGGTGCCGTCGATCTACGCCGCCGGTGACTTGTCGGGCAAGCTTCCGCTTTCATCAGTTGCTGCGATGCAGGGCCGAAAAATAGCTGAACACATTATGGGTTTACACGAAGGCCGAGAACACCGACATCTCGACTACGACAAAGCAGCCTCCGCGATCTTCACCGAACCCGAAATTGCTGACGTTGGACTTGCTGAGGCCGAAGCCTTCGCCACGGGACGAAAGATTCGAGTAACGAAAGTTCCTTTCTCATCAAATGCCAAAGCGCTCATCAACAATGACCCTTTGGGGTTTGTGAAAATAGTTTCTGACCCCAACACCGGCCATGTTCTGGGAGGATCAATTGTGGGTCAACACGCCGCCGAACTGATTTCCGTAGTAGCGCTAGCAGTGAGCGCGAACCTCAAGGTTCAAGATATCCATGAAAGCCTTTTCGTGTACCCGACACTGAGCGAAGCTCTCTCAGAGGCAGCTGAGTGACCACCAAACACAAAGTCCTCATTACCGGTGGTCACGGTCAACTTTCAACTGACCTCGCACAAGTGTTTAAAAGTCAGGACCCAGTTGTTCTCAGCCGCGCAGCCCTAGACATCACTGAACCTCACCAAGTTCAAGAAGTTTTGCGTGAACACAGACCCGAAATTGTGATCAACGCAGCAGCATTCACCGACGTAGATGGATGTGAACACAATGCTGAACGAGCAAAATTGGTCAACTCCCAAGGCCCACAGAACTTGGTTGCAGCAGCGCAGCTAATCGGCGCTCGGGTCGTACAAATATCGACCGACTATGTATTTGACGGTGCGCTCAACCGCGCATACACCGAATGCGATCAAACCAACCCGCAGTCAATCTACGGCCGAACCAAACTCGCAGGTGAACGAGCCATGCGCGATTCAGACCTGATAGTCCGAACATCATGGCTATGCGGCCTCCATGGCTCCAACATCCTGAAGACAATCGTCCAACTAGCTCAAACAGGTAAACCTATGAGCTTTGTGAATGACCAAACCGGAAACCCATCTTTCACAAATGATGTTGCGACCACCATTCAACAACTAGTCGAAATCGAAGCCCAAGGCATATTCCATGTGACCAATCAAGGAGCTGTCAGCTGGTACCAGTTTGCGGAGACGATTCTTGCGCTGATGGGGCGGCCATCTGAGCAATTGACGGCAATAACAAGCGAACAGTTAGATCCACCACGCCCAGCTCCTCGACCCGCAAATTCAATTCTGGACAACAGCGGACTTCGGAAGCTGGGCTTAGAGCCGCCCCCGGATTTCCGTGTAACCCTCCCTAAACTTTTGGAGGTTCTCTGTGAATGAGCGACTCCGAATAGTGATCAATCCAGTTGAGCACCAACCAACAAGCCAAGTGTTAGCCGTCGCAGCAGCCCTGGCACTTGAATGGGCAGCGCCCTATGTCACCAGCGTCATCGGTAACGATGGCCCATTCGTGATCCAACCCGAAGATGACGCTGTAGGTGGGTTATTACGACTGGACTCAGAAAGAAGTGAGCGGCTCCAATTAGCGGGACGTGATGCCCTCTCTGAAGTCGAGTCTCAAATATGCATCGCCGAAGATGCTGAAGGGAACTGGAATATCCCCGACCGACTCGATAGCTGGTGGGTTACCGGAGTCGCACTTTCAGCAACTGAGTTCGTAGGAACTACCACAACTGGCATCGCTATAGCTGAGACACTTGCCATCTCCGACCGAACCGAGCAACGGTGTATTGAGTTGCTAGAAAAATCCCAACGATGGGCCATGGAACAAATTGATGATCTGCTTCGTGCAACCGCGACTAGTAATCCTCGGATCCTCGCAGACATCCTGTTGTCTTTGAGCTCGGAAGTTGAGACCCTCGCGGACACACACGCCATTTTGAGGGCTCGCTACCAAGCGGATATCGACACAATCAGTGAACACCTATGAAGGAGCAACCCCGAGCAACGCTGATCATTGTCGCTTATGGGCGCCACGACCTGGTTCTTGAACTGCTCGACTCCGTAGCGCAACACACACCCGAATCACACGAATTGCTTGTCGTCGATAATTCTTCGACTATCGGAAATGCTGGGCTGATCAAAGCTCACCCGTCACAGCCACGTGTCATAGAGGCGCCGCGAAACCTTGGATATGGGGGAGGTGTCAACTTCGGTGTGCGACATGCGACCGCTGAAACAGTCGTGATAATGAACTCCGACTTGCAAGTAACACCCAAATGGCTTTCCCCGCTGCTGTTAGCCATCGAACAACGAAGTGCAGCCATAGCGGCCCCGTTGTACCTAGACAGAAGGGGAAACGTCATCGAAAGCGGAGCATCTATAACCGCCGACGGCCACGTTCACAACTCCCGGATTGGCGGTGTCGCGCTTAAACCAGTCGACCACATATCTGCAGCGTGTTGGGTATTCAATAAGCAATGGTTTGAAGCTATGGGTGGCTTTGACCCGACATACGGCCTTGGCTACTACGAGGATGTCGATCTAGTGAATGCCGCTAGATCAAGAAACGAGCGAGTGGCCGTGGTGAATGACTCCCAAATCATTCACCACACAGGGAGCACCTTCGACTCTGAAGCATCACGGCACCTGTCTCACCGTAACCACGCTCGAAGTCAAGCACGCTGGAGTTGGCTCTACCGAGGAACAGGAACAACGCGGTGGGAAGGAGAAACGACAACAACGCATGGTCGCGTAGCCGTCGTAGGTCATCACCCTGACATTTTGTGTGAACTCCAAGAACACAATATTTCGGTCGTCACCCTCAAAAATCTCAGCGATCTCAGTCAACGGGCGCACCGCGACGACGTCATCGTCACCGAACATCAACATGATGAGGCTCAACGCGCGGCTCCCCGAGCTGAGATCACCAACCCAGAAGGACTCTGGAAAGCACTAAAACGTGCAGGTATTGCGGCCAGCAAAACCCCTCCCAAACCGCTTTTCTCGGCAATAACTTCTACGCGATCAAGAAGATGGTGAAAACATGACAGAGCAAAATTCGCTCCATCAAGCATCTGCACATCTGCAAACAGCACGACAACTAGGACTGGAACTCAGTTCTCAAACCCGCCGTTTTAGCATCGGATCTAACAAGCTAGTGACCCTAATCAACCGTGTATCTGACGAACTTGCTGCAGCTATTGACCTAGTAGCGAGCTCAGTGGCGGCCAACGCCGAACAAACTAGCCAACTGGACCAGGCAGTCACTCGCCTAGAGCTCGTCACAGCAGGAGACGAACAACTTATTGACGACCTTGCTGCTGCTATCGAAACAGCTCAAGTAGAACTGGTTCGTTTAGAACGCCAGCACGACCTACTTCGTTCGCGACTCGAATCGGCAGACTAACAATGCTCGTAGGCGTAACTCACGGCAGATATGCACAACAAATTTATGATGCACTGACGCAGCGAATAGGGATACAAGCAGATTTCGTTTCACCCGAAGTTGATGCAAGCAAATATGATTTTGTGTTCGCTGTCGATGACGAAGATGCTCCCAAAGGAGCGAAGACACGACGATACGTAACGCATCACAATGCAAAGACTTCTAGTTGGGATGTTGTAGCGGCTCGGCACCTGTTAGCTGGCGCCAAAACAAGAGGTACCCATAACCCCATCGCTGTTCCGCTGCCGGTCACCACTTCCATCTCGGTCAAACCCACTCAAACAGGGGTGGCGCTAGTCAAAAATGAACAAAAACAAGATTTCACCAAGCTCCTCAACGCAGCAGGCCACCAAGTAGCCGACATTCACGACCCAGAAGTTGGAATCGTCGTTGACTTGTCACCGACAACGAGTTGTACCGAACCAATGCGCCAAGCTATGAGCCAAGAAAAAGTTGTCGTCGCTATGGCTAGCAATCCCGCAGCGACAGACACAATTCACGACCAAAGCGATGGTCGCATCATTTCCACATACAGCAAGGCGGTCGAAGTCGTTGATGAACTAATCAACAACGACTTCGAAAGACAACGACTGGGGTTCGAGGCTCGAAAAGCGGTTTCGAGTAGCAGCTGGACACGAGTGACACGAGCACTACTGATCGAGAATCGAAGAGGCGTACCCGCTCTCGAGCACTCCAACCGGCTCGCCGCACGGAAGCGATGGACACAGCGACTCGGACATGCCCACCCATGGAAGTTCGCCCAATACATTGATGACAGACACATAGAGTTAGACGATCAGCGGATAGATGTGAGCCATCTCAGCCAACTCCGAAAACTGAGTATCGCCACAGCCCTAGACAGACGCGACCCAAACAACGGCAATTCCTAGGGTACGTTCCCTACCATGTCCCGGGACCGTCCAAGACGTCATCGTCGGTTGAGCGAAAAGTTGCTGCTAGCGACTATTGGAGTGGCCACAGGAATCGGATTTACAGCAACCTTTGTACTCGGATATGCCGTGTGGCGTCTAGATCAAGTCGAACGATTTGAAGTGCACGACGTGCTCACCGCGCCAACACAAAAACCAATCACTGCCTCAGAATTACTCGAGCTGAATCGTGTTAGCGCTGAGAACGGTAACCAAGATCCGTCAAGCTCGCGGGTCGAAATTATCCTTCCCCCAACAATTGATGAGCCGCTAGTCGACGGGGAACCCGACGGAGAGAATTACCTCCTCGTGGGTTCAGACAGCGTTGAAGGCATCGCAGCTGATGACGCAATTATGAGCGGCCGAAACGCTTCTGCAGCAAACCACCTCGCAGACACAATCATGGTTCTACGACTACGCCAAGATGGCACGGCAGCCGTGGTATCGGTTCCACGAGACCTCCTTGTGTCCATAGCGAGCACTGACACCATTGCCAAGATCAACAGTGCATACAACCTCGATTCGTCGCCACAGACACGAGCGGCGCGACTCATAGAAACCGTCGAAAATCACCTGGATATCGGGCTTCAGCACTTCGTCGAAGTTGACCTTGACGGATTTCGACGCATAGTTGACGCGGTCGGAGGCGTTTCGATGTGTTTCAACAGACCCACACGAGACAGAACTGTCCAAGACAGCGGCGACCCCACCCAAGGCGGAACTGGTTTCACAGCGGATAAGGGATGGACACATCTCGACGGAGACACAGCACTAGCTTTCGTGCGAAGCCGCCGACTCCTAACTCAACAAGCAGACGGCCAATGGGCGAGACTAGGAGTCTGGAATGACCTCGAACGAAACAATCGACAACAAAGATTCATATTCGAAGCCTTAGATCAGGCGTTAGGGCGAGCAGTCAGCAACCCTCGTACGCTCCAACGACTCCTAGATATCGTCGCTACCGATTTTCGTACATCGAATACCTTAAGCGTCTTCGACGACGGCCTCGATTTGGCACGCCGATTCAAAGGTCTAAACGTTGATAGTGACCTGGAGCGCTATGCGCTCCAACTCGTTGACATATCTGTTGATGGCAAAGCGGGATTAGAGATAATCGATAGTGACCACAACAAACGTGTGATCGACATCTTCCGGGGCCTTGAATGGAATGACGTAGTTGAGGAAAGAGTCGAAGTAGAAGTGCAGGGCCCATCGGCTTTTTCCTTAGCATCACGACTTCGCGGAGCACGTTTTAAAGCAACGCATGAAGAGACTGACCTATATCCCAAGAACAGAATCAGATATGGAATTGGAGGAGACCAAGCCGCCGTACTTCTAGCAGCACGGCTCAGAGAAAATGTCGAGATGCTGGCAGACCCATCCCTTTCAGGCAACAAAGTAATCCTCGAACTCGGCTCTATACCCCCTTCAGTCATGGTCGGCTACAAAACAGTCGAACCACCTAAACCAATAGCGAATAACACAACTGAGAACGCCCCACCCCCGCCTAGGACACTCGGTGTATGCGGCTGACCAAGAAAAAACTTCACCAACAAAGCCCTGCCGAGCTCAGAAAATCAGGCCGCGAAGGCGAACCGCCTAGATGTCGTTAGCATCTCGAATGAGAGAAATTTTAACCTTCTCTGACACAACTACCTGAAGGCACAGAAATGAGTAACGTCGCGGTAATTGGAGCTGGGTACGTCGGACTGACCACAGCCGCATGTCTTGCCCATATAGGCCATAACGTCACTTGCGCCGATATTGATGAAGACAAAATCTCTCAACTCAATGACGGTGAAATCCCGATTCACGAAGCGCGACTCCCTGAACTCATCGAAGAAGGGCTATCCAACCAACTACTTAAGTTCGTAGTCGGATCTCAGAGCGCAATAACAACGAGTGACTTTGTTTTCCTATGTTTACCGACCCCCCAAGGAGAAGACGGAAGAGCTGATATCGGAGCTGTCCTCGAGGTCGTCGAAGAAATCCGTCAACTAGTTCCGCCACAAACAATCATCATCAACAAGTCAACTGTTCCGATAGGAACAAACGCGTCGATAGAAACAGCAATACAACGAGAACGAGAAGATGTTTCGGTCGTCTCCAATCCAGAATTTCTCCGTGAAGGTGTCGCTGTCACTGACTTCTTACAACCAGACCGAATTGTTATCGGCGCTACGAGCAGCGAAGCAGGCGAGCGGGTCGCCGCACTCTACGACCCAATTGACGCTCCGATCATCGCGGTAGACCCCGCCTCAGCAGAAACCATTAAATACGCCACTAACTCTTTTCTGGCGACCAAAGTTTCATTCGTCAACGGCCTTGCAGCAGTTTGCGAAGCGGTAGGAGCTGACATCGAATCTGTGACACGAGGATTGGGAACCGACCAACGAATAGGCTCCCGTTTCCTCCAACCAGGACCAGGTTGGGGAGGATCATGCTTCCCTAAAGACATGCAAGCACTAGTCCGAATAGCAGCCGATGCCGGATACGAGTTCGATTTACTTCGAGCCGTTATAGAAGCGAATGATCAGCAATTCGATCGGATAGTTCACAAGGCCGAACTGTTACTAGGAGAAGACCTTTCGGGGAAAAATCTGACTCTGCTCGGTCTTACCTTCAAAGCTCACACCGACGACCTAAGAAATTCACCAGCACTCGAAGTAGCAAAGCGCTTAGCCGCCAAAGGAGCCAATCTCACCGCGTACGACCCTATGGTCAACAGCCAAACAGGGATAAGCGACAACATACGATTAGCTGCAAACATAGAGCAAGCCATGGACGGCTCTGCGGTGGCTCTAATTCTGACTGAGTGGCCAGAATTCACCCGAGCCAACTGGGCCAAACTGATCGACTTAATGCACACTCCATGCCTAGTGGATGCCCGAAATGTGCTTGACCGAAGATCAATGATCGAGCTCGGCTACCGGTACGACGACTTAGGCAGAATATGAGACCTACCAATCAATGACTGCAGCTTGTGTAAGAGTGGTTGCGTGACCGCTGAAATAAGCGTCCTCATGACCATGGAGGCAGCATGGCACCCTGTGCCCGGGGGTACCGGTCGAGTATCGATTGAGTTGGCCCGTGCATTGTCACAAAGAACAGATACCAAAGTTCAGGGAGTAGCCGCGCGCCATCGCTCCCAACCACCATCTGATTTTCGCCCATCAATAGAGGTAAAGAAACTCCTTCTGCCAAGACCATTGCTTTATGAAGCATGGTCACGGAGTCCCGTCCCTCGACTCGATATCAGCGGACATGACCTGGTGCACTCGACCACCATCATCCCTCCACCAGCAACTGATATACCGCTTGTTGTAAACGTCCACGATCTCGCATTCCGTCGATTTCCCGATCGTTTCCCGCAACGAGCTCGACGGCTCTTCGAACGCTCATGGAAGCGAGTGTTGGAACGAGCGGACGCTGTCCTATGCCCATCTGCAGCTACCTCCGCTGACCTACTAGCAGCGGGACTAGACGCCGAACGTCTCCACCTAGTCCCACTCGGCCATGACCCCCAAGTGGTGACCCAAGAAATAGCCCTTCAAGCCCGCCAACAATTCGGAATTGATGGGGACTTTATTCTCGCCGCAGGCACGCTTGAACCCAGAAAAAACATCCCGACCCTAATCGAAGCCTTTCTTGAGATAGCCCCGCACACAGACGCCCAGTTAGTACTGGCAGGCCCAACCGGGTGGGGACTTACTCCAGAAGCGTTGCTGGAATCAGTAGACGACAGCCTGAAGACAAGGATCACGGTTACAGGCGAAATTACGACGACCGAGCTAGCCGCGCTCTATACCGAGGCAACAGTATTCTGCTATCCGAGCCTTTTAGAAGGATTTGGGCTTCCAGTCCTTGAAGCAATGTCGTACCGAACTCCGGTGGTCACCTCTAAAGGAACCTCCACTGAGGAAGTCGCGGGAGATGCAGCGGTTACGGTCGATCCGCACTCGGCAAAAGAAATTGCTGAGGCCCTGCAATCCCTTCTCAGCGATACAACAGCAGCTCGACAAATAGCTGACAGCGGGTACGAACGAAGCAAAATGTTTGGGTGGGATACAGCTGCGACAGCCACGGTCGAGATATACCGGAAATTGATATGACCGCCGTAATCGTCAACATGCTGTGGTTACGACCAGGACAAGTGGGAGGGTCAGAAACCTACGCTGTGCAGCTCCTTGCAGCGCTCAGTCAAAATCCCGAGGCACCACCGATTGAGTTGGCCCTAACTCCGGCGACCTATCAGGCCTACCAATTTCTCGACCAAGCTTTTGAAATAAACCAACAACAACACCCGCCAGGAAGAATTGGTCGAATTTTTAAGGAAAACAGGCTATTTGGACACTTAGGGAATCAGCACATCATCCACCACCTCGGGGGCACGATCCCGAAACGCGAAAACAGCGCCCAAAAAGTTGTCACTATCTACGACGCCCAATACCGGGAATATCCCCAATATTTCTCGTTCACCAAACGCCGCTACCTAGACATCGCTATCCAACGGACGCTTCAACAAGCAGAAACGGTATGTGTGATCAGCGACTTTTGTGCACAGTCACTAGAAAATCATTTTGGATACCCAAAAGAGAAATGCCAGATCATCCCACCAGCATTCAGTACTTCGACTAACCAGCAGACCCGATCATCTGACGAAAACCCATTCCTGCTTTATCCCGCAGTCACCTGGCCACACAAGTCTCACAAATTCCTCATCACGCTTCTAGAGCAGATCCCAGATATGGAACTGATACTGACAGGAGCGAAAGGTCCAGCTCACAAAGACGTTATGCAATCTATCCAACGTTCACCAGCGCGGGATCGGATCACCCATCTCGGGCAGGTAGATCGCCAACGGCTTGATTCGCTCTATCAGCAGGCTCTCTGCACGGTCTTCCCATCACAATACGAAGGATTTGGTCAACCAATAATAGAAGCCATGCTTAGAGGGTGCCCCGTGATCTCAAGTCAATGCGGAGCTTTACCTGAAACCGTAGGAACCGGCGGAATTACCTTGCCAATGGACGTTGATCAATGGAGTAACGCAGTCCGGCTCATGGGGAAACCCGAGCAGCGACAGATGTGGGTAGAAGCAGGACATCGCAGAGCTGCTGACTTCTCATACAAACGAAGTGCGGAAGCTCAAATAGCGGTGTACGAAGAACTACTGGGTAGATGAGGGCATGAAAATAACAATTATCTGTCCTCACTTTGCTCCCGACACGGCCCCAACCGGAGAAGTCATTACCCAGATCGTTGGAGAGCTCGAAAAGATGGGGCATCGGATCCATGTAGTCACTTCGCTCCCTTGGTACCGCAGCCACGCGGTGGAACCCGAATGGACCGGGCGACTCATATCTAGCGAAAAGACTCCTTGGGGAAAGATCACGAGAATTCATCCGTTTGCATCAAAGAATCGAACCAACCTTTTAGCGCGAGCAATCGCCTTCGGTGCGTTCAGTTGTGTCGCCTCCCTAGTGAGTCTCTTCTCCAGGCGAAGCCACGCAGTTCTTGCAATGAGCCCACCGCTCACATTGGCGCTCGCGGGATGGATAGCAGCCAAAAGACACAAAGCCCCGCTTGTTTTAAATATTCAGGACGTGCACCCCGATGCAGCTATAGAAACCGGAACACTGACAGATGAGCGTCTCATCCGACTCTTAAAGCGCATGGAAATCATTAGCTACGCCAAAGCAGATGCTGTCACCGTCCTATCGGACGATCTCAGAAACAGATTAGCTACGAGAATTGATAGCGAGTCGAAGCTCCGCGTCATCCCTAACTTTGTCGATACCGAACGCATTCAACCTGGCAACCGAGATAACGCCTACCGTCGCGAACTGGGACTTACCGATGAGACCATCGTGATGTATGCCGGAAATGTCGGCTTCTCTCAGCCTCTAGAAATAGTGCTTGAAGCCGCCCGGTACATGGCTGATCGCGACGACATCGTTTTCGTAATTAACGGCAATGGATCACGAAGAGCTCTTTTTGAACAACAAGCAGAAGACCTCCCCAACGTCACTTTCATGGACTATCAACCTCAAGAGCGACTCAACGAAGTTCTAGCTGCGGGAGACATCCATCTCATCCCACTTCAAAAGGGTTTGAGCTCGATAAGTGTGCCATCAAAGCTCTACTCCATCCTTGCTGCGGGCCGGCCGGTACTAGCTAGCGTCGATCTGGGAAGTGAAATAGATCTTGTGGTGACTCGCTCTGGAGCAGGTAGAACCGCTGCCGCAGGTAACACAGAAGAATTCATTGCAACACTCTCTGCCCTTATAGATGACCCGCATGGGCGGGCAGCCGCAGGGCTCGAAGCTCGCCGTTTCGCCGAAGAATGGCTATCCACTGCAGCGGTAGCTGAAACCTACAACGAACTATTTTTGGAACTCCGACAATAAAGGAAGCGACCCAGTAGCGCGTAACCGGGCCTGATAGACGATAACTTGGCGGACGGTATGGCTAGATCAGCAGCAGCAAAAAAAGTAGCTAAAGCAGCGAGCACCGGAGCAGGCGGCAAAGGCGCTGGATCAGAACGCAAAATTCTTTTTCCAGCAGCAATGATGCTCGTCGCGCTTCTCGGCGTGGTCTTGATCGTTGTGGCCCGAGACCAACGATCCGATTTGGCTCCCGCTGGAGACCCAGGCTTAGAAGATCACTGGCATACCGCATACAACATATTCGTATGCGATGAAGTTGACCCGACTGTCTTCGCCAATGACTCAGAAGACGATAGAACTGGCATACACACTCACGGCGATGGGCTGATCCATATCCACCCGTTTGTCAGCACTGTCACAGGCCAATACGCCACACTGGGCGCCTTCTTTAATGAAAATCAAACTGCATTCGACGACGAAACCTTCGAGCTACCCAATGGTTCTGTTATCTCCGAAAAAGACTTCCTTTGCGGGGAGGAAAGCGCTGAGATTCGAGTGCTGAAATGGAACCAGCTCACGGCAGAAAAGCCGGTGGTGTTCACCGAAGACCTGCGAGATGTTCGCCTCAACGAAGATGGCCAGTTAGTGATGTTCGCTGTAGTGCCCAAAGACACAGACAATTCAGAAATACCTAGACCTGATGACAGCTACTTGCGTGAATACTTGAACCTGTCAGAAGAGCAGCAGCCGCTCGGCCAAGATGACGGTGGTGAAACAGGCCCGATCCTGCCACAAACAGAAGAGCCGTTCGAAACAGAGGAACCGGCTGACCAAGTACCAGAGTCGAGCGAACCTGTCGACGACTGAGTTGCAATGTTCGCTTTAGTGTTGGTCGGTGGTTTCGGAACTCGACTCCGACCACTTACCGAACACACTCCAAAGCAGATGCTTCCCATCTGCGGAGTACCCATGATCGAGTGGGTAGCGAGTCACCTAGCAGATCATGGAATTCAAGAAATAGGTCTAGCGCTCGGTTACCGACCCGATGCCTTCATAGCCGCCTATCCGGACGGGCGAATAGCAGGCATCCCATACAAGGTCGCGGTCGAACCCGAAGCTCGAGGAACAGCTGGTGCCGTCCGTTTTGCCGCCTTAGAGATGCAGCTCAAGGAACCATTCTTGGTACTCAACGGTGACGTATTAACAGACCTCGATATTGGTGCGTTGCTCGAATTCCACCGAAAGAGACACGCTGAAGCCACGATTGCGTTGCAAGTTGTCGCTGACCCTTCACGATTCGGAGTCGTAACAACCAAAGACAATGGCCAAGTTCGCGAATTTATCGAAAAACCGCCAGCTGAAGCCTCCCCCTCAAACACCATCAATGCAGGCACCTATGTCCTAAACCCTTCGGTTATAGACCGAATCCCTGACACCAGACCGGTCTCTATCGAAAGAGAGACCTTCCCTGAAATGGCCTTAGCCGGAACCCTATATGCGATGAAGTCGGACACCTATTGGCTCGATACGGGCACACCTGAACAATTCTTGGAAGCCAATCTCGATGCTCTTCATGGCAGGCGACAGAACAAGCCGGAGTTGCCGTCAGCTGCGGTCGAAGCAACAGCCCAAGTGGAGGATTCAGTTATTGGAACCGGAAGTCACGTTGATGCGCAGGCCATAGTTAAGCGATCCGTGTTGTTCAATGGCTGTCGTATAAGCAAAGGAGCCAGGGTCATCGATTCAGTGTTGTCTGATGACGTATACGTAGGTGAGGGAGCAACAATAGAAGGTTCTGTAGTTGGGTTAGGCGAGCGAATCGAAGCTGGAGTCCAACTAGTTGATCAAACTTGGCCAGCACCCTGATTAACGAAATAAGTCCTCTGAAGGATCTCGAATAACTTCGTCTCGGATCGAACTGCTCCGTAACCACTCGCTATTCACGCCACGAATCAAAGCCACTGGGATTCCTTCAGCTTTGCCACAGACAAGATCCGCAGCAGCGGCAAGTTCGTCGGCGACACATACTTCGGTCACCATCAACTCCCGACCAAGAGAGTCTTCAGTGCCGCGAAGATCAACTACTGCAGCCACACCTGCGCAACCAATTGCTACATCGGTAACGCCTCTCCGCCAAGGCCGTCCAAAAGTGTCCGAAATGATGACACCAACGTCAACTCCGCAGCTATGGCGGATACGTTCAACAATTCTGCGAGCTGACCTATCGCTGTCTTCGGGAAGAAGCGCTGCTTGACCCCGAGCAACGTTCGATAAATCAATTCCAGCGTTCGCACAAACGAAACCATGCTTAGTTTCAGTAATGATCAAGTCCCCTCGACGGCGGAGTATCCGAACAGCCTCACGTTCCACGATCGGCTTATGTGAGAGTGGATCTGTCTGGTCAATCTCAATCATCGCTCCCTCAGCTTTGGAAACAATTTTTTGAGTAACCACCAATACGTCCCCATCAACCAAGCCGAACTCGCTTGAGGAACAGATATCGCCGATCAGATTCCCAAGATCCATGCCTTGGGTTACCTCGGGAATGCCATTGACTGGGTGAATTGTCAGCGTCATTTTTTTTCCTCTCCGAACAAAGAAATTTCAGCGAGCGCTGTTTGTGCGAGCGCAGCAGCCCGTTCAGGGGTATCCATAATTGTGTCAGTAACTACGGCTCGCATGCCCTCTGACTGAACCTGAGATGTCAACGCAGAGTCTTTCTGGTCGATGACGAGAGTCCCAGCGAAATCTCTGTACAGCGATGCAATACCAACGGAATTGCGTTCGAACCCAAGTTCTTCAAGCATCCTTGAAGCCGGCCCTTTAAGCGCTGAACCGCCAACAATCGGAGAGATAGCTACTACCTCGGTGCGTCGTTGCCGAAGCACATCGACCACTCCCGGTATTTCTAGTACTGGCCTGACCGATACGAATGGATTTGATGGAGCGATAACTATCATGTCCGACTTCTCTAGGGAAGAAATTACCTCGGGGCCAGGGCGTGCAACTTCTATCCCTTCGAAACGCAGATCCTCGATAACGACGTTGTGTTGTTGCGCAACGAAGTAATCCTGGAAATCGACCCAACCCTGATTCTGAACTTTTAGTTGAGTTCGGATCTCCTCATTACTTGCGGGTAAAAGGGTGGCCTCAATTCCCAACTTGTCACATAATTCGAGCGTCACCTCAGTCAGAGACGCCCCTTCGCTGAGACGTTGAGTCCTATAAAGGTGAAGAGCTATGTCTAGATCTCCCAAGTTGAACCAGGTTTGTCCACCGAGTCTCGCCAATTCGTCTTTAACTCGCCAGGTTTCATCTACGCGACCCCAGCCCGTATCAGGATTCACTAGCCCGCTCAATGTGTAGGTAACTGTGTCCAGATCTGGGCTGATTGCGAGGCCATGAAGGCGAAAATCATCAGCAACGTTGACCACGGCAGTGACCAATTGATTGGGGTGAACAGCTAATAGACCACGCAAAAATTTAGCGGCACCAACACCACCAGCTATGACCGCAATTCGACGACCTTCAGACACAATCTGGGAGCCTAATCTTGGCTTCGCTCTATCAGAAGAAACTTTTCTTCTTTAGGCCACATGTTCACAAAAATCCATGAACCGGCGAACGAGCGTGCCCCAACCATAGTTAGCTTCGGTATACAGCTTCCCATTCTTTGCCATGAGATCTCTGGTTCTTCCATCCGAAGCTAAACGTTCAACAGCAATTTCGAACTCCGGATAGTCGCGATACCACAAGCCCCCCTGAGCTTCAGCTACATGGGTCCTAGTGGTCTCACAGTGGGCATTTACCAGAACCGGGATACCAGCAGTCCAAGCTTCAAATAGCACCAGAGAAAAGGACTCTAGAGCTGAAGGATTGATCAAAAAATCAGCGTTCTGTAAGAGGGGCCATTTGGCTTCGTCGCTCACATCTGAAGCTATAAGAACATCGTCATCATCAATTTCGATGCCGGGACTCCCTACCAGAACTAGCTGATGATCGATTACAGACCGAGACTTTAGAGTCCGCCAAAAATCGACCAACCCCACTGCACCCTTGGCGTGCTCGATCCGCCCAACACAAATCGCATACGGTTGGTTCGCGAGCCCAAGTGCCTCCAATATCTCCGGATCGGTAGTAGATGGAGATTCAATTCCCCAGCCCAATACTGTGCTCGGAAGGTGACCGATCGGGTGAGTGCGTTGCAATAGTCGCTGTTCAGATCGAGAACCGTAAACAAGACCTCGGCTTGTCTCAAGTAGATCCCTAACTCGTGAAAGCCTCAAGAATGGCTCGTCGTGAGCAGCGGGAATAATCACCGCTCTGTCAGCTACCAAAGGAGCGACAGCCATCGTCGGCCAAAATAGATAAGGAGCGAAAAATATAAGATCTGCGTCAGAAGCTTGAACAGCATTAGCGAGGTCACTGCTAACCGGGCCCTGATGAAAGAAGAATTCATCCTGGATGGCAGGGTCAACGCTTGCAGTGCCTGACTGAACTCGGTCATCAAGAGATGACCAAACATCGGTTCTACCTGAATCGACTAGATATCGATTTACTGCAAGCGAGCCATAGTGTTGCGCGCCCGGAGGCTCCTCATTGGCCCAGGAAATTGAAGATGTCGCACAAGTCGCGTGCAAAGAAACCTGCCATCCTGATATTTCGGCTATCCGCCTAGCAAGAGCACCAACAGCGTTTTCTGCACCGCCCACAGGTCCATACCTAGGGATTACGAAATCGACCTTCATTAAGACCGATCCCCAAAAAATGCTTGATCTAATGCTCCAGCGATCTTTTCAGAAGAGAACGATGAGCTGCGACGATGACCGCTCGCACACAATCGTTTAGCCAAAAGCTTGTCGGTAAGGACTCTCTCCAGAGCTGATGCCACAACCGCCGGCTCCTTCGAAGTGAGTAAAAGACCCGCTTCACCAACGGTTTGAGTGACCGCCGTGTTCGCGTAGGCAACCAACGGAATTCCCCGCACCATCGCTTCGACTAGAGGAACTCCAAAACCCTCGTGGTCACTCAACGTACAAAAGACCGATGCTTGTCCGTACTCCTTTTCGAGTTGCGCGTCATCCACCCAACCCGTCAAGGTGATGAAGTCGGAAAGACCCAGATTCTCTATCAGGCCTTCGATGGCCTTGTCGTAACGATCACTAGTGGAGGACCCCACTACTCGCATTTTGACCTCAGGTAACCCCTGCTTAAGAACAGCTAAGGCGGTAATCAGGTCATGAATTCCTTTGTTGGGAGCCACGCGGCCCACAAATAGAACCGTAGGTGCGTGTTCACTCGTCAGTTCAAAATTTTTAGGTGCATCAACTGGGAGAGGTATCACCAAACTATCGACATCACCGAATCGGCTCAGTACCTGCGCGTTGAAGTCGCTATCGCATATAGCGAAGCTCGACTTTTCAACTAAATCTGTAAGTTGATCTTGGGCCTTTAGCAGTTCGAAAGCTACCGATGGATCCCACTGAAGTAGGACTTCGGGGGGCGTGAAATTATGAAATATGAGTGCCAAAGGCTCACTACGTTCCAATAGAACTTGAGCACAAGGTGACGCTTGAGCAACGTGATACAGAAATAGGGTGTTTGCTCTGGGGCGCACGTAACGATCTATATCTTCAAGATCAATCGTTTCTGATGAGGTGTCTTCGTTGTGAGTGCCAACAAAAATTTCCGAATCACAGCCGTTGGCTCGAAGATGGTCTCTGATGAAGGCGACATGATCACCAATCGCATCGCCACGGGCGAAGCTAGGGACGAACTGGTGAATAGCGTCCCACCTCATAGCGACCTTAGAAGAGAAGAAAAATATTGACTGAAACGGTCTCGAGTTGTGGTTCGATCGAAAACTTTTGCTCTCTCATGTCCGGCTACCCGCAGGCGTTGTGCAAGGCCTGAGTCAGATCCGATTCTGTGAAGAGCACACGCGACGGTGAGCGGGTTCTTGTCTTTCAACAGTAAACCTCCGTCGCCAACTGTCTCACCAACAGCAGTGCAGTCGTACGCGACCACTGGCAAACCGTGATGCATAGCTTCTATTACGGGGACACAAAATCCCTCGTGGTCGCTTAAGCAACAAAAGACGTCTGCGCTCAGGTAGTGAGCAACCAGTTCCTCTTGCGATACGGACCCATGAAACGTTACGTGGTCACGCATTCCGGCATGGGTGACAATGGTTTCCACAACCTTGCGGTACCCAGGTGGACCATCTGTGCCAACAAAATGAAGATGAGCATCATCATGTAGCTCTCGAAGAGTTCGAACGGCCGCAACTAGGTCATGATGGGCTTTGTTGGGGGCGATCCTGCCGACGAATAAAATCTGAGTTCCTCGCCGGTTGCGCTCTAATTTGGCGAGCGCAGATGGGTCGGGTATGGCGTCGGTTACATCAAAAAGCACCGGGATTGTTTCGGTAGATGTGTAACCGAGTTCGTCCAACTCTGATTTGTTGAAGTCCGAATCACAAATGGCGTGATCACAGCGCTCGGCGTACCTTGCCATTTGATCTCGACCTAGCTGAACTTCTGCAGCCAACAAACCATCCCACTTGCCAACTAAGGAGATAGGCGTGATGTTGTGGTAGTTCGCTATCTTCAGGCCGGCATGTTGAGCCCAACGTTCCGCAACGGGGCTTCCGATTGACAACTGGTAGATCACAACGTCTGCATCTGGAGGAAGGCGATCAACGTAGTGAGTATCAGTCATCAACTCTGGGTGTCGGAACATAGAGAAAATCTCACTATCGAAGCCCAATTCCCTAATAACTTCGCGGAGTGCGAGAGTGTGATTTCCGACAGCGTCCCTGGGTGAAATCGTGGGCACCAACTGATGCACGCCAGTCATAGAAGGCTTGCCGTGATAAGACAGCAGGAAGAATCGGAGGACTCGGTAACCCTGATGTTCGACGCTCCTTCTCGGCTGAGTAAATAGCTCCAAGTCTCTGTGTGCATGGGGCGCCCATAAAGTAAATCTGTCGCGACTGGGCTCAGGCGCTTTCTCCAAGTTTCAGGGTGCAGGACTATTACCGCTACAGAGGCGCCCGGCTTGGATCTCAATAACAGAAGACGCAGGGCGCGAAGTTGTTCATTTACGGACCCATAATCAGGGATACCGCACAAGATAAAACCACCGAGAGATTCATTTCCTAAGTCACCCAAATGGTCAAACAAATGCTCATGGCGGACGTCTACGGTCTCTTGTATTGGAGTGTCACTAGATGCAACCCCATAAGCATCGACCCCTTCGTTTCTAAGATTCTTCAAAAGCTGAGCATTAGGTAGATCACCGATTAAGACCCGTCCGGAGACTTGGTTGAAGTGCTGGCCCAGGACTTCACTGAATTCTTCGAATGAAGACGAGATACTGATGCCAACAAGCACCTCAGATCGCGCCGCAGCATCAACATCTAGACGATCTTCTAGGGCGGACAATCTACGGTTAACACTTTTTAGGCTTGCATCCAACAATCGTAAAGGTCTAGTTATATGAATCCCTAGAGCCGTAATTTGTTGAGTTACATGTCGGTGGTAGAAGTAGGTGAGGCGACGCACCGCCCACTTGACACAACGACCGAGTGGAGACTTGCTGCTAGTAGGAACAGCTGGATCCACATAGGCAGCGGCTTCGATCGATCTGATGGTGTCTTCAACACCATTTTCCAAGCTTGCGTCAGGGATCCATCGACGAAACTCTTCATCAAGACTGCGAAGCAACGCCCTTGGATATTCGCCAGAAGAAGAGCGGCGCTGAGCTTCAGCTTCAATTTCAGCTACTACCTCTTTGAAATAGTTGGCATCAGATTCAGAATCACTCATTACAGGGCCCTCCTGTGGCCCGACCCACCTACAGCGTGACGAGTCGATAGCGTAGCTGTGACATGCGAGTTGCTATTGACGCTACGCCACTGATCGGTTCTCGTACTGGCATCGGCGTTTTCGTAGAAGGTTTGCTGCGTTCTTTTCGGGATTACATTCCAGACGACGCCGACTATCAAGTCGCGGAATACACGTTGTCGCTCAGAGCGCGAATGAATGGAACCACGCATGGGCATTGGGTGCCGTTGCCGGCTGCAGCCTCTTCGCTGGTCTGGCGAACCTTTAGAGGCCCAAAGATTGAAAAGTTTGTAGGACCTATCGATGTTGTGCATGGAACGAACTTCGTCGTGCCTCCCTCTAAAGTCCCGCGAGTCATTTCGGTTCACGATCTGTCGTTCTTGAACCAATCAAGAGGCTTTAGAAACTCAAATAGAAGATTTGACCACTCGGTCAAGGAAGCAGTGAATTCAGGAGCAACCGTTCACACAATTTCTGAGTACGTCGCTGAGGAAATACGAAGCAGGTACGGGGCAAAAGATGTCCGTGTCGTGTACCCCGGCGTGGAACAGAAAACGGCAGTTGCAAAGACGACCCAAGAGAGCCCAACGCTGCTTGCCGTTGGTGCGACCAATAAAAGAAAAGGTCTCATTGAGCTGGTCAAAGCCTTCCACTCTGTCGCGCGTCAAAACGAAAAGGTTCAGCTTCAACTTGTAGGACCCGCAGGAGATGACGAAGAAGAACTAGACCGGTCCATCAAAGCGCTCCCAAACGAGATCAGAAGTCGCGTCCGTCGACTTGGGTTCGTAGACAGAGAACACAGAGATGAGCTCATCAATAACGCGACGATTCTTGTCCACCCGAGTCATTACGAGGGATTTGGGTTCCCAGTGTTGGAAGCCATGTCGATGGGTACGCCAGTTATCACTACAACCGGCGGAGCCCTCCCAGAAATTGTTGGAGAGGCAGCCTGGAAAGTTGACCCGGGCGATGTTGATTCTTTAGCTGACGCCATTACCGAGCTACTCGAGAATGAAGAGCTCCAAAAGAGATTCTCAGTTGCGGGCTTCGATCGCGCACGAAAATTCAGATGGCGAGATACTGCTGAAGGAATGTTCGATCTATACACTTCGCTGCTCTAACACGTAACGTTCATCAATAGATATTTGGCTAGGGGTACGCGACTCGGTTCCAGGACCGTCCTAGGCTCTCAATGGTTCGGCTGACAGATGGAAGATTCCGAGTGCGCACTGCCCTAATTACAGGCATCACAGGTCAAGACGGTCAGTACCTGGCCGAGGTCCTCCATGAGGAGGGGTACAAGGTCTATGGCTTGATTAAAGGTCAGCGGAACCCAAAGGCCGAAATGATCAACACCGAGTTGCCCTTTGTGGAGCTGGTTGAAGGCGATCTGCAAGACCTGTCCTCCCTCATCGCGGCTTTGGAATACACCCAGCCACACGAGGTCTACAACCTGGGTGCCATCTCTTTTGTGGCTCTGTCGTTTAAACAGGCTGAGTTGACTGCCAATATCACCGGACTTGGGGTGCTGAGACTTTTGGAGGCGATACGGCTAGTCGGAGGTCAAGAAAACCCGATCCGTTTCTATCAAGCTTCGTCGAGCGAAATGTTTGGCAAGGTACGGGAGACCCCTCAAACAGAGTTGACACCGCTTCACCCTCGAAGCCCATATGGGTCAGCGAAAGTTTTTGGACACCACACGACCGTCAACTATCGAGAAAGCTATGGGCTCTATGCCTGTAGCGGCATATTGTTCAATCATGAATCGCCCCGCAGAGGCATAGAGTTCGTAACCCGCAAGGTCACCAATGCAGTAGCCCGAATCAAGTTGGGTCTCCAAGACCACGTCGCGTTAGGAAACCTGGATGCGAAACGCGATTGGGGGTTCGCTGGTGACTATGTCCGAGCCATGTATCTCATGTTGCAGCAGGAAGAGCCCGACGATTTCGTGGTTGCAACGGGTGAAACCCACGCGGTGAGTGAGTTCGTCGCACTCGCCTTCTCGGCAGCCGGCATAGAAGACTGGGAACAATATGTCCAAATTGACCCCCGCTTTTTCCGACCTGCCGAAGTAGACCTGCTCGTAGGAGATGCGTCAAAAGCAAAAACTCACCTTGGCTGGGAACCCAAGGTGTCCTTCCCCGATCTAGTCCACATGATGGTCGAACATGACCTCAAAATCGAGCAAGAGAAACTTTCCTAAGAGTTCCGAGACTAGGGCTACCGCTCATATCAGAAGAAGCTAGGTACTCTCCCTTGTAGGCCAGCGACAGGAAGTTAGGTAGTGCGATATAAACCAGCGTTAACAGCGCTCATGACCATTACCGCCGTGTTGTTTTCTCCACTCACCCTGTCTGCGTTGGAGGGCACTAATTCCCAACCAAACAATGCTCTAGTCGCTTCAACTCCCAACGACCCGTGCTTCGCAGGATGCGCCCCATACGACGTTCCGTGGCATTTCCAAGCAATTGATGCGCCCGCTGCGTGGGAGAAGACGACTGGAACAAGCAACGTAACTATCGCAGTCGTCGACACAGGGATAGATGCGGAACACCCTGACCTAGTAGGCCGAGTGCGTCGTATCCCAGGTTGCGGTTTAGGGCCAGCGAATTCCGTAGACACGAGCCACGGCACCTTCATAGCGGGTCTCATCGCAGCTATCGCTGATAACTCGATCGGGACTACCGGGCTAGATTGGCAGGCTCAGATACTCGATGTCAGAGTAATGAATGGAGCCAATGGCTCAACCCTAGACATAGCGTCGGGGATCAAATGCGCTGCGGCCAACGGCGCAGACATCATCACCTTGTCCTTTGTGCAGCAGGGAACACAACTATCTCCGATATTGAAAGAAGCAATAGCCGAAGCACAAAAAGCAGGTTCGTTAGTTGTAGCGGCGGCAGGAAACGATGGCTATGACCGTCAGAGATTCCCCGCAGCAGCCGAGGGAGTTCTGAGCGTAGGAGCCTTAAACGCGCAACTCAATATCTCATCGTTCAGCACCCGAGGAAATTGGATAGACCTGATGGCGCCGGGCGACCGCTTACTGTCGCTTGGCGCGGGATCGAGTAGCGGTGTTCGGCTGGGGAGTGGCTCCTCTTTCGCTGCGCCTCTCGTAGCTGCGAGTGCCTCGCTAGTCAAAGCTCGCTTTCCATACTTTGAAGCCGACCAGATTTCGAGGCAACTGATCCGCACAGCACAGCCACATCGAGATGACGAGGCTGGCTATACCTACCGAATCTTGAATATCGGAAACGCATTAAACCAGCCGTACCGAAGTCATTGGCAAGTCACCACAGCCGGACGAGTGGTTGCTCTCGGCGAATCAGAACATTTTGGTGATCTTGCGGGTAGCTCCCCTCGACGAGATGTTGTTGCAATAGCAGCGAATTCAACCGGACTTGGCTATTGGCTGACGCGGTCTAATGGCGAGATATCAGCCTTCGGCGATGCTATAGATCTCGGAGATCTCAAAGAAACTCTCTTGAATAAGCCGATTGTTGATATGGCGGCTACTCCATCTGGTAACGGTTATTGGTTGGTGGCGTCTGATGGCGGAATTTTTTCCTTCGGTGATGCCCAGTTTCACGGTTCGACTGGAGCGATGACGTTGAATAAGCCGATTGTTGATATGGCGGCTACTCCATCTGGTAACGGTTATTGGTTGGCGGCGTCTGATGGCGGAATTTTTTCCTTCGGTGATGCCCAGTTTCACGGTTCGACTGGAGCGATGACGTTGAATAAGCCGATCACGTCAGCAGTGCAAACACGGCTGGGGTATGACCTTGTCGCCGAAGATGGCGGTGTTTTCAACTTCAATTCTCCTTTCGTTGGTAGTGCAGCATCATCGGTATCCAATGAACGCGTTACTGATGCCACCAGTCGAGTCAGCCAATGGTGAAAAAGGCCCGAAGAGTAGCTGCGCTGCTTGCGGTTTGTCTGCTGGCCCAGATTTTCTCGCCTAACGGATCGTTGCAGGCCATAGCTCCCGACGACATTGTGGTTGAAGGACGTGGTTGGGGGCATGGACGCGGGCTTCAACAATGGGGAGCTCTCGGCTACGCAATCGATCATCTCTGGTCATACGAGCAAATACTCCAGCATTACTACTCAAACACCACCAGCTCCTATGTGTCTGACAGGGAAATAAAGGTTCACATAACGCGCAACAATGAGATGGACCTTTTAGTTACATCAGCTATGCCGTTCACGGTTCAAGGAATCCAATTTTACGGTGGGCAAATAGCGCGCATTTCCGCTCAGGGTCCACATAACTTCAACATCAACCAGTCGACGGGTTGCGCAGATCCCGGTTACCCGGTTTATCTCAGCCATCCAGGTCAGATGGACAGCAGTGGCAGAACCTTCGTCGAAGCGTTTCCGATAGGGACTAATCAAGCAATAGATGATCTCAATCAACTATTGCAAGTAGTTACCTGCGATCGGTCGAATCCAACTGTTGAGGTCTCTAGAAGGCACTACAGAGGTTCGATTGGGCTTATCGAACAGAACGGCCAATACACCTTCAATCGCGTTTTGCGAGAACAGTACCTCCGAGGAGTAGTTCCGCAAGAAACGCCGTCTTCATGGGGCACCATGGGCGGGGGTACTGGGATGCAAGCCCTGCGGGCTCAAGCTATAGCAGCACGAACTTACCTGGAAGCCATCTCCCAGAGACGTCAGGCGAAGGGTTACATGACTGACACCTGCGACACAATTGGTTGTCAGGTGTATCTCGGGGCGAGTGTTAAGGGTAAACCCCTCGATTATGGGCCGGACTTTTGGACTACGACCGCAGCCGTAACAGAGACCGCAGGGATAATTCGCGTGTCTTATGACGGTTCAGTGCCTCTCGCTGAGTTTGGCTCTAGCAGTGGTGGTTGGACCACTCCTCAGTCTGAGCTGTCGGCCTTCCCGGCAGTGATAGATGAAGGCGATGATGTCGCTGCTAACCCCCACCACCTTTGGGAAAAGACCATTCGACGGAGCGATGTGGAATCTAGGTACCCGGAAATCGGTCAACTGAGAGAAATCAAAGTCACACTTAGGAACGGCCTTGGTGAATGGGGAGGAAGAACTAGGCAGCTACTTCTGAGAGGTACAGCGGCCAATACGACGGTGGATATCTCTAACTGGGCCGAAGACCCCTTCCGTAAAGGTTTAGGACTCAAATCTGATTGGTACCGGTTCCCGCAGTTCCCTGAATACAGCGAACCTGGTTTTTGGTTGGCGAAGAGCAATGGGGGAGTGTTGGCGGTTGGTACCGCTAAACATTTCGGCGATGCAAAGCAAGTTGACCGTTCGGGACCAATTGTTGATTTGGCTGCTCCTGCGGGCGCTGAAGGATATTGGCTAGTTTCTGATTCGGGCGAAGTGTTTTCTTACGGAAACGCGGTGCACCATGGTGATCTGCGAGGCCAAACACTTGCTGACCCCGTAGTTGCTATGACCGCTCATCCAACAGGAAACGGATACTGGCTTGCTACTGCTGATGGTGGAGTCTTTTCGTTTGGTAACGCTGGGTATCACGGTTCAATGGGTGGCATCGCACTGAACAAACCGGTTGTTGGGATGGAAACAACCAAGAGTGGCAATGGGTATTGGCTTGTTGCATCCGACGGAGGAATTTTCAGCTTTGGCGATGCTGGTTTCTTTGGGTCGACGGGCGACATTGTTCTCAATAAGCCGATTACTTCTATGACTGCAGCTAGAGATGGAAGGGGATATTGGTTTGTAGCCTCTGATGGCGGCGTATTTGCTTTCGGGTCGGTTGAGTTCTTCGGGTCTCGGGGTGGGAACAAGAATCGTCGATCAACTGCGGGAATGGCAGTCACCAACACAAACGACGGTTACTGGTTGGTGTGGGATGATGGCACTAGCTTTCCGTTCGGCGACGCCCCCGATTTTGCGAGCAGTGTGGCGAAACGCACGGTTGTCGCTATCGAAGTTGTTCCATGATCTTCGCCGTTGGTGATCAAGGCAGCAGCGTAGGGCGAGGTACTCTCGGACCGTCGTGACCTTCGAATCCAAGCTCGTTCCACCAGTGGTAGTAGTGCTGGTTACGGATCACTCAGACATATCGAGAGATGAGGTATTAGAAGGCATAGCGGGGCAAGACTACGAGAACCTCCAGGTTGTGGTCCTGCACAGAGGTCAAGGCTCGATAGAGCAGCAAGTTAGGGCCGTTGTTCCAGCTGCTGTAGTTAAAGAAGTACCAGATTCGAATAGCTTCGGAGACGCCGCCAATCGGGTTGAGAAGCTAGTCGAAGGTGCGGCTTTCTACCTCTTTCTCGACGACAGTACTGCGTTAACTTCTGATTCAGTCTCACTGCTAGTAGCGGAAGCGGTGGAATCTAATGCAGGGATATTGGGCCCTAAGGTTCTTGATTGGGATGACCCGTCGCGCATCAGGTCGATGGGTTTGGTTGTAGATGCTTTCGGGGTCGAGACAGCTTTTGTCGAACCGGGCGAGTTGGATCAGCAGCAGCATGACCGGGTGCGTGAGGCATTCACTGTGACAGGTGAAGCAGTGCTGGTGCGCAGTGATTTGTTTCAAACTTTAGGAGGCTTCGATCCTAAGATCATCGGAGATGAAGAGTGCCTCGACCTTTGTTGGAGGGCACAGATAGCGGGGGGCCGAGTGTTAGTGGTTCCTCAAGCTACGGTTCGTAGCCGACAAAAAGTTACTACTCAGACAGCGGAAAGAACCCGCCGTTACGCGATGCGGCATCGACAACATGTCATTGCGAAATGTTATGGATGGGTGCATCTGCTTCCAGTTATGTTCGCTGCCCTTGTTCTTTCTCTATTTGAGATCGCCTACAGCTTGGTGACGCTGAGATTCAGTCATAGTCGCGATGTGTTGGCAGCATGGGGCTGGAATCTGTTGCAGGCCCGCCACGTCGTTCGTTCTCGGCGCCAGATATCTCGCTTGCGAGAAACTCGTGACCGAGATATCCGGCGGCGTCAAGCGGCTGGGTCCACGCGGCTACGAAATTTTTTGCAAGGTCAGATAGGTGGCGAGATAGCGCTTCAATCGCTGCGCAGTCGTGCAGTTGGTCAGGTAAGTACAAGTTTCGCGGCAGGACCGCGTCGAGCCGCATTATTAAGTTGGATCGCCATTTTTGGAGTGTTGGTGTTTGGTAGTCGCCATCTTTTAACTCAAGGCGTCCCGGTTTATGGCCAATTCTCCAGTTTCCCTGACACCACTTCGCTGCTGTCGAGCTATTGGAGCGGATGGCGAGAAGTTGGCGTTGGCGCTTCCGGGATCGGTCCAGCTGCATTGGGGCTGTTGGGAGGCCTCAGTTGGCTCAGCTTAGGAGCAATGGATCTCCTTAGAGAGATTCTCATCTTGAGTCTTGTTCCAGTTGGTTTGTTAGGTATGTGGCGTCTGCTTAAACCAATTGATTCTGTTTGGGGGCGGATAGTCGGAACAGCCTTATATGCGACGTTACCTATTTCATATGAAGCTCTTGTCAACGGACATTGGGGAACGTTGCTTTTGGTAGCGGCGATGCCTTTTGCGATGCGGCGACTTGCCGAAGCATTTGAGGTTGGAAGCTACGGCGTTGAAAGTTCGGGCATATTGCACCAGATAGCGTCCCTCGGTCTTTTGGTGGGTGTTGTCGCTGCTTTTGAACCGCTGATTCTTCTTTTAGTTCCGGTGGCGTCCATAGTTTTCTTGGCCGCCAGCATCAACAAGACATCTGTCAGAGGGGTTGGTAGAGGGTTCGTCGTTGTTTCTTTGGCGGTGGGTGTCGCGTCGCTGATGCATCTTCCCTGGGTAGCGGTGTTAGGTGACTCAGAGACACTTTTGAGATATTTGCTGGTTCGCTCACCATCGCAGAGCTCAACAGGACTTGGCGAGATCTTGCGGTTCTTACCCACCAGTTATGGGAATAGTTGGATGATGTGGTCCCCGTTGTTCGTCGCGCTTCTTCCGCTGCTTTTAGGTCGGGGAAATAGGCTTCGTTTGGCCACGATGGCAGGATTCCTAGCGCTGCTTGGTTACGGGTTGGCTTGGATTTCGCATAGAGGATGGCTGACAGATTTGCTTGGCAGAGAAGTCTCCATCGGTGAAGGGGCACTTGTTTTGGCTGGTGTTGGTTTGTGCTGGTGCGCCGCGGTAGGACCATCAGTTGTCACCAATGATCGTGATCTCGCTCCAGTGATCGTAAAAAGAATGGTTGTAACGATCGCAGCCGCATCATTGACGCTGAGCAGCCTGACGCTATTGGTTGGAAGTGCCGGAGGGAGATGGGGGACGCCGGCTAACGATTTGACCGTGTCGCTGTCTTTGTTGGACGATCGTGACATAGGGCCGTCTTATCGAGTTCTTTGGCTTGGAGATCAAGCAGTTTTGCCATTGAAGGGCTCCGAGGTGGGTAACGAGGGTTTGCGTGTAGGGACCTCGGTGAGAGGCCACCCCGATATCCGCCACCAGTGGACCGGCGCGGAAAACGACGGACATAGACAGTTGTTGAATGCTGTGGAAATTGGACTATCGGGAAATACGACACGTATGGGTCGCCTGCTTGCCCCGTTCGGAATCCGATATGTAGCCATAGTGGAGCGTTCGACGCCGTCGTTCTCGGCCGGTCTCGATAGACCGATCGGGCAGCGGACGCGTCAAGCTATCGATTCTCAACTTGACCTTCGTCCGCTGGCTACTGATCCTTCTGTAACCGTTCTAATTAATGAGTCATGGATGTCGAGCAGGTCACAGTTTGGCAGTCCGGTGCGACTAGCGGGTCTCGACGAACCGGGTGAATTAGTTGTCACGGATCTGACCTCCGGCATACCAGTCTTAACTGACCGCCGATCGTCTACCGAACAGTATGGCTTTGTCGATGCTGGGGAGGTGCTGGTAGCAGATACATATGACCCCCAATGGAGGCTGTTAGTGGGAGATGAAGCGGTGTCGCCTGATCTTTCTTTTGGGTGGGCGATGCGCTTTCAAAGTCCTTCTGACGGAGCAGCTGCGCTCTGGTACCAGCGACCCGATTCAATTGCGGATCGAGCAATAGTTCAGATCGTCTTGTGGATGATCATTGCTCGACTAGCGCTGTCTGAACGTCGTAAAACATCAAGACTTGAAGTGCCGTCATGAGGGTTATGAAGGTGCTTGCTCGGTTAGTGTTACCCGGTCTGATCGCCGTTGGGTTTCTGATCGACGACCGGACTCAGCCCCTCAGCGATGATAAGGCCGAGACTCTTGGCCTAGACACCGAAAGCTCTGTATCTGGGAGTGAGTCTCTAACTTCTACCTGGTATTGCCCCACAGCCCATAGCCGCGAACTTGAAGTTGTGGGAGTAGACGCTCGAACTGAACTAATAGTTACCAACACCGCTGCTGAGCCAACGAGAGTAACGGTCTATCTGATGAGCCCCACAAGTGCTCGTCGTCTAGTCCATCTTGAAGTCCCTGGTCTATCAAGCCGCTCACTGGAAGTGAGCGACCATACAGCGGATGAGTTGGTATCAGCCCTAGTGGAGGCCCCGATATCTGGAGTGGCTGCTAGTCGCCGTATCCACTCAGTATTTGGTTCTGATGTTGCGTCTTGTTCATCAGTTGTGGCAAAGGCGTGGTATGTGACCTCTGGAGACACTCAAGCTGACGCTACGAGTCAGCTGGTTATATACAACCCTCTTCCTACGGACGCGGTTGTTGATCTCAGTTTCGCTAGTGAGGCTGAGGTGGGTTCGTATGCCCCACCAGAGCTGGTGGGCCTTGTGGTGCCGGCGACCAACACGATTTCGGTCGATGTTGGCGCGCACGTGCGGCGGCGAGATGTGCTTAGCGCGACCGTGAAGGCGCGTTTGGGCAGTGTGGTCGTTGATCACATTCAGACGTTTGACGGCTCTTCGGGCCGGGTTGGCTTTTCGGCAACACTGGCTACCGCCACCACATCCCAATCGTGGTATCACCCAGTAGCTCTGTTAGGAGCAAGGGAGGGTGTATCGGTTGTTGTGACTAACCCAACAGATTTAGTAGCCGACGTTGAGGTCACAGTGGTCAGTGCAGAGGGAAAAGTCGGCTCGATAGTTACCAGTGTCGGCCCTTATGACGTAACCGAAGTCCAAGTCTTGCCCAAAGAAGAAGAAAAACTTGTTGCTAACAGATTGTTTACGTCATACGAGTCGTTTGGAGTTATCGTCGAAACATCCGATGGTGTTCCCATTGTGTCTGGCCTCCAGATCACCTCTGGTCCGAAGGGTTCTCCGGGCAAGGAGAGCCCTGAACAAGAACTCCTCCGAGTAAATGATGAAGGCGAAGCAGCCCCGCTTCCAGTTGGTCGAGAGAGCGGTCTCTCTCTTACAGCGGGTGCGCCTAGTGGGGCACGGGACTGGCTTTTGGTCTTGCCTGACGTCCCTGGTGAGATCCTTGTAGCGATCGAAAATACAGGTTCCTCAACCGTGACTGCATCGGTAATCCGATATGGGAAACGTCAACGATATGAAGTGAAACTGGCGGCCTTCGCCACTAAACATCTACCGATGGCACCCGGTAGCACAATAGAAGTTAACTCCGACTCAGAAGTTGTGGTGTCCGCTATCCACCAAGAACCAAAGGGTGCTGGGTTGAGTTCCATTTCTGCCATCAAGTTTGGCGGGGGTAGCGAATGACGCGGTTGTTGATTGCGGTTGCTATTGCTGGCGGTGTGTCGCTTGTAGCTGCCCTGTTCAGGCGCAGTAACGCATCACAGGTTGTCTCAGTGAGACGTAACGCGCTTCCTACCAGAGTTCCTGCTACAGAGGTTGGCCTTGATCCTGGCCCGGCGATCATTGTTTTTACCGAATCAACATGTGACAGTTGCCAGACGGCAGTTCGACTAGTCCGAGGTCCCGCGGGTGCTGGAATGCCCGTTGCTGATATCGAATACGCAGCGGAGCCTGGGTTACACAAAAAGTTTGCTATCGACACGGTTCCTACAACCCTTGTCGTTGATAACGAAGGGAACGTCTTGGCTGGATGGACAGGGCGAGTTGACCTAGGCGAATTCACGACCGCACTAGCGGAGATCGCTCAGTCTGATTCAGATTGACCGACAGATGGAGGTATCGCTCCTTCAGCTATCTCACTCGCCTTTTGTTCAGCTTCGGCCGGCTCGGGGATTAGTTGTGCAACTTCGTCTCCGCTAATCGTTTCCTGGTCTAGCAGAGCTGCAGCAATCCGATCCAAAGCAGATCGATGGTCGACCAGTGCTTGGCGAGCTCGATTTTCTTGAGTACGCAAAATGCGCTCAACTTCTTCGTCAATTACTCGAGCCGTCTCATCGCTATAGTCACGCCCGCTGACCAATCCGTCGCCCAAGAACACTTGATTGTCAGAACCCCATGCCATTGGACCTACGCGATCGCTCATTCCCCATTCGGCAACCATCCGACGTGCGAGTTCTGTTCCCTGCATCAAATCGTTGGCTGCTCCAGTAGAAGTCACTCCAAAGACAGTGTCTTCGGCCATGCGACCACCAAACAGAACTGCAAGCCTGTCTTCTATGTAGTCCTGTGAATACGAGTGACGCTCCTCAGGTAACTGCATGGTTACGCCTAGAGCTTGACCAGTAGGAAGAATCGTTACCTTATGGACCGGGTCGGCGTTCGCGAAGAGGGTTGCTATAAGAGCATGGCCGCCCTCATGGTATGCAGTGACTTCCTTCTCTCTGTCGGTCATAGCTACCGACTCGCGCCTTTGTCCCATCAGAATTCGGTCGCGGGCCATTTCGAAATCGTCCTGGATGATCGACTCGCGATCCATTCGTACCGCGTTTAGGGCAGCTTCGTTGACGAGATTGGCTAAGTCAGCCCCGCTCATGCCAGGTGTTCCTTTGGCGACAGTCTCAAGATTTATCTCTTCGGAAGCCGTTTTGTCCTTGATGTGAACGGCCAGAATAGCGCTGCGTTCCTCGAACTCTGGAAGTGGCACTACTACCTGGCGGTCGAATCGACCGGGACGAAGTAGCGCTGGATCCAAAATATCGGGACGGTTAGTTGCTGCCATCATGACGATGCCTTCGGTGGCTTCGAAGCCATCCATTTCGGCGAGCATCTGGTTGAGTGTCTGCTCTCGTTCATCGTGGCCGCCGCCTAGCCCTGCTCCACGTTTTCGACCGATTGAGTCAATCTCATCTATGAAAATAATTGCTCGCCCTAATTTACGTGCTGTTTGGAAAAGATCACGAACTCGGCTAGCCCCGACCCCAACGAACATTTCCATAAAATCTGAACCGGTGACCGAAAGAAAAGGAACACCGGCCTCTCCAGCTACAGCTCGAGCAATCAGAGTTTTCCCAGTCCCGGGAGGACCAACAAGTAATACGCCTTTAGGGATTCTGGCTCCTACGGCCGCGAATCGTTCTGGTGCTTTCAGGAAATCTACGACTTCGGTGATTTCCTGTTTGACGCCTTTGTAGCCGGCTATGTCATCGAATCCGGTATCGGGTCGTTCCGTAGTGTAAGTGCGGGCTTTACTCCGCCCGATTGACATGATGCCGCTCATCTGACCTTGCGCCCGACGTTGCATCCACCAGAAGAGGCCAATGATTAAGACGAACGGCAACAGAATTGGGAGGAAGCTGAGAAACGGGTTCGACTTTTCAGTTCGAAACTCGACATCGATATTTCGATCGCGAAGAAGCTTCAGGTCCGCTTCAGGTAGTTCGATCGGCCCTTTGCTTGTATAGGTCGTTCCATCGATGGCTTCGGCTCTGATAGACCCTGTCTGGTTAGTTACAACGACGGAGTTGATTCTGCCGTCGGTGACCTCGTCTATAAGACCGCTGTAGTCGATAGCTGTGCCGGTTTCGCGGTTCAGAAGCCCAGGAACGATAACCGAAGCCAAAACCAATGCGATAAGCATCCAAATAGACCAGCGGGGCCAGCCTTCTCGGCGACCCTCGCTACCTTCAGATTCTGGTTCCTGTGTTTCGGACGCCATGTGACCATGCTAGAGGCGCATTGGGGTCAATCATCCGACAATAAAGGTGTCTCTAAGATCCCCGATGTTTCGTGGTCGATTCTGTATCTTCAGCTACGTGACAACTTCGCAACCCCGACTCTGTAGCCGTCCGCTCTGTGCCAATGATGCCCAAGTCTTGCTCTTGTTCGATTACGAAACGCGGTTGGTGGAACTTAAGGCCATAAACAAGACCCGAGACGCGAACCTCATGGAGTTGTGCGCAGTTCATGCAGACAGATTCCGGCCCCCTCAAGGGTGGTCTTGTCAGGATGAACGCGAGCCGAAGCTAAACGTGGATGAGCCATCTAGGCAATACGCTTTTCGGGATTAATCGAATAGCTTTTCGCCATTAGTCGCCATCTAATCTGACGGCCGATTCCTCTTAGGCGTCAACGAGTGACAAAATGGAGTTGAATGGCCGCTGTCAAAGGAGTTCCGACTCGTTGGTCCGCTCTGCTGCGGTCTGTTCTTTCGCGACTCAAGTACGACATCCAAGATTGGACTTCGCTGCTGGTGGCTGTCGCAGCGTCGGCGATGGTGATTTGGGGTCTGGGGCCGTCCGAGATTCTTGTAGATAGCACTCCGACAGGCGGCGACATGGGCGCCCATGTGTGGGGTCCAGCCTTTTTGAGAGACGAGCTGCTTCCGTCCTTCCAGTTACGGGGTTGGAGTCCCGATTGGTATGCAGGTTTCCCAGCGATGCACTTCTATATGGTGCTCCCGTACCTGGTCATAGTCTTGGTTGACTTATTTGTGCCCTACGGAGTTGCCTTCAAGTTGGTAGCAGTGTCAGGCGTGGTGCTGATGCCGCTAGCCGCATGGCTGATGGGGCGAATATCAAGATGGCGGGAACCACTCCCAGCGCTACTTGCTGTGGCCGCGATGTTGTTTGTGTTTGATTTCAATTTCACAATTTATGGAGGCAACATTGCCTCAACCTTGGCTGGCGAATTTGCGTTTTCTATAGGTCTAGCTGCCTCACTGATTTACCTAGGCTTCACCAATCGTGTTCTGGAAGCAGGAACACACAAGGTACGAGCATCGATAGCACTTGCAGTTGTGGCCTTGTGTCACCCGATCACCCTGCTATTTGCGGTGACAGCAACTGTGATCCAAGTAGTTACGCTGTCGATTTACCGACTTCCTGAAAGAACTAGCCCCAAAACCACTGCGACCCTCGTGTTAATAGTGTCAGTGTTTCCAATAGGGATTTACTGGGCCACCTCACAACTCTTGTTGCCTTTGCTGGTCTGCGTGGTTGCCACCCTGATATTTCTCACCGCTGAATTCAAAGGCGCTGTGCGGCTTCTGATCGTTGGTCTGGTGGGCGGCGCTCTTTCTGCCTTTTGGACCGTTCCTTTTTTGATTCGACGGTCATATCTGAACGACATGGGTTGGGAAAAACTTGATCAGGTAAAAGAGAACCTCTTCTTCCCTGATCGGTTGCCGGGCGATAGCGCCAAGATGACCATTATCTGGTTGATACTGCTTGCGTTGTTGGGAAGCGTCGCTGGTCTGCTGAACTGGTATCGACCTGCACTCACCTTGCTTGGATTCGCTGTCGTTGCTGGCCTATCTTTCGCCATTTGGCCCCAGCACCGACTATGGAATGCTCGCTTGCTTCCGTTCTGGTATCTGGCTTTATATTTCTTGGCCGCAGTGGGTGTGTGGTTTGTGTCGAAGGCTTTTCAATCGACTGACTTAAACAGTTCGGATAAGCGCTCAGCTCACATTCGTCACCTTTGGATACCTGTAGTGACACCGATTCTCGCTGGGCTAGCTGCTTGCATCTTTGTTTCGGTTTCGCTAGGTATCGCCCCGGGAGGAAGTTATGAAGAGAATGGTGACTTCAGGTGGGGTCCAGTAAGCATCTCCGCCAAAGATCGAAACTTTGTGTCTGGATGGGCTGCTTGGAATTTCACCGGCTACGAATCTCGATCAGAGTTCCCTACCTACGAAAGCCTCATTCAGACGATGAACGAATTAGGCAACGATGTTGGATGTGGGCGGGCGCTATGGGAATACGATCGAGATGAACTTGGGTCATACGGAACACCGATGGCGCCGATGTTGCTTCCGTACTGGACAGACGGATGTATCGGATCGATGGAAGGCCTCTATTTCGAATCCTCGGCTACGGTTCCGTTCCACTTCTTGATGCAATCTGAGCTATCGGCCAACCCATCGCGTCCGATGAGGGGACTTGAATACCGAGGACTGGACATAGAGTCAGGTATTCGGCATATGCAACTAGCGGGTGTTCGTTACTATTTGGCGTTCAGCGCAGATGCGGTCGAGCAGGCAAATAAGTATCCCGATCAGCTAGAGTTGATTGCTCGCTCTGACCCGTGGCAGATATATCTAGTCAGCAACTCAGAACTCGTTGAAGGTCTCAAATTTCAGCCCAACGTCGTGACAACTGGAGACCTCGGTGGCCGCGACTGGACCGACCCTGCCATGATGTGGTTCAACGATCCAACCCGATCGCAGGTCATAGTGACCGCAGGAGGGCCAGATGATTGGCACCGAATCAACGTCAACGAACCTTCGTTCCTAGGGCGAAGCAGCTTTAGTGACCCGCTAAAGACAGAGTTGCCTGCGCTTTCAGTGACAAACATTTCAGAAGAAGGCGACACCATTAGCTTCTCGGTAGATCAAGTAGGGGTACCCGTCCTAGTCAAGGCATCCTATTTCCCTAACTGGTCGGCAGAGGGCGCTTTGGGGCCATATCGAGCTACGCCTAATTGGATGGTGGTTATCCCGACAGATAATGAAGTCGCTCTGAATTTTAAAGCGACCTGGGCCGAGTATCTCGGGTGGTTGATCACGTTTGCCGGAGCCTGCGTGATCGTATTTTCGATCCGGTCGAAGCGCCAAAAGATGCTCACATGACTAATCAGCTGATTTCCGTCATTCTGCCGGCATACAGAGCAGCACCAATAGTCGTCGAGAGCATCGACCGGATACGAAAAGCGACCAAGAACGCTGAAATCGAAATCATCGTGGTGGATGATGGGTCCGATGACGAGACTTCGAATGAAGCTCGAACCGGTGGAGCAGATCAGGTCATAGAGCTAAAAGAAAATCGGGGCAAAGGAGCAGCGGTCCGGGCCGGTGTGGCCGCAGCCACAGGTTCTTATGTTGTTTTTACTGACGTTGATCTTGCTTATGAACCATCCCAAATTCTTAAATTGATTGATGGTCTCAACGCGGGAGCAGACCTAGTAATAGGCAGTCGGCGACATTCAGCTAGCCAAGAGATGACTGCAGCGAGTCCGGCGAGAAAGTGGGGAAGTCGCATATTCAGCAGGTTGACGTGGGTCCTTGTCCCTATTCCACATTTGGACACTCAATGTGGCCTCAAAGGTTTTACTTCCCGAGCTGCGCAACAGATCTTCGCTCAGGCCAAAGTGGATGGCTTTGCTTTTGATGTAGAGATTCTTTTTCTGGCACAAAAATTAAACCTGGCGATTACTGAAATTCCAGTGAGTTTGGACCACCTAGAACAAAGCACCGTCAAGTTCATCCCGCAAGCGATCAAGATGCTTTACGACGTTATGAGAATTCGTACTTGGTCGATTCTTGGAAGATATACCGACTCGCCGCCAGGGCCTGGTTAGCCTCTTAAATGCGATGGAACCCCACATGGTGATCCCACCAGTCGACAAAGACCGTTTAGCGGCAGTGTTCAAGGCATACGACGTCCGGGGATTGACTCCCGAAGAACTCGACGAGCCAATGGCCAGATCCTTGGGCGCTGCTTTCGCTAACTTCACCAAAGCCAATATGGTCGTAGTAGGTCGAGATATGAGGACGTCTGGCGAAGCGCTACTAGCGGCGTTTAGCGAAGGGGTGGTTTCGCAAGGTGTCGATGTGCGAGACATAGGCCTTGCATCTACAGACCTGCTCTATTTCGCTTCAGGATATTTGGAGGCGCCAGCGGTGATGCTGACTGCTTCTCATAACCCTGCTTCATACAACGGTATGAAATTTTGTCACGCACGGGCAAGAGCTATAGGAGCAGACACTGGGCTCGTCGAAATTCGGCGCTTAGCGGAACAACCTGCTGAGGCTGCGTCTCACAAAGGAAACGTCGTAAAGGTCGACTTACTAGATAATTTCGTAGAACACATTCACTCGTTTGTCGACGTCAAGGCTCTGAGGCCGTTAAGAATTGTTGTCGACACAGCGAACGGTATGGGCGGACTGGTTGTGCCGGCTGCCTTCAAGGATCTGCCATTTGAATATGAGATCCTTTATGAAGAGCTAGACGGGACTTTTCCCAATCACCCAGCAGACCCGTTGCAGGCCGAAAATCTGCTTGATTTGCAACGCAGAGTGATCGAATCCGATGCCGACGTCGGACTTGCATTTGATGGAGATGCAGACAGAGTTTTCTTGGTTGACGAGAACGCCAATTTGATCAGCGGATCGATAACGACGGCTTTGGTAGCTTCGGCCATTCTTGAAAGTGATGGTCCGGGACCAATCCTTCACAACCTAATTTGTTCTCGAGCGACGGTTGAAGTCATTGAAGAGGCTGGAGGTGACCCCATAAGGACTCGGGTCGGGCACAGCTACATCAAAGAGGTCATGGCTGAAACTGGCGCGAAGTTTGGTGGGGAACACAGCGGGCACTACTACTTTGCTCGCAACTACGGAGCAGATTCAGGTTTGATAGCGGCTCTAATTGTTTTGGAACGCTTGTCTGCTGATGGGGGTTCGCTGTCCTCGCTGGTTGCTCCGCTGCAAAGGTATGAGAGTTCTGGTGAAGTAAATGTTGAAGTAGCCAATACCAGTGAGGCCATAGAAAAAGTGTCCGGCTTCTTTTCAGAAGAACGACAAGACCGACTAGATGGCTTGACTGTTGACTGTGGGCAATGGTGGTTCAATCTCAGGCCATCGAACACTGAGCCGTTGCTGCGACTCAATGTTGAAGGGCCTGACCAGGAACAGGTAGCGCATCGAGTTGAACAAATTTTGGCTCTTTTTGAGTAATTGCTGACGTACCCTGACTTGTAGCGGAAAAGCCGTTCCACGATGCCAACCTAGAAGGGTTGAAGGAGAATAAATATGGCTCTTGACCCAGGTTTACTTGAGATTCTCGCTTGTCCTGATGACAAAGGGCCGCTTCGCTACTTCCCCGATGAGCACATTCTCTATAACCCGCGGCAAGGCCGCACCTATCCGGTACAAGAAGGTATTCCCGTCTTGTTGGTATCGGAATCGACCCTTGTGGATGAAGATGAACAACGAAGACTTGATTCGCTAGTAGGAGATGAAACGGGTAACCGGAGTTCTGAGAGCTGACGTGAGCGCTGCACCTGATTCGCTTGGCATGCAGGAAGCTACGCTAGACCTGCCGGACCAGATTGAACGCTCGGCGGTTGAAGCTCAGAAGTTCACCGGGCTTCCAAGCGCCTCCAAGATTGACCATGTGGTCGTGCTCGGTATGGGCGGGTCGGGTATCGCAGGTGACATTGTGCAAGCCGTAGCTGGTCCGCAAATGACGCTGCCCGTAGTGGTTAGCAAAGGCTACGAATGCCCGAATTTCGTGGGTCCGAGGACCTTGGTGCTAGCCGCTTCGTTTAGCGGTGAAACTGAAGAGACACTTGAAGCTGCGTCAACGGCCTACGAACGAGGTGCTCAAATCTGTGCTGTGAGCTGTGGGGGTACGCTTGCCCGCCTGGTTGGGGAGTGGAATGGGGCCTTCCACCAAGTTGATTCCGCAATCCCCATGCCTCGTTGCGCTGTTGGCGCAATGTCTATCCCATTACTCATTGCCTTCGATCGGATTGGGCTAATAAGAGGAGTCCACGAACAAATAGATGACGCTGTGACCGCCCTTCGGTTGCGATGCGCCTTAATACGAGAAGGAACCGATGTTTCCAAACAGGTTGCTGAGGCAATAGGTTCCGGCGTACCTCTTATCTACGGGGGAGGAAAGATAGGGGAAGTAGCGGCAGCCCGCTTTAAGAATCAGATCAACGAGAACTCTAAATCACCAGCATTCTTTAACTCGCTACCAGAAATGTGTCACAACGAGATGGCTGGGTGGGGAAGTGCGGACAGTCTTAGAGATTTACATCTTGTGCCCGTGCATCTTCGACACAGCTATGAGCATCTTCGTCTAGCGAAACGGTTTGAGTTCAACGAAACCCTGGTTACTTCAGGTGAAATTGGAGTAATCGCAGTTCGGGCGCAAGGAAAAACGCCCCTGGCTCAGTTGTTTGACCTAATTCTGCTCGGAGATCAGACTTCGCTAGAGTTAGCAGCCTTGCACGGGCAAGATCCCGGCCCTATCGACGTTCTAACCGAATTAAAGCAGCAGCTTGGTCAATGAACATCGCAATCGGAGGCTTCGCGTACCGGTAGGATCTGAAATGTTGCGCCCAAACCCCCGACGGGCGACGAAGCTGACAGGAGCGCCGTATGGCACCCAATAGTTCTCTCGATGGAGACTACAAAGTCGCTGACCTGAGCCTCGCCGAGTCTGGTCGAAAACAGATTGAACTAGCGGAAGAAGAAATGCCAGGCCTGATGGCGCTGAGAGCGCAGGGATATGACTCACAACCGCTAGCAGGTGCAAGAATCATGGGTTCGTTGCACATGACCGTCCAAACAGCCGTGCTAATCGAAACTCTCGTGGACCTAGGCGCAGAAGTGCGTTGGGTTTCGTGCAACATTTTCTCAACTCAGGACGATGCTGCAGCTGCAGTAGTAGTTGGTAGAAGCGGAAGCAGTGATGATCCTAAGGGCGTCCCGGTATACGCATGGAAGGGCGAAACCTTAGAAGAGTATTGGTGGTGTACCGAGCAAGCGCTCAATTGGCCCGGTGAGACGGGACCAAATTTGCTCCTCGATGATGGTGGAGACGCAACTTTGTTGGTGCATCTCGGAGCTAAGTTCGAAACAGCGGGAGCCATACCGGCGGTAGAAACTGCAACTTCGCATGATGAAGAAGAGATCCTTAAGCTTCTCGCCACGGTCGCTGAGAGTCGCTCCAGCTTCTGGTCTGACATGATCTCAAACATCAGGGGTGTCTCAGAAGAGACGACCACTGGAGTACACCGCCTATACGAGATGGTGGAACGATCCGAGCTGTGCTTTCCGGCCTACAACGTGAACGACTCCGTAACCAAGTCAAAGTTCGACAATCTATATGGTTGCCGACACTCTCTTATCGACGGCATCAATAGAGCCACCGATGTCATGTTGGGAGGAAAGGTCGCCTTTGTAGCTGGCTATGGCGATGTAGGTAAAGGGTGCGCCCAGTCCTTAAGAGGACAAGGATGCCGAGTGCTGGTGGCGGAAATAGACCCTATAAACGCGCTGCAAGCAGCGATGGAAGGTTTCGAAGTAGATCGCTTAGAAAATGTCATAGGTGAAGTGGATATCTTTGTCACCACCACGGGAAACCGCGACATTATTTCTGCTGACCACATGGGGGCGATGAAACACAACGCCATCGTCTGCAATATCGGTCACTTCGATAACGAAATAGATATGTCTGGCCTCGAAAAAATGTCGGACGTGCAAAGACGAAACATCAAGCCTCAAGTCGACGAATACATTTTCCCTAACGGCAACAGCGTGCTTGTTCTGGCTGAGGGTCGACTGGTCAATTTAGGTTGCGCTACTGGTCACCCGAGCTTCGTTATGTCTATGAGTTTCACTAACCAAGTGCTAGCGCAAATGGAACTGCACGAAAAGGCAGATGCTTTAGACAATGACGTGTATCTCTTACCTAAACGTTTGGACGAAGAGGTAGCGAGACTGCACCTGGACAAGCTTGGGGTTAAGTTGACATCGTTGACGCCGGACCAAGCAGACTACATAGGGGTACCGGTAGAAGGACCATTTAAGCCTGACCATTATCGGTACTAAGTTCGGGCTGATAAGCACTGAGCGGCCCTCAGGAGTAGCTGGACGCCGATAGCCTTGGGTTAATGGCCGTGTTTCAAAAACTTCTGCGCGCCGGTGAAGGTAAGAAGATCCGGGCGCTTGAATCGCTCGTCCCTGAAATAAATGCCGTAGAGGTTGACTACGAGAAGCTTTCAGACGACGAGTTGCGAGCTAAGACGGGTGATTTCAAGCTTGAAATTGATCGTGGAGCGGACCTGAATGACATTTTGATCGATGCGTTTGCTGTGACTCGTGAGGCTGCGCGACGAGTTATCGGGCAGCGCCACTACGACGTCCAGCTTGTGGGCGGCGCGGCATTGCATTTCGGATGGGTCGCGGAAATGCGCACCGGTGAAGGTAAAACGCTCGCGTCTACGTTGCCGGTATACCTCAACGCGCTATCGGGCAATGGCGTGCACATCGTTACCGTCAATGATTACCTTGCGACGAGAGATGCGGAGTGGATGGGGCGCGTTCATCAATTCCTTGGGCTTGAGGTTGGGTTGGTCGTTCCGGGTCAGACCGATCCTGAAGTGAAACGAAAGCAATATCTCGCAGATATCACCTACGGCACGAACAACGAATTCGGGTTTGATTATCTCCGCGACAACATGGCTCCGGCAAAAACCCAGCAGGTTCAGCGCGGTCATAACTATTGCATCGTCGATGAAGTGGACTCGATCCTGATCGATGAAGCTAGAACCCCACTCATTATCAGTGGTCGGTTAGCGGACGCAGCGAAGCTATATGGACAATTTGCGCAAATAGCTCGCACCATGACACGCGATGTGGATTACGAAGTCGAAGAGGACAAACGAAATGTTGCTGTCCTTGAGCCTGGAATCGAAAAAGTCGAGCGGGCCCTGAACATCGACAACCTGTACGACCAAGTTTCATCGAACCTTGTTCATCAAATGAGCGCAGCTTTAAAGGCGAAAGAGTTGTACCGCCGCGACCGTGATTACGTTGTTCAAAACGGGGAGGTCCGGATCGTTGACGAATTCACAGGTCGTATTCTTGAAGGACGCCGATGGAGTGAAGGCCTCCACCAGGCGGTGGAGGCTAAAGAAGGCGTAAACATCAAGGCCGAAAACCAGACTCTTGCGACGATAACCCTCCAAAATTATTTCCGGTTATATGACAAACTTGCCGGAATGACGGGCACGGCTACGACCGAAGCCGCCGAGTTTGGTAACACCTACGGGCTCGATGTTGTGCCGATTCCAACTCATAGGCCAGTCAAAAGAAAAGACCACGCCGATCTTATTTACAAGACCGAAGCATCCAAAATCGATGCTGTGGTTGATGACATCGAAGAACGGAGAGCTACTGGACAGCCAATTTTGGTCGGAACAGTAAGCGTTGAAAACAGTGAAAAGATTTCTCGAGCGTTAGATCAGCGAGGGATAAGCCATAACGTTCTCAACGCCAAGGAGCACCATAGAGAGGCCGACATTGTCACCCAAGCAGGACGCCTGGGGGCGGTAACGGTTGCGACCAATATGGCGGGTCGAGGTGTTGACATTCTGTTGGGCGGCAACCCAGAAGGACTCGCTCGCCAAGATCTATATCGAGACGGGAAAGACCCTGACGATGAAGCTAATAAGGACACTTTGGCCGCCAAGGTCGCCCAACACGAACCTGAATGCACAGCCGAAGGTGTCAAGGTGTTAGAAGCCGGAGGACTGTACGTCCTTGGCACGGAAAGGCATGAATCGCGTCGAATTGACAATCAGTTGCGTGGGCGTTCCGGACGGCAAGGAGATCCTGGGGCGAGCCGATTTTACTTATCGCTCGAGGATGACCTAATGCGGATGTTTGCGAGCGGGGCAATGAATTGGGTGATGGACAGAGCTCTACCCGATGACACACCTATCGAAGCGAACATGGTTACTAAAGCTATTGAACGAGCACAAAACACGGTTGAGCAGAAGAACGCAGAGGTACGGAAGAACGTTCTCAAATACGACGAGGTAATGAACGAGCAACGCAAGGTGATCTATGCGCGTCGCGCACAAATACTTGAAGGCGAAGACTTAAGAGAAGATTCTCTTGAGTACATCGAATCAGCAGTTGGACAGGTCGTCGACCAATTCTGTGTCGAAGAATCAAGTTCCGAATGGGACTTGGAAGCCATGCATGCCGAGATAGTTACATTCTGGCCTACCGAACTTGACGTTGAGGCAATGGCCGCAACCAGCGACGTCGTAACCCTTGAACAAACAATGGTTGACGATGCTGTTCGGTACTTCGAGGGTCGAGAAGCTGATCTTGGTGAGTCGACGATGCGCGAGGTGGAACGACAGGTGCTCCTCCGGATTATCGACCAACGCTGGCGAGAACACCTGTATGAAATGGATTATTTGAGAGAAGGAATACACCTTCGAGGTATAGGGCAGAAGGATCCAGTAGCTGAATGGCAACGAGAAGGGTTCGAGATGTTTTCTTCGATGTTGTCATCTGTCTATAGCGACTTTGTTAAGTACGCGATGCATGCAGAAGTTGTTATTGCAGACGACCAAAGAAACCGAACTGACGGAGTCAGCTACTCATCTTCAGAAAACACCCCTGAACTAAGTTCGATGGCAGCGCCACCGAAATCACCTGTTCCAAGTCAGACCGCTAAACAAAGTCAGGTGGTTCGGACCGAACAGGAAAAAATTGGACGGAACGATCCGTGCCATTGTGGGTCGGCTAAGAAGTTCAAACATTGTCACGGTCGTTAACCATCGAGATTGCCAATGTCGGATAAATCAGAGATTTTCGAAGAACTTGAACGACGAGTGGCTGAAGCCCACGTCTATTTGAGAATCGACCAAGCGCGCGAAGAATTAACTCAGCTTGAGTCGCGAGCTTCGAGCCCCGACCTGTGGGATGACCAAGACGAAGCCCGAAAAATAACGGGCCGACTAGCAAACATTCGAGACGATATTGATCGGTGGGAAAAGGTCCGTAGCGAATTAGACGACGCGGCGATCCTTGAGGTGCTTGCCAGAGAAGAAAATGATGAATCAGTTGATGATGAAATTGATTCATCGATTGCGTCTCTTGAACGTCAGCTAGACGACATCGAACTTCTGGCGTTATTCAACGGCGAACATGACGAAAACGACGCGGTTTGTGAAGTTCATTCAGGCGCTGGGGGTACCGACGCATGTGACTGGGCTGAAATGGTCCTGCGAATGTACCTCCGCTGGGCTGAGAGCAAAGGCTTCTCCATAGAAATTCAGGAGGCAACCGATGGTGGAGAGGCGGGAATAAGTTCTGCGACCTTCATCGTCAAGGGCCGTTTTGCTTTTGGCTTCTTGCAGGCCGAACGTGGCGTCCATCGGCTAGTCAGAATTTCACCATTTGATGCTCAAGCTCGACGCCACACTGCGTTCTGTTCGCTTTCTGTTGTGCCATTTTTTGACGAGGTGTCGGACGAAGTGGTCATCGATGAAAAAGATCTTCGCATCGACACCTATCGGTCATCTGGCGCAGGGGGTCAGCACGTTAATGTGACCGATTCAGCGGTAAGGATTACTCATCTGCCAACAGGCACTGTGGTCGCGTGCCAAAACGAACGTAGTCAGCATCAAAATAAAGATCGTGCGATGCAAATGTTGGCAGCAAAGCTGGCTGATTTACAGAGGCAAGAGCGCGAAGCCGAACTTAATGAACTTGCCGGCGAGCAACGGGATGTGGCTTGGGGAAGCCAAATTCGTTCATACGTTCTTCACCCTTATCAGCAGGTGAAGGACCTTAGGTCCAATATGGAAGTAGGGAATGTCGAGGCTGTGTTAGATGGAGATCTTGATTCCCTAATGGAAGCGTTCCTCCAATGGCAGCGGAGCCAACGAGATTCTGACGGCCAAACCTAAGGATCCTTGGTTCCGCTGACGCTAACGACGGCTGATCCTGTCGTACGCTGGGGATGTCTCGCATTGATTAAATTTTTTCGCTGGTTGGCTTCTTCACATGATTCGTCTCGACAACGTAACCAAAATTTACAAAGGTGAAACGCACGCGGTCGATGGCGTCACTCTGAACATAGAAAAAGGAGAATTTGTTTTCTTGGTCGGAGAGTCTGGATCAGGAAAGTCGACGATGTTGCGATTGCTCACGGCTGAGGAACCAGCGACTCATGGAGATGTTCACGTCGCTGGAAAAGACCTCTCACGAATTAGTAAGTGGAGAGTTCCTTACCTTCGACGCAACATTGGCTCGGTTTTCCAAGATTTCAAGTTGCTGCCCCAAAAGACCGTTTATGAAAACGTCGCTTTCGCTTTAGAAGTAATCGGACGACCCAGAAATATCATCAGTACCCAAGTTCCGGCCATCCTCGAACTCGTTGGCCTTTCACATAAGCAGCAAAGTTTCCCTGATGAGCTTTCGGGCGGAGAGCAGCAGCGAGTTTCGATAGCTCGCGCCTTCGTCAATCGACCCCTGATTCTTTTGGCCGATGAACCAACCGGCAACCTAGACCCCAATACTGCCCAGGAGATAATGCGCCTATTGGACCGCATTAACAGAACAGGTACGACCGTAGTTATGGCAACGCATGATCAAACCATTGTCGATCAGATGAGGCGTCGAGTCATTGCTCTCCGAGCGGGACAAGTTGTTCGAGATGAACAGCAAGGAGTGTACGCGTAGTCGTGGCTGGCTTCTTAGGCCGAGCCGGTTACTTCTCTCGAGAAACCTGGCTTAATGTTCGCAGAAACCTAACGTTGACGGTCGCCGCGATTTTGACGGTAGCGGTTGGGGTCATGTTGGTTGGCTTGGGTCTGATGGCTCGATACGCGAGTTCTAACGCTCTAGGACGATGGCAGGGAGGCGTCCAATTCGAGATATTTCTCGAACCTGATATCGCCGGGGGGCAAATAGATGCTCTGGGCGAAGAACTAAGAAATCATCCAGATATTGAAAGAATCCAATTCGTCACACAAGACCAGGCGTTTGCATTACTTGAAGAGATGTTGGCTGACGAACCGGAGTTATTAGCTGAGGTGTCAGTTGGGAGTCTTCCACCTTCATATCGGGTTGTTCCTAGGATCGCCGAAGGTGAAATCATTGAGTCATTAGCCGCTCAGTTTCGCCAAAGACCGGGCGTATATTCGGTGGAAACTGGAAGACAACAAGTCGACGCGATTCGCGAGTGGTTCAACTCGTTTCGTTGGATTGTTCTCCTAATGTCGATAGTTCTTGCGGCTGCGAGCGCCATGCTGATTTTCAACATGATTCGGGTAGCTATGTTTGCGCGTCGTCGAGAAATTGAAGTGATGAAGCTAGTTGGTGCAACGAATAGCTTCATCCGACTTCCGTTCATTCTTGAAGGCATGCTGCATGGTTTAGCCGGCGGTGTGGTGGGAGCTGTAGCCGCCGGTGCGTTGCGAAGTCACGTTGAGGAGCTGTTTGGTCGCTCCGAAATATTGGCATTCTTTCGTTCCTTCACGGTCACGTCTGGGCAGTTCACTACAGCAACCATTGCCACAGTTCTCATGGGAGTGATTGTGGGTGCATTGGGATCAGCTTTTGCAGCTGGCCGTTTCTTAGATGTCTGATAGCGGTTCGACGCTTGATCAAGTTTTTTGTTATGGGACGTTGCTTCCAGGACAAGAACGATGGCAATTCTTAGAACCGTTTGTGTTGGAGTCCGAACCCGACCAAGTAACGGGCCGTTTATATGACACTGGGCTTGGCTATCCCGCTGCCTACTTTGACCGGGGCGGGGTTATTCATGGAATCCGATTTCACCTAGACCCGCATCGATTGGAAGAAGCCTTGTCGATGCTCGATGAAATCGAAGGGGCAGTTGAAGGTATGTATCACCGGGTAGCAGTGGTCACCGAGGCGGGGGTGAAGGTGTATGCCTACCAGTATGGCGGGGAGGGTTCGGGTCTCACGGATTTACCTTCAGGCAACTGGCTCAGCCGATGACCTAGCGAGTTACAGTGTTCGTCGTTGTCGCAACTTGATGAGCAATGCAAAGGACCCCAATGCCACAATTCAACACTCTCCGTTATGAAGTAGATGATCACATCCTCACTCTTACGATGAATCGACCGGAGCGTCTCAATGCGTTTAACAGCCAGATGCAAAGGGAATTCCTTGAAGCTCTCGACCACGCTGATGCCGATGACGAAATTCGAGTTGTGATTGTTACTGGTGAAGGCAGGGGTTTTTGCGCTGGCGCTGATCTTGAAAAAGGTGCTGAAACCTTTGATTATGACAATCAAACCGATGAAGCTAAAGAAGAACGAGCATCTAATGAAGGTCGTAAAGACGGAGATAACTCCTGGATGCGCGATGGCGGGGGCCTTCTTTCGTTAAGGATCTACGAGTTCAATAAGCCGATAATCGCGGCAATCAACGGTCCGGCCGTTGGTGTTGGAGTCACGATGACGTTGCCGATGGACATTCGCATAGCGTCTTCAGCGGCAAGAATCGGTTTTGTTTTTAGTCGCCGCGGAATCGTGCCGGAAGCCTGTTCCTCATATTTTTTGCCTCGAGTGGTTGGGGTGAGCAAAGCGCTTGAATGGGCATATAGCGGCAAAGTCTTCGAAGCCGCAGAAGCACTTGATGGCGGATTAGTGCGCAGTATTCACGAACCCGAGGACTTACTCCCGGCGGCGCGCGCTATAGCCTCGGAAATAGCAACAAATACCTCAGCGATTTCTGTGACCATGATTCGACACATGATGTGGCGGATGCTGGGAGCTGACCATCCAATGGAAGCCCATAAAGTCGATAGTCGAGGTATCTTCCATCTTGGGCAGGGGGCTGATGCCCATGAAGGAGTGGTGTCCTTTTTGGAGAAACGACCGCCGGATTTCAGTCTGAAAACCAGCGAAGATATGCCTGAGTTTTTCCCTTGGTGGGATGAACGACACTTCGAGTGACGTTCTATAGGTACTGGATCATCTAGCTTGGCTTGATGGCAGAGCACGTCTTAGATCTTTCGACTCGTTTTATTGATACCGGCCAGGTCGACGGCCCCCCCAATCGGGTTACTCACGAATTAAGCGAACTAGCCGATGACATAGCGTTAGTGGAATCGTTCAGTCACGTATTAGTCGTTCGAACCGAAGATGGACTTGTTGCTTTTGACTCGAGCGGTCCAGCTAGCGGAAGTCGCGTCTTAGAAAGCCTAAGAGCTTGGAGCAAAGATCGAATCCACAGCCTTGTATATACCCACGGTCATATAGATCATGTGGGTGGAAGTGGAGCGATAGCAGCAGAAGCCGAACGACTTGGTAATGAACCTCCCGAAGTTATCGGTCATGAAAACTTGCCTTTACGGCTTGACCGTTACAGGGCAACAAACGGCTACAACAAGGTGATCAACGCTCGACAGTTCGGCGGACTACCAGTTTCGACACTTGAAGGGGCAGCGGGAAAACAATCCTTCGTTCCGGATGGAACTCTTGATCTCACCATTGAATACGATCAAATGCTGACCATTTCTGTGGGCGAAGTGGAATTAGAACTTCACCACGCCATGGGAGAAACCGATGACCACACATGGACATGGCTGCCTCAGCACAAAATGATTTCCGCCGGAGACCAGTTCATATGGAATTTCCCTAACTGTGGTAATCCCCAAAAAGTTCAAAGGTATCCATCGGAATGGGCTCAGTCTTTGCGCGAAATGATGGCGACTGATGTCGAGCTTTTCGTTCCCGCACACGGGCTTCCGATCTCCGGTCATGATCGGATTCTTTCCTGTCTAGAAATAGTTGCTTCTACCCTCGAGGAACTCGTGGAGGACGTACTCTCGGCGATGAATTCGGGAGCAACGTTGAACGACATCGTGGCATCAGTGGAAGTCAACCCTGAACTATTAGAACTCCCATACCTTCGACCGCTTTATGATGAACCAGAGTTCGTCATCCGCAATATATGGAGGCTTTACGGAGGATGGTGGGATGGAAAACCTTCACATCTTAAGCCCGCCGCTGATGACCTCTTAGCAGTGGCGCTTTGCGAAATGGTGGGGGGAGCGTCGGTTTTAGCTGAACGAGCAAGGCAGTTTGCTGACAAAGGCGAATTTCGAGTTGCTTCGCATTTGATTGATATGGCGAGTGATGCGGCACCTGAGTCGAACGATGTCCATGAAATTAGAGCCTCGATATACATGGACCGTAGAGCCCAAGAGTCTTCTTTGATGGCGAAAGGCATTTTCGAATCGGCGGCGAATGAGTCACGCCAAGCGGCTGGTCAACCAATCGAATCCAGACGACGAGCCTTATCGCTTGAGTGATGAGTGGTCAGGTAGTTGTTGCAGTCGATAGCAAATCCTGGGTCGAAGTTGAGGGAGTTCTCGGACCAGGGTCATGGGTGTTTCTTCGCGACGATCGTTGGGTAGCTAATTATGAGGTTGAAAGCGAAGACGTTGCGAGGGAATTTGTCGCTCAACTGAGAGCTGAACAGCATCCCGCCGTAACAGGACCACCCGACTCAGCTCGAGCTGTGGCTTGGAATAATTGGAACCGCCCAACACGAGTGGGAAGCAGGGCTGAAGTTTGTTTTCCATGGGTGTCTTCCGAAGCAGAAATAGTTATCGAGATAGACCCCGGCTTGGGTTTTGGTGTTGGCGATCATCCATCTACTCGGTTGTTGCTGGAGGAATTGGATCTCAGGGTCAACGAAGACGACTCGGTGCTAGATGTGGGGTGTGGGTCAGGTGTTTTGGCTATCGCCGCAGTGTGTTTCGGGGCCCGCAATGCTTTCGGAATCGATATTAACGAAGAAGGTTTGATAGCAGCGGAAGCTAATGCTCGAAGGAACGGAGTGGCTGACAAGGTTCAGTTCTCCTCAGTCGAGCTGAGTGGAGTGAGGCGCAAGTACGACGTGGTGCTTGCCAATATTCATGATGAGACGTTGCGTCGGATAGCTGATGATCTCGTAGCGTGTCTCGCACCATCTGGCTGGCTGGGGCTGAGTGGGGTGTCACCAGGCCAAGTTTCGCGTCTTCGTGCAGCGTTCCCGAATATCGATTTTGAAGAGGTCAAGGAGATAGCGGAATGGAATGCACTGATTGGGCGGGTCAATATCGAATAACCTAAAGGTCACCACGAAAGCTGGAGATCGAAATGCATGTAGGTATGAGCGTCATATTTCAAAATCCGGGAGAACGAGTCCCAGATCAGCAGGTCTACCAACAGGATTTAGCATTGGCGTTGCAAGCTGAAGGACTTGGATTCGACTCGGTGTGGAGTGTCGAACATCACTTCACGAGTTACACGATGTGTCCAGATGTTCTGCAATTCCTGACATATATGGCAGGAGCTACACAGTCGATTCAATTGGGGTCGATGGTCTGTGTGTTGCCATGGCATGACCCTTTAAGAGTGATTGAACAGATATCGATGCTGGACAACCTTTCAGATGGTCGTCTGATCCTCGGATTGGGTAGAGGTACAGGAAAAGTTGAGTTTGACGGATTCAGAAGTGAGATGGCCTCGGCACGCCTTCGCTTTAAGGAATCAACTGAAATGGTTCTCAACGCGATCGAAAATGGATACGCGGAATATCACGGTGAAGTAATAGAACAACCTCGAGTCGATATTCGTCCCCGCCCGATCAAGTCGATGCGAGGTAGAGCCTACGCTGCTGCTGTCTCACCAGATTCTGCTCGGATCATGGCGGAGATGGGTGTTGGAATCTTGATCGTGCCTCAAAAGCCGTGGAAAGCAGTCCGCCAAGAACTTCAGGATTACCGAGAGATTTATCGCGATGCCAACGGAGAAGAGCCACCACCACCAATGGTGGCTGGATGGACATTCGTAGATGAAAACGCTGATCGTGCCGAAGAAAAGGCTCGTGAGTTTATTGGCGGATACTGGGACACCATTATTGATCACTATGAATTCGATAAGCCTCATCTGAAAGACACCCCGGGCTATGAGCATCACGGTCAAATGTATGACCGTTTGAAAGCACCGGGAGGCTTAGAAATGATGACGGATTTCTTTGTCGATCTTCAGTTGTGGGGAACTCCCGAGCAGGTCTATAACAAGATCGTTAATTTGCAAGAACAAACCTTCATGGACGGCTACATGGGCGTATTTAGTTTTGCAGGAATGGAACATGCTGAAGCTGATCGCAATATGAAGCTCTTTGCTCGAGAGGTAATGCCTGAGTTGCAGGCTCTAGCTCCGGTGCACGAACGGCTCGGAATGCCAGCTTAATTCACCGTTGTTTTTGGTTTGCGATCAAGAAGCGTTAACGAGAGTCCTCCGGCAGCGAAACAGGAGGCCAGCACAAGCGCGGGTTGGAATGAACCTGAGGAATCCGCGATGATGCCGCCTAATTGGGGGCCGATAGCGAGGCCTGCACCAAAAACAATCGTCAATACTGCGTAGGCAGCTCCAAACGCTTCGGCCGATAAGTGGCTGCTTACTTTCGCCGTGATATTCACCACCACCCCGTTGAAAGCCATTCCGAACAGAAGAGTTGATACAGGAGCTGCGACAGGGTGACCAGTGGCGATCAGGGCGCAGCTAACAGTTAGACAGGTGAACGAGACGAGCTGAGCGGAGTTTCTCCCGATTCGGTCGCTTAACCACCCCATGATTGGTCCGCCCAAAGCTAGACCTAATCCGATTAAAGCGAATGTGAGTGAAGCGGAGCGCTCTTTAAAGCCAGCATCTTCTTCTAGGAGCGCCGCCGAAAATGTCATAGCGAGAGAAACACCAACAGCGAAGAGTCCATAAGTCACACAAAGATTGAACCATCCAGGAACCTGGCGAAGGTTGGTGGGGCTTAGGCCCGAGGTAGTAGGGGGATCTTGGGAAGTTCTGATGGAGAGAGCTAGTACCCCGAAGGCAACTACGCCGATGATGGTCTCAAGGCCGTAGACAGCGCGCCAGTCAACGATTGCTGCATCAAATGTGCAAGCAGCGAAAAATCCGATGCCTACACCGGTTGTCACCCAACCGATCGCAAGACCTCTTCGGTCTGGCCCCAAAATGTTGGTTGCTAGGGCTGGGGTAGTAATCCACACACCTGCAGCAGCGAAGCCTGTTAAGAACAGGGCTAGGAGGGCAGTGAGGCTATTGGGTGCCCAACTGAGGAGAAGTAACCCAATGACGACTCCAGCAAGTCCGTATTTCACGGTCTTGATTAGCCCGAGTTTTCCGATTGTCAGTGCGACGGCTAAAGAACCGATGAGATAACCAACGAGGTTTAGAGAACCAATACCACCGGCCATAGTGTTCGAAAGACCGAAGTCGTCGCGAATTTCGATGTATAGAACTGAGTAGGTGAAACGCCCGAATGATTGAGATACGGCTGTGGCAATAACTAAAGCAGATACTGCAACAAGCCTTTTCACTCGTGGGGCCAAGTAATTCTCGGTGTAGGTGGACGAGTTCCATAAATGGTTTCGGTCGTTACAACCCGCCGGGGTGAATTGGGATCGGCGAAACTGGCAACGTCGCGGTAAATGACATCCCGATCGTTGTCATCTCCGAAGAAGCGTTCTTTCATAGAGTCGATTGATTCGAAGCTGACAAGAGCGAATCCGTCGATTTCGGGACCACTCAGAGTTCGGGTAACGCTGAGTTGCGTGTAATCCCACATACCAGGGTGATGTTGGAGGGCTAGCGGAGCGTGAACGTCTCGCCAGTGAGCATCTGATTGTTCGTGTGTGAGGGTCGGGTGGTGTAGTAAAGGAAAAATCGCGGTTACGCCGGGCGACGGAACTCCGCTTTCGATCTTGGTTTTGCGCTCACGGATGACCCGGCTAAACACTAGGTACATGCCGTTTCCAGCTGCTGCATTCAAATCTTGCGGGCTATCGGTAACGCATCTGATCAGTGTGCGAAAAGGCAAAGTTCTTTCGTCGGTGGGGTCAGCTAAATAGCAGACCCCACCTAAGTTGGAAGAAGCTTTTACTGCTGCCTCAATATCGTTACCTACGGCGACTATTTCGAACATTCCCCTAGTCTCGCACGCCCGTTAATGGAGTGTGAGTTAGATCACTCATTTGGAAAAGCGGTGAACCTTGAGGTTTGGACTATCTGCCTTGGAACTTTGGATCTCGTTTATCTAAGAATGCGGCGACTGCTTCTTTGGTGTCTTGGGTGTAAAAGTTGATCGTTTGAGCCATTCCCTCTGCTTCGAGAGCCGACTTAAAATCGTTACTTGCGTTCAGCGTCAACATTCGTTTGGTCATGGCTAACGCTAACGGTGGCCCTGCTGCTAAGCGATCAGCCCAGTCATTCGCTTCGGAGTCCAGTTGATCGTGAGGTACGACCTTGTTCACAATGCCGAACTCGGCCGCCTGTTCGGCGGAAATAACATCAGCGAAGAAGGCTAATTCCTTTGCTCGATGTAGCCCTATGAGCCTAGGCAGAACCCATGTGCCGCCAAAGTCGACACTTAAACCGCGTCGGGCAAAAATTTCACTGAACCGAGCTTGGTCACTCGCCAGAATTAAGTCGCAAGCAAGGGCCATATTCATGCCGGCCCCTGCGGCTACACCGTTCACCTTCGCAATCACTGGAACCATAATTGAATAAAGGGCTTCTACGGTCTGGTGGATCAAGTTCATGGAAATCAGTTGATGTCGATCGCGTCCTTGTCCTCCCAGGTCAGCTCCACTGCAGAAGGCATCTCCGGCGCCAGTCATTATTACAGCGCGTACCTCTGGGTCGACCGCGAGGGCGTTCCAGGTGTCGCGCAGTTCGTCCCACATGACAGCGTTAGCGGCATTCTTCTTTTCAGGGCGATTCATTGTGACTGTCACTACACCGTTGTCTGCGGCATCAATTATCAAAGTTTCGAGCTCTTTTGAATTCATGTGATCACCATACGCTTACTTCAGCCTGTCGCGCTCTTAGAACTTCTCTGCTTCTTAGATCAGCTCAACAAAAATGGAAGTAATGCATCAAGAAAACCTGAGGTGTTTTGTCCGTGGACATTGTGGCCGCTATCGGGGACGGTTTGGAGTTCTCCGTGAGGTAGGGCTTGGACGAAACGGTGTGCTGCTTCTGGCGTGAGTACGTTTGATTCTGCACCTCTGATGACCAAGGTCGGTTGCGATATTCCAACGGTGTCTTCAATCGAAAACCGGTCACTTGTCTCTCGTTGATTTTGAGTTGTAGCTAAACGTGGGCCGTGGTCTCGTTTACTTATAAATTTTCCGTCTGCTCGTTGGAGAAGGTTGTATTTAACCGTCCGCTCTATGTGCTCTCTAGATCGGTAAGGATCATACTTTTGTACATTTCGGATAAAGGCTTCGAGATCTTCAAACTCTCGGTTCTCGGTCACAAAATTTCGGATGCTTTTGGTGCCGGCATCGGACAGTTCAGGCCCGATATCAACCAAAACGAGGCGTTGGAGGAGGTGAGGCTCTTGAATGGCGAGCCGTAGTGTGTTCATTCCTCCCATGGAATGGCCGAGAACGGTTACCGAATTAATATCTAGTTCAGACAACACGGCTGAGGCGTCGGCGGCCATCGCGTGTGATGAATAGTCGGCGTCTCGAGCCCACTCGCTATCGCCGTGGCCTCGTTGGTCTAACGCGATTACGTGGAACCGGTCTGCGAGATGAAGGCTTACTAAATCCCAAGAGTGAGCAGACTGATTACCGCCGTGGAGCAAAAGTAAGTGCGGTAATGATGGGGAGCCCCACTCCAACAAATGAAAACGTTGATGTCTGGCTACGACGTTCCTAGAGAGATAGCTGATCTGCTCGTCGTATGGGATGCCTAAGTCGTCTGCGCTTTGACAAAGACTCAGGAACTCCTGAGTAGTGGTCATGTCCAGCGGAGTGTTGGAGGATGAAAAATCGTTGAGATAGGGCATGGCAGCTCAGATTCGACCAAGGTTAAGGTCAAGATACCCACGAGAAATATTTGCGTGGAGAGTATCTGTGGGTCCTTCCGCTAATCGGCTGGCTCTAACCCGTCGAAAGATGGAAGCAAGTGGGTGGGATTCGATAAGAGCTTCACCTCCAACGACTTGGATCGCGATATCAGTCAGTTCGGCGATAGTTTCCGAAGCCAGAATCTTTGAAGCCATGATTTCGTTTACACAGTTTTCACCAGCTTCTATCAGGCGCGCGGTCCTGTACACGGAACTACGCGCAGCGAAGGCATGAGTGCGCATTCGGCCAAATTTCACACGGGTTTCATGGTTGGGGTATAAACCGTTGTTACTCGATGCGAGGTTGTTGGCGACAATGTCACAAACGAACTGATTTAAACCAATGCAGTTTGCCGCTATGGCCATCCGAACCGAGTTGACCTGCTCGAGTGCTCTGCTCATCCCTGCTCCGGCTTCGCCGATTAGGTGGCTCTTGGGAACGCGAACGTCAGTAAATGTAAAACTTGCGTGATGGCTTCCATCAACAGAGCTGAAGGCCGTTTGTAGCTCTACCCCTGCTCGACTGGTCTCTATCAAGACCATCGCCGGACCTATATCTTCTACCTCAACCAGGGTGTTGATGAAGTCTGCATTTGAGCCACCCGTGACGTAAGACTTGGCACCGTTGATTACTAGTTCTTCACCTTCTGACTGTGCCCAGGTGTGCCGCTGAGCATCTGGTGGTTCAGTGAAACCGAAACCACTCTCTGCGTCTCCGGACAAGTAAGGGTCAAGAAACTTTTGTTTTATTTCTTCGGAAGCTTTAGTCAGCAAACCTGGATTCGGACCAAAAATTCCGGGTAAGTGCCCAACATTCTTGATTGCTAAGGACTCGCGGGCAATGGTCAGTTCCATCGCTGTTCCTCCAAGACCTCCATATTCGATGGGTTGGGTTAGATGAAAAATCCCTGCTCGTTTGGATTTGTCCCGTATCTGAAGCTGAACCTTTTTGGGGTCTGAAGAGCTCAGTTCCATTTCTGATATTTGTTGAGCGAGAGAATCTGCTCGTTGTCGAAGTTCATTTTGTTCTTCGGTTAAAAAATCTGGCACCCCTGAACGGTAGCCGGATAAATGGATTGATGAATTCTTCGGTCTAATCTCAGTTGATGAACAAACTTGAAGGAAAGACGGCCGTTGTTACTGGGGCAGCCTCAGGTATGGGTTTGGCAATGGCCAGACGCTTTGCCGTAGGAGGAATGAATGTCGTTCTTGCTGACATCAATGAATCGAAGCTTAACGATGCAGTAGATGAGATTCGAACGACTGGAGGACGAGCTCTGGGGGTGGTGACTGATGTCTCCCTGGAAGCTGACAACATTAAGTTGTTGGATGCTGCGGTTGACACCTACGGAACGGCAGACGTCGTTTGCTTGAACGCTGGAGTGCAAGGCTCTATCGGTCGTTCGTGGGCGTTGTCGAAGGATGATTACAGCTGGACTCTGGGGATTCTTTTAGATGGAGTGATCCACGGGGTCAGAACTTTTGTTCCCGAAATGGTCGAACGAGACGAAGGCCATGTTGTGCTAACAGCGTCTATTGCAGGACATATTTCGTCGCCGTTTGGGGCTCCGTACAATGTGGCGAAACATGGTGTCGCGACTTTGGCTGAAACTCTTTTCCATGAGCTCAGAGTTGAAGGGTCCAATGTAGGAGTGACGTGTCTGTGTCCGGGTTTTGTGAACACGAATATCGTGAACGACACAGCATCGCGGCCAGCTGGATCTGTAGGTTCAGCCATTGACGACAGAGGCGACCAGATGCTTGAACTCACTCAGCGGGTGTTAAGCGCCGGTCTTGATCCAGAAGTTGTGGGTCAACAAGTTTTTGATGCGGTTGTTAACAATCAGTTCTGGCTATTCACGGATGACAATTGGGATGCCCCAATCATGGCTAGAGCCAATGAGGTGGTCACCAGGGGTTTGCCGCGTTTTCGTGGAGAGGGACAAGGCGATAAATCTATGTAGACGGCTGATGAATTTTCAGCACTTGGGACGTGAGATGTGTCAAGGTGAGATGCGCTAAACCGATTATTTGGAGGCAAAAATGCGAATAGGTATATTCAGCGGCCCTGCTGGCAAACTATTCAACGTAGAAGAGGCAACTCAGGATGCCCGGGAAGCTCAGGCAGCTGGATTCCCTTCTTACTGGCTGCCGCAAATGCCTATGGGTGTAGACGCGTTGACAGCGTTGAGTCATATCGGGGCTTCAGTGCCTGATATCGAATTGGGTACCGCTGTGATACCTACCTATCCGCGACATCCGATTGTCATGGCCCAACAGGCCCTATCTGTAACTTCCATCATCGGAGATCGCCTGGCGCTAGGTATTGGTTTGTCGCACAAGCCAGTTATAGAGAAACAATATGGATACGAGTTTGATAAACCAGTTCGTCATTTGCGTGAATATCTTGAAGTTTTGAACCCACAGTTACGAGAAGAGCCCGTCCGTATTGAAGGTGAAACTCTTACCGCTCGTAACCCAGCGATGGGTTTGGGGGCACCGGTTCCTCAGGTTCTGGTCGCAGCCTTGGGGCCGCAAATGCTCCGTTTAACGGGCCGGCTTGCTGATGGCACCATCACCTGGATGACAGGTAATAAAACGTTGGCGGAGCTGACTGTTCCTGAAATTTGTGAATCCGCCGAAGAAGCAGGGCGACCCAAGCCCCGGGTTCTCGCTGGACTGCCTGTCTTATGCACCGATGACCTTGATGCAGGAATGGAACGAGCGGCCAAAGTTTGGCAAATGTACGGCACGTTGCCGAGTTATCGGTCGATGCTTGATCGGGAAGGTCTGGCTGGGCCCGAAGACATAGCCATTGTTGGCAACGAAGCCGAGATAAAAGACAGATTGCAGGCAACGATTGACGCGGGTGCCGATGATGTAATTGTCGCGGAGTTTGGCGGAAACCCTGACGAACGGCAAAGGACACGTGAAGCGTTAGCTGCCTTAGTCTGAGTAGGTTAAACGGGTTGCTTGATAAGTCCCGTTTCAGATTTTTTGAGTAATAGTTCGTGGTCGTGAATTAACCCAGGACGTCGCTACGCCACCTTCGGGGTTTGATGGTGACCTTGGCTTCTTCGTGACCGGGAAACGCATCCGCGTAGCCGTTTCCGAGTTCTTCGCCGAGATATCGGATAGCGATGTCGCGCAGCAGGGTGTCGCGACCTTCGTCCGTTAGTGCTTCAACTGTTACTTCACCTTCAGCTGTTACATACCGATAGGGGAGTTGTTCATCTTGGACGCAGATGGTTGCTGCTCCGTGACGGCGAAGCAGGATTGACTTAGCGGATGCGTAAGCCATTGCTATTTCGAAGCCGACGTCTTCGGAGTAGCGGTACCAGACAGGAGCACACAATGGACCTTTGTCAGATCGTTCGATAGCTAATACACCCACTCGGACTTCATTTAAAAAGGCGTCGCGTTCTTCATTGGTCATCTCAGCCATCAAGACTCCTCAGTTTCCAGTTGCATAGCGAAGGGTAGCGCCGTGACAGCGAGTATGACGGTCCACCCGAGAGCTAAACGGATATCTCCCAAAGCTTCTGCCAGCGCTCCGACCAGTGGCCGTGCCGCTGCGCCTAAGAGTCCGCTAACTCCAAAAACCACGCCCACTGTGAAGCCTGTTCGCGAGTCGCCACCAATTTTGCTTGCTATGGCCAAAGAGACTGGAAATAAACCGAAACCAAAGGTCGCTATCGCGGTAACGGCGACTAAAGAGGCTGCGCCGGATGTTTGGGAGAAAACTAGGACCGAAAGAATGGTTCCGAGATTCGCGCATATGAAAAGTCTCCTTCCCCCGAAACGGTCGTATATTCGGCCGCCGACAGGTTGAGCTATAACACCGATAAACAGCATTGTTGTGAGGGTTGCTCCGGCTTTCACTTCAGTCCAGCCTTCGTCAACGAGCATCTTCACCACGAAAGTAACGAAGCTATACAGCACGGTGTTCAACAACCCGAAAGCTAGGGCGGCCATCACTATTGATCTGCTGAGAGCGCCCTTGAGTACCGCTTCGGGGTTCGGAGTGCTTTCAGGAAGGTAAGCCCAAAGACCTGATCCCGCGGCGATGATGGGAATAGCTACGATGGCCATTGCCCAACGCCAATCGAGAACAGCGATTGCCACTGTCGCTATGGCGGGGGCCAGAAAATGACCGACTGATCCCCCCCATCCGTGGATACCAAGCATCCTTCCTCGATCGTTCGGATAGGCGTTGACGACAAAGGCTGTTGCTTGAGGGTGGTATGCCGCTGCGCCGAGACCGCAGAGAAGACTTACAACGGTTATGAACCAAAATGATGGGGCGACTGCCATTAAGAGAAACCCCGACCCCCCGACGAAGAATCCAAAACTGAGAATTAATTTCCGTCTTCCTTGTTTGTCTGCGACATGACCAATAAACGGCTGTAGCACCCCAGTAAAGAGAGTAAAAGAGAACGATAAGAGGCCAAGTTCGGTGTAGTCCAGATCCCACTCTGTCGCGAGAGCAGGCAAAAATGCTGGAAGGACAGTTGCGTAGAAGTCATTAATAACGTGGGCGGCGACAAAGGTCCCTAAAATTGCCCTAGGGGAGGATGCCATCAGGTTTCCTTGGGGACACCCGAAATAAGAACCCCTGTTGCTTCTAATTTCTCTATTTCGGCTTCTGAGATACCCAGTGAGCGCAGCAGCTCTGTGTTGTGTTCGCCTTGAAATGGTGGCAACCCGCCGTCAGGTAATTCGCAGTTGCTAAAGATCCAAGGCGGAGCGGGCACTCTAGCGGTTCCTCCTGAACGGTCTTCGACCTCGCGAATCGCTCCCCGTTCGATTGCCCACTCAGATTCTGCTATTTCCGATACGGACCGGATTGTGCCCACCGCTAGACCAGCTTCACTTACTTGAGCCTCGAGTTCTTCGATGGTTCTAAACGTGAGCACCCATGAACGTATCTCCGCTAATAGGTCCTCCCAGTTGTCACGACGAAATTGAGCGTTGATAAATCTAGGATCAAGAAGGAGATCGTTGCGTCTCATCATTGCGCAGTATCTCTGAAATACGAAGGTAGAAACGGGACTAGCAGCGATGGTTATTTTTTGGCCATCTGGTAGCTCAATAACTGGAGACTCGGGTGCGCTGAGTGCCAGTGGCTCGCCTTCAACGTCGATATCTGAAAGTTCGTAACTGACGCGATCGTTGACACTAAGAAGAGATGAAACCATAGCGACATCAACATGCTGGCCTTCGCCCGTTTGGTTTCGATGAGCCAAGGCGGCAAGGGTCGCGATCACTCCCTGTAGACCGGTGTAAACATCAGCGTGGTTATATGCATCATTTTCAGTTCGTGTTAACGCATCACCGTAGTGGCGACCAATTATTTCGGTGAAGCCAGCTTCGGCTTGAACGGTCGGAGCGAATGCTGGCCGGTTCCGCCAGGGTCCTGACTGACCGTATCCGCTGATAGAAACCATGATGAGATCGGGTTTTACCGTGGTCAGATCTTCGAAACCTAAGCCAAAAAGATCTAGTGTGCCGGGCCGGAAATTTTCAACGACGATGTCCGCTGTTTCAACGAGGTCCTTTACGATTTGTTGGGCTTCAGGGAAGTTCAGATCGATAGAGATTGCGCGTTTCCCGGCGTTTTGTTGAGCGAAGTACAGCGACATTGGGCCGACGTGAGGCTGCCCGCTGCGGCCTGTGTCGGGCGCTGGGGGTTCAATCTTGATTACTTCTGCACCTAAATCACGTAAGGCTTTAGTGCAGTGCGGCCCAGCAAGAACTCTAGTGAAATCAATGATCCGGATACCGGACAGGGGCGCAGTCATGTGCCTTGGAAGATCGCGGTGCCAGGCCCAGATTCGCTGAATGCTTCTAAGCCACGCTGGAGGTCTTCGGAACCCCAAACGGCTTGACGGGCATCTTCTTGGGCTTGGTCTGCGGCTCGAATTCCGTCGTTCGATGCTATAACAGCGAGTTTTTTGATCGCGGCGTAGGCGACTGTTGGTCCCGCCGCTAATTGCTGTGCCCATGACCGAGAGGCGTCATCGAGAGCGTCATCGGCAACAACAACGTTGATGACGCCCCACCGTTCAAGTAATTCAGGGTCATGTCGACGTCCGAACATAGCGATTTCTTTGCCGCGTGCCATGCCTGCTCGTTCTACAACTCTTTGAACTCCACCCAACAGGGGCATTAACCCAATGGAGGTCTCTACGAGACCGAGGCGAGCGGAACTTGATGCCATGATGAAGTCGCAGGCCAAGGCGATTTCGAAACCACCTCCCAACGCTAAACCGTGTACAGCAGCGACTGTGGGAAGAGGAAGAGCTGCGAGGCGATCGAGCACCTCAACTGCGGACGCTTCATCGCTCCCTTCTGAGCTAAAGCCGTCGACATCAGCTCCGGCCGAGAAATGTTTCATGCTGCTCTTCAAGAGGATCGATCTCGCACCCGATTCGGCAGCCCCTTCGAATGCTTGCAACAAACCTTCGATAAAAGCGCCGTTGAGGAGATTGTGGGGTGGCTTTGCCATCGTGACGATGGCTACCGCTCCATCCATGTCGACTTGTATGTTCGCTGTCGTTGAATCTTGGGACACCTTTTCCCCTTCATGTCGGCTTTGGGAGTCTTGCAGAGATGGAGGGGTGGTGCTTAAGTCCCTAGCGTCGGCAGGTTATCTACGTTGGGATTGGAGATAACGATTTAGCTAGTCCTCGAACCCAACAAAGCTGGCTACTTCCTGCACTGCCCGCCTTGTTGACTTGACATCATTCGCCACGAAATCTTGATCAGGGTAACCCATTGCTACGCAGGTCATGATCACCTGATCTTCGGGGATATTCGCGTGTTCTCGGACAACATCGGATTGCATGATTCCTTGCCCGTTGATGACGCAACCGATGCCTTTAGTGAAGGCTGCTAGCACTAAGCCGTAAGTTACGGCGCCACAATCGAAGTGGCCTACGGTGTCGTGTTCGAGGGTGCGGTCACAGGTCACTACAACCGACACAGGTGCGTCGAACTGGCGAAAGCCGCGCATCGCCCAATCTCGACGGCGTTCTTTGTCGTCCCATCCGATGCCCATGGCTTCAAACAGTTGAACTGCAATCTCTTTTTGCCTGTCCCGATGCACACCTTCGTAGCCATGGTTTAAAGAAATTTCTCTCTGAGGGGCAGCGCCGTTCACCATTCTTTCAGTGTTGCCCTCTCGGATGAGGTCCAGAGGAGCTCCGGTTAGGACGTGGAAGTGCCACGGCTGGGTGTTCATGGAGGAAGGTGCGCCAGCCGCGATTTCGACGATTTCTTCTAGGACTTCCCGCGGTACAGGCTTGTCTTGGAAACCCCTGACGCTGCGACGTTCTTGAACCATATTCTTAAATGAAGCGGTGTCCATCGAAAGTCCTCATTTCGTAGTTGATGAATTGAACTAAATGGAGTGCTGGTGCGTAGCCAACCTGCTGCAACATAACAGTGTCTAGGATTATTGACATGGGTCTTAGAGCTATGGGTGTGACGATCGACTGTTCAGATCCGGAATATCTCGCGAATTTTTGGTCTGAAGCAATCGGGTTCACCGAGCGAGAAGGAGATGGTGGTCCCTACATCACTATCTCTAATTCCGGGATAGATCGCGCAGTTAACCATCTGACATTTCAGAAAGTCCCCGAGGGTAAGTCATCGAAGAATCGTGTTCATCTGGACATGTTCGTAGATGACATAGCAAGTGAGGTGGATCGCCTCGTCGGTTTAGGTGCAACCGTCGTTTCCCCTGCAGGCGAGCCCAGTCACCTCGGGTTTATCGCCGTCGTTCTGTTGGACCCTGAAGGGGGAGAGTTTTGTGTAGTCGGTCGCCCAGAACATCAGCCCGAAAGCAGTGATTCCACTAACTCCTGAACCCTTAGGGCTTCATCGAAGGTGGCGATTGTGTGTTGGTCGCCATCTACCATTCGTTCGAGTTGATGTAGTTGAGCGGCGTAGGCATCAACGCCTAGCTGTTCACGTGACGCTGGGAAAATATCTACCCAGTCGTCTGCAGTTGCCGATTGAAGTCGGTACCAATCCCAAACTCGTAAAGACCCGTCAGTGCCTCTCAAGGTCAGATCCACCACATCTGGACCATGACCATGGCTCGTTCCAGCCAAAGTTAACGGAACAGTTTGGGATGAAAAGACAGCGAGAGCTGTCTGTTCACAGAGAGAACCATCAGGGCCGTCTTCGTATTGGACGTAACAGTTCTCGAGGGTGACTGGGCCCAGTGCGCGAGTCGCCAAGAAAATAAAGTGAGATACAACCTCTCGGATCCACCCCCCTTGGTCCCTTAATCGCAGCCACTGAGCTTTCTCATGCCAGCCTCTTGGCCACTGCGAGAAGTGCAATCTCAGATCTGCTCGCAACACTTCACCGAGTTCTTGGCTGCCTAGTCGTTGTTGTAGCTCGATTGCTGATGGGGCGGAACTAAACACGAAGTTAACCCCGGCGGGAAGTCCGCTCTGATTTACTTCTGCAACGAGTTGTCTGCTTGTTTGTAGGTCAACACCCAAGGGCTTTTCACAAAAAATCGCAGTGTCATTCTCTAAGCATTCACGCACGTATCTTTCGTGATGCATTGGAGGTACAGCGATATACACCAGATCAGATTCTGCTATTACCTCGGCTGCATTTGAAGTGATTCTGACCAAGTCTTTGTGAGATGAACAGGCATTGGGATCGACATCCCAGGCTGCGACAAGATCAAAGGCATTGTGAAGATTGAATTGTTCGACGAATCGTGAACCAACTGTGCCGAGTCCGATGATTCCTACGCGATGGGCCATAGAGAGAGTTTGTCATCTGTTGATGGTTCACGTTGATAGCGGTTTGCGGTTTTGGGCGAACGCGGCCTTGGATTTGTGAAGCGGTATAGATTCGTAGTGTTATCAGCCAAGGGGGGCCTTATGCATACCGGTTACACAGTCGTTTTTCAGAACCCATTCAATGGTTTACCTGACCATGAGGTGTACGCCGAAGAGTTACGTCTATGCGACCTAGCTGTTGAACTCGGTTTCAAGTCTCTATGGACTGTTGAGCATCATTTTGATGACTACACAATGTGTCCTGAACCAGTTCAGTTTTTGTCGTATATGGCAGGCAAGCACCCCGATGTGCTGCTGGGGTCTGGTGTCATAGTGCTGCCTTGGCATGACCCATTAAGAATCACCGAGGACATAGCTTTGCTCGACACGATGTCTGAAGGGCGGATGATCTTAGGGATCGGACGCGGTTTGGCGCGAATAGAATATGAGGGCTTCAGAGTTGATATGAACTCTTCGCGTGAACGACTCGTGTCGTACGCCGGACTGGTATTGGATGCTCTTGAGTCAGGGAAAATGGAATACGACAACGAATTCGGTACGCAACCATTGCGCGAAATTCGACCTCGACCCAAGAACTCATTCAAGGGACGGGCCTATGCGGCTGCAGTCTCACCAGAGTCAATGCCTTTGATGGCGAAACTTGGCTATGGGGTGCTGGTTATCCCTCAAAAACCTTGGGCAGTAGTCCAGGAAGACTTGGCGGAATACAACCGGGTATATGAAGACGTCAACGGAGAACCAGGGCCTCCGCCTTTTTGTGGTGGATCAGTCTTTGTGGACGAGAGCGCTGACCGAGCAGAAGAGATGGCTCGCAAATATATCGGCGCAAACTATGAGAGCGTGATGCGTCACTACGAGTTCCAGAAAGCACCACATGAGGGTGTTAAGGGCTATGAGTTCTACACGGGAATTAGCGGCTACATAGAGAAGCAAGGGGCAGATCGCGCAGCGCAAGACTTCGTAGATTTGATGCCTTGGGGGACTCCTGATCAAGTGTTGGAGAAGTTCGCGCACATCGACAAGGTGATTGGAATGAACGCAGTGATGCCAGGCTTTAGTTATGGGGGCATGCCATTCGCCGACGCAGAGGCCTCAATGAGATTGTTCGCCCAAGAGTGCCTACCGGAGTTGCTTAGCTGGGAGTGTCCACCACTTCAGGTTCCAGGAGCCAAACCCGAATATTTGTAGTGTTTAAGCTTCGGCATCTGTAGTAGGTAAGGGCCTGGGAGGTCGCAGTGAACGGGTACGAAAATGGAATGGTCGTTGCAGCACAACCTGAAGCTGTTGAAGCAGGCGTAGCTGTTTTAAGAGCCGGCGGCAACGCAGTAGACGCAGCGATTGCCTGTGGACTTGTGGCTGGTGTCGTAGATCCTCAAATGTGTGGAATAGCGGGCTTCGGAAACCTGCAGGTCTATATGCGTTCAGAAGGGACCCACGAATGCATCGACTTCCACGCTAAATCACCGCTCGACACCAGAGCCGACCAGTGGGCCGACATAGTTATTGGTGAAACCAGAGACGGATTTGGATTCGTATTAGAGGGCAACGTCAATGATGTCGGCTACCAGTCAATAGCAACGCCAGGTTCACTCAAGGCTTACTTTGAGGCGCAAACCACTTGGGGGGTGAAAGATTGGACAGAAATTGTTCAACCCGCGATCCAATGGGCAGAAAAAGGGTTCGCAGTGCGCCCTCATGTTGCTGGCTGGTGGGCAGAGGGAGCGACCATGGGTCGCGCTGACAACGTAGAACGCCTCAAACAGTCGGTTACGGGCCGCGATATTTACTTTCGGTCTGATGGGTCGCTCAAACGCGTAGGAGACCTTGTCGCTAACCCTGATATGGCAGCTACCTTGCGTCTAATCGCTGCTGAAGGCGCAGATGTTTTCTATACAGGACAGTTAGCTACTCGGATCGCCGAAGATATGGCAGCCCACGGCGGATTACTGAACGAGCGTGACCTCGCTGAATATCGAACTACCCACAATCAGCCGATACGCACTAGCTACCGTGGACTTGATGTGGCCACCAACCATCCTCCAGGAGGTGGAGTGATGGTTTTGGAAATGCTCAACATTTTGGAAAATTTCGATTTGACGTCCATGGGCCACAACAGCGTCGAATACGTCAGAACCGTGACTGAAGCCATGAAAAGAGCGACCTCCGACAAGGACACCTTTGTCGGGGACCCGGAACACTTCGACGTGCCTATGGAATGGCTGACCTCCAAAGAACACGCAAAAGATCTGGCAGAAATGATCCGGTCCGGTGACCGAGCGAGCGTTCAGCGGATGTCCTACGAACCGCGGGATACCACTCACGTATGTGTCGTCGACAAGGACGGAAATGCGGCGTCAATGACTCACTCTTTAGGTATGCCTTCAGGCGTAATTACCGACGGTCTGGGATTTATGTACAACGGTTGCATGGCAGTGTTTGACCCGAGGCCTGGGAACGCAGATTCGCTGGCTCCTGGCAAGAGTCGCTTCAGCTCACTTTGCCCGACCATGGTGTTTGATAAAGACGCATTGAACTACGTCGTAGGGGCACCAGGGGGAACTCAAATAGCGATGGGAGTTACCCAAGTCCTTCTAAATAGCATCGACTTTGAAATGAACATGCTTGAAGCCGTTTCGGCTCCCCGTGTCTCGGGAACGAGTGACGCTATAGACGTATCAAATGGGGTTCCCTGGTCGGTGTCTGAAGCGTTGGAGGCAGAGGGATATGACGTCATCCGAAGTCCACGGACCCACGATTTTGCCTGGGTACACGGAATCAGAGTAGGTGCTCAAGGCATCGATGGAGGAGCGGACCCAGCAGCCGATGGGGTAGTTCAGTCGGCTTAGGCTTCCCCCCAAGAAACTGGAACCGAGAGTGGCCCTCTAAATGCCCAGCCTCCGAATTGAACCGGGGGCGCGTCAGTGTCAAGACGAAGTCGGTCTAGGCGTTCGAAAATCCGTGGCAAGGCGACATCGCCGACCAAGCTTCTCGATGCAGCAGCTCCAGCGCAGAAGTGTGGGCCCGCTCCGAAAGTCAAAGCAGCGGACGTGTCTCGCGTAACGTCGAACAGGTCAGAATCTTTGAAGTAGCTTTCATCTCGGTTAGCAGAACTGAACATGAAGAAAACTCGTTCATCGGGCTCGAAGTTGACTCCGCCGTAGGAGTGCTCCACCGCTACCCGTCGGGGAGACATGCCTATGGGGGCTATCCAACGGCAATACTCTTCAAAAACTTGCTGCCAGGAGACCTTCCCGGTTTCCACTAACTCGAGCTGTTCTGGGTGTTTGAGGAGCGCCCAAATAGCGCCAGCGATTGCATCCCTAGGCTCATTTTGTCCACCGGAAATTGTTAATTTGATGTTTGCTCTCACCATTTCATCGGGCATGCCGGCGTCGGTCATGACAGACAGCAAACTCGCATCAGATTGTTGAAGCAGCTGCGGTAAACGTTGATCGATGGCCTGATCGATGTCTTTGGTAGCGGCCACGCAACGCGCTTCGATGTCAGGGTCTCCGGTGTAATTCGCGATGCCATCGATCATGGCCTGACTCCAAGCATCAAGGTCTTCAAACCTAACCTGGGTCAAACCCGTTATCGCCTTCAACGCTTCTCCGCTCGTTGCGGTTGCGTAACCTGGAACTAAATCGATAGAACCTGATTGAGCGAATTCATTCAAGATGGTGTTCGTCAAATTCAAGAAGAGCTCAGACCAAATCTGCTCCACTTTTCGAGGTGAGATAGTGGGGTAGTAGACGAATCTTTCTTTCCTGTGTTCGTCTCCGTCTTTTCGCATCATGTTGTGCCCCATGAGTACGTTCATCAGTCCACCAGGTTGATCTGACGAAAATACGTCCACATTCTTTTCACACGTGTGTATGTCATCGCGACGAGTTATCAGCGTCGCTCCAAGTTCGGGCACGTAACAAATAGGCGCGGAATCCCGCATTTGAGCCAGAATTGGGTACGGGTCCTGCCAAAAGGCGGCAGGATCGATATTGATAACCGAGGCAGATGACATCAGTCCAGCATTGCAGAGATATAAAGGTTGATGAGACCCAACCATGACAGACCGGAAGTAGAACACCAATGAGCCACTCAGTAGTAGAACTAGATGAGAGCTATAACGATGGGTCTCTCACTCCCACACAGGCGGTTGAAGAGTGCCTGGAGTCCATTCAGACACTGGATCCAATATTGGGCGCGTGGCAGGAGGTGTATGCCGAAGAAGCTCGAGCTGCCGCTCGAATCGCCGATGCCGAAGTGTCTTCTGGTAGAAGGAAAAGCCCATTTCACGGTGTGCCGTTTGCATTGAAGGACATTGTTGAAGTTGAAGGCAAGCGCACAGCAGCAGGATGTTTTGAATGGAAAGACCGTCAGTCGACGATGACTGCAGAGGTCGCGACCCGACTAATAGATGCGGGGGGAATTCTTCTCGGGAAAACCAAAACAGTTGAGTTTGCTATGGGCGGTTGGGGCACTAACCAAAGGATGGGTACCCCTCATAATCCATGGGATAAAAATGTTGCGCGAACCCCTGGGGGCTCATCCAGTGGGTCAGGGGTTTCGGTCGCTAGCGGTATGGTGCCTTGCGCTATAGGGACCGATACCGGAGGATCAGTTCGTCTTCCTGCGGCGTTCTGCGGCATAGCTGGCCTTAAGACCACTGAAGGATTACTTCCGACGAGTGGCATTGTTCCTTTGTCTCACACCCTAGATACGCCTGGGCCTATGGCTCGTTCCATCGCAGATGTTGCAGTTATGTTCGATGCATTGGTTGGACGCCCAACAAAAGTCGATCTAAACGCTGGGGTACAGGGCATAAGAATTGGTTGTTTACCAGATGATGAACGTAGCGGTATAGAGCAAACTCAACTTGCTGCCTATGACCGGTCCCTCGAGCTGCTCGCGGAACTTGGTGCGGAAATTGTGCAGTTCAAGCCACCGAAACCTTTCGAGGAGATGAAAGTAGCCACCTTCGTTATCGTCACGGCTGAGGGATACTTCCACCACCAGAAAATTATGGATGACCCGGCAGCATTAGTCGATGAAAATGTTCGAGCTCGCTTTGCACCTGGAGCAGCAATCTCTTCAAGTGAGTATGTCGGCGCCTTACTTGAGCGCGAAAATGACCAGCAGAAGTTTTTTGCCTCGATGCAAGATTTCGATGCTTTGTTAACTCCGACGACGCCGATGCTGCCGGTGGCGCTCACCGAAGCAGACGAAGAATCAACTCCCGCTCGTTTCACCCGAGCCATTAACTATTTGTCTATGTGCGCTACGTCGGTTCCATCGGGAATCTCACAAGAGAACCTTCCAACGTCGTTGCAGATTGCATGCCGAGGTGGAGACGAGAATTTGTCCCTGCAGATCGCCGCGGCATATGAAGCGGTCCGAGGGGATCTGCCTGATCCAGCTCTGTATAACTAACTACAAACGGAATCGAGATAAGGGAACGCTAAATGCATCTTGTGTGGATTCGAACCCAAGACGGGAAGACAGTTATTGAGGACCTAGAAGTTCCTTCAAGTAAGGAGATTCGCGGTTACGAGACCCCCATCATCCCTATAAAGGGAGTCATATTCCGAACTTCCCAGCCAGAGGTAGCTATGGATTTCCATAATGCCCCTAGACGTCAAATCGTCGTGCCCTTGCAAGGCGAAGTTGAGATTGAAACTGGGGACGGAGATTCTCGAGTTATCAGCGCGGGTATGGCTCTGCTAGCAGACGACATCAATGGCCAGGGTCATAAATCGAAGTTCAGTCCAAATGATGCGGTCACACTGTTTCTTCTGTTGCCAGATGACCTGGACCCGACTGAGTGGAGAACAGATACCAAGGTTTAGCTGTCGTGTAGGACAAACCTGACTCGTTTAAATCCCCGACCTTTCGACTCGGTTTTGGTTATCTCGATCCGGCCCACTTCGCCGGTGGAAGCCACATGTGTCCCTCCGTCTGCTTGCTTATCTAAACCCACGATGTCAACTACCCGAATTTCGGAGACACTTTCTGGGATCAGATTCACCTTTGTGCGGATTAAATCCCTGTCTAAAACAGCTTCGGAACGCGGGAGAAAAGAAACTTGTACTGGACGATCCGCAGCGACTTCAGCGTTGCAGAGCTCCTCGATTTGTTGAGCGAACCCCTGAGGGAATTCGTCAAGTTCGAAGTCCATTCGGCCAGAAAGAGCGGCCATATTTCCGCCAGTGACCACCCTTTGCCAGCGTTGCCACATGACCCCGCAAAGAATATGCATTGCTGTGTGGGTGCGCATCATCTGATGCCGACGGTCACCATCGATAAAGCCAGTAACCAAAGTGCCTGTGCTCGGAACTTCGCCCCCAAGTTGATGCCAGACTCGACCATCGATGGTTTTGACCTCTTCAACAGGACTCTCACCGCCGTTCCAGGTTAGAAACCCAGTGTCATGAGGTTGACCGCCACCTGTTACGTAGAAAGCAGTGCGGTCTAGTTCGACTCGGTTCTCATCAACTGTTTGGACAGTTGCCTCAAAATTGTCGATCGACCCGTCTGCCAAATACAACTTTTCAGTCACAGTGCTCCTACCGACCCTTCCATTGTGGTGGCCTCTTCTCAGCGAATGCTCGCGTTCCTTCAACGCTGTCTTCAGTGCTTGCAAGTAGGCGAAAGAGGTGTTGCTCCAGACGCAGGCCGTCCTCTAACGGCATACTTAAACCTTGGATAGCAGCTTGTTTGATTGCGCGAACTGCAAGCGGCCCCGATTCCAAAAGTTTTTCTGCCATCGCTTGTGCAGTCGGCATCAACTCATCAAGGGACACCACCTTGTTGACGAGACCTAACCTGTACGCTTCGTCGGCGTCGATGCGTTCACCGCTATAGAGCATCCACAATGCGTGGCTCAGTGGTATTGAACGTGGAAGTCTTTGAGTTCCGCCCCCACCGGGTAACAGTCCCAGCAACACTTCTCCTAGGCCGAATTGAGCGTTGCTCGAAGCAATTCGAATATCGCAACCTAATGCTTGTTCGAGTCCGCCACCGTTGCAGTGGCCGTTAATGGCAGCAATTACTGGTTTCCATATCTCAAGTCCTCGCATCAGATCGCCTTGGCGCGCAGCGGCGAAGCTATCTGCTGGTTCAGGCTGCGAGTTGAAGTTTTGTTTGATGTCACTTCCGGCGCAGAAAGCTTTGTCTCCAGCGCCTGTCAAGATCGCAACCCAAGCCGAATCATTATGAGCGAAGTCGGACCAGACTTCGGCCAATCTGTCATAGGTAGGTTGATCACACGCGTTGTAGGCCTCTGGGCGATTAATGGTTACATAGGCAATGCGATCGCGAATTTCGTAGATGACGCTCTCCATGGCAGCCCTCCTAGTAGTTGCTAATTATCTTTGCAGTACTTGGAAACATGTGCGCCACAAAGTTTGCGTTAAGGGCCCTTTGCCTAGGATCCTGTGTAGGTGAACACAGGTGAGACACATGTCGGCGCAGCTTCGATTGGCATCGATATTGGGGGTACCAAAACCCTGGGAGTGGTCCTGAGTGACCAAGGAAACCTCTTGGCTCAACTTAGATTTCCGACACCATCAAGTTCTGCGAAGATCGTCGAGCATGTCCTTATGGTCTATTCCCAGCTGAGTCGCGAAACGGGTGATGATGTCGATATCGCGTCGCTGGGCATTGGAGTTGCCGGCCTTGTCGATACGGCAGGTGAGCTTCGTCGTGCCCCGAACTTAGCTGAGGCTGACGGGCTTCGACTTGGAGAGATGATTGGCCCGAGTGTCGATGTGCCCGTACACGTTGACAACGATGCAAACTGCGCAGCGTTAGCAGAAATACGGCTGGGTGCCGCGAAAGATGTTGATAACGCATTATTGGTCACGCTTGGAACTGGTATCGGTGGCGCCGTTGTAGCTAATGGCAAGGTCTTTCGGGGTGGGTTTGGTTTGGCTGGCGAGCCGGGACACATGCTGGTCGAACCCAACGGCATCCGTTGTGCGTGCGGAGCTAATGGTTGTTGGGAGGCGTATGCGTCTGGCACAGGGTTACGCAATCTCGCACTTCGGCAGGCCGAAGCTGGAGAACTTCAAGGTCTTGTCCAAGAGTTGCGTGGAGAATTTGAAGGGATCACGGGTGAACTCATTTCACAAGCAGCCTCTGCAGGTGACGAAGAGGCAGTAGCTGTTGTAGACGAGTACGCGAAATGGGTGGCTTTGGGACTAGCTAACTGTGCCGCATTACTCGACCCTGAAGTGATTGTTCTAGGGGGCGGAATGGTTGGGAGTTGGGAGCTCTTCGGACCAAAAATTCGTGGTTTATTTGACGAATTCTTAATCGGATCAGAACAGCGAACTTTGGTCCAGATCAAACCAGCGAAGATGGGAGAAGCCGCAGGCGCGGTTGGCGCCTCTCTACTCGGAACGGTTCAGAGTACGAACGAATGACAGAAGTACTCAAATCGATAGAGAGAACAGCTAGTTGAACCCTAACCTGTTGGATTGTTACCACCAGGGAGAGTTTGATGGCCGATGAAAAGATGAAGGAACTGCTCCAATGGCGTGAGAACGTTCCGGCTGGACGACTTCTAAACCCCGGCCTACCACCATTTGATTTGCTGAACGCCTCCGAATGGACAGTCTTAGAGCAATCACCAGGCAGGCTCGAATTGATGTGTGACCTACCTGAAGTAACGCTTAACCCAGCAGGACAGCTTTTCGGCGGGTTTACCGCTGCATATGTAGATGTTGCCTCGCTTTACGCAGCGCAGAGCGACGTTGAAGGGACGCCAGGCTTTCAATCAACTATCAACATGCGCCTTGATTACTTCGAGGCCATCACTGAAAGCCCGTTTCGCATTAGCAGCGAGGTCATTCACCGTCGCGGGGAGACCCGCCTAGTCAGCTGCAAGATGTATCAAGGTGAAGCGTTAGCTGTCTATGCGCTGACCACCATGAAACATCAACCGCTATCAGAGGTATTTTGAGAGCCCCGTTCAAGACTGAAAGGACTCTCTGGGTAGCCGAACAGGTGCCATTCACCAGGTCGATGCGCTATCTAACTCCTCGTCGGCTGGCAGGTAAGGTCATCGGATGAAAAGGTTTGCCGCCATCAGTTTGATTGCGCTGTTGTTGACGGCATGTTCTTCGTCGTCCAACACAGTGACAGCAAAAGTGGACGATACGGCTACGACAATCGCTGAAGACGCTGTTGCGGAGGAGAAACCGCCGCCCACAGCTGCACCAAAACCAGCTGAGCTGCTGCAGCTTGAGGACGCCTGGGATTTCGCTGCCTCCAGACCCGGATCCGATATCGGCCAAGTTTTCCAGTTGTTTCGCCTCAAACAATCCTTGGGCCCGAAAAACCTCGCTTGTTATGACCCAGAGTCGGGAGATGTATGCGAAGAGATTGTGAAAGCAATCAACGTTGTAGGGCTCACCGAACAACAACTGACTTTGCTTTTAGACTCCCTTGAGTTGCCTCATAGAGTGATTGAGCGGGATTGTGAACTGCTTATGATCACCGAAGAATTTGTTGGGGGCCGAGTCAATTTTTCTGTATTTGAGGGTGTCGTGACTGGCTGGGCATCTGAGGGCGGAGGCAGCTTTCTAGACGAAGGAAACTGTTGAACATCGTATTGTGCGATGCTTTGCAACGTTCACCAGTTCAATCTGCTATTTCGAGATCAACCCGCTCGTTATAGAAACACAGCAGCCCACCGATAGAAGACATCTGCTCAATAGGTGACGGGTAGCACCAGACGACATCTTCCAAGTAATGATCGTCCGTTTGGAAACTCCAATATTGAGCGTCGCCTTTATGGGGGCAGTGAGTGACACTTTGAGAAGGGACGAGGAGATCTATGTTCACGTCCTCGCGAGGAAAATAATGCCTTGGCGGCAGACCACCTTCCAGTAATACGAGAGTCGACGATGACTGCGCCAGAGTTTTTCCAGCGAAGCGCACAGTTACTCGACTAGTTACTTTTTGAATCTCAATATGACTTTCCACATCATCATGTTAGATCCGCTATTACAGACAAAACACTTAACCAGAGAAGTGGTGGTCCTAGGACATCGATATACGACCTACGATCTACCCGTCTGGTTGGGAGTCGACCAGAACCAGATAGGAAGCTACGACTTCGATACACGCAAGATAGAGATAACCCACAGGAGGAGAGGAAATGATTCTGCAGCAGTATTACCTGCAATGCCTCTCTCAGGCGTCTTACCTAATTGGCGACGAGACTTCGGGTCGAGCGGTTGTCGTCGACCCGAGAAGAGATATCGAGGAGTACCTAGGTGACGCCGAAAAACTTGGACTGCACATCGAACTAGTCCTAGAAACTCATTTTCATGCCGACTTCCTTTCCGGTCACCTGGAGTTCGCAGAGCTTGGCGCAGAAATTGGCTATGGCTCTGACGCTCAACCTGAGTTCGCTGCGCGGCTCTTTGAAGATGGTGAGCGGTATTCGTTAGGTGAGGTGACACTCGAAGTGCTTCACACTCCCGGCCATACCCCAGAGTCAATCAGCATCGCTGTTCATGAAACGCCTGAATCACTTGAGCCACACGCAGTGTTGACAGGTGACACATTGTTTGTCGGAGATGTTGGTCGCCCAGACCTTCTTGTTAGCGCAGGATGGTCAAAAATTGAACTTGCCGGAATGCTCTATGACTCCATCCACGAAAAACTTCTTTCCTTACCCGACAAGACGATTGTTTATCCGGCGCACGGAGCGGGCTCTGCATGTGGCAAGAATCTTTCGAGTGAAACATGGTCCACTATCGGAGTTCAGCGAAGCGAAAACCAGAGCGTCCGTATCAGCGACCGACACGAATTCATTGCATCGATATCAGAAGGGCAACCGGTGCAGCCTATGTACTTTGCCTACGACGCAGAACTGAACGGCAAAGTAAGACCGATAAGAGAACAGTCTCAACTCAAAAATCTCAGTCCTAGAGAGATGGGTTTACTGACCGAAGAGGGCGCTGCGCTGCTTGATGTTCGAGACCCAGAGGTTTATGCCCTCGGTCACCTGGAGGGAAGCATCAATATTGGACTGGAAGGGCGTTTCGCCGAATTCGCTGGCAGCGTGATCGACCCTACAGAACCAATTGTTTTGTGCGGTGATGAGAAACAAACCGCAGAGGCGCGCATACGTCTGTCACGCATCGGCTATGACCAGGTCCGAGGAGCAGTTCTAGTTGAAGACTTTGACCCTGTAGCTGTAAATCAGACAAATCGAATAGAACCCGCGGAACTAGAAGCGCTACAGACGAGGAACCCTTCGGTCGCCCTCCTAGATGTTCGAAACCCAGGCGAGTTGTCTGACGGATTTATCGAAGGATCTACACATATTCCTTTGAGTAGCCTCACTCGGCGGATCAGTGAAGTGCCGAGCGGAACCGAACTTGTTGCCTATTGCGCAGGCGGGTACCGGAGTTCTATCGCGGCCAGTCTGCTCCGCTTGATGATGCCTGATGTTCAAGTTTCGGACCTTGTCGGCGGTTTCTCAGCTTGGAGAGATCAGCTATAAAGTGACTCGGTCAAATGACCAGCGAATTCAAATAGATCCCGAGAGAGGATAAGTTTTCATCGGGGTTCCTGGATGCCCTCGTCGAACGTTGGAGAACGCGGTGGATGAATCAAAAATAGGTGGCCTATCGAAGCGAATCATGGGCGCATATGAGGGAGCCTTAGTTTCGGGCATGATCTATCTCGGAGACGAAATGGGCCTCTACCGAGCTATGCACGAGCAAGGGCCAATCACGAGTGACGAAGTTGCCGCCCGGGCAGGTCTGCATGAACGTTTCGTTCGAGAGTGGTTGTCTCTGCAGGCCGCAGCGGGTCTCATCGAATACGAAGGAGATGGCCTGTTCTACTTGTCCCCCGAAGCCGGTTTGCTACTCGCAGAGGAAGACCATATCCGTTCTATGGCGAGGTGGTTCGACAACTTCCCTGAGAGAACCGCTCTCTTGTCTGAAATACCACGTTCCTTCAAGACAGGAATAGGTATCTCGTGGTCCGACGTAGAAAAAGGCGGTACCTCAGGTCGAGTTCAGTGGATGGAACGCCTATTGCGCCCTTGGTACGAACAGGTACTTGTTCAGGAAGTACTTCCCGAGCTCGATGGCCTAATGGAAGAGTTAGATAGTGGTGTCTCGGTCGCAGATGTCGGATGTGGCAGCGGAGTAGCGGTTGTCACAATGGCAGAAGCATTCCCGCAGTCAGATTTTCACGGCTGGGAAATAGCACCCTTAGCTCTGGACCGCTGTAGAGAAAACGCGATCCAAGCCGGAGTGTCGAACGCTTCTTTTCATGATGTCAGCGATCACAGATTGCCCGAAGACAAAAGCTTCGCTTTCATTGCGACCTTTGACTGCGTCCACGATATGACCTCGCCCGAAGAGTTAGCTAACGCGATATTCAACTCAATGACGCCAGACGGCCGCTGGTTGATAGTGGACCCAACAAGTAAGGGAACTTTAGAAGAGAACATAAAGATGCCCCTCGCCGTATTCGGATATGCAGCATCGGTAGCTGGTTGTTTACAGTCGGGGATGAGCGAACCAGGGGGCGCAGGCCACGGCGTTTTTGGGCTCCCAGCTTCAGCTATGCAGGAGCTAACCGAAAGAGCTGGATTCACGCGTTTTCGGCAACTAAATATCGAACACGCGATGAACAGTTATTACGAAGTGCGTCCTTGACGTAAACGAAAAAATTCACTGCCTCACAAGTTTTGAGACCTCTGCAGTGTCGGATCTATCTGGCTACGCTTCTCCTATTGGTCATCACCCCAACAAATTATTTGATGCTCAGGAGAAACACTGATGAATGACTCTATGGTTTCGCAAAAATCAACTGATGATTCGTTTCGAGCTCACGGAGAGCCCGACTATGAAGTCGTGGTGATTGGAGCAGGGGTTGGTGGTATTTACCAAATCAAACGGCTGACTGACCTGGGGGTCAATGCAACCGTCCTTGAAGGAGACGCAGATCTAGGAGGCACCTGGTATCGGAATCGTTACCCAGGCGCTCGCTTCGATTCGGAAAGTTTCACATACGGATATTCGTGGGACCAGGAGATCCTCGACGAGTGGCATTGGAAAGAAATGTTTTCTCCACAGCCAGAGACTTTGAAGTATCTGAACTTTGTCGCTGACAAGTTCGGGTTGCGAGAACATATGCAGTTCAACTGCCATGTAGAGAAGATGGTCTTTGACGAAATCGAGTGCACCTGGCAGCTATATCTCAAAGACGGACGTGAGATAACGAGTCGCTTCGTCCTGACTGCTATTGGGCTACTTTCCGTGCCAACGCTGCCTCGGATAGAAGGAATCGATGACTACGCTGGCCAAGCCTTCCACACCTTTGACTGGCCCAAGGAGCCCATTGACCTAGAGGGCAAACGAGTTGCGGTAATCGGCACAGGAGCAACAGCCATCCAACTAATTCCAGAGGTGGCCAAAGAAGCCGAACATCTCACCGTTTTCCAAAGAAGAGCTAATTGGGCGGCACCACTCAACAACCGTGAAATTTCTGAAGAGGAAATGGCCGAAATCCGAGATCGGTATGACGACATCTTCGCTACTTGTGCGCGTACGCCCGGCGGGTTTGAACATGAACCTGACCGGCGCGGGTTTTACAGCGTTCCTGAAGAGGAGAGGCGCGAATTGTGGGATCGACTATATGACGGACCAGGTTTCGGTATATGGCTCCAAAATTTCGTCGAGATTTTTATGGATGAAGATGCGAATGCTGAATTCTCCGAGTACATCGCTGAAAGAATCCGTGGCCGGGTCAATGATGCTGAATTAGCCGAAAAACTTATTCCGAAAGATCATGGCTTTGGCATACAGCGTGTGCCTCTCGAAACCAATTATTTTGAAACGTATAACCGAGACAACGTTTCATTTGTGGATGGCGGCGAGAGCCCGATCCAAAGGATTACTGAAACAGGTATTCAAACTAGTGACGATCACTACGAGTTTGATGTGATTGTCTACGCCACTGGGTTCGACGCGTTTACAGGCGCATTCGACAGAATCGATATTCGAGGAGTCGACGGCCAATCGCTGCGCGATAAATGGTCTGAGGGGCCGGTTACCTATTTAGGTTTGCTTGTCCATGGTTTTCCAAATTTGCTTATGATCTCGGGCCCCCAAACCGCTGCAACTAACTTTCCTCGGGGAGCTGAATTGGCGGTCAACTGGGCCACCGAACTCTTGGAATATGTATGGAAATCTGGAGATAATCGGATCGAAGCGACTGTGGCAGCGGAACAAAGCTGGTTCGATCACGTTGTAAAGATGTACGAGCCGTTTCTGTTGAGAAAGGCCCAGAGCTGGATTACTGGATACAACTCGAACCTCGATGGTCACGAGTATGGAAAGACTCGCTACAACATCTACAACGGTGGCGGTCCGAAATATGCCGACAGGCTGCAGCTGGAGGCACAAGACGGATATGAAGGAATAGCTATCGGATAGTGCCAACCTTGAGCATTATCAGGAACTAGTGGAGGTGGCGGGAATCGAACCCGCGTCCCCCGGCGTTTCAATGAGTCTTCTCCGAGCGCAGTCACTTTGCGAATTGTCGGGCTGCGAGCTGGTAGCGACCCCAGATCAAGCAACCGTATCCGGCTAAAAGTCCCTTCAATCACACCGGCGATGGCTGAAGGCAAGCCTCTCAGATGAGGACCACCGCTACCCGAGAGGCTGAGGCAGTGGGGCCGTTACCCGTTACCTAAATTAGGCAGCGAGCGCCAGGTCATTAGTTTTGACATTGGCGTTTGTAAATGTTCCGGCTCTTTAACGTGGCTCCGGAGACCACGGCTCGCTTCTCTCATATCAACCGTCGAAGTCGAAACCGATCACCCCCGTGATCTGTCCAGGTCAGGGCCTGGACCTTGTCTTCAGCGTACCGGCGTGAGTCCTAGGGCAGATGCAAACGGTGAGTTACCTGTTGCGACGAGACATCGCTCGGCGGGCTTCGAGGTCACTTTCGCGCTTTCGGATAGCGTGCCTTTTGTCGTATTGGCGTCGACCTTTGGCTAGAGCCAGCTCAAGCTTGGCCCGTCCGTCAACGAAATAGACAGAAAGTGGAATGAGTTGAAGAGGTTCTTGCTCAGTTCGTGCCCGGAGCCGATCAATTTCAACGCGGTGTAGCAGCAATTTTCTTGGACGGTCTACAACATGACCATTTTGGGCGGAAGAGTGACTCCAAGGAGAGATATGCATCCCAAGAATCCACATTTCGCCACTTCGTACCCGTGCGAAAGCATCTGCCAACTGGACAGAACCTTCGCGCAGCGACTTCACTTCGCTTCCTTGTAACACAAGACCGCACTCGTAAGTGTCGAGGAGGTCATAGTTGGCTCGGGCGCGCCTGTTGGAGGCAACGATTTTCCGATCACTGTCCTTCTTGGCACTCATATTAAGAATGGTATCGGTACAACGTCTTTGGCGAATAGGTGCCGGAACGCTCTATGGATTATTACCCTGAAATAGATGGGACGCTTTTCCGCATGAATGTCGAGAGGACAGTCCAAGTCTGGCTCCCGAGCATCCTTCGTCGTTGTACTGGCGGTGAATCGCGTGTGTCATTGAACGCTTCGACGGTCAGTGAAATTTTGGACAGCCTGGTTGAGGCTCACCCGGATCTTCGTTCTCACCTCTTAGATGAGCATGGAAAGTTGCACTCTTTCGTGACGATCTTTCGAAATGACCAGAACATCCGAGATGTAGGATTTTTGGCGGCTGAGCTTGATCATGGAGATGAGTTGCGGATCTTGCCGGCTGTGGCTGGGGGATGAAATAGATCTAGCGAATCGGTGCTTGATCTATCTCGCTGATTGATGCGGAGAGCCTGGTTTCGAGTTCGAGAGCGCCGTCGATGCGTTCGGGTCACATCGTGTCCCGCAGGAGCGTAGCCTTGGCGTCGTAATGGGACTCTCACTTACTGTTCTTGGTTGCTCAGGAAGTTACGCTGCAGCCGGTGAAGCGTGCAGCGGCTACCTCATTCGCTCTGGTCAGACCAGCGTCTGGGTTGATTGTGGCCCTGGCACTCTTTCGACCTTGCAACAGAACATTGAACTCACCGAAGTCGATGCGATCATTGTTTCTCACCACCACCCTGATCATTGCGCTGAACTTCCTGTCGTGTACAACGCTTACAAGTACTTCACGTCGGTTTCGAAGATAAAGGTCGTATCGACGTCTGATGTCAGACGTGTGACGGACGCATTTCAGTCAGAAGGGGACAGTGGCGATGTCTTTGACTGGGAGATTGTGGCTGATGGCTCAGTTTGTGAGGTAGGAGATATTTCAGTCTGTTTCTCTCGAACTGACCATCCAGTAGAAACCCTTGCTATGCGGTTTAGCTGCGGAAACGAATCGATTGTCTATACCTCAGACACAGGGAAGAACTGGTCAGTTTCAAAATTAGGGTTTGGAGCGAACATTGTCTTGGGGGAGGGCACCTTGCTAAACCACAACGCGGATTCGAATATTCCTCATATCAGTTGCGGCCACTTGGCGGCAGAAGCAAACGAGGCGAGAGCTCAACAGCTGATTGTCACCCATGTTCCCCCAGGGTCAGATCCATCAAAACACCTTGAGGAGGCAGCAGCTGTTTTTGATGGCCAGGTTGAACTGGCGACTACAGGCCGTACCTTTTCAACTACAAACAACTAAAGGAAACTCAATGCGGGTCGATGGCAGAGCCAACGATGATTTACGTCCAATCACATTCGAACGTAGTTTCACTGACCAGACTCCAGGGTCGGTGCTGGTGAGCTTTGGTCGAACCAAAGTTCTGTGCACCGTCTCTATCGATGACGATGTTCCCCGATGGATGCGAGGTAATGGAGAAGGTTGGGTCACGGCTGAGTACGCGATGCTTCCAGGATCAAGCGGGGAACGTGTCGGTCGTGAAGCAAAAAAGGGAAAACAAAAAGGTCGGACACTCGAAATCGAAAGACTTATTGGGCGAGCTCTCCGCGCTGTCTGCGACATGAAACTCCTTGGTGAACGTGAGGTGACCGTTGACTGTGATGTTCTCCAAGCTGATGGGGGTACCCGAACAGCATCGATCTGTGGGGGGTATGTAGCTCTGCACGATGCTCTAACCCGACTAGTTGAAGACGGAACATTGGATGAGCACCCGCTTACCGACTATTGCGCCGCTATTTCTGTGGGCATTGTGGGAGAAGAACTTTGTTTGGACTTGCCGTACGTTGAAGATGCAGGCGCCGAAGTTGATATGAATGTCGTCATGACAGGTGCCGGAAAGTTTGTAGAAGTACAAGGCACAGCTGAAGGTGAACCGTTCGACAGCGAACAGCTAGATGGGTTACTTGGTTTAGCTGAAAAGGGCATCGGTGAAATAATCGGCCTTCAAAGGTCAACTTTGGCTGAAAACCTGGATTGACATCGTGCGATTGGTGATGGCTTCGGCTAATGCTCATAAGGCATTGGAGATTGCCGAGATCCTTACGGGTCATCACATAGAGCCGCGTCCCAGTGGTTTAGGAGAGGTTGTTGAAAACGAAACGACTCTCGAGGGTAATGCCCGGTTAAAGGCTGAGGCCGTCTGTGCTGAAACCGGCAGCCCCGCTGTTGCTGATGACACAGGCCTTGAGGTTGACGCGCTCGGAGGCCTACCCGGGGTCCGGAGCGCCCGATTTGCGGGTGAATCAGCCACCGACAAAGAAAACTTGTTGAAATTGTTGGATTTGCTTCGATCAGTGCCAGATAACGAACGCACGGCGCGCTTTCGAACTGTTGCGTTGGTGGCTTTCCCCGATGGGCATGAGGTTCTGACGCATGGTGTTGTAGAAGGAGTTATCTCGGTTCAGCCAAGTGGTACAGGTGGATTTGGGTACGACTCGGTGTTCCTTCCCAATGAAGGTAGAGGGTTGACTTTCGCTGAGATGGACCCCGAAGAAAAGAACCTTATTAGTCACCGCGGTAGGGCATTCCGACTGCTCGCCAAGATGTTGGCCGACTAATCACCAGTGGCGTAAATCAATGTCCCATTGGTCGATCACCTCGCCTTGCGAGACCAGATGAAGTACTTGATGTTTCGACATCGTTGGATCGATGTGAGCTGGTTCTAGGCAAACGCGATCTCCTACGCGCAGAGGTTTTTCTGGGACGAGATTTGTGTGCTCATCGGAGCAAAACAAGACTTCCCCGTCACTCCAACTGGGGTTGCCATGGTCCATACCTTGAGCTTTCAGGCCAGCATCACATACGACGAATTTTTCAGCCACTGAAACTACGGTTGATTGCAGAAACAAACCTTGCCTAAAAGGCTGATCGGTTTGCTGGGTATAGGCAGTGTCCATGAGTACGTATGAGCCAGCTTGAATCTCGTTGACCCAGGTGTTGATTGCGTGGGTGCCGGTACCGCCACCTGTTATGAGTTCACCGCCGACCAGACTGTGAGCTTCTAGTAGTCGCTCCATCGCTGCTGCTACGAGATCTTGTCGTCGTTGCGGGTCTACTACGCCCATAGCGTGTCCTTCGTATCCCATAACCCCGCGCACCTCCATGTCTAGAGCGCGGGCGCGATCAGCTAGTTGAGCTGCTTCGTTCACTTCACATCCGCAGCGGAATCCGACTCGAATGTCTATTACGCATTCCTGTATGCCGGCCTTAGCGGCCGCATCGATAGTTTCGTTGCTATCTACGGCAACAGTCACACGAGCGTTGCTAGTCGCCATTTCTGATAGCCGACCTGCATCTACCGTTTCGTTTGCTAAGAGTAGGTCTGCCCCCAAACCAGCGTCCGCTAAACCCATTACTTCGCGACTGGTGGCACATGTAAAGCCGTGATGTCCCGCATCGTGTTGAAGTCGGGCAAGAGCTGTTGTTTTGTGTGCTTTGACATGTGGGCGTAGTCGATTTCCAGGTAGCCGCTGTGCCATCTCAGCGATGTTGGCCTGCAGAACATCGACGTCTGCCCACAAAGCTGGGGTTGGAAGGTCATCAATATGCATGCAATGAGCCTACGACGGACCAAGGTGCTGCCGCTGACAGCAGATAACCTCAAAGCTATGTCAGAGCTTCATTCCGCTAGCGCGTTGTCCACTGGAACCCCTACTGGTCCGGGTGAGATCTACAACCGGTTACTTAACGACCGCATTGTTTTTCTTGGTACTGAGGTAGACGATGAAATAGCCAACATCTTGTGTGCCCAGATGTTGTTCTTGGAAGGTCAGGACCGGGAAAAAGATATTTGGTTGTACATCAACAGCCCAGGCGGATCTGTGACAGCAGGTATGGCCATTTATGACACGATGCAGTTTGTGTCGTGCGATGTGGCAACTGTTTGTATGGGGTTAGGAGCCTCAATGGGACAGTTCCTATTGACGGCTGGAGCAGAGGACAAGAGGTACTGCTTGCCTCATGCTCGAGTCATGATGCATCAGCCTTCCGGTGGTGTTCGAGGCCAAGCCTCCGATATAGCCATACAGGCTGAACAAATGGCTTACATCAAGCGGCTCATGGCGGAACGAATAGCCCTGCACAGTGGCCAAGAAGTGGATCAAATCCAGATGGATAGTGAACGTGACCGCTGGTTTACTGCTGAAGAAGCAAAAGAGTATGGGCTATGTGATCACGTGATTGTCAAAAGAGGCGAAATAATTTAACTCTCCGTGGTCTGATTACGGAGCGGGGCTGCAGGTACGCGCGACAAAAGCGGCGAGCTTTGTTACAGAGTCAGATAACTGATCTTTGAATTGCTCTTGGGCGGCTCCAATTGCCGCTGCCCGTTCTAACGGGTCATCAAATTTCGTGTTGGTGATGGCGTTGGTTAATGCCAACAAAAAAGCTGCTACGAGCTCTGCATCTGGGCGGATCTCGGCGGGGGCTTCCCTCGCGACTCGAGCGGCTTGAGCAGCGGTTTGAGTTAGTGCGCCTCGAGCGGCAGCATCGTCTGATGGGGAAACCTCGATGCTAAGAGCATCTACTTTTTGTAATTCGACAGAAGCTTCACAAAAGGAGGCTTCGCTGTTTGGGCTGCTGCAACTGATGGTGGCCGCTGCCATTGCTGCAGCGACGGCACAGCGGAGTATTGAGTTCACCCCAACTGGGCCTCGGTAGCTATCCGACGAAGATCTTGAACTCCGTATTCGAGACCTTCTGGGTATTTGTACAAAGCGCTCCCTGACACGAGCACGTTTGCTCCTGCGGCAGCTGCTCCAGAAATTGTTGAACCTGAAATTCCACCATCCACCTCAATGTCAACGTCGTATCCACCTTCGTTTATGAGATTTCGGAGCGACGCTACCTTGGACTCCATAGTCCTAATGTAGGCCTGGCCTCCGAACCCTGGATTGACGGTCATGACCAGAACCATGTCCAACATATCTAGAACTGATGCAACCGAATCTAACGAAGTTGATGGGTTCAGCGCAGCGGCTGGCTGGCAGCCCAGTTCTCTAATTCGGCCAAGAGTTCGGTGAAGATGCGTCGTCGTTTCCACATGAACGATGGCCATCTGGCATCCAGCTTCGATGTAATTCGGAAGCATTTCGTCGGGGTTCGCCACCATGAGGTGAGCTTCGAACATGACATCAACATGTTCTCTGCAAGCCGCGATGACATCTGGCCCAAAGGTCAAATTAGGAACAAAGTTGCCATCCATCACATCCCACTGAATACGGTCGACGCCGGCTTCCTCAAGAGCTATGCACTCTTCTCCTAGCCGGGAAAAGTCTGCGGGTAATACAGAAGGAACGATCTGAATAGGACGATTCATGTAGTGGACCGTAGTCTGGGAATGATGTCTAAAAGGGTCAACATTTACGATCTAGCTGTTGGAGGCGAAGGAGTAGGCCGTCTAGACGACGGCAGAATTGTCTTTGTAGCAGGTGCTGCGATCAATGATGAGTTACAGATAGAGCTCACGCAAGAGAAAAGCAGGTACGCCCGGGGAACCATTGTTGAAATAATTTCGGCTGGAGAAGGGCGGCGCGAACCTTCTTGTCAACATGTCGTTCGAGGTTGCGGCGGTTGCGACTGGCAGCACCTAACTGATGAAGCTCAGATAGACGCCAAGATCGCTGCTGTTGAAAGCTCGCTCATCAAACTTGGATCAATCACAGCTCCAGAAGTGGGCTATGTGGCTGGTCCAGCAACTTCACACTACAGGACCACGTTACGAGTAGCCGTTGAGCAAGGGCGACCGGCATATAGGCGATCACGTTCGAACGACTTAGTGCTGATTGATGACTGTTTCGTGGCTCACCCGCTGATGGAAGATCTTTTGGCTGAAGGATTCTTTGGAACCGCGACTGAAGTCACGATACGAGTTGGGTCGCGCACTGGCGACCGTTTAGTGATGGGGGAACCGAATGCTGATGGCTTTCGTTTACCGGATGACGTGACAGTCATCGGAAAAAGCCAAGCGCGTAAAGGCGCAGATGCCTATATCACCGAAGAAGCCGCCGAAATTAAATGGAAGATTTCGGCACGATCCTTTTTTCAGAGTTCTCCTGAGGGTGCGGAGATGCTGGCGGCTCTTGCAGCTGAGTGGCTGACCGTGCATGACGTGGGCGAGCAAGTCCTTGTCGATCTCTACGCTGGTGTCGGTTTGTTTTCAGGCACGGTTGGCGATTGGTTCGAAAAAGTAACTGCAGTCGAGTCGTCTGTCTCTGCTGTCAAAGATGCGAGCAACAATCTTGGTTCGCATGTAGCGGTTCATCAGATGCAGGTCGAGAAATGGGTTCCTGAATTGGCGGATGTGGTCATAGCAGACCCACCTCGTGCTGGATTGCGTGCTGAAGGAGTCGAACAGATTCGCAGGACCGAAGCCCCACACGTCTTGTTGGTTTCCTGTGATGCGGGGGCGCTTGGAAGAGATGCTTCTTTGATGGCAGCGGCAGGATACGAATTGGACCAAGTCGATGTTTTGGACATGTTCCCTCAAACGAGCCATGTTGAGGTTGTCTCTGGGTGGGTTCGGAATAGCTAAATAAAAAAAGTTTGGCGCCCACTATGTGGGCGCCAAACCTAAATGCTTGCCTAATTACTTGGTTGAGAGCGGTTACTTCAATCGCTCGATGATCATTGCCATTCCCTGGCCTCCGCCGACACACATCGATTCCAAACCGAATGTCTTATCGGAATCTTGTAGTCCGTTGATCAGGGTTGTCATAATGCGGGCGCCGGTTTGGCCAAATGGATGACCGAGAGCAATCGCGCCACCATTGACGTTTAATTGGTCAACCATGTCGATCCCGAGTTCATCAGCCGACGGAATAACTTGCGCTGCGAAGGCTTCGTTAATTTCTACGAGGTCGATGTCACTCATAGTCATGTCTGCTCGAGCTAAAACTCGTTTGATCGCTTCGATCGGACCCAGCCCCATAATTTCGGGATTGAGGGCTGAAACGGAACTCGCGATGATGCGGGCTAGGGGAGTGATCCCCAACTCTTCTGCTCGTTTGCGGCTCATGACTACCACAGCTGCTGCTCCATCATTGAGAGGGCAAGCGTTGCCGGCGGTAACACGACCATCAGGCCTGAAGGCAGGGTTGAGCTGAGAGACTGCTTCCAAGGTGACACCAGCTCGGGGACCGTCATCAGCGGTGACAACAGTTCCATCTGGCATCGTTACCGGGGTGATGTCCATTTCAAAGAAACCACGGTTGATCGCAGCTTCTGCTTTGTTTTGGCTCATTACACCGTATTCATCCATGGCCTCGCGGCTTACGCCTTTGAGTTCCGCCACGTTTTCGGCAGTCTGACCCATCGCGATAAATAAATCTGGAAGGCCGTCTGGGGGAGTCCAATCTCCATGCCCACCTTCGGCCCGGACCTTGCTTCGTTCTCCCGGGGCTTTAAATATTGGGTTTGCCGTGTCGGGAAGACTGTCAGCGTTTCCTTTGGCATAGCGAGAAACACACTCGACGCCTGCAGCGATAAACGCGTCGCCTTCGCCCGCTTTGATTGCGTGAGCCGCCATGCGGATGGTCTGGAGCGAGGAAGAACAGTACCGGTTAACAGTGGTGCCCGGTACATCTCCAAGGCCGGCCAGCACTGCGGTGGCGCGCCCAATATTGAAACCTTGTTCACCACCTGGCGAACCAGTTCCCATAATTAGATCTTCGATTTCTTCAGGAGGAAGTTCAGGAACTTTCTCCAAAACCTTGTTGACGATCTGCGCACTGAGGTCGTCTGGTCTGATCTCGGTCATGGAACCTTTAAAGGCTCTGCCGATTGGGCTGCGGGCGGTTGCAACAATGACCGGATCGGTCGAAGCGTCGGTGCTCATGTGAGTCCCTTCATACAGGATTAGCGACTTCGGAAACATTACCTCCACTTGGGAGGTAAATGTCTATTTGAATCTCTAGGCCTAGCATGAAGCCGATGTTTTTTCCTACATACGCTCATGGAGTTGGCCCACCAGGTGAATTGCCGATGTCGGCAACGACTCTGGGATTAGTTGCAGCGGCCGCTCTCCTTATTTCGTTCGCAGCTCTTGTTTCAGGATGGCAACAGCCGCGGTTTCCGCAAGCTGCTGCGGGACGTTCGATCCTCACAACTACCTCCATTGCTGGGCGAGCTGGTTTAGCTCTCGGGCGGACGGTGGGTTTTTTGTTGGTCGGGTCAGCTTTAGTTTCATGTTTTTGGGTTGCTGATGACACTTTGGTCAATATCGCGCCACGCATAGTTTTCGTGGCCTTGTGGGTGTTGGTTCCCGTTGGATCAGCATTCTTAGGTGACTTGTGGCGTTGGATCAGCCCGTTCGAGATATTGGCTGCTATTCGTGACAGATCGTCAACCCAGACTCCAGACAAGGACTGGGATTTCCATGTTGCTGCGGTTTTCTTGACCGGTTTTCTGTGGTTAGAACTGGCTTACCACCAACCGGCCGGAAGGACCCCGCTGGCGATCATGTTGTTGACGTGGACCGCATGGAGTGGACTTGGTGCATGTCTGAAGGGCAGTAAATGGTTGCGATCGCATGACCCGCTGGCAGTTTTTGTGGGACTTGTCGCAGCGATGTCGCCGATCTATGTCTCAGGTAACTCCCTGAGAGTGAGACGCCCATTAGTAGGTTTGGGGCAAATCTCCACCCCCAAAGGCGTCGCCGCAGTTGTGCTTGTTGTCCTTGGCGGCACTTCCTTTGACGGGTTGTCGAGAACGAGCTGGTGGAGCGACATCATCGGAGGTCGTACCGGTTGGAACGCGACGGTGTTCAACACTGTGGGTTTGCTGTTTTCGATGTCTCTGGTCACAGCGCTGTTTTTGGGTTGCATTCGATGGATGCAGCGACGAGATGGTAACGACGATGCTGATTTCGAAGATGGTTTCGCGCTCTCCTTGGTGCCGGTTGCTGTGGGTTATGCCATCGCCCACTACATAGGTATGGCGGTTTTTGAAGGTCAGCAATTGCTCATACAAATGAGTGACCCGTTTGACCGGGGATGGAATTTGTTTGGGACTGCAGACGAATACATCAATTACCGGATCGTCGGCCCAACTGTCATGGCTGCTATCCAAGCTTTGGGAATTGTAGGAGGGCACCTGGCGGGAGTGATGGTCGGGCATGATCGGTCGCTGGCCACACTCCGCAAAAAAGATGATTTAACCGGTCAACTACCGCTAGTCATACTTCTAGCTGCGTTAACAGCGATCGCGCTGATACTGCTCGTAGATGTGTAGCTTTTGCTGTCACGAATTCGTTGACAAGTAGGCCGAATAACTTCGACTGACCTCTCTGATTCAGCGCTGAGGTTTACGCGTCTTGGAGCGCTTTCCAGACCGCCTGTGGAGTGCAGGGCATATCTACGTGTTCTATGCCTAAGTGAGCGACAGCGTCGCACACAGCGTTGTGCACAGCTGGCGTTGAACCGATGGTGCCGGACTCGCCGATGCCCTTTGCACCCAGGGGATTTCGGGGACTGGCAGTCTCGGTGTTGGAAACCTCAAAGCTCGGCAGTTCCGCTGCAGATGGCATCAAGTAATCCATGAGGCTTGCGGTCACCGGATTGGCGTCTTCGTCGTATTGGACGTGCTCCCAAAGTGCTTGGGCTATTCCTTGGGCGATACCGCCGTGCTGTTGTCCGTGGACCAGCATTGGGTTGAGAATGGTTCCGCAATCATCAACAGCGATATGTCTCAGCAGTTCAACGTGTCCGGTATCTCGGTCGATTTCTACGACTGCCACATGTGAACCGAACGGATAGGTCGAGTCAGTCCCATCAAAATCAAGCTCGTGAGCTAGGCCGCCCTCGATTTCTTGTTCAACTGCTGCACTTGCTAGGTCAGCCCAACTGATCGATTTGGCCGGAACGCCAGCTACCTGAAGGGCTCCTTCGCCAACGACTATGTCCTCAGCACTTGCTTCCAACAAGCTGGCAGCAAGCTGCTTTCCTTTTTCTAGGACTACTTGTGAGGCTTCATAGATAGCAGAGCCGCCCGCTTGCAAGGAGCGTGAGCCCATAGTTCCGGCTCCTCGAGCTACTTCTTCGGTGTCAGCGTCGATGTGTGTGACGTCGTCCATTGCTATTCCGAGGACGTCGTTCACGATCATCGAGAAAGCTGTGTCGTGGCCCTGTCCATGAGAACTTGTCCCTACTTTGATCGTTGCCGAACCGTCATCATTAATTTCGCAGCTTCCATACTCGACGTGGAGGCCGATTGGTGCTGTCACTTCAACGTATGAAGACACTCCAATACCGAGCAACATGGGGTCGTCTGATTCTCGTCGACGCTTTTGTTCAGCTCGTAGGTCTGCGTAGCCGGAGGCTTCGAGAACTGCGTCTAAGGAGCGTTCGTACTCTCCTGAGTCGTAGTTGGCACCGACGAGAGTTGTGAGTGGAAACGCTTCGGGTTGCAAATAGTTTTTGCGACGTAACTCAGCTGGGTCCATTCCGATTGCGTTCGCTGCTTTATCTAGAATCCTTTCGACCATTTGCGTAGCTTCTGGTCGGCCTGCGCCTCGGTAGGCGCCAATGAAGGTCGTGTTGGTAACTACCGACTGAGCGAAGAAATCTATTGCTGGGATGTCGTAGACGGCTTGGCTGAGCTGCATCGTCAGCATTGGAAGTATTGCTCCAATGGCTGGGTAGGCACCTGCGTCCGCCACAACTCGAGCTTTTAAGCCGACGATTGACCCATCGTTGTTAACTCCCAACTCGGCGTTCATAACCATTGCTCGGCCCTGAGCCATGGAGAGCATGTTTTCGCCACGCTGTTCGGTCCATTTGACGGGTCGATTGAGTTCCTGTGCAGCTTTAGCGCAGAGAATGAACTCAATATAGAGGCCAGCTTTTGGACCGAAACCTCCTCCAACCCAAGGCGCTATTACCCGGAGATTGTCTGGCTCGAGACCGATACTTGGTGCAAGGCCATCGCGAAGTCCGTGGGCGGCCTGTGTCGACGCGTAGAACGTCATCGAGTCGCCCTCAGGTATTGCAACGCAGCCATTTGGCTCCATTGGTACGCCCGCAAGACGCTGTGTCACGATCCGTTCACTAACTACGGTGTCAGCTCCTTCATTTACGTCAGGGCCGTCGTATTCGTTTCCAATAGCGAAACAAACGTTGCTTTCGGCACCTTCCCACAGGATGTCGGTGCCCTCTTCGAGCGCAGCTTCGATATCGGCATTAGCTGGAAGTGGGTCATAATCGATGATGATCTGCTCTGCGGCGTCAGCTGCCTGTGAATGGCTCTCGGCTACAACCGCTGCGATTATGTCGCCCACGAAACGTACGCGACCCACTGCCAGTGGTGGGCGGTTCATAGAAGGGTCCATAAATTCTGACTGGTTGACCGCATCCATGTTTAAGTTGTCAGCGGTGTATACGGCCAAAACACCTGGCATGTTGATGGCTTCACTCGTGTCGACCTCGAGAAGCGAAGCGTGAGCCATTGTCGAGCGAACAAAAACTATGCGAACTGAATCTATATCTAGGTCATCTACGTACGCGTTAGACCCCGTGAGCAGTCCTGGATCTTCTTTTCGAGTAACGGCATTACCTAAAATCGAGCCTTGTGCAGCCATGGTTATCCCCTGATTTGACGTGCGTGCTTAGAAGCAGCAACGAGACTACACCGAGGCAGGACCCGAGACGCCATCGAAGGTTATTTTGCTGTTCGAAATGACTTCTAAAGGCTTAATCCTGGTTGTCGAACCAAGTATTCAAAACCTCCGCTGAGCGGGTCGGATCCTCACACATCCACCAGTGACCGAGACCATCTAACACGGCGACATCGGCCGCACATTTTTCTGCTGCTTGGCGGTGAAGTTTCTCGCCACCTGTGTATGTGTCTTGCGTAGCGACGATACATAAGCCAGGTCTTTGAGAAGCAGCCTGTAGGTCATCACCCAAATTTCCTATTACTGGCTGTGCTGCGCTTCTGTATAAACCCAAAATAGCTTGACCCATTTCGCTGTTGACCCATGGAGCGACCTTGTGCGCTACTGATTCACCCATTCCGAGTTGGGCAAAAACCGCAGCCCAGTCGGCATCAGATAAGTCGATCATCGACTGCACAGCCGCTTCTCCATCAGGTCCTTGCCAGCTTTGTGCGGCGTCATGCCAAACGTAGTCATGACTAAAAATTCCGATGATGTCGGTGCACCATGATCTAATGAGGTCCGGTCGAGTCATTGCTAGACGTACTACGTGGCCTCCGCCCCAGTCGTGACCAACTAAATCGATAGGGCCGTCTAGCTGTTCGAGTTCAAGTGCAAGCCAGGCTAGGTAACCGTCGCTAGTTGTGTCGAAGTCTTGGGGAAGGGCGCTGCCAAAACCGGGTGGAGATAGTGTGATGATGTCATCTCGCCCTAGTTCGGTGCGAAGAGGACCCCAGATGGCTTCAGTCTCAGGGTTGCCGTGCACTAAGACGACTGACATTGGCTCTCCTTTGTGGTGGGATGCTTCGTAAACCGAGCTTATTGGGTGGGAAACCGTTCTTTTGCCAAGTCGTCGATGACTTCAGACGAAGGTAATGCTGCCAAAGTTTGAGGCGTGACATAAATTTTTCGATCACGGGACCCACCACCGACGATCACCTTGGAACGCTGAAGCACTCGACTATCGATCCAGATCGACAGGCTTTGAGGTAGCCCAAAGGGCGTCACACCGCCAAGGGTCATGCCCGTTATGGTCTCGGTTTCTTCAGGCGAAGCGAACGAAGCTTTCTTGACGTCCAGTTTTTTTCGAACGACTTTGTTCACATCAACTTGGGTAGTTGCCAGAACTACGCATAGCGCGTATCTGCGGGGTTCTGCTTTGCCGACAACCAAAATAGCGTTGGCGCTCTCATCGAGTTCGTAACCGTATTTTTCGCAGAATTGAGCAGTATCAGCGAGTTGGGGATCACATTCGATTATTTGATAATCAGATGAGAGCTGATCAAGTATTTGGATTACCTGGTCGACCATGGACTACCTACCGTCATTGTTTTTGCGGCCTCGCGCAACCTCAGTAGCAGCTACGTCGACTGCTTTTAGGCTTTGAGTTACGACTACTCCGTAATCTTGGCGGGCTGCTTCGATCGAAACGACTCCATCTCGTACATCTCGGAGCACTAGATCTGGATCTCGATCGAATGGGTTGCCCCATCCGCCGCCTCCCGGAGTCTCAGCAATCATTTTTGCTGGGCCAAGTTTCGTTACTCCGTACTTGGGCGGGATAAATGCGGCACCGTCGAGGTCTTCGTTGGCTGGCACTATCCACTCCAGTCCAACGCCTCCGGTCCCACCCCCTTCGACCCCGTGGCCACTGGGGCTATCTAGCCCTTCGGCTCGGAATGACCAAATAGCAGGCTCGAGGATGTCCGCTTCGTAGCGAACTCCTGTGCCACCGCGCATTTCACCTGGACCGGCGTTGTCGCATCTTTGTTCGTGACACAGGTAGCGAACCGGATAGTGCTGTTCATGAAACTCCAAATTCGGAATATCAAGGCCACCCAAGCTAATGAGGTGACCCATTTGAGCGAATCCATCGCGCTCAGCTGTGGCTCCGGGGGTCCCCATCGCATGCCACTGATACATCACCCAAGTAGATCCATCTGCTCTCTTTCCGGCGACGTGACCATGCATGGTTTTGGACCAACCGGCGCAGGCTCTAGTGGGGTCGGCGGCGGCCAATGCCTGCCAGACCGCAATAACGATCTCATGAGCCACATACACCGTGTTCATTGTCATTGGTGCTGGTGGAAGTGCGTTGACGATTGATCCTTCGGGAGCGTTGATGCTCAAACAGCGGTATGTCCCCTCATTCCTTGGAATGCTCGTATCGAAGAACGAAGAAATAGCGAGATACACAGAGGAGTACGTATTAGCAATTGAGCTGTTTTTGAAACCTTCGATCTGTGGGTCCGTCCCCGTGAAGTCAGCAACGATTTCGTCGCCGCTCACTGTTAGCTGGACCCTTACTGCGATGTCGACTTTGCGGAAACAATCGTTGTCGGTGTGGTCTTCTCCGAAATAAACGCCATCGGGAAGGTCCATTACAGCTGCGCGCATACGTCGATCAGCATGATCTAGTACGCCGTCCAAATAAGACAAATAGGCGTCGACTCCCAGTTCGCTAGCAAGCGCTACAACTCGTTCACCTCCGATTTGGGTGGATCCGAGCATTGCTAAAAGATCACCGTCAAGTAGTTCTGGCGTGCGGCAATTGATTAACAGCAATTCCCAAAGGTCCTCGCGAACGCGACCCTGCTCTATGAGGCGCATTACAGGTAGACGAATTCCTTCTTGCCAGATTTCGGTTGCCTCGGGGTTGTAGGTGCCGGCGAGCCCACCACCGATGTCGGACTGGTGGGCGCGGTTACAACAAAAACCGGCCAATACCGGATTGTCTTTTCCAACAAAGATCGGTCTGGCTATCACCCAGTCAGGAAGGTGATTGCCGCCGGCAACATACGGGTCAGACAACAAAAATACGTCCCCGTCACTCAGGTCATCACCGTATTTAGCCAGTAGGGCACGGACTGCGAACCCGCCGCCACCTGTGTGAATTGGTATGCCATCAGCGTTAGCGACCAAAGTGCCGTCAGGGGTGGTTACGAAACAACTGAAGTCATGGCTTTGGCTGAAGATGGTGCTCCGAGCAGTTCTTGTCATCACCCAACCCATGTGGCGACTGATCTGATCAAGCCGATTTTGCATGAGCGCCAACACAACTGGATCGAGTTCAGCGGAATGGTGCTGTAACGAGTCTTCGGTTTGGGCTACCTCGACAAAGAAATCACCGGACTCGTCGACCCAGAGCCGGTCGCCGGGTCTTGCCACGACGGTTGTCGTTGCCTCTTCGATGAGGGCTGGACCGTCAAGGGTGTCTCCGGGGTAGAGGAGTGATCCGTCATGTATTGCTGTTTCGACCCACCCTGCGCCCGGGAACCAGACAGATCTTCTATCTATCGGTTCAGGTGTGCCTTGGGAGGGTGAGCCTGCTGCTATCTGAACTTCGCCTGTGGAACCTCGAGCTGTTAGTCGAAGAGAAGAAAGCATGATCGTTCCTTCTTCTTGAGCATGGCCGTATAGGCGCCGGTACTCCGCTTCGAAAGCTGATCGAATTGCGTCAAGGTCAAAGCGGCGGCCGTCAACTGGGACTCGGATGCTCCAAAGCTGACCGGGGTGGTGAAGTTCGAGTTCATAGTTGAGAGTGACTTCTTCTTCTTCGAATCCTTCCTCGGCCATGACCCCAAGAGCTCTTTGGGAAAGAGATCTGAATCCTTCCATGAGGTCGTCGGCTGGTAATTCGTCTATAGGTCCGAGTAAGAACCTTGTGAAGTCCTGCCGAACGTCGGCGTGGAGCATCCCGATTGCGCAAAGAGCACCCGCATCTCGAGGTACATGAACTCGAGCGCACCCCAATCCTGCTGCGACACTGGCTCCGTGCATCGGTCCGGCTCCGCCGGCTGCGACGAGAGTAAATCGCCTCGGAGAGTGTCCGCGTTCTATTGATATGTGCTCCACAGCACTCAGCAAATGCTGTTCGACAAGTTCGATGATTCCGGCCGCAGCGTCTTCGATGGACATTCCTAACTTCTGGGCGACGTGCACATCGATGGCTTCTCGGGCCGCATCTAGATCTAGATCTAAAGTTCCGCCAGCAGATTTCCCAGGACGCAAGCGACCGAGGACTAGATGAGCGTCGGTGACCGTGGGAAGTGTGCCGCCGCCTCCGTAACAGGCTGGACCGGGATCCGCGCCTGCGCCCTCAGGACCGACAAATAGGAGCCCAGCGTCATCGACACCAGCTATCGTGCCGCCACCCGCCCCAATGGTGTGGATATCAATCGCTGGAGTAGAGACGTGGTATCCGGCTATGTCGACGTCGTCGCGAGTCGCGATTTCGCCGTTGGACATGAGGAGTACATCGCAGGACGTACCTCCAATTTCCATAGAGATAAGATTTCCTTTGTCCTCTTCGGCCACGCCTGCTTGATCTACTGCTCGGCGGTACAAATTGAGGGCTCCGACTGCGGCAGCAGGGCCACTTAATAAAAGATTGACTGGTCTGCTTGCTAGTTGATCTACTGACGCGGCACCACCGTTGGATTGGACGAGCAGAATTGGTCGTGAAAGACCCTCGGCGGTTAACTCTGCGTCAAGAGAGCGAAGGTACTTAACGATTCGAGGTGATAGGGCGGCGTTTACTACTGCGGTAGAGGTTCGTTCATATTCGCCCATTAGGGGTGAAACGTCGGCCGAACAGGACACCCAGTCTTTGGGCCAAGTTTGTTGGATGAGGTCGGCTACCTCTTGTTCGTGGCGGTCATCTACGAAGCTGTTCATTAACGCAACAGCGATGGCTTCGACTTCTTGACCTTTGAAGTCAGTGAGGATTTCGTCAAGCGATGTTGTGTCGAGGGGTTCATATTCAGTGCCGTCAGCATCTATCCGACCTGGTATGGATCGACGAAGATAGCGGGGTACGAGAACCGGGGCGTATGGTTCTCGATGGTTCCATTGGTCGGATCGCAAACCTCGCCGAATCTCTATTGTGTCCCGGAAACCCTCGGTGGCGATAAGTCCTACTTTGGCGCCTTTGCCTTCGAGCATCGTGTTTGTAGCGATGGTTGAGCCGTGAACGAATAGCGAACAGTTAGTGAGTATCTCGGATTTAGGTAGCCCTAAATCGACGGAGATTCGCTGGACCGCAGAAAGTACACCAGCGCTGGGATCAGAAGGGACTGAGGGAACTTTGGCGACCCACACGCGACCTTCAGCATCTGCAAGGACGAGGTCGGTAAATGTGCCACCTACGTCAACACCGATACGCCAGGGCGCGGTAGGCCTGTTACTTGATAACGAACTTGATTCTGACTGACTCATAGGTATTGATCATCGCGCGCTTTGACCTGCGAGACTATTGAAATGGGAATCAACTACCCCGCAGCAACATCTCGTTCTTCGGAATTGTATGACCGTGGCAAGTCAGTGATACCGGACGGAGTGTCACGTTCGACGGTGATAATCAGGCCACATCCCGTCTATGTCGACCATGCAAAGGGAGCATGGATCACAGACGTCGACGGAAATCGTTATTTGGATTGCAACAACAATTTCACTTCAATAATTCTGGGACACGCAGATCCCGAAATAGAAGCTGCTGTGCATAGCCAGTTAGCCAAAGGGACAGCGTTTTCGATGGCGAGCGAAGCTGAAATTCAGCTGGCCGAGCTCTTATGTGAGCGAGTAGCTGGGTGCGAACAAATTCGGTTCTGTAATTCGGGCACCGAAGCTGTGATGGGCGCAATCAAAGCAGCGCGGGCTTTCACACAACGACCGACCATCATCAAAGTGGAAGGCAGCTACCACGGAACATACGACCATGCGGAAGCAAGCCTGGGATCAGACCCTTCTAACTGGGGTTTAGCCCATAGGCCGAGCACAATTCCCTATTCTGAAGGCGCACCCGACTCGTTGGCAGATGAAGTTGTAATCGTTCAGTTCAACGACGTCGCAGGAGTAACCGAAGCAATCCAGACAGTTGGATCAGGGCTGGCGGCAGTGTTGTTAGACCCAATGCCTTCCCGGGTGGGAATGCCAGTCTTAGACCCCTCATTTGCTGAGGCAATCAGAACCGGAACCCGCGACGTTGGGGCTTTACTAATCCTCGACGAAGTCATCTCGCTGCGTTTGGGGCTTGGAGGCGCGCAAGCGCTTCACCATATTGACCCGGACCTTACAGCCATGGCCAAAATCATTGGCGGCGGATTCCCGGTGGGAGCGATAGGTGGCAAGTCTGAAGTCATGGATGTATTTGCAGCCGTACATGGAAACCGAGCGGCTGTTCCTTCAGGCGGCACATACACGGCAAACCCCGTCACCATGACAGCCGGATTTGCATGTATGTCTCAGCTTGATCAAACGAGTTTCGATCGGCTGGCCGATATAGGCGACAAAATTCGACAAGGACTCAGAGAACTTTTTGCGTCTCAGTCGCTTGAATGGCAAGTAACTGGCGCTGGCTCGTTGTTTCGAATTCACCCTCACCAAAGACCAATCAAAAGTTATCGCAATGCCCATTTAGATAGTGATGAATCCGCGCTCATGGAGTCGTTACAACACCGACTACTCGAACGCGAGGTTTACTTCAGCTCTTACGGGATGGGATGCATGAATCTCGCTACCTCTGATGGCGATATCCAACATTTTCAAGATGCAATGGACGTAGCGCTGCGCGTTGTCGCTCGCTGAGAGCAACTACGGTCTGGTCATGACCCAAGATCTGATGCTCAAAAGCGCATCTGAGTTATCTCAACTCGTAGTGTCGCGACAAGTTAGTGCTCGTGAGTTGCTAGAAGAAGCAA